>Ga0307372_10011107_pt1 | contig 12072 bp, 9 predicted proteins | sample OX1MG_FD_202533 | JGI IMG/M metagenome (GOLD analysis project Ga0307372, IMG submission 202533) | Soil microbial communities from Risofladan, Vaasa, Finland - OX-1 | ecosystem: Environmental > Terrestrial > Soil > Coastal area > Acid sulfate soil | place: Finland: Risofladan, Vaasa | collected...
GCCCTACCGCCGGCTGACCGCGGCGCTCGCCGCGGCCAACGCCCGGGCGCCGGAAATCCACGCCGCCGCGACCCTGCCGCTTCCGGCCGCCGGCATCATCGCCGTGCCGCACGCCGCGATCGCGCTCGGCTTGAAGTCGTTGAGCGACTGGCCCAAACCGGAAAGCCTGCTGCCGCCGCTGGTGCCGTCGCCCGGCACGGTCGATTTCGGCGAGATCTACCTGTCGTGGAGCGCCAAGGGCCTGGCGCTGGCGACGGTCGGCCAGGATTATTACGACCTCGACCTGTTGGCCTATTCCGGCAAATTCCCGCTCGAAGACGCCTATCGCGTCGAGATCGGCGTCGATGCCGGCGCCGGGCCCCACCGCTTCACGCTGTTCTTCATCCCCGGCCGCGGCGACCGCGCCGACCACCAGTCGATGACCGCGCTCTTGTGCCGCGGCGCCGCCGATGCCGCGATCGCCGCCGGCTGCACCGCCCCGGCCGAGGCGCGCGCGGTCTATTTCGGCGCCGATCAGCCGCGCGTCACCGCCGAGATGCGGCTCCCGTGGGCCGATCTCGGCATCGCCGCGCCACCGCCCGGCGCCACGATCAAAGCCGAATTGGCGATGACCTCGTGGTACCGCGACCGCTGGATGTCGCTGTCGGGCCAGCCGCCCGAAGTCGCGATGGCCGACCCGGCGGGGTGGCGCGCCATGCGCCTCGGCGACGGCGTCAGCGGGGCCGCGCCGCCGGCAAAGGGCGGCGCGCCCGGTTAGTACGAATATTCCTCGTAGATGCGGCGGATGTCGCCGTTCCAGCGCGTCTCGTAATCCTTGAGCATCTCCGAAGCCGGCGAGCCGGAGCCGGCGATCGAAAACAGCGTGTCGAGAAAATGCGTCTCGTCTTCGCCGCTGGTGTCGCGGCGGGCGCGCCGGTGCAGTCCGCCATGCGCGAGATCGAGCATCCGAAACGCGACGTCGCGCAGCGTGCCGCCGCGGAACCGCGTGTCGAGGCCGAGGCGCGGCACATCGTTGCGCATCGCCTCGCGCTCCTCGGCGGTCCAGTCGGCCACCAGCGCCCCCGCCGCGTCGAGCGCCTCCTGGTCGTAGAGCACGCCGATCCACAGCGCCGACAGCGCGCACAGCCGGCGCCACGGCCCGCCATCGGCGCCGCGCATCTCCAGATAGGTCTTGAGCCGCACCTCGGGAAACGCGGTGGTCAGATGGTCGGCCCAGTCGCCGATGCCGGGCACCTCGCCGGGCAGGGCCGGCAGCTTTCCGGCGATGAAATCGCGAAACGACTGGCCGCTGGCGTCGATATAGCGGCCGTCGCGGTAGACGAAATACATCGGCACGTCGAGCATGTAGTCGACATAGCGCTCGAACCCGAACCCTGGCTCGAAGACGAACGGCAGCGTGCCGCAGCGGTCGGGGTCGGTGTCGGTCCACACCAGGCTGCGATAGGCCTGGTAGCCCGAGGGTTTGCCTTCGTGGAATGGCGAGTTGGCGAACAGCGCCACCGCGACCGGCTGCAGTGCCAGGCTGACGCGGAATTTCTGCACCATGTCGGCTTCCGACCGATAGTCGAGATTGGCCTGCACGGTGCAGGTGCGCAGCATCATGTCGAGCCCGAGCCGGCCGCGCTTCGGCATGTAGTCGCGCATGATTTGGTAGCGGCCCTTGGGCATCCAGCCGATCTGGTCGCGCCGCGAAATCGGGTCGAAGCCGAGCCCGATCATCCCCAGCCCCAATTCGTCGCACACCTCGCGCACCTGGCGCAGATGCTCGTGCACCTCCTCGCAGGTCTGGTGCACGGTTTCGAGCGGCGCCCCGCTCAGCTCGAACTGCCCGCCCGGTTCAAGGGTGATCGAGCAATGCGCGTCGTTGCTCAGCGCGATGATGTTGCCGGCCTCGATCACCGGCTGCCAGCCAAAGCGCAGCATGCCGTTGAGCAGCGCCTGGATGCCGTCCGGCCCCTCATACGGCACGCGGCGCAGGTCGCTGCGGCGAAAGACGAACTTTTCGTGCTCGGTGCCGACTCGCCACGCAGCTGGCGGCTTACACCCCGCCTCGTGGTATTCGACAAGCTGTCGCTTGTCGGTGATCGGCGCCCCTGGTGACCCTGGCGGTGCGGCCATATTCGGCGAAACTCCAAACGTACGAATCCCAATGCGCCCGCCGCCGCCGCGGCATCACCCGGAGCGGGCACGCCGCCAGTCGCCGGCGACGGCCTGGAACACGGCCAGCGCGGCGATTGCTGCGGTCTCGGCGCGAAGCACCCTCGGGCCGAGCCCGATATGGGTAACAAATGGAAGTTTCCCTAGGGCGTCAAGTTCAGTTTCGGTAAAGCCGCCCTCGGGACCGACCAGCAGCGCAGCCGGTCCGGAGCCGTCGAAACCGGCGAGCGCCGCGGCAATCGGGGTGCCGGTGCCGGTCTCGTCGCAGACGAAAAGCCTCCGTGCCACCTCCCACGCGGCGAGCAGGCCGTCAAGCGGCTGCGCCTCGCGGATCTCCGGCACCGACAGCCGCTCGCTCTGTTCGGCCGCCGCGACGGCGTGCGCCGCGAGCCGATCGCGGTTGAGGCGTTCCGGCTGGGTGCGCCGGGTCCATACCGGCAGCAGCGCGGCGGCGCCAAGCTCGGTCGCCTTCTCAATCAGCCAGTCGAGCCGCGCCCGCTTGATCGGCGCAAACGCGAACCACAGATCGGGCTCGGGCACCGGCGGCCGGCGCAATTCGACCGCGGTCAGGCGTCCGCCGCTGCGCGACAGCGCGGTGATCCGGCACAGATATTCGCCGTCGCGCGGGTTGAACGCGGCGACCGCCGCGCCCGGCGCCAGCCGCAGCACATTGCGCAGCCGGTGCGCCTGCGCCTCGTCGAGCGCCGCCTCGCCGCCGACGGCAAGGGCGTCGGGCAGATAGAGGCGCGTGGCGGGGCGGTCGGTCATCGCGGTAGGATAGCGCATGATCGATCGGGTCGACCCCAGCGACATCCGCGCCGGCGATTGGGTCGCGCGCCTCTTGCCGCGCTGGGCCGAGCCGTATGCCCGGCTCGCCCGGCTCGACCGGCCGATCGGCACCTGGCTGCTGCTGTTCCCCGGCTGGTGGGGCATCGCCCTCGCCGCCCGGCGCTGGCCCGACCCGGCGCTGCTGATGCTGTTTGCGCTTGGCGCCGTGGTCATGCGCGGTGCCGGATGCACCCTCAACGACATCGCCGACCGCGACTATGACGGCCGGGTCGCGCGCACCCGGATGCGGCCGATCCCAAGCGGCCGGGTCTCGGTGCCGCAGGCGTTCGGGTTCATGGCCACCCAGCTCGCGGTCGGCGCCGCGGTGCTGCTGAGCCTCAACCAAACCACGATCTGGCTCGGCGTCGCGGTGCTCGGGTTGATCGCGACCTACCCGTTCATGAAGCGGGTCACCTATTGGCCGCAGCTGTTTCTCGGCCTCAACTTCAACTGGGGCGCGCTGGTCGGCTGGACCGCGGTGACCGGTGCCCTCGCCGCGCCGCCGGTTCTGCTCTATCTCGGCGGCATCTGCTGGACGCTCGGCTACGACACGATCTACGCCCACCAGGACAAGGAAGACGACGCCCGCATCGGGGTAAAATCCTCGGCCCTGGCGCTCGGCGAGCGCACCCGGCCCTACGTCTTCGGCTTCTACCTCGCCGCCTTGGCGCTGTGGGCGGCGGCCGGCGCGACGGCCGGGCTTGGTCTGCTGTTCGCGGTCGGCCTCGGCGCCGCCGCGGCGATCCTGTTGTGGCAGGCGTGGTCTGCCGATTTCGACGACCCGATGAGCTGCCTGACGGCCTTCCGCGCCAACCGCTTTGTCGGCTGGGCGATGCTGGGGGCCATCGTCGCCGGCCACTTCCTCTGAGCCGGCGATGGACGAGGCGGAGTTTGTGCGCCGCAACACGGCAATCGAAATACCGCCGCTGGTCCCGGAAATTCGCCTGCATCTCGCCACCGAGGTCACGCCGATCTGGCTGGCCAGCGAAGTGAGCCTGGCGCGCAGTGGGCTGCCGCCGCCATTCTGGGCCTTTGCCTGGGCCGGCGGCCAGGCGCTCGCCCGCTACCTGCTCGATCATCCGCAGGAGATCGCCGGCCGCGAGGTGCTCGATTTCGGGTCGGGCTCGGGGATCGTCGCGATCGCCGCGGCGCTCGCCGGGGCGGCGCCGGTGACGGCGGCCGAGATCGACCGGTTCGCCGCCGGCGCGATCGCCGCCAACGCCGCGCTCAACGGCGTCGAAATCACGGTGTTCTCCGCGGATGTGCTGGCGGATGACGATCGATTCTGGCCGGTCGTCACAGCCGGCGACGTCTGCTACGAGCAGCCGATGGCGCGAAATGTAACGGAATGGTTGCGGCGTCGCGCCGCAGCGGGCAGCCTCGTGCTGCTCGCCGATCCCGGCCGCGCCTATCGGCCGGTGGCGGGGCTGGTCGAGCGGGCGCGCTACCAGGTGCCGACCAGCCGCGAACTCGAAGACCGCGACATGCGCGAAACCGTTGTGTGGCAGGTGCTGCCGGAATGACGAGGAGGATGCGCTGACCCCCGGGAAGACCACGATCGTCACCGCGCTCGGCAGCACCCAGACAGTGGCCTGGGCATCGAGCTATTACCTGCCGGCGATCCTCGGGGCACCGATCGCCGCGGCGCTGCACCTGTCGACCGACGTATTTTTCGGAATTTTCTCGGCCTCGCTGCTGCTCTCGGCGGTGCTCGGCCCGGCGGTCGGGCGGATGATCGACCGGCAGGGCGGGCGCACCGTCCTCGCCGGCTCGAACCTGGTGATCGCCGCCGGCCTGGTGGCGCTGGCACTGGCACAGGGCATCGTCGGGCTGGCAATCGCCTGGCTGTTTCTGTCGGTCGGGATCGCCGCCGGCCTGTACGATTCGGCCTTCGCCGCGCTGACCGCGCTCTACGGCCGCGACGCGCGCAACCCGATCACCGGGATCACGCTGATCGCCGGGTTTGCCAGCACGATCGGCTGGCCGGCCACCGCGTTCTTTCTGCACGCGTTCGGCTGGCGCGAGGCCTGCCTGATATGGGCCGCGCTCAATTTTTTCGTGGCGATGCCGGTCAATTGGTTCGTGATCCCGGCCGGCAGCCGGCACCGCGAACTCATGGCGGCGCGCCCGAGCGAAACCGCCGACGCTGCGGATGTGCCGCGCAGCGCGATGGTGATCCTCGCCTTCTTCTTTTCCGCCGCCTGGTTCGTCACCGGCGCGATGGCGGCGCAGCTGCCGCGTCTGCTCGTATCCGCCGGCGCCACCGGAACCGCAGCGATCGCCGCGGCGGCGCTGGTCGGCCCGGCGCAGGTCGCGGCGCGGATCATCGAGTTCGGGCTGATGCGCAACTTCCACCCGCTGATTTCGGCGCGGATCGCCGCGGCGCTGCATCCGGTCGGCGCGGCGCTGCTGACCGTGTTCGGCGCATCCGGCGCGGTCGGCTTCGCCGTGTTCCACGGCGCCGGCAACGGCATGATCACGATCGCCAAGGGCACGCTGCCGCTGGCGATCTTCGGCCCGGCCGGATTCGGGCTGCGCAGCGGCGTGCTGTCGGCCCCGGCGCGGGTGACGCAGGCGGCGGGGCCGTTCGTCTTCGGCCTTCTGCTCGACCGCTACGGCGACCGCGCGGTGCTGCTGTCGGCCGGGCTCAGCATCGCGGCCTCGGCCTCGCTGCTGCTGCTCAGGGTACGCGCGGTGGCCGAACCCGCCTGACTCGCCTATAAGGCGCGCATGCCCTATGCGAGCCTGCGCGACTTTATCACCCGGCTCGAGGCGAGCCGGCGGCTGGTGCGGGTCGCCGCGCCGGTGTCGCCTTATCTGGAGATGACCGAGATACAGACCCGCCTGCTCGCCGAGGGCGGGCCTGCGGTATTGTTCGAGAACGTCGTGCGGCCGGGCCGCGCCGGCGCCGATATGCCGGTGCTGGTCAACCTGTTCGGCACCGTCGAGCGCGTCGCCTGGGGCATGGACCGCGAGCCGCACCAGCTGCGCGAGATCGGCGAGACGCTGGCATTCCTCAAGCAGCCCGAGCCGCCCGGCGGCTGGCGCGAGGCGCTGGAGATGCTGCCGCTGCTCAAGACCGTGATGGCGATGCGCCCGCGCACGGTCGGCGCCGCGCCGTGCCAGGAAATCGTGCTGCAAGGCAGCGACATCGATCTCGGCCTCCTGCCGGTGCAGACCTGCTGGCCGGGCGAGCCGGCGCCGCTGATCACCTGGCCGCTGGTTGTCACCAAAGGCCCGGGCACGCGCCGCGAAGACGGGTTCAACCTCGGCATCTATCGGCTCCAGGTCACCGGCCGCGACACGACGCTGATGCGCTGGCTGCGGCATCGCGGCGGCGCCCAGCACCACCAGCGCTGGCGCGCCGAAAAGCGCGAGCCGCTGCCCGCCGCTGCGGTGATCGGCGCCGATCCGGGCACGATCATCGCCGCGGTGACTCCGGTGCCCGACACGCTGTCCGAATACCAGTTCGCCGGCCTCTTGCGCGGCAGGCGGCTCGACCTCGTCGAGTGCCGCACCGTGCCGCTCAAGGTGCCGGCCGAGGCCGAGATCGTGCTCGAAGGGCATGTCTCGCTCGACGAATACGGCGACGAAGGCCCTTACGGCGACCACACCGGCTATTACAACGCGATCGAGCAATTCCCGGTGTTCCGCCTGTCGGCGATCACGATGCGGCAGCGGCCGATCTACCTCTCGACCTTTACCGGCCGGCCGCCCGACGAGCCGTCGGTGCTCGGCGAAGCGCTCAACGAGGTGTTTATCCCGCTGTTGCAGCAGCAATTTCCAGAGATTGTCGATTTCTGGCTGCCGCCCGAGGGTTGCTCGTACCGCATCGCGGTCGTGGCGATGAAGAAGGCCTACCCCGGCCATGCCAAGCGGGTGATGATGGGGATCTGGTCGTTCCTGCGCCAGTTCATGTACACGAAATTCGTCATCGTGGTTGACGACGACATCGACGCGCGCAACTGGAAGGACGTGATGTGGGCGATCTCGACCCGCATGGACCCGGCGCGCGACACGACGCTCATAGAGAACACGCCGATCGACTATCTCGATTTCGCGGCCCCGGAAAGCGGCCTCGGCGGAAAGATCGGGCTCGACGCGACGACCAAGCTACCGCCGGAGACGCATCGCGACTGGGGCCGCCCGATCCGCATGAGCGACAAGGTCATCGCCGAGGTGACCGAGAAATGGGCCAGCCTCGGCCTGCCCGGCAGCGGCAAGCCGATCTGGAAATAGCCCCCCCGTGCCCGGGTTTCGGCGGCCAGCGTCGCGGAGGTACGAGCGACCGCTTCTGCGCCACACCCGACCTTGGCACGGCTCGATTTAGTGTCGGCGCGGGCTGGAAACCGGTCATTCGGTGCAACTCTGCGAACCGATACTCGCATGAGGGTCGGTTCCGTAATACTCTGAGTTGCGGATTGCCTTACGGGGCCCAGCCAGATGAGCGAAGAGCGAGTTGCCCTGAGCGATCCAAAAAATTCAATTACTTGCCAGGCCCGCGAATTCTAAAGAGCCGTAAACCCATGCTGTACCGCGGAATGGATCGCGCCCATCTCGACGCCGCCTACGACAACCTCGCGGCGGTAACATCATCCGCGAAACTCCTTGCCGACTGGGCCGCGCGCAGCGCGCGCTTTCGTGAGCGGCATCGCGGGCATCTCGACTTCGCCTATGGCGAACAGCCGCGTGAAAGGCTCGACCTGTTCCTTGCCGGCAACCCCGCGGCGCCGACGCTGGCGTACATTCACGGCGGCTATTGGCAAATGACCCACCAGACCAAAGAAATGTATAGCGCCTTGGCCGAGGGGGCGGTGTCGCACGGTGTCAATGTAGCGGTCGTCGAATACACCCTGGCGCCCGAAGCGGGGATGGACCGGATCGTTGGCGAGGTGCGCCACGCCATCAGCTGGCTCCATCAGCATCTTGGCGATTACGGCGCCGATCCGGGGCGCATCTACGTCGCCGGCCATTCCGCCGGCGGGCATCTGACGGCGATGACAATGCCTCTCGGCGAGGTCAGGGGCGGGATCGCGATCAGCGGCGTCTACGACCTTGAACCGGTCCGCCTCAACTATCTCAATGAGAAGCTCGGGCTCGACGAGGCCGAGGCGCAGCGCAACAGCCCGATGCTCAATTTTCCGCCGATGGCAGGTCCGCTGATCGTGACCTACGGCACCGCGGAATTGCCCGAATTATGCCGCCAGTCGATTGACTACGCCCAGGCGTGGGTCGAGCGCGGACTGCCGGGGCATCTGCTGCCGATCGACGGGGCCGACCATTTCACGATCCTCGAAACGCTGGCCCGGCCAGACGGCGAGTTGATGCAGGCTCTGCTCACCCTGATCCGAGGCTGAGGCATGAAGCGTGGTTCCCGCCGCGAGGGCTGACGGTCCGTCTCCGGTCGACTATCGCGGGTTTCGAAGCGGTTCCGCGAACGGCAGGAGTCAGCGCGCTGCGGCCGGCGCGAACCGGACGGAGTTCCGGGGCTTCTGCCGCGCATTATCTCTCGCAAACAGCACGGTATGCGCTATGTGAAGGGTGGCCTGGTGCCGGCAGCGGTGGTCGCTGCGCGCGGGGCCTTGTTTCAAGGAATGCGATGACCGACACGACACTTGACCGCGACTCCGCCAACGACATCGACCTGTTGCAGGACCTGCTGGGCCGCGCCCGGCGGGCCGGGGCGGACGCCGCCGACGCGGTGCTGGTCGAGGGCATTTCGCTGTCGCATGCGCGCCGGCTCGGCAAGACCGAAAAGCTCGAACGCGCGGAGGGTCAGGATCTTGGCCTGCGCGTGTTCGTCGGCAGGCAGCAGGCGACCGTGTCGTCGAGCGATCGCTCGCCACGCGCGCTGTCGAACCTCGTCGAGCACGCGCTGCAGATGGCGCGGGCCGTGCCGGAGGACGAGTTCTGCGGCCTCGCCGACCCGGATGCGGTCGCCCGCGACTGGCCGCGCCACCTCGACATGCTCGATCCCGACGAGCCGAGCGCCGAGACCCTGATGGAGCGCGCCCACGCCTGCGAGGAAGCGGCGCTCGCGGTTTCCGGCATCACCAATTCGGAAGGCGCCGAGTCGGGGTGGGGCCGCTCGCGCGTCGCGCTCGCCGCGACCAACGGGTTCGCCGGCGCCTATGCCGGGACGAGCCAGGGGGTCAGCGCCTCGGTGATCGCCGGCTCCGGCACCGCGATGGAGCGCGATTACGATTACGCCAGCGCGGTCTATGCCGCCGATCTGCGCGACCCCGCCGAGATCGGCCGCCGCGCCGGCGAGCGCGCGGTCAAGCGGCTCGGCGCCCGCAAGATGTCGACCGGCCGCTTTCCGGTGGTGTTCGAACCGCGCGTCGCGCGCAGCATGCTGTCGCACCTGCTGGGCGCGATCAACGGCCCATCGATCGCTCGCGGCACCAGCTTCCTTAAGGACCGGCTCGGCCAGCGCGTGTTTCCCGAAGGGATCACGATCATCGACGACCCGCACCGCCCGCGCGGCCTGCGCTCGCGGCCGTTTGACGGCGAGGGGATCGCCAACCGGCGCCTCGCGCTGGTCGACAAGGGCGTGCTGACCACCTGGCTCCTCGATCTGCGCTCGGCCCGCCAACTGGGCATGGCGACGACCGGCCACGCCGCCCGCGGCACCTCGTCGCCGCCGTCGCCGTCATCGACCAATGTCTGGCTCGAACCTGGCGCGCTCACCCCTGCGGCGCTGATCGCCGACATCAAGAGCGGGTTCTATGTCACGGAATTGATGGGCATGGGGATCAACGGCGTCACCGGCGACTACAGCCGCGGCGCCGCCGGGTTCTGGATCGAGAACGGCGAGATCGGGTTTGCGGTCAGCGAGATGACGGTCGCCGGCAACCTCAAGGACATGTTCGCCCGCCTTATCGCCGCCGACGACCTCGAATTCCGCAACGGTATCGACGCCCCGACCCTGCGCATCGACGACCTGACCGTCGCGGGGGCGTAGACCGGCGGAGACGCCCCGCCGCCTCAAAACCGCCGCGCTTGCCAATCGGGGCGCTCGCCTCTAACACTGCGGGCGGGGAATTCATGCGCGAAGAGTCTCGCCTCGCGGAAGAAAAGTTGCGCTCGGCCGCGCTGGTGCAGCGGCTGGTGCGTGACTTCGTTCGGCGCCATACCGGCAAGATCGTGCTCGCGTTCTTTTGCATGGGCGTCGCCGCCGCCAGCACCGCGCTGCGCGCGTGGCTGATGCAGCCGATGCTCGACCGCATCTTTGTCGCGCACGACGACTCGCTGTTGCTGCTGATCGGCGGCGCGGCGCTGGCGCTGGCAATCGTCAAGGGCATCTCGGATTACGGCGAAAGCGTGCTGATGACGCGGGTCGGCCTGCGCGTCGTCACCGATGTGCAGATCGCGCTCTATGCCCGGCTGATGCGCGCCGACCTCGCCTATTACAACGACAACCCGAGCGGCCGGCTGATCTCGCGCTTCACCAACGACGCCGCGCTGTTGCGCAACGCCGCGGTCAACGTGCTGGCCGGAATCGGCAAGGACGCGGTGACGGTGGTGTTTCTTGTCGCGCTGATGTTCTACCAGGATTGGCTCTTGGCGCTGGTCGCGTTTTTCGGCTTTCCGCTGGCAATCCGGCCGATCGCCGCGATCGGCCGGCGCATGCGCCGGGTTTCGGCCAACACCCAGGCCGAGATGGGGCAACTGACGACGCTGTTGAGCCAGACCTTTCAGGGCGCGCGCCTGGTCAAGGCCTACGGCATGGAGGCCTACGAGGAGCGCCGCGCCGGCGCCTTGTTCGAGCGGGTGTTCCGGCTGGTCGACCGCGCCAACCGCACCCGTTCGCGCGCCTCACCGATGATCGAGGCGCTGGGCGGGGCGGCAATCGCGGTGGTGATCCTTTACGGCGGGCATCAGGTGATCAACGGCGCGCGCACGCCGGGCGCGTTCTTTTCGTTCATCACCGCGCTCTTACTGGCCTATCAGCCGCTCAAAAGCCTCGCCAACCTCAACGCCTCGCTGCAGGAGGGGTTGGCGGCGGCGCAGCGCGTGTTCGCAGTGCTCGACATCGAGCCGGCGATCCGCGACGCACCGGGCACGCAGCCGCTGCACCTCACCGGCGGCGAGGTGCGGCTCGACGCGGTGCGCTTTGGCTATCATCCGGGCGCAGCCGCGCTCGATGGCGTGTCGCTGATCGTGCCGGCCGGCAGCACGGTGGCGCTGGTCGGGCCGTCGGGTGCCGGAAAGTCGACGATGCTCAACCTGGTCCTGCGGTTCTTCGACCCGGACGAGGGCAGCGTCGCGATCGACGGCCAGGATCTGCGCACAGTCACCCTGGATTCGCTGCGCGGCGCGATCGCGCTGGTCGCGCAGGAGGTCGCGCTGTTCGACGATACGGTGCGCGCCAATATCGCCTATGGCCGGTTCGGCGCGACCCAGGCCGAGATCGAGGCGGCGGCCGAGGCGGCGGCGGCGCACCGCTTTATCTGCGAACTGCCCGACGGCTACGACACGCTGGTCGGCGAGCATGGTGTGCGGCTGTCCGGCGGCCAGCGCCAGCGTCTGGCGATCGCCCGGGCAATGCTGAAGGACGCGCCGATCCTCTTGCTCGACGAAGCCACCTCCTCGCTCGACAACGAAAGCGAGCGGCATGTGCAGACGGCGCTGAAGGCGCTGATGCAGGGGCGCACGACCGTGGTCATCGCCCACCGGCTGTCGACGATCATCGGCGCTGACCTGATTTGCGTAATGGACCGCGGCCGCATCGTCGAGACCGGCAAGCACGCCCAGCTGCTCGCCCATAACGGGCTTTACCGCCGGCTCTACGAGACCGAGTTCACCCCCGAGGCGGAGGCGGCGGCGACGCCCGCCGTGCCGGGGTAGGCCCGGGGTGAAGACCCCTAAGCGCTGGTTTCGTCGGCTGCTGCGCAGCGCGCGCACGCAGCGCCTGTTGTGCTGGGCGGCGCAGTTCTATATCCGCCTTGTCTATCTGACCAACCGCTGGCGTGTCGAAGGCGGCGAAATCCCCGAGCGCCTGCGACACCGCGACGGCGGGCTGATCATCGCCTTCTGGCACGGCCGGCTGATGATGGTCCCGCTCGCCACCCCGCGCCTCGCGCC
>Ga0307372_10011108_pt1 | contig 12072 bp, 5 predicted proteins | sample OX1MG_FD_202533 | JGI IMG/M metagenome (GOLD analysis project Ga0307372, IMG submission 202533) | Soil microbial communities from Risofladan, Vaasa, Finland - OX-1 | ecosystem: Environmental > Terrestrial > Soil > Coastal area > Acid sulfate soil | place: Finland: Risofladan, Vaasa | collected...
ATCATTCTGATCGCGACAGGATCGGAAGTGCATCTGGCCCTGGAAGCCCGGGATCGATTGGCGAGTGAGGGCGTTCAGGCGAGGGTGGTCAGCGTGCCTAGCACGAACCTCTTCTCCTTGCAGTCAGGGCAGTATCGGGACAAGGTTTTGCCGCCCGGCATACCCCTGCTGGCCATCGAGGCAGGCGCACCTCTCGGCTGGAACTCCTACGTCGGCCCTCAAATCGCAGTGATTGGAGTGGACACCTACGGCGCATCGGCCCCCGGACCGGTCGTGATGGATCACTATGGATTCACTGTGGAGAATGTCTGCAAACAAGCTCGCAAGTTGCTCCGCCCGCTCAAGGAAAAACCATAGTGCGCGTGGGAATTGCATCCGACCACGGCGGGTTTGCTCTAAAGGAGCAGATCGCGGAGTCGCTACGCGGCTCGGCGTACGAAGTGGTGGACTTCGGCGCGCACCAACTAAACCCCGGAGATGACTACCCCGACTTCGTCGTTCCGCTGGCGAGGGCTGTCGCGTCCGGGGAAGTTGAACGGGGAGTGGCGCTCTGCGGCAGCGGTGTAGGAGCGTCCATCGCCGCGAACAAGGTTCCCGGTGTGCGTGCCGCGCTCATCCACGATGTTTTCTCCGCCCATCAAGGTGTCGAAGACGACGACATGAATGTCTTTTGTCTCGGCGGGAAAGTGATCGGGACTGCCCTCGCCCGGGAACTGATCGAAACCTTTCTGACCGCTCGATTCAGCGGCGCTCCACGCCATCAACGGCGCGTGGCGAAAGTCCAGGCGCTCGAGAAATAGGAAGTTCTGCGATGAAGGTTCAAGGCTCGTCGATCGAAAGAATTCGCGATGACCAATAGTCGCAAGGCGCCTCTTCGACAAAGATCGGCCGTGACTTCATCCGATGTCTGCAAGATGCAGCCGTCACGGTTTTTATAGCGAAAGGGGAATCACATGGAACTGGGAATGATCGGACTGGGACGGATGGGGACCAACATGGTGCGCCGCTTGATGCGGGCTGGCCACCAGTGCGTCGTTTACGACCTCCAGGCGGAAACGGTACAGGCACTCGCCAAAGAGGGGGCGACCGGGACGACGTCGATCAAAGACTTCGCGAAAAAACTGAAATCGCCCCGCGCCGTCTGGATGATGGTGCCGGCCGCAGTGGTCGATCCGACGCTGAAGACGCTTGTCCCACTTCTCGAAAGTGACGACGTGGTCATTGACGGCGGCAACTCCTACTACCACGATGACATCCGCCGCGCCGCCGAATTGAAACCGAAGGGCATCCACTACGTGGACGTCGGGACCAGTGGCGGGGTCTGGGGCTCAGAGCGAGGCTACTGCTTGATGATCGGCGGCGATGAAACCGTCGTCCAGCGAATCGACCCCGTTTTCGCCGCCTTAGCTCCAAGTATCGAGGAGGCGCCACGCACGCCCGGTCGGGAAAAGCTAGGCGGCACGGCCGAACACGGCTACTTGCACTGCGGTCCAAGCGGCGCGGGCCACTTCGTCAAGATGGTCCACAACGGCATCGAGTACGGCATGATGGCCGCCTACGCGGAGGGGTTGAACGTTCTTCGTCATGCCAACGCCGGCAAGCAGGGACGCACCGCCGATGCCGAAACGGCACCGCTACGCCACCCCGAACTCTACCCGTACGACCTGAACCTGGCCGATATCGCCGAGGTCTGGCGCCGTGGCAGTGTGATCGCCTCCTGGCTCCTGGACCTGGCCGCCGTCGCACTCCTCCAGAGCCCGGACTTGGCGAAGTTTGCCGGTCGGGTGTCAGACTCGGGGGAGGGTCGCTGGACGATCGCGGCGGCCATCGACGAATCGGTTCCCGTCCCCGTTCTCAGTGCCGCGCTTTACGAACGCTTCAGCTCGCGCGGTGAGGACGACTTTGCCGACAAGGTATTGTCCGCACTTCGTTACCAGTTCGGCGGCCATAAGGAAAAGACGGCCGCCAAGAAGGAAGGTGCCTGATGGCCACCTCCCGGTCTGACGCGCTGGTGCTCTTCGGTGTGACGGGCGATCTCGCCCACAAGATGATCTTCCCGGCACTCTATGCGATGGCGAAACGAGGTGCCCTCAAGGTCCCGGTAATCGGCGTCGCCTTCCCTCAGTGGAGTCTGGCGCGCCTTCACAAACGCGTGACCGACAGCATAAAGCGATCGGGCGGGATCGATAACAAGCGCGCCCTTCACCATCTTCTGTCCCAGTTCAGCTACGTGAGTGGGGATTATAAAGACCCAGCCACGTTCACAGCGGTAAAAAAGGAGTTGGGTAGCGCTCGGCATCCCGCGCACTACCTAGCCATCCCTCCCTCGCTCTTCGAGACTGTGATCAAAAGCCTCGGTGAGGCGAACTTGGCCGAGCAGGCGCGCGTCATTGTCGAAAAGCCGTTCGGACACGACCTGGCCTCCGCGCGGGAACTCAACCGCGTCGCCCGGGCGGTGTTCCCGGAAGAGTCGATCTTCCGCATCGACCACTTCCTCGGGAAGGAGGCGATCATGAATATCCTCTATTTCCGGTTCGCCAATTCATTCCTGGAGCCGATCTGGAACCGCAACTACGTGGCCAGCGTACAGATAACTCTTTCCGAGGATTTCGGCGTGAAGGACCGCGGCGCGTTTTACGAAACCGCCGGCTGCCTGCGCGACGTGATCGAGAACCACCTCTTTCAGATCGTCGCGCTCCTCGCCATGGAGCCGCCGGTCGGGAGGGACTTTGGAGCCCTCCACAATGAGAAAACCAAGGTCTTTCGAGCGATGCGCCCTCTGAAATCCACCGATTTGGTGCGCGGTCAGTACGCCGGCTATCGGAAGGAACCCGACGTGGCGAAGAACTCCGACGTCGAGACTTTCTGCGCCCTGCGGCTTTTCATCGACTCGTGGCGCTGGAAGGGGGTGCCGTGGTACCTGCGCTCGGGCAAATACCTGGCGGAAACTGCGACCGAGGTCTTGGTGGAGCTGAAATTGCCCCCGCAGAGACTTTTTGCCGATTCGGCGCCGACGACCGGCCGGGCGAACTATCTGCGATTCCGGATCTCGCCAAATTCCGCCATTGCTCTCGCCGCTCGCGTCAAGCGCGCCGGGGAGGAGTTCGTCGGAGACCAGCAAGAACTCTACCTATGCGAAGAGCAGCCGGGAGAAGAATCGCCCTACGAGCGGCTCTTGGGCGACGCCATGGCCGGTGACGCGGCGCTCTTCACCAGTGAGGACGCGGTTGAGGCCGCTTGGGCGGCGGTTGATCCGGTCCTTAAGACACACCGGAGGTCTCGACCCTACAAGCGGCTCAGCTGGGGACCAAAAGAAGCTGACGCGATCCTCGGTTCAGGCGGCTTTTGGCACAATCCCAAGCTTTTGGCTGGCTCAAAGGGAACGTGAAGCATCCGAATGATGGACTTGCTGCAGCCGCATTTCTACCCGCTACGACGGCAGCCGGCAAGGCCGGCCACACCAACGCCGCACCGTTTTCTATTCAGAAAGAAAGATGAGGAGAGCGCCCTGAAAACTTCACAAAATGGACCGGAGCCCCTGCTGCGCCGGCCGTTCCGAAACAGACCGCCTCAAAATCATGAGTCCGGTGCCCGCCCAGCTCCGGCTAAATGCAGGTTAAGGCCCTGAGCACGAACATATATGCTCAGATTGATTGACGGTGTAAAATGGGAAACAATGCTGGAGTGGAGGCTGCGCCACAACGGCCGGAACAGAACCGCGAGAGGAAGGTCCGGATGAAGGAAGACCTTCCTGATCCAATCGTGGAATTTTCCACGCTCGTCGAAATCCTTCGCTGGCGAGCGATTCACCAGCCTGAACAGCGGACCTACACCTATCTAGTCGATGGAGAAGCGGAAGGGGATGCCCTGACCTATGCGGGCTTGGACTGCCAAGCCCGGAGCATTGGGGCGCTGCTGCAAACCTACCGAGCAAGCGGGGAACGTGCGCTGTTGCTTTATCCAGCAGGTCTGGAGTTTATCGCCGCGTTTTTCGGTTGTTTATATGCTGGGGTGATTGCCGTCCCTCTGCCGCCGCCTAATCCGTCTCAGCCACAGCGGCTGCTACCCAGGCTTCAGGCCATTATCAGCGATGCTCAGCCTACGGTGGTGCTCACCACGGCAGCGATTCTTTCGAACACTGCGTGTCTGTTCGCGCAGGCTCCCGAGCTGCAGGAGTTGCGCTGGCTGGCCAGCGACAGGGTTGCCGGCAGCCTGGCTCAGGAATGGAGAGACCCAGCGGTGACCAGCAACTCCCTGGCGTTGGTCCAATACACCTCCGGCTCCACCGCGGAACCGAAGGGCGTCATGATCAGTCACGGGAACCTCCTCCACAATTCGGCTTATATTAACCGCGTTTTCGCGCTGGTCCCGGACAGTGTCACCGTCACCTGGCTACCGGCCTTCCACGACATGGGACTGACCAATGGGATTATTCAACCGGTGTACAAGGGGCGTCCGTGTTTCCTGATGCCGCCGGTATCCTTTCTCATGCGACCGATACGGTGGCTCCAGGCCATTTCTCGCTACAAAGCCACGATAAGCGGCGGCCCCAATTTTGCGTATGAATTGTGCACCCGCAGAATTACCCCCGAACAACGCAGAACTCTCGACCTCAGTAGTTGGGATGTGGCCTACAACGGCGCAGAGCCAGTCCGGGCCGACACCATGAAACGGTTTGCGGAGACCTTTGCCTCGTGTGGCTTCCGGCCCAGCGCCTTCCATCCATGCTATGGACTCGCCGAAGCAACGCTGCTGGTTTCTGGCGCTTCTTTACGAGATGAGATGTTCCGTAGGATTCATGTGGCAGGGCTGGAACAGAACCGCGTGGTGGAGGCCTCCGAGCAACACCAGAATATGCGGACTCTGGTCAGCAGTGGGCACGCCATGCTCGATACCAAGATTGTCATCGTTCATCCGGAATCGTTGACCGCTTGTGCACCACATGAAGTGGGCGAAATCTGGGTGTCTGGCCCGAGCGTAACGCAGGGGTATTGGAACCGACCCGAGGAAACCGAGCTCACCTGTCGAGCCTACCTGAAGGATACCGGCGAGGGACCGTATCTCCGCACCGGGGATTTGGGATTCATCAGAGATGGTGAGCTATTTGTCACCGGTCGCCTGAAGGATCTGATCATCATCAGTGGTCGCAAGCTTTACCCCCACGACATTGAATTGACGGTGGAACGGAGTCACCCGGCCTTACGGCCAGCTTGCTGCGCGGCATTTTCGGTCGAGGGCTCCAGCGAAGAACAACTGATTATTGCCGCTGAAATCGAGCCCCGGTACAAACCGGCGGTTCCCAACGCGCCGGATGGTGAAGCCCGCGCTCATCCTAATGGGCGCTTGCCGCTGGATGTTAAGGCGGTGGTCCGGGCCATTCGGAGAGCGGTGGCGGAAGAGCATGATGTGCGAGTTCACACGGTGGTGCTGCTCCGGGCTGGGCGCGTTCCCAAGACCACTAGCGGCAAGGTACAGCGCCATGCTTGCCAGGCCGCTTTCCTAAAAGGCACGTTGGAAAGATTTGCCGAGGAATGACCGATGGCTGAGATCTCTTCCAGCGCAGAACTCATTCAGGCGTGGTTGGTCTCCAAGCTTTCGGAGCGGCTGGGAATCGAGCCTCGCGAAATCGATATTCGCGAGCCCTTCGCCAGCTACGGACTCGGGTCAACGGAGGCGGTCAGCCTGGCCGGTGAACTCGCCGACTGGCTGGGAGGAAAACTTTCTCCGGCTCTCGTCTATGAGTACCCCACCATCGAGGCACTCGCTCGGCATTTGGCAGGATCACCGGACGTGTCGGAGGCAGCGACCGGGGCGGGCCAGGAGCGCGGGGCGAAAAACGAACCGATCGCCATCATCGGCATCGGTTGCCGGTTTCCGGGCGCGAACGATCCGCCAGCGTTCTGGTATCTGCTGCGAGAAGGGGTGGATGCCATCGGCGAAGTTCCCTCCGATCGCTTCGATCAGCATGCGTTTTACGATTCAGACCCGGCAACCCCGGGCAAGATGAACACCCGCTGGGGCGGCTTTCTGGGGCAGGTGGATCAGTTCGATCCCAGTTTCTTTGGCATCTCCCTTCGAGAGGCTTTGCGGATGGACCCCCAGCAGCGCCTCTTACTGGAGGTGACCTGGGAAGCGTTACAGGATGCGGGGCAGGTGCCCGAGCGTCTAGTCGGCACCCCGGCCGGCGTATTCATCGGCATCGCGACCAACGATTACGGCCGGCTGCAGTGGAACGATCTCGAGCGAATTGATGCCTACGCCGGTACCGGGAATGCCCTGAGCATTGCCGCCAATCGGATCTCGTACCTGTTCGATTTCCGCGGGCCGAGCCTCTCCATCGACACGGCCTGCTCCTCGTCACTGGTTGCCGTCCACCTGGCCTGCAGCAGCCTGCGGAGCGGCGAGTCCACGCTGGCTCTGGCCGGGGGAGTGAATCTGATTCTCTCGCCGGCGATTGCGATCAATTTCACCAAAGCAGGCGTCATGGCGCCGGATGGGCGCTGCAAGGCGTTCGATGCCCGGGCCAACGGCTACGTTCGCAGTGAGGGTGCCGGTGTCGTCGTGCTGAAGCCCTTATCCAAAGCGTTGGCTGATCGGGATCCGATTTATGCCGTCATCCGCGGCAGCGCGGTGAACCAGGACGGACGGAGCAACGGGCTCATGGCACCGAATCGGCTGGCCCAAGAGGCGGTCCTGCGAGAAGCCTACCGGCAATCCGGCGTAGCGCCCGGCAAGGTTCAATACGTCGAGGCCCACGGCACGGGCACATTGTTGGGGGACCCGATCGAGGCGAAGGCGCTCGGCACCGTGCTTGGCGTCGAACGCCCGCCGGGACGGCCTTGCGCCCTGGGGTCCGTCAAGACCAACTTGGGCCACCTCGAGGCCGCCGCCGGTATTGCCGGCTTGATCAAGGTGGCACTGGCGCTTCGGCATCGGGAGATCCCGCCGAGCCTGCACTTTGAAAAGCCCAACCCGCTGATCCCTTTTGGCGAGCTGCCTCTCCAAGTGCAAACGACGCTGAGCCCATGGCCCACCGACTCCGGTCCAGCATTGGCCGGGGTCAGCTCATTCGGCTTCGGCGGCACCAACGCTCACGTGGTTCTAGAAGGGGCGCCCCCCGACATTCTCGCAATGCCGGATGTGGAGCGGAAAATCGGCCCACACCTGCTCCCCCTGTCGGCGCGCAGTCCGGAAGCCCTTCAGTCTCTCGCTCGCGCCTACCGAAACTTCCTTGCCACTCCGGAGTCCGCCGCGTCGTTGCCGGATATCTGTTACACGGCCAGTGTGAGGCTCAGTCACCACGAACACCGTCTCGCCATTACCGGCAATTCGCCGGCGCAACTGATGGACAGCCTGGAAGCCTTTGGGCGGGGCGAGGCTCGTACAGGCTTGTCGTCTGGCCGCAAGTTCTCCTCTCGCCGGCGAAAGCTTGTTTTTGTGTTTCCGGGGCAGGGGGGCCAATGGTTTGGCATGGGGCGACGGCTATTGGAGCAGGAAGCCGTTTTCCGGGAGGTTGTCGAACGCTGCGATCGGGCGATGCGAACGTACGGAGATTGGTCGTTGCTCGCCGAACTCACGGCTACGGATGCCGCTCAGTCCCGGTTGAACGAAATCGATATCATCCAGCCGGCCCTTTTTGCTATTCAGATCGCCCTGGCAGCCTTGTGGCGCTCGTGGGGTATCGAGCCGCAGGCCGTGGTGGGCCATAGTATGGGAGAGGTTGCGGCCGCGTACGTCGCCGGTGTCCTGAGCTTTGACGATGCCGTCCGGGTCATTTGTCATCGTAGCCGGTTGTTCAAGCGCACCGCTGGGCAAGGCGCCATGGCGACGATAGAACTTTCCATCGAGGAAGCTCGACGCGCCCTGGTCGGCTCGGAAGACAGCGTGTCGATCGCGGCCATCAACGGGGCCACCTCGACGGTGTTATCCGGTGATCCGGCTGCCCTCGCCGTCATTCTGGATCGGTTGCGGAGTCGCGATATCTTCTGTCGCATGGTGAAGGTCGATTGTGCCTCGCACAGCCCCCAAGTAGAGCCGTTGCGCGCCGATTTACTGCGGGCATTGGCAGGGCTGCAGCCGCGGGCTGAATTTGTGCCGATCTACTCGACGGTGACGGGTGAAGTCAGCGACGGGCTGGAATTCGATCCCCTCTATTGGGCCAGGAACATGCGAGAGCCGGTGCTCTTCTCCCCTGCGGTTCAGCGTCTGGTGGAAGATGGGCATAACATCTTCCTGGAAATCAGCCCGCACCCCATTCTCCTCAGCGCCATGCAGCAAGAGTTTCATCACTCCGGCCGAGAAGGCGCTCTGCTCCCTTCCCTGCGGCGTGAGGAAGATGAACGCACGGTCCTGCTGGGATCGCTCGGCGCGCTTTATACTTTGGGATACCCGGTCGACTGGAACCTGATCTATCCAACCGCAGGCCGGTGCGTTCAGCTCCCGTTCTATCCGTGGCAACGGGAGCGTTGTTGGCTTGAGCCCTTAGCAGGGGACACCGGTTCTCACCGTGACCAAGACTCTCGGAGCGGACCCGGGAACCATACTCTGCTGGGCCGGCATTTCAAATCGGCCTATCCCGCGGAAACCCACTTCTGGGAAACCACGCTGGACAGGATTTCCCGGCCTTATCTGGATGACCACCGCATCCAAGGCAGCGCGGTGCTGCCCGCCTCGGCCTATGTGGAGATGGCCCTGGCCGCCGCGGGGGAAGTCTTCGGAGCGCAACCTGTTGCGCTGGAAAATATCGAATTTCGCAAGGCGCTTTTCTTGGCCGGGGGCGAGGCGCGCACGATTCAGGTAATCCTCTCCCAGGCCGCAGATGGCACGGCATCCTTTCACATCTACAGTTGCCGGGGAGGCGTGGCGCACTCCAGCAATTCATGGATGCTGCATGCGACTGGCAATGTCTGTCTCCAAGAGGACAAGAGCATCATCACTGCGGGTGCCGGGCAGGAAATGCTCAGGGAGATGCGAACGCGTTGCGCAGAGGATTTCTCCGGCCAGGAGTATTACCGCAGACTCGGAGAAAGCGGCATCCACTACGGCCCTTCCTTTCAGGGCATTGCGCAGTTGTGGCGGAACAACGGAGACGTATTGGGTGAAGTGCAGGCGCCCGATGGGCCAAAGAGAGAGATTCACGACGTTCGAATTCACCCGGCAATTCTCGATGCCGGGTTTCAGCTTCTCGGAGCTGCGGTTGCAGCGGAAGCGACTGAAAACGGCCGACAAGGAATTTATTTGCCAACCCGCATCGGCCAATTCCGCGTTCATGGCCGTCCGGACCGTCATTTATGGGGTCGCGCCCGGGTGCAGCATCGGGAGGCGGATGCCACAACGGGGGAAGTAAGGCTGTTCGATGAAGCGGGACGCGTGGCGATCGAGATTCAGGAACTTCGCTTTGAATACCTGGGCGAGGATACGCAGCGCACGGCCGTCGATAATCTTGACGACTGGCTCTATGAGTTCCGGTGGCAACCCAAAAAGCGCGCGGCAGGAAAACCTTTCGCGCCTGCCAGCGCGGCAAGCTGGCTGATCTTTACGGACAGCAGTGGCGTCGGAGATACGTTGTCCGCGCTGCTGCAAGCCCGGGGCGAACGGAGCATTCTGGTCTCTCGTGGGGAATCGTACGAGCAAACCGACTGCGAGCATTATCGCATCCGGCCCGATCAAGCGGAGGATATCCACCGGCTCTTCGAGTCGGCTCTGCTCGCGGAGCCGTCCGGCTGCCGTCTCATTGTCCATCTCTGGAGTCTTGATGTTGCGCAGTCCGGGCAGACCACGGTGGCCTCGCTGAATGCCGCGCAGACTCTGGGCTGCGGCAGTGTCCTGCTGCTGGCGCAAGAACTGGCTCGAACGGAATCGCCTGCCTCCCCGCGACTGTGGCTGATCACGCAGGGTGCTCAAGCGGCCGGAGAAAGGCCCGCGCCGTTGTCCGTTGCTCAGTCACCACTTTGGGGATTCGGTCGCGTCCTTGCGCAGGAACACCCGACGCTTTGGGGCGGACTGGTGGACCTGGAACCCGGGCTATCGCTGCCTGACGCTGCCGCTCAGCAATTGTGGGAGGAAATCTCCAATGCGGACGGAGAGGATCAACTGGCGTTTCGTCAAGGGGAGCGATACGTGGGTCGCTTGGTCCGCCAGCGCCCATCCGCCACACAAGCACCTCCGCTCCGGTGGCGGACGGACGGAAGCTACCTGATCAGCGGAGGACTGGGAGACCTCGGCCTCTTGGTCGCGCGCTGGATGGTCGAGCAAGGGGCGCGGCGGTTGATCCTTTTGGGACGCACCCGGCTCCCGCCGCGCTCGAACTGGAGTTCGGCAGAAGCGGGAAGTCGCTTGACGCGTCAAATCACCGCCATTCGGGAATTGGAATCCTTGGGAGCATGCGTGCATCTGGCGCCGGTCGATGTGGCGGATGAAGGAGAATTGACCGGCTTCCTGGACCGGTTTCGCGCCGATGGTTGGCCGCCGATCCGGGGTGTCGTGCACGCGGCGGGAGTGCTGCAGGACGGATTGCTCGTGCAACTCGACGAGGAGTCGCTGAAAACGGTTTTCCGGCCCAAGGTGATGGGTGGCTGGCTGCTGCATCGCCTGCTCCAAGACGATCCCTTGGACTTCTTCATACTCTTCTCTTCCGCCGGTTCAGTGCTGGGCCAACCCGGCCAGGGAAACTATGCCGCCGCCAACGCCTTCCTGGATGCGCTGGCGCATCACCGGCAACGCCAGGGCCAGCCGGCCCTGAGTATCGACTGGGGCGCATGGGCCGGCGAGGGATTCGCGGATTCGGTGGGAGGTAAGCGTCTCGCCGCGCGCCTCGCGCTGCTGGGAATCAGCAGCATCCAACCCAAACAAGCGCTGGAAATCCTGGGACGACTGCTCCGGCAAACCTCATCCCAGGTCGCGGCGGTGCCGGTCAACTGGAAACAGTATCGGGAGTTCTACCTAGCCGGCAGCGCCTCACCGCTGCTCTCCGACCTGGTGCGTGAGCAAGCCGAAGTCCCCCGGACAGCGGACAGCAAGAGCGAAAAAAGGGATGCCCTTCTTGCCGCCGAACCACCTCAGCGCCGACAGTTGCTGCACTCCTACCTCAGCGCGCAAGTGGCCCGGGTACTCGGCATCAGCCCTTCAAAGCTCGACGTCCAGCAACCCCTGAGCCATCTCGGACTGGACTCCTTGATGGCCGTCGAGCTGAAAAACCGGATTGCAGTTGACCTGAAGGTGAACGTGCCGGTGGTGAAATTTCTTCAGGGCTTTAGCGTTGACCAAGCGGTGACGCAGGTGTTCGATCAGCTGGCGGCCAATGTCGCCAACCCGGCGACGCCTCTGGCCCCGCCAGTGGCCGAGCAGGACGAGCACAACGGCCATGGGGATGCGGAACAGTTGCTGGCAAACCTGGATCAGCTTTCCGATGAGAAAGTGGATTCATTGCTGGCCGATATGTTGGCTGATGAAAAGATTCGTGAATGAGCCATACCCCCCAACGATTAGCCGATCTTTCCCCCAGCGAGAAGCGCGCCCGCCTTGCGCAGCTCCTGCGGAACAAGCTGAGCGGGCACAAATCGCTTTATCCTCTCTCCGATAATCAGCAGGGGATCTGGTTTCTGTCCCAGTTCGCGCCGGAGAGCTCGGTTTACAACGTCAGTTTTGCGGCGCGCATCCGCTCCGATGTGGACATCCCGGCCTTCCGACGCGCGTTTCAGGCGCTGGTGGATCGCCATCCCTCGCTGCGGACCACGATTGCGGTGCACTCCGGAAAGCCCGTTCAGCAGATCCACCAACATCAGCCGGTCCACTTTGAGGAATCCGATGCCTCAACTTGGGGCGAGGATGAGTTGCGGACCCGGCTGGTCGAGGAGACTCACCGCCGGTTTGATCTGGAACGGGGGCCGGTCATGCGGGTGAGTCTGTTCACCCGTTCGGCACAGAAACACATCCTGTTGCTGACCATTCATCATATCGTGGTCGATTTCTGGTCCCTGGCGGTGATCTTGAACGAACTCGGGGTGCTGTATGCGGCGGAAAAGGCCGGCCGACCAGCGGCGCTCCCTCCCCTTGATCTGCGATACACAGACT
>Ga0307372_10011111_pt1 | contig 12071 bp, 13 predicted proteins | sample OX1MG_FD_202533 | JGI IMG/M metagenome (GOLD analysis project Ga0307372, IMG submission 202533) | Soil microbial communities from Risofladan, Vaasa, Finland - OX-1 | ecosystem: Environmental > Terrestrial > Soil > Coastal area > Acid sulfate soil | place: Finland: Risofladan, Vaasa | collected...
CGGTGGCGGGCCGGCCTCGCCGCAGCCAGCGCGGTCAGGGTGTCGACCATCCGGGGCGCCACCACCGTCACCCGGGCCCCGGCCTCCACCAGGGCCTGCGCCTTGCGGGCGGCGACCGGGCCGCCGCCCACCACCAGGCACCGGCACCCGGCCAGCTGCAGCACGACGGGGAAGTCGGGCTGGTCGTCGGGTCGGGGATCCGGGGGTCGGGTCATGGGATCGGGAGGGACGGGCGGGCCCGTCGTGGACCGCCCCATTGTCGCCGCCGCCCGCCCCCGGGGCGAGTCGCGGGGCCTCCCGGACGGATTGTTCTAAAACTTGATCTGATTAGTCATGTATAGTCTGGAGTGGTGAGTCGGGACGCTTCCGGTGGCCGAAACAGGGCGGGCTCACGGCCGAAGGGGGCCGGACCCGGCGCTCCTCCCCCCACAGGGCGCGAGACAGAGAGGTCGTGGAAGTGAGCTTCGTGGCAGCCAAGCCTGAATTGACCCGACTGCGCCGAGAGGTCGACGGGCAGTCGGCTGCCTTCGAATCCGCCCCGGCCGGCCTGATCGTGGCCTGGGCCGTCGAACGCTTCGGTTCCAAGCTGGCCATGGCCGCCTCCTTCCAGGACGCCGTGCTCATCGACATCGCCGTCACGGTCGATCCCACCGTCGAGGTCGTGTTCCTCGACACCGGCTCCCACTTCCCCGAGACCCTCGACTACGTGGAGAGGATCCGGGCCCGCTACGACCTCAACCTCACGGTCACCGAGCCGGCGGCCGGAGCCGAGCAGTGGCCGTGCGGTAGCGCCCAGTGCTGTGAGTTCCGCAAGGTGCGTCCCCTCAAGCTCGCCCTCGAGGGCAAGGAGGCCTGGCTCACCGGCCTGAAGCGGGTCGACGCGCCGACCCGGCGCCACGCACCCGTGGTCTCCTACGACGAGGGCTGGGGCATGGTGAAGATCAACCCGCTGGCCACCTGGACCGAGGCGGACGTCGCCGGCTACGGAGCCGACCACGGGATTCCCCAGCACCCCCTACTGTCCGAGGGGTACCTGTCCATCGGCTGCGCGCCGACCACCCGGCCGGTGCAGATCGGCGAGGACCCCCGCTCCGGCCGCTGGTCCGACTCGGACAAGGTCGAGTGCGGGCTGCACGTCTGAGATGGCCGTGCGTCTGAGATGACCAAGGACCGGGACGAGCTCTACGGGCTCAACATCCGTGGGCCCGACCGCCCCATGCCGTTCATCGACCCCTACCGGACCAAGGGTGAGCTCAACGAGATCGAGCAGTGGAAGCTCGAGCGGCATCCGTTGGAGATCGCCGATGCCATCATCGACACCTACTCCAAGACGGGCCCGGCCGGGATCGCCGAGGTGCCCGGCGAGCTGGAACGGCTGAAGTGGGCCGGGATCTACCCGCAGAAGCAGGGCGGCGACGCCTTCATGATGCGGGTCAAAGTCCCCGGCGGGTTCCTGACCGCCCCTCAGATCCGTGAGATCGGTGTGGTGGCCGACGCCTTCGGTGAGGGGCCGGACGGGACGGAGAGCCGGGTGTTCGGCTCGCGCTATGCCGACCTGACCACCCGTCAGACCGTGCAGATCCACTGGTTGCGCATCGGGGACATCCCCCGGATCTGGCGTCGGCTCGCTGCCGTCGGCCTGACCACCCTCCAGGCCTGCGGCGACTCGTCGCGCAACGTGCTGAGCTGCCCGGTCTCTGGGGTGGACGCCCGCGAGGCCTTCGACGGGCTCCCGGTGGCCCGGGCGATCTCGGACTACTTCACCGGGAACCGCGAGTACGCCAACCTTCCCCGCAAGTTCAAGATGTCGGTCACCGGGTGCGTCGAGGACTGCGCCCAGGCCGAGATCAACGACATCGGCCTCTGGCCGGCGCGGGCGGAGGACGGCACGCTCGGATTCAACCTGTTGGCAGGTGGCGGGCTGTCGGACGGCGAGCGCATGGCCTCGGACATCGACGTCTTCGTCGCACCCGACCGGGCCGTCGAGGTCACCCGGGCCATCGCCCAGCTCTACGGGGAGCTCGGCAACCGTGAGAACCGGGGCCAGGCCCGCATGCGCTACCTGGTCCAGGAATTGGGCCCCGAGGGGTTCCGGGCCGAGCTGGCTGCCCGGGCCCGCTTCGAGCTGGTCCCGGCGGGCGAGGACCTCACCCGCCGGTACCGGGGCGACCATGTCGGCGTACATCCCCAGAAGGAGGACGGGCTGTACTACGTGGGCTGCTCGGTCCCGGTGGGCCGGATGAACGGCCTCGAACTGGTCGAGGTGGCCCGCCTGGCGGAGACCTACGGCGACGCCACCGTGCGCATCGGGACCGACCAGAACATCACCTTGACCGGGGTGCCCGAGGCCCGCATCGACGCGCTGGTGTCCGAGGACCTCATGCAGAAGTACTCGCCCTATCCGGGGCCCTTCTCCCGTGGGGTGGTGGCCTGCACCGGCAGCGAGTTCTGCCGCTACGCCATCGTGGAGACCAAGGAGCGGGCCGTCAAGTGGGCCAGGTTCCTCGACGAGCAGCTGGCCGACGAGCCGGTGGGGGCGCCACCGACCCACGGCGGCCGTTCCGGCCCCCGAGAGGATACCGGTGTCATCCGCATGCACTTCTCGGGCTGCTCTGCCAGTTGCGCCCAGCCCCAGATCGCCGACATCGGGTTCCGCGGCGAGGTGGCCAACGTGGGCGATCACCTGGCCGAGGCGGTCGACATCGGCATGGGCGGGTCCCTGGGCGCCGGCGCCGCCTTCATCGACTGGATCGAACACGCCCGGCCGGTCAACGACGTCCCCGAGGCCCTGTTGCGGGTGGTCCGTCGCTACCAGTCGGAGCGCCGGGAGAACGAGCCGTTCTACAACTGGGCCCGGCGGGTGCCCAACGACGACCTGCGCCTCACCCTGGCCGCCGAGGGGACCGGGACGCCGGTGGCCCTCACCTCGAGGCAAACCGGACGGGCCCGATGAAGGCCTACCGGATACGCGAGGAGATGAACGGGGTCGCCGAGCCTCCGGGCAAGACCTGGTTCTGGGAGCTGCAGGCCGGGGTCATCGGCGCCGACCGGTGCATCCAGTGCGGGACCTGTGTGGCGGTGTGCCCGTCCAACTCCATCGGCATCGATGAGGACACCGAGCTGCCCGAGCTGGTCAAGATGTGCACCGGCTGCTCGCTGTGCTGGGACTTCTGCCCGCGGGGCGGGCTCCGCTACGAAGCCCTGTGGCCCCCGTCGACCGCCGGGGACGCCGAGGGCAGGGGAGCCGTCGTGCGGGCCGATGCCGCCGACAACTACTGGAAGATCACCGGTGGCCCCCCCGGCGACGGCCTGGGCGCGGTGCTCGACTCCTACGCCGTCCGGGCCGGCTCGCGTCCCGACGGCGCCCAGGACGGCGGCGTGGTCACGGCGCTGCTCATCGCCGCCCTGGCCGGTGGGGAGATCGACGGTGCCCTGGTGACCCGGCCGAGCGACGATCCCGACCAGCCGTGGAAGGGTGTGGCCCACCTGGCCACGACGGCCAAGGAGATCACCGAGGCCGCGGGCAGCTACTACAACCAGACCATGGCGCTGGCCGAGCTGGACCTGTCCCGCTACGACCTCCCGGCCAAGCCCCGGATCGCCGTGGTCGGCACGCCGTGCGAGATCCAGGGTATCCGGGCCATGCAGTCGCGGCGCTGGCCCACCGGCGCCCACCGGGTCGACGCCGTGGTGCTGACCATTGCCCTGCTGTGCACCAAGAGCTTCGACTACCAGGGACTGATGCTCCAGCTCCTGCGGGAGGACCGGGAGATCGACATCGAGCGGGTCAGCAAGGTGGATGTCATCCGGGGCCGGATGATCGTGGAGTACCGGGACGGGGAGGTGGCGGTCGACGAGCCCATCAAGAACTTCCACGGCGCCGCCCTCAAGGGATGCGACGAGTGCGCCGACTTCCTGGGCCGGGGAGCCGACCTCTCGGTGGGCAGCGTCGGTGCGATGGACGGATGGAGCAGCGTGCTGGTCCGCACCGAGCGCGGCCGCAGGGCGCTCGACAATGCCCGTGCCCGGCTGGACTTCCGCGAGCTCGACAACCCCGAGGCCCTGGTCAAGCTCGACGCCTTCGACAAGCGGATCGCCATGGACAGCCTGCGCCGGGAGTTCGATCCCGACGCGCCCTTGTTCATCGACTACGAGGAGCATCTCTCGGCCTACGAGGGCAGTGACCGGGCCCCGGTGGAGCTCGACCACGGGGGCCGGCGATGACCCGGGCAGCGGCCCGGGTCGCCGGGCCCGTCCGCCCGGGGGACGGCGTGCCTGTCGACCCTGGTCCGAGGGTCGGGCCGGCAGGGCCGGGCCGGGCCGGGCCAGATGTGGTTAGGGTGGCCCACATGACCGTGTTCGAGGTGGAGGGAGGGCCCCGGTTGGAGCTTCCCGACGAGCCTCAGGACCTGAAGGCGGGCCTGCGCGATGCGCTGCTCGGCGGGCAGGATTGGCGGGCAGGGTTCAGCGATGACATCTGCATCGGGCTATGGCTGTGGGGCCGCTGGCGGCCCGCCCTCGAGCCCAACGGTCTGAGCCGCGAGGAGTTCGTCGACCTGGTCATCGCCAACAAGCGCGAGCTGTGGCTGTGGCTGATGGGCGAGCGCCAGTGGATCCAGTACCTGACCGGACTGGCCGGAAGAGTCATCCGGCGCCTGCCGGCCGCCAGCACCCGGTGACCGGAACGGGGTCCCGGGATAGCATGCCCGTTCAGCCAGCGGCTGCCCGATAGGAGGGCCGATGCCCCGCGTCACCGTTCCGGTCGAAAAGGACCCCCTGGTCTATGTGTGGACGGAGATGGCCCCGTCGCTGACCGCCGCGGCCGGGGGCTACAGCAACGCGGTCTACCAGACCTCGTCACTCTCCTTGCGGGAGTTCGAGGCCGCCCGGGTCACCATGGCCCGTGTCAACGAGTGCGCCCTCTGCCTGGGTTGGCGCACGGCGCGGGACGTGCCGGACCGGTCGGACGATCCGGACGCCATCCCCGAGTCGTTCTACGACGCGGTCGGCGTGCGCGGCGACCTCGGCGGGCTCGACGAACGCGAGCGCCTGGCGGCCGAGTTCTCGGAACGGTACGCCCGGGACCATCTGGGAATGGATGACGCCTTCTGGGACCGCCTCCACGACAGCTTCAGCGACAGCGAGCTGGTCGACCTGGGGCTGTGCGTGGCGTCGTGGCTGGCATTGGGCCGCTTCAACCAGGTCTTCGGCATCGACGGCGGATGCCAGGTGCCCGGCTTCCACGCCGGCTGAACCGGGCCCGGCGACCGGTGGAGAAGGTCATCTACCTCCTGTGGCGCGACGGTGCCCCCGGGTCCGGAGACGCCCTGCGGGACGAACTCCTCGGTGAGACGGCGCCGCGGCTCCTGGCCTCTGGCGCCCGGGGCCTCGGGGTCAATGTCCACGACACGGCTGCGGCAGAGGCTCCGTCACCCGCCCCTCCACCCGCCGGGGAGGCGCCCCACGCGGCCGAGGTGTCGGTATGGCTGGACACCTACCAGCGGAGGCGGGAGGCGGAGGCGGCCATCGCCGACCTCGGCCTGCGCTCGGCCGCCTACCTGGTGGCCGAGTCCCTCTACGACGACTACGGAACCACCCCCCACGCCCGGCCCCGCCACTGGGTGGATGGGGACCGGTCGCCGGGCGTGCTCACGGTGGCGTTGATCCATCGTCCCGAAGGGCTCGACTACCTCGAGTGGATCCGCCGTTGGCACGGCACGCAGTCGCCGGTGTCGGGCGAGCTCCAGCCCCGCACCCGGTATGTGCGCAACGAGGTCGTGCGACCGCTGACCGAGGGTGCGCCGGAGGTCGACGGCATCGTCGAGGAGGGGTGGCCCTCCGCCGGCCACGTCGCCGACCCCCTGCTCTTCTTCAACGCCACCTCCGACGAGGAGCTGAGCGCCAACCTGTCGCGGATGATGGCCAGCGTCGAGGCCTGTCTCGATCTGGGCCGGCTGCGCAGCGCGACCATGAGTGAGTACCTGTTCAAGTCGCCCGACTGACACCGGTGCCGGCCTGTGGCCGGGCCCGACTGACACCGGTGTCGGCCTGTGGCCGCCATCACCTACCATCTGCCGACGGCCCGCCGCCGAGCGGAGCCGGGGCCGCGACACCGGAGGAGGCACCCGTGGGATTGTCCATCGGCATCGTCGGCCTCCCCAATGTGGGGAAGTCGACCCTGTTCAACGCCTTGACCCGCAACGAGGTCCTTGCGGCCAACTACCCGTTCGCCACCATCGAGCCCAATGTCGGCGTGGTCGCCGTTCCCGATCCCCGCCTCGATCGTCTGGCTGAGCTGTTCGACAGCGCCGAGGTCGTGCCGGCCACGGTGACCTTCGTGGACATCGCCGGTATCGTCGAGGGGGCGTCGGTCGGCGAGGGGCTCGGAAACAAATTCCTGGCCGCCATCCGGGAGAGCGACGCCATCTGTCAGGTGGTCCGGGTGTTCACCGATCCCGACGTGATCCACGTGGGTGGCCGCATCTGTCCCGGCGACGACATCGAGACGGTCAACACCGAGCTGGTCCTGGCCGACCTCCAGACGGTCGAGAACCGGCTCGTCAAGCTGGCCAAGGAGTCGCGGAAGCAACCCGAGCTGGTCCCCGCCCTCCGAGCCGCCGAGCGGGCCCGGGACATCCTCGACGAGGGCCGGACCATCTCCTCTGCGGCGGCCGAAGACGAGGTCGACCTCCTTCTCCTCGCCGACCTGCACCTGCTGAGCGCAAAGCCGTTCCTCTACGCCTTCAATGTCGACGAGGGCGCGTTGGGCGACGAGACGCTCCGATCGGAGCTCGGCGCGCTGGTGGCCCCGGCCGAAGCGGTCGTGGTGTGTGCCCAGATCGAGGCCGAGGTGGCCCCCCTCTCCACCGAGGACGCGGCGGAACTCCTGTCCGGCTACGGCCAGGACGAGTCGGGACTGGTGCAGCTGGTGCACGGGGGATTCCGGGCGCTCGGGCTCCAGACCTTCCTCACCGCCGGCCCCAAGGAGGCCCGGGCCTGGACCATCCCCACGGGTGCCACCGCCCCCCAGGCGGCAGGCACCATCCACACCGACTTCGAGCGCGGCTTCATCAAGGCGGAGATCGTGGGCTACGACGACCTGGTGGCGGCCGGATCGCCCGCCGCGGTGCGTGCCGCCGGCAAGGCCCGGGTCGAGGGCAAGGAGTACGTGATGAGGGACGGCGACGTGGTCGAGTTCCGCTTCAACGTGTAGAAACGGTCATAAGTCCAGTTCGAGGGCCTACGACTCAATCCCCTGTCCGCCCAGAGTCCGCGACGGTCTCGCCGCCGGAATCACCTCCGGCCAATTCGATGCGGAGCCGGTCTATCTCGTCCACCAGCTGAACACGGTCCTCGCGAAGGAGCGTCAGGTAGGCAGCGATGGGGGTGAGTCCCTGGTTTCTACCTGCAAGCGCGATCACGGGCGGTGGTTCGTCCAATCGAGCCCTGATTGCTGCCAGTTGCTCGTCGCTCATTCCGTCGAAGTGGTCGTCTTCCATCGAGGGTGCTCCATTCCGTGCCCACCGAGGCGGTCAACCGTTCCAGGATTCCCCGGATCGGAGCAGGAGAGCGGCCCAGTCGCCCACTGGGTCGGGCCGCTCCTCCCACTCCCGTCAGTGTCATCTCCCCTGGATCTCGTTCCCGATCCCCGCCGGTATTCGACGCAAGGAGCAGGCGGAGCGACCATGCTCCCGCGCTCGCCGAGCCCACTTTCCGTTCAAGCCAGGGACCAGAACTAGGCAGACAGCTGTTGTTTGTCCGGCTGCTCAGAGATCGCGATGCGCCGGGGCTTCGCGCGTTCGGCCACCGGGATCACCAACGTGAGCACCCCCGCCTCATACTCGGCCTGGATGTTCTCGGTGTCGAGGTTGCTGCCCAGGAACACCTGCCGGGAGAACGCCCCAAAAGGCCGTTCGGCGATTACCGACTCCACACCGTCTGACGCGGGCGGGGCCGGTCGCTCGGCCCTGATGGTGAGGACATTGTCCTCGATGGTCAGATCGACAGAGTCGGCGCTCACTCCGGGTAGATCCAGACGGATGAGGAAGGAGTCGTCCTTCCGGTAGGCGTCCATCGGCATCGCCATGGAGCGACCACCGTTTCCGCTCTGGCCGCCCATGAGCTGCTGGAACAGCCGGTCAACGTCCCGGAACGGATCACTACGCACAAGAGCCATGATCATCACCTCCTATAAAGCAAACCCATATTGAGCTCTCGCGCCGCCTAGCTACTTGCGGTGACAATGGAATTATTAGCACTCGCGATCCGCGAGTGCCAGCCCCTTTTTCGATTTCCGGGCGGCTCCCTCAAGCGCCAAGGGATCGGTCTCGACCGGGGCCCAGACTTCGTGACGCTCGCCGATCGCATCCTGGATGTGCCCGATGAACTCGACGGGCTTCGGACAGTGAGTCGGAGCACCGGGGCCGGAGCCGGTGACCATGCGAAAGCACCGACCGGGTCAACGATGATTGAGCTGAACCTGGTTCGCCTGCGGCATTCGGCTTCGACGTGTAAGGAGCGATGGCGGGTCGAAGGGTCCCTCACCGGCGCGGCCCTCCCCCGTAGTCTGATTGCCGATGTGGTCTTCTGCTGACTGTCCAGAAGGTTCCGTTGGCCGGCGCCGCCGGTTCGCCCCGACAGCTCCGGGGGGAAGGTCACGAGCGACGTGAGAAGATCGTCGGTGCCCCCTCGAGTCGTTCCCTCCCTCGAGGACGTGGCGGCCGGCGAGGTGAGGACATCGTCGCAGCGGGTCGGCCCCCCGGCCTCGGAACGCCCCGTTGCCCGGGCTGCCGCCGCCCGGGCCGGAAGGGCGATCGGGTTGGTGACCGCCGAGGGGGCGGGGGTCGCTCGGGGGACTCTGTGCTGCTGGCTCGAGGGGGCCGAGGATTCCGACGGGAACCGGAGCACCTCCCGGGTCTGGCTGGTGTCGCAGGGTGACGTCGGGCCGACGGCGGCGCCCATGGCCCGGGACGCCGGCCGTTGTCCGTCCCCGACCTCGATGACCTCCCACCCCGCCGGGACGGAGGCCGTTCAGCTCGAGTTGGCCGATGCCTTGCGCCGGGCCACGGTGGCGGAGACGGTCGTGGCCAGAAAGGACGCTCGGATCGCCGACCTCCTCGACCGCCTGGTCGACCGGAACGCCACGATCCAGGCCAAGGACGACGCCCTCGATGCGCTGCGCGTCACCCTCCAGACCCTCCGCGAGGCGGCCGGACCACGTCCCCGGGTCATCGACGCCACCGCGTCACCGCCGCCGCCGGCGCCGAAGCCGTACCGTCCCTGGGCATCGGCTCCACAGCGAGTGTGGACGTGGTTGATAGGCACCCCTTGAGGGCCCTTTGCGGTGCGGGCCTTTCGGTCATGGATCCTGTCTGACCAGCGAGAGAGCCAGACGAGGGCAACTCGTTGCCGCCCGGCGGGCGTGGTCCACCAGCGGCGCGGGGATGTCTCCCGATTCGATCACCGGAAATCCCCAAGGGTCCAGTCGGATGCGCTCTGGCAGTAGTTCGGCGCAGACCCCGTGCCCGTCGCAGGCAATGGGGTTGATCATGAGGACCAAGCCCGGTCGTTTCATCGGACCCTCTGCGGTGGACCGTTTGTTGTGGCGCCTGTGGGTATCGGAAGGAGTGGTGCGGTGTACGGACAGGGCCCCCGACGCATGTGCTCAGCGGCATGGTCGGCGAAGACATCGAGCGCGGTCCGGACGAAGCGGGCCACGCCATCAGGATGACGGCAGGCGCCCCGACCCTCGACCAACCCGCACAGTGTGGTGATCGTGTGCAGACCACCACGGAGCGATTTCGGCCGATGGGCCAACTGCTCCAGCGAATAGGCCAGTCCGGACAGGCCGTTCACGCAGGGCCCGCACTGGCCTGCGCCTTGGCCCTCGAGATACCGGACGACGCGGCTCACTTCGGAGAGCGCACAGCTGTCAGCCCGCAGCAGAGCCACCACGCCGGGCCCGATCGACGAACCATGCTGACGCGCCGCCTCCTCGGTCAGCGGCATGGCCAGCGCCTCGGCGGCGCCGATCCATCCACCGCCATAGCCACCGAGGAGCACTCCTCCGATGTGGCGTGAATCGGCGGAGCCGAGTCCCAGGATCTCGCCGAGGGCTACACCCAGGGGTGCCTCGACGATCCGTGGGTGCGACCAGCGCCCGGTGACGGTGAGCAGGGCCGTACCCGGCGACTCGGGTGTTCCGATCTCGCGGAACCAGGCCGCTCCGAATCGGGCGATGAGCGCGGCGTGCGCCAGCGATTCAACATTTTGCACCAGGGTGGGACGACCACCGACTCCTTGGTCCCGCACCGTACGGAACCCGGTGAAGCTCGGGGTGGCAACGCCCTGCCCGGCGATGGTGTTCACGGCGGCGGATTCCTGGCCGGCCAGGAATCGATCGGGCGCGGCCACGACCTCGATGGGCACCGGATCGAGGGCACGCTGTCGCCTCGACTCGATGGCCGACCTCATGGCCGTCGTGGCACCCGACGGTACGTACATCAGGATCTCGGATGCGCCGATACACCGGGCTGCCATGGATGCACCATCGAGGACCAGATGGGGAAGTTGGTGGATGAGCATCCGGTCCTTGCCGCTGGCGGGCTCTCCCTCGGCCCCGTTTCCCACGACGACCGGACTGCGCAATCTGGTCCCCCCGACCGATCGCCACTTGGCTGCCACCGGAAACCATGCTCCGCCGTGGCCACGGAGTCCGCTCACATCGAGTTCGCGGAGGAATGTCGCTGCCTCCCAGTTCGGGAGGTGACCCCACCGGTGCAGATGATCATCGAGCGTCACAGGTGAACCGGTGGTGTCGATGCCGGCCAGAAGCCGCTCGGCTCCCGGAGGGGCGGCGGCAGTCGACCGGCTCGATCGCCGTCGCGGCCTCGACGCAGAGCTGCGGGGCACCTGCCTCATCCCTGCGCCCTCCCGTCGGAGACGCTCCCGCTCATTCCGCTCACCGTTCCCGACAGCGCGCCCGAGCTCTGGTCCACACTGAGGGAAATGGTCAAGGCTATCGGCGTCGGCGATGACACATCGGCCAACAGTGTGCCGCCGCTCAGCGAGGTGACCACGCCCTGGTAGGGGCCGAACGCCACGGAGTCCGACGACATTTCGACACCGCCGCCGGCGACCGCCGTCCCATTCAGCACGACGGTCAGGGCCGTCGACGCCGGATCGTTGAGCCGCATGCCCAAGGTGACCCGCACGTCGCCCCGGGCAGTGGGACTCGTCGTCTGCGAGCCGCTGAGGTCGTTGGTGAACGGTGGCGAGGGGACGGTTCCAAGGCCCCCCGTCGGTGCCGTGGTCGGGATCGTCGACGGCGCCGTCGCGCTGGGAGCAGAGGCGGCCACGCCGGCGTTCTTGCGAGCGAGCTGGGCAAGGACTGAGGTCGAAGTTCCGGCCCGTCGAGACCAACCGGGCCGGAGCGGTCCGACGGCGGCGAAGATGACGATCCCAACCACCGCGATCGCCGTGACGGCGGTGCCGGTGGTGCGTTGGCCGACGGTGAAGGCGCGACCGGTCACCAACCGCCAGGCCACCACCGTCACCACCGTCGCCGCGCAGAGCACATTCACGGCGACAACGACGGCAAGGGACGAGTCGGTGCCACTGCCCAGGCCGTGTACCAGGGCAATCGGCCAGCAAAGGTAGGCCAACCAGTGGACGAAGCGCCACGTTGCGAAACCGATCCGGTGGCGGAGGGCGCTGGTGACCAGGACGGCGACCATGAGGTCGAAGGTCATGGCCCCCAGCCCAACCCACAGGGGTCGATACGCAGTCCGGAACGGGATGAAGGCGTCAGCGAACCCGATCGGGACGTAGCCGTCGCTCACCGTAGTGACGACGTGGAGGGCCACGAACCCTACGCACAGCAGGGAGAGATTCCGGTGGACGTCCTGGGAGAGGAACCGGGGCCAGCGCTCGGTGGTCCAGCCGACGGAGGCCACCACGCCGATGACCACGGTGGCGGTCAGCAGCACCAGGGCGACCAATCCGGTCGACCGGGTGAGATACCAGAGCGCCTTTCCGTTGGACGCTGCCGCCAGCGTCGTGGTGACCGGGTG
>Ga0307372_10011114_pt1 | contig 12068 bp, 8 predicted proteins | sample OX1MG_FD_202533 | JGI IMG/M metagenome (GOLD analysis project Ga0307372, IMG submission 202533) | Soil microbial communities from Risofladan, Vaasa, Finland - OX-1 | ecosystem: Environmental > Terrestrial > Soil > Coastal area > Acid sulfate soil | place: Finland: Risofladan, Vaasa | collected...
CCACAGCCTCCGCGCGGCCCGTCGCAGCGGCCGGCGAGTCGAGCGGCTCCGCACTGCCGTCCTCCGAGACGAGATGGAACTTGATGCTCATCGAGCCGGCGTTGACGACGAGGACGTTCAGCCGGGCCACGTCCAGTCACGGATGTCGGGGTGGTCCTCGCCGTGCTCGCGCGTCCACGCGCGCATCTGCAGCCGCGTGTCGATCATCTCCTGGCGCAGATGTGCCGCACGCTCGGCGAGACCGGGCACGCGGTCGATCACGTCGATCACGAGGTGGTACCGGTCGAGGTCGTTGAGCATCACCATGTCGAACGGCGTCGTCGTCGTCCCCTCTTCCTTGTAGCCGCGAACGTGCAGGTTCTCGTGCGCCGTGCGCCGGTAGGTGAGCCGGTGGATCAGCCACGGATAGCCGTGATAGGCAAAGACGATCGGGCGACCGGCGGGGAAGAGCGCGTCGAACTCGTGGTCCGAGAGCCCGTGCGGATGCTCGGTGTCCGGCTGCAGGCGCATCAGGTCGACGACGTTGACGACACGCACCTTCAACTCGGGCAGCCGCTCGCGCAGCAGTGCAGTTGCAGCCACGACCTCGAGTGTCGGAACGTCCCCCGCGCAGCCGAGCACGACATCCGGCTCGCCGCCGTCGTCGTTGGATGCCCAGTCCCAGATGCCGATGCCACGGGTGCAGTGGACGATCGCGTCTTCCATCGGCAGGTAGTTGAGCGCAGACTGCTTGCCGGCGACGATCACGTTCACGTAGTCGCGGCTGCGCAGGCAGTGGTCGGCGACGCTGAGCAGCGTGTTCGCATCGGGGGGCAGGTAGACGCGAACGACCTCGGCCTTCTTGTTCACGACGTGATCGATGAAGCCCGGGTCCTGGTGCGAGAAGCCGTTGTGGTCCTGACGCCAGACGTGCGAGCTGAGCACGTAGTTGAGCGAGGCGACAGGGCGCCGCCAGGGGATCCCGCGCGTCACCTTCAGCCACTTCGCGTGCTGGTTGAACATCGAGTCGACGATGTGGATGAACGCCTCGTAGCAATTGAAGAGGCCATGCCTGCCGGTGAGCAGGTAGCCCTCGAGGAAGCCCTGGCAGAGATGCTCCGAGAGCACCTCGATCACGCGGCCCTGCGGGGCGAGGTGGTCGTCGCCTTCGAGCCGCTGTCCCTCCCACTGGCGATTCGTGACCGAGAAGACGTCGCCCAGGCGGTTCGAGGCGGTCTCGTCGGGGCCGAAGAGGCGGAAGGTCTCCGGGTTCGCGTCGATCACGCCGGCGATGAAGCGGCCGAGGACGCGCATCGCCTCGCTCGAGCTCTTCCCGGGCTGCGCCACCTCGACCGCGTAGCCGCGGAAGTCCGGCAGTTCGAGGTCGCGGAGCAGCAGACCGCCGTTCGCCTGCGGGTTCGCGCTCAGCCGCCGCTCGCCCTCGGGCGCGAGCGCTCGCAGTTCAGGTACGAGCACGCCGTCGGCGTCGAACAGCTCCTCCGGGCGGTAGCTGCGCAGCCACTCCTCGAGCAGGCGACGGTGCTCGTCGTTTGCGCGCGTGTCGGCCAGCGGCACCTGGTGGGCGCGCCACGTGCCCTCGACCTGCAGGCCGTCGACCACCGCCGGGCCCGTCCAGCCCTTCGGGGTGCGCAGGACGATCATCGGCCAGCGAGGCCGCTCGCCCGTGCCGCGCTTGATCTCCGCGATCTGATCGAGCGCGTCGTCGAACGCCGCCGCCAGCTCGCGGTGCACCGCGTCGGGCCGGTCGCCCGAGACGACGATCGGCCGGTAGCCGTATCCCTCGAAGAGTGACAGCAGCTCGCTCTCGGGAATCCGCGCGAGCAGCGTCGGGTTCGCGATCTTGTAGCCGTTCAGGTGCAGGATCGGCAGCACCGTGCCGTCGCGCGTCGGGTGCAGGAACTTGTTCGCGTGCCAGCTCGCGGCCAGCGGCCCCGTCTCGGCCTCGCCGTCACCGACCACGCAGGCGACCAGCAGGCCGGGGTTGTCGAAGGCCGCTCCGAACGCGTGCGCGAGCGCATAGCCGAGCTCGCCGCCCTCGTGGATCGAGCCCGGTGTCTCGGGCGCGACGTGGCTCGGGATGCCGCCCGGGAACGAGAACTGCCGAAACAGCCGGCGGAGACCCTCTTCGCTGCAGGGGATGTGGGCATAGGTCTCGCTGTAGGTGCCCTCGAGGTAGGCGTTCGCAACCATCCCCGGGCCGCCGTGACCGGGACCGCAGACGTAGATCGCGTTCAGGTCGCGCGCGCGGATCACGCGGTTCAGGTGGGCGTAGACGAGATTCAGCCCGGGCGTCGTCCCCCAGTGGCCGAGCAGACGTGGCTTGACGTGCTCGGCGCGCAGCGGCTCCCGCAGCAACGGGTTGTCGAGCAGGTAGATCTGTCCGACCGAGAGGTAGTTCGCAGCACGCCAGTAGGCGTCGATCAGCCGTAGCTCTTCCGGCTCGAGCCGCGTTCGCTCCATGGCCCAACTGTGCCCGGCCGCTCGAGTTCTCACACCCGTAGTTCACCGCAGGTCGACCGCAAATCCGCGGAATCGCGGATTCACGCCGCGGCTGGACGCTCCAGACTGGCTTCGGGAAAGGAGGTGAGCCATGGCCATGCTCGACCAATGGGCCCCGCTCCCCGACCTCGACGTCGTCGAGCGGCGCATGCGCCGCTTCTTCGAAGACCTGGGCGTCGCACCGGCCGTCACACCGGCCGCCAACGTCTACGAGACCGGTGACGAGCTCGTCGTCGAACTCGAGGTGCCGGGATTCGACGAGCAGGACCTCACGGTCGCAGTCTCCGACCACACGCTCTCGATCAGCGGTGAGCGCACCGACGAGACGTCGAAGACGGAGCAAGCGCTCCGTGTGCGCGAGCGGCTCGAAGCACACTTCGAACGGCGCTTCCGGCTGCCGCCCGAAGCCGACGCGGAGCACGTGACGGCCGAGTACGCCAAGGGGGTGCTGACGCTGCACGTGCCGAAGGGCGCCGCAGCGAAGCACCACAAGGTGAAGATCGGCAAGAAGTAGTTGAGCGGCCGGCCGCCGCGGCGATCCCCGTCGCGGCGGCCGGCCCGTTAACCCACGACGCGCGCGAAAGGAACCCCGTGAGCAAGGTGACAACACATGCGGCACGCGTAGGCGATCACGTCGAGATCGTCGGCCATCGAGTCGGTGATGCTCCGCGTAGCGGCGAGATCGTCGAGGTCCTCGGCGAGCCGGCGCACCCTCACTTCCGCGTCCGCTGGGAGGACACGCACGTGTCGCTGCTCTACCCGAGCTCCGACATCGAGGTCTCGCGTCAGACCGCACCGCCGGCCGGCCGCAAGCGGCGCTCAGCTTCGCACTCCGGCTGACCGCCGCAGTCGTACGCGCTGCAGCTCGTCGGCGCCCCAGACGACCACGGGCGCGACGACGAGCGCAGCGACGAGCCACCACGGTGGAAGCGCCGCGCCGAAGAGCGCGGCGATCCCCGGCACAGCGCAGACGACGCCGGCGAACACGAGCTCGAGAAGCACGCTCCAGACGAGCAACCTGTTCGAGAACACGCCGACCGACGCGAGGGATGCGCGGTCGGTGCGCGCGGCGAACGCGGTGCCCACCTGGCACGCCACGATCGCAAGGAACGTCGCGGAGGTCGCCTGGAGGTAAGCGTGATGCAACGGTGTGCCTGCGCCCACAGCATCGCCCGGATGCCAGCCGGCGGCGAGCAGCACCGCAAGAAACGCGGCCATCGCGATCCCCGCGGAGATGAAGCCCAGGAAGACCCAGGCGCGGATCAACATCTCGAGCCTGATCACGCCTTCACCCCGCACGCGCGGCGGGCGCTGCATGGAGCCGGGCTCGCTCGCCTCGCGGCCAAGCGCGAGTGCAGGGAGCGTCTCCGTGCCGAGGTCGATCGCGAGGATCTGCTGGACGAGCAGAGGCAACGGAATCAGCCCACCTGACAACGCAAACACGAGGAACGGCACAACTTCCGGCGTCGCGTGCACGAAGATGTAGAAGATGAACTTCCGTACGTTCGCGTAGACCCGCCGCCCTTCTTCGACGGCTGTCACGATCGTCGCGAAGTTGTCGTCGGTGAGCACCATGGTCGCCGCCTCGCGCGCGACGTCAGTGCCCGACAGGCCCATCGCGATCCCGATATGAGCCCTTCGCAAAGCCGGTGCGTCGTTGACCCCGTCCCCGGTCATCGCGACCACCTCTCCCTGGTCGCGAAGCGCGTCGGCGATTCGCAGCTTCGTCTCCGGAGACGACCTCGCGAACACGAGCTCGCGCTCGCCTTGCAAGAGCTCGTCGAGCTCGGCGTCGCTCATCGCGTCGACGTCCGCGCCCTCGACGACGAGATCAGCGCCGATCCCGACGCTGCGCGAGACGTTCTGCACGGTCAGGCCGTGATCGCCACTGATCACGAGAATGCGGATTCCCGCCTCGTGACATCGCCTGACTGCGTCCTCGACCTCCGGCCGCGGCGGGTCGAGCAAAGCGACCAGGCCGAGGAACTCGAGCTCCCGCTCGACCTCCAGCCGATCCTCGGGCGGCGCGCCGTCGAACTGCCGCTTTCCGACCGCCACGACACGGAGCCCACCCTGCGCGTAGGTACGCATCTGCGCCTCCACGCGCTCGCGCTCGTCCGGCGGCAGCGTCGACCGCGGCAGGACGGACTCGACGGCACCCTTCACATGGAGCGCCCATCCGTGCTCGTCGCGGTCGACCGTGGACATCAGCTTCAACGCCGAGTCGAACCGGTACTCGTGCACCCGTTCCGGCCGGTCGCCCCTACCACCCCACCGCATGAGCGCGAGCTCCATCGGATCGCCCGAGCCGTCCTCGAGTTGCGCGTTCGTGCACGCGACCGCCGCGCGCTTGAGCTCGGCCTCGTCGCGGCCCCACCATTCGGCGACCTCCATCTGGTTCTGCGTCAGCGTCCCCGTCTTGTCGGTGCAGATCACCGTCGTCGAGCCCAGCGTCTCGACGGCCGACAAGCGCTTGACGAGCGCGCCGCGCCGGGCGAGCAGCCGCACGGCAGCGGCCAGCGACAGCGTGATCGTAGGCAGCAGCCCTTCGGGAACGTTTGCGACGATCAGGCCGATCGCGAAGATCGTCGCGGCCCGGAACGGCAGCCCCGCCACGGTGACCCCGACCGCCAGGAACAGCCCACCCGCGACCAGCGCGACGCAGGCGATCACCCAGGCAACCCGCCGGACCTGCCGCTCCAGCGGGCTCTCCTCGAGCGCGACGGCCGCCGACAGCGCCGCGATCCGGCCGAGCTCGGTGTTCATCCCGGTGGCGGTCACGACTGCCGTGGCATTGCCCGCCGTGCACACCGTCCCGCTCGAGACGGTCTCCTCTCCGGACCCGGCGGCGCGAGCGACAGGCACAGACTCGCCGGTGAGCGCCGACGCATCCACTTCGAGCTCGCCATCGAGAAGCTGCGCGTCGGCGGAGATGCGGTCGCCCTCGACGATCACGAGCACGTCGCCCGGGACGAGCAAGCGCGCCTCGATGCGCCTGCGCCGGCCGTCGCGGATGACGGTTGCCTGCTGCGGGAGGTACTGCGCAAGCGCTTCGAGAGCGCGTTCTGCATGACGCTCCTGCGCAAACGCGAAGCCGGCGTTCAGAACGACCACGGCAACGACCGCAAGACCGATCACGTTCGACCCCGTGGCGAACGACAATGCTGCGGCGCCCCAGAGGAGCAGCGCCAACGGATGGACGACCTGCCGTGCGAGCTCGCGCGGCCAGCGGGCACGCCCTGGCCGGACCAGCTCGTTGCGTCCGTACTGCAGGAGCCGCCGCTCCACCTCCCGCTCGGTGAGCCCGGTTACGGCCGGCCGGCCCTGCGTCGCTTGGCCGTCGCCCACGACGCTTCACACCCCGGCGCGCCGCGGCGTGAAGCGCTCGTCCGTACGGACGCAGAGCGCAAGCCCTTGCAGGCCGATAGCCGCCGACGCCGGCGACGCCTCAGCGGAGGGCGCGGAGCGCATTCGCGATCACTGCCACGTCGATGCCCTCCTGCAGCAGCGCGCCCGACACCGGCGGCAGCAGGCCGGCGGCGGCGGCGCCCATGGCGAGAATCGACAGCCCCATGCCGGCGACGATGCTCTGGCGCGCGATCGAAAGCGACCGCTTGCCGATGGCGACCGCATCGGAGACGCGGTCGATCCGGTCGATCAGCACGACCACGTCGGCGGTCTCCGACGAGACCGTGGCGCCGCCGCTGCCGAGTGCGATGCCGACGTCGGCGAGCGCGAGCGCAGGTGCGTCGTTCACCCCGTCGCCCACCATCACCACCGGCCGCAGCTCCGGCTGCGCACGCAGCGCCTCGACGATCTCGAGCTTCCCTTCCGGTGACTGCTCGGCGTAGACGCGGTCGAGGCCGAGCTGCTCGCCGACCGCCTCCGCGACGGCAGCGCGGTCACCGGTCGCCATGGCGATGTGCTTGATGCCGCTGGCGCGCAGTGCGGCGACGAACGCGAGCGCGTCTTCACGGACGTGGTCGCCCATCACGATCGCTCCACACAACGCGCCGTCAACCCCGACGAGGATGCGGGCGCGCCCGGCGTCGAGGCCGCCGTCGAGCTCGCGCGCCGCCGGTTCGACGCCCGTATATCCCCTTGCGTCGAGCCAGGCGGAGCTACCGACCGCAACGTGCACGGCGCCGACGAACCCTTCGACGCCCTGGCCGAGCCCTTCCTGGACATCCCGCGGTGCGGTGAGCACGAGCCCCCGCCGCTGCGCGTCGTGGACGAGCGCCTCCGCGAGCACATGGGCGGAGACCTGCTCGATCGACGCTGCCAGCCGCAGCAGCTCGTCGGGCGCGACCCCGTCGAACGCCACCACGCGCTCGACCTGTGGAACACCAAGGGTCAACGTCCCGGTCTTGTCGACGAGGACGGTACGTGCCTCACCGAGCTTCTCGATCGCGGTCCCGCCCTTCACGATGACGCCGCGGCGCGCGGCACGCGAGACGCCGGCGACGAAGGCGATTGGCGCAGCGAGGATCAGCGGGCACGGCGTCGCGACGACCATCACCGCGAGGAAGCGCAGGGACTCGCCCGACACCGCCCACGCGAGCCCGGCGACACCGAGCGCCACCGGCAGGAACACGATCGCGTAGCGGTCGGCAGTGCGTACGAACGGCGGCCGCTCGGTCTCCGCCTGGCGGACGAGCCGGACGATCGCCGCGTAGGCGCTGTCGGCCGCTAGGCGCGTCGCGCGCACGTCGATCGGGTCGCCCGCGTTCGACGAACCGCTGCGCACGGCCTCTCCGACCTCGCGCGCCACCGGCAAGGGCTCGCCGGTGAGAGCCGACTCGTCCAAAACCGCACCCTGGCTCAGGACGTCCGCGTCCACCGGGACGACCTCGCCGGCGCGGACGACGATGACGTCGCCCGGTCGAATGTCCTCGACCGGCACCTCGTCGATCCCCGCGGCCGTCCGGCGGTGCGCGACCCGCGGCATGCGGGCGAGCAGCTGGGTCAGCTCGCGGCCGGCACGACCGGTCGCATATTCCTCGAGCGCGTTCCCGCCGGCCAGCATCAGCGCGATCACCGCCCCGGCCAGGTACTGCCCGAATGCGAGCGCGGAGGCGATTGCGACGAGCGCGATCGCGTCGACCCCGACGTCGCGGCGCCAGAGCGACCGCGCAACCGACGCCGACAGCGGCACCAGCATCGCGGCGGTCGATGCAGCCCAGACGGCGTTTCCAGCCTCCGGATGGACGAGCAGGTGGAGCAGCCCACCAACCGCCAGAGCGCCGAGCGCCCCGAGCGCGAGCAGGCGGCGCGTCACGCCGAGGCGTGCGCCCGGGCTTCGATGTGCTCGGCGAACTCCGCCCCGCCTGCGAGCGCCTTGCGGACGGGGCACCTGGCGGCGACTGCTTCAAGTCGCTCGAGCTGGTCGAACGTCAGGTCTTCGCCGAGGCGGATGTCGATCTGGAAGCTCCGCGGGGTCGAACGGTGGTCGTACACGACATCCACCGACACGTCACCGAGCTCCCAGTCCTTCGTGCGGGCGTACATCACGAGATGGGTCGAGATGCACGCCGCAAGTGCGGCGGGCAAGAGCTCGTGCGGCGACGGCCCGCTGCCCGATCCCCCGACCCGCTCGGGCTCGTCGGTCATGAGGCGGTGCCGACCGTCGACCTGGACGTCCTGCTGCAACGTCCCGGGAGTCGAATGCGCCGTCGCGTTGAGTGTCACTGTCGGATGCTCCTTCCTGAACGGTGCAACCAGTCTCGCCACGAGCCGTCTGCCCGGCCATCGGGGCGTCTGCTGAACGCGTTGCGGCAAACCCGTATCTGCGCAAAATGACGAGGGAGCGCCCCCAGACGCTCCCCGTCAAACCCGCGTAATGGTGTGACCGCCGCTCAGATGGCGATCTCTCTGCGGTTTTGCGCTGCAGATGGCACAGCGGCAATGCGCATCGTCCGCCACCGCCGGCAGCGTGGCATCCGCGAACTCCCTGACTCGGGTTATCCCCCGGCCGGCACGTAGTGGGTCGCGCGCGCGAGCACCGCCTGTGCGGCCGCGAGCCGTGCGACCGGCACGCGGAAGGGCGAGCACGACACGTAGTCGAGGCCGACGCTCTCGCAGAACGCGATCGACGCGGGGTCTCCCCCGTGCTCGCCGCAGATGCCGATCTCGATCGAGGGTCGCGTGGCGCGTCCGCGCTCGACGGCGATGCCGATCAGCTCACCGACACCGTCGACGTCGAGGGTCTGGAAGGGGTCGTGCGCGAGCAGGCCGTGCTGCAGGTAGTGGGTCAGGAACCGTCCCTGGGCGTCGTCGCGCGAGACTCCGAGCGTCGTCTGCGTGAGGTCGTTCGTACCGAACGAGAAGAACTCGGCATACACCGCGAGCTCGCCGGCACGCAGCGCCGCCCGCGGTAGCTCGATCATCGTGCCGACCAGGTAGTCGAGGCCGCCTTCTTCGGTGACCGTCCGGGCGGTCAGCTCGACGAGCCACTGGAGTTCGGAGGCGAACGCGACGAGCGGATGCATGATCTCGACAGCGGGGAGCACACCGGTCGCGCGCTCGACCGCATGGGCGGCCCGCACGATCGCCCTGATCTGCATCTCGTAGATCTCGGGCCGCTCGATGCCGAGCCGGCAGCCGCGCGTGCCGAGCATCGGGTTCGCCTCGCGTAACGCCTCGATCCGTTCGCGCACGCGCTCGTCCTCGACCTCGGAGGGGTTGGGGAGGAACTCGTGGAGTGGCGGGTCGAGCAGGCGGATCGTCACCGGCAGGCCGGCCATCGCCGTGAAGATCCCCTCGAAGTCGGACTGCTGCATCGGCAAGAGGTGCGCGAGCGCAGCCGCGCGCTCGGCGTCGGACGAGGCGAGAATCAGCTCGCGCACGACCGGCAGCCGGTCGGCTGCCATGAACATGTGCTCCGTGCGGCAGAGGCCGATCCCCTCGGCGCCGTTTCGTCGTGCGCGCTCGGCGTCGGCGGGCGTGTCGGCGTTCGCGTACACGCGCAGGCGGCGAACGTCGTCGGCCCAGTCGAGAATCGTGGCGAGGTTCGCGTCGGGCTCGGGCTCGACGAGCGGAGCGAGCCCCAGGATCACGCGGCCCGTGCTGCCGTCGATCGTCAACGGGTCGCCTTCCCGGATCACGACGTCCCCGATCCGGGCGAGGCGCTCGTCGAGGTCGATCTCGAGCGCCGCGCAACCGGCGACGCACGGTTTGCCGAGACCGCGCGCTACGACGGCGGCGTGCGAGGTCATGCCCCCGCGCGCGGTGAGGATGCCGTGTGCCGACAGGAGGCCGTGGATGTCGTCTGCCGTGGTCTCGGGCCGGACGAGCACGACGGGCTCACCGTCGGCACTGCGCGCCACGGCGGTGTCGGAGTCGAAGACGGCGTGGCCGCAGGCGGCACCCGGAGAGGCGCACAGGCCGGTGGCCACGACGACCACACTCGCGTGGGGGTCGATCGTCGGATGCAGCAGCTGCTCGAGCTGGTCGGCGTCGATTCGCTGCACCGCCTCTGCGCGCGACAAGAGACCTTCCGCCGTCATGTCGACAGCCGCACGGAGCGCAGCGGTAGTCGTGCGCTTCGCGCCGCGCGTCTGGAGCAGGTACAGACGGCCGCTCTCGACGGTGAACTCCACATCCTGTACATCACGGTAGTGGCGCTCGAGTTCTGCGACCGCTTCCTCGAGCTCGGCGTATGCATCGGCGAGCACCAGGCGCATCTGCTCGACCGGCTGCGGCGTGCGCGTACCGGCGACGACGTCTTCGCCCTGGGCCTGCGGTAGGAACTCGCCGTAGAGCCCGGGCTGCCCCGAAGCCGGATCGCGGCTGAAGCAGACGCCGGTGGCGGAGCGCTCGTCGCGGTTGCCGAACACCATCTGCATCACATTGGCCGCGGTGCCGGCATCGTCGGAGATCCCGGAGGTCTCGCGGTACACGCGCGCCCGCGGTGCGTTCCACGAGTCGAACACGGCCGCGACCGCGGCGAACAGCTGCTCGCGCGGATCCTGAGGAAAGTCGCCGCCCGTCGCGAGCAGGTAGATGCCGCGGAACGTGTCGACGAGCTCGTAGAGATCGTCGTGGGCATGGTCCGGGTCGCGGTGGGCCTCGAAACGCTCGAGCTCCTTTGCGAAGAGGACAGGCTCGACTCCCGCGACGACCTCGCCGTACATCTGGATCAGGCGCCGGTAGGCGTCGAGCAGGAACGGCAGCGCCAACGGCATCGCCCGCCGGATCACCGCGTCGTTGAGCCCGAGGTTCAGGACCGTCTCCATCATCCCCGGCATCGAGACCGGGCCGCCCGAACGGACCGAGACGAGCAACGGATCGACCGGGTCGCCGAAGCGCCGGCCGGTCCGCCGCTCGAGCTGCGCGAGGTGCTGCTCGATCTCGGTGCGCAGGTCCACGGGCAGCGCCCCCGGCTCGCCGAGGTGGTGGCGGCACGCCTCGGTCGAGATCGTGAACCCCGCCGGCACGGGGAGACCGAGCACGGTCATCTCGGCGAGACCGAGCCCCTTGCCGCCGAGCAGGTCCCGGCCACCCTCGCAGGGTTCGTCGAAGTCGTAGACGAGCTTGGCAGTCATGCCGCTGCCGGTTCCGGTACGACGAGCAACGGGCGGGCCAGCTCGCCGATCAGCGCCCTCGACGTGCTGCCGAGCAGAAAGCGCTTCAGACCGGACCTGCGCTGCGAACCGACGACGACGAGGTCGACGTCGAGGTCGTCCGCGAGCGCCGCGATCTGCGCCGGCGCATAGCCGACGAGCAGCTCGGTCGTGTACGGCACGCCGAGCGCGTCGGCCAGCGCGGCCGCCGCCGTGAGCACGACGGAGTGCTCGCGGTCGGGCACGCGGTCGGGCTTCCCGTCTCCGGGGATGAACTGGTCGCCGATGATCGAGGCGACGTTGACGAAGATAACCTGAGCGCCCTCGTCGACCGCCAGGGCGAGCCCCTGTTCGAGCGCTGCGCCGGCGGACTGGGTGTCGTCGACGGCGATCAGGATGCGGTCCAGCTTGCGCGTCATGGAAGCCTCCCTTGTCAGGACCAGCCTGCACGGCTGCCGCCCGGTCCGCACCGGGAATTTGCCGCAGCAGCCTGAGGGCGTTCGCCGATTCCACGGTGCGGGCAGCGGGGCACAATCGGAGGGAAGCCGCCCAGAGAAAGGAGGCGCACCATGTACCGGACTGTGCTTTGGGCAACCGACGCGTCGCCTGTGGCGGATGGCGCGCTCCCGGAGGCTGTTCAGCTCCTGGAGCCAGGCGGCCACCTGATCGCGTTCCACTGTGACGAACGGTTTCTCGGTGGACGCTCGGGTGGCATGCCCGTTCTCGCCGACGAGTTCGACCGGCGCGGCAAGCTGCGCGCGCAGGTCGACCAGCTGAAGGCGGACGGGATCGACGCCGAGCTGATCGTCGAGACGACCCACCACAACACGGCAGGCGAGATCGCCAAGGCCGCGGAGATCTACAGCGCAGAGGCGATCGTCTGCGGCACGCGCGGATTCGGCGTCGTTGCCGGAGCCGTTGCCGGCAGCGTCGCGATGCGTCTGCCGCACCTGGCCTCGTGCCCGGTCGTCGTTGTGTCCGAGAAGGCCGCCGAGCGGGCCTCGCTCG
>Ga0307372_10011115_pt1 | contig 12068 bp, 10 predicted proteins | sample OX1MG_FD_202533 | JGI IMG/M metagenome (GOLD analysis project Ga0307372, IMG submission 202533) | Soil microbial communities from Risofladan, Vaasa, Finland - OX-1 | ecosystem: Environmental > Terrestrial > Soil > Coastal area > Acid sulfate soil | place: Finland: Risofladan, Vaasa | collected...
GCTCGAAAGCCGAATGGCCGGCATCAGGCACGATTTGCAGATCGGCCTCGGGCCACGCGCGGTGCAGATCCCAGGCTGACCGCAGCGGGCAGACCACGTCGTAGCGGCCCTGCACGATCACGGCGGGGACATGCCGGATGCGCTCGACGTCGCGCAGCAATTGGCCGTCCGTCTCCAGAAAGCCGGCATTGACGAAGTAGTGGCTTTCGATGCGCGCGAAGGCGAGCGCGAAATCATCCGCGGCGCTGGCGTCGATATGCTCGCGATCCTGATGGAGAAAGCTGGTCGCGGCTTCCCATACCGACCACGCCCGCGCCGCCGCAGTGCGCACGGCGGGATCGGCATGCGTCAGACGCCGATGGTAGGCGCTGATCAGATCGCCGCGTTCGGCCGACGGAATCGCCGCCAGATAGTGCTCCCACGCGTCCGGGAACAGGGCATCGCAACCCTGCTGATAAAACCATTCCAGTTCCCGGCGCCGCAGCAGAAAGATGCCGCGCAGCACCAGTTCGGTCACCCGCCCGGGGTGCGTCTGCGCATAGGCCAGCGCCAGCGTCGAACCCCAGGAACCGCCGAAGACCTGCCAGCGCTCGATGCCGAGATGCTCGCGCAGCCGCTCGATGTCGGCGACCAGGTCCCAGGTCGTGTTTTCGGTCAGCTCGGCGTGCGGCGTCGAACGCCCGCAGCCGCGCTGGTCGAACAGCACGATGCGATAAGCCGCAGGATCGAAGAAACGTCGGCAGCGCGCGTTGATGCCGCCGCCGGGTCCGCCGTGCAGGAACACCACCGGCTTGCCCTGCGGGTTGCCGCACTCTTCGTAGTAAAGCGTGTGCAGCGCCGAAACCGGCAGCATGCCGCTGGCGCCGGGCTCGATCTCCGGATACAGCGTGCGTCGCGTGCTCGTGTCCATCACCGGCTCCCGAAACGACACCGGCGCCGAGAAGGCGCCGGAGCAGTGAACGAAACCGCGATTGGTCGAGGCGGCGAGATTCGAACTCGCGACCCCCACAACCCCATTGTGGTGCGCTACCAGGCTGCGCTACGCCCCGACTGCGGTTTCAAGCGGAAGATTCTAGCAGGGCGATGCATCCGCGGGTGAACTCAACGACGCAGCAGTTGCAGCACTTCCTCGAGTTCGAGACGCACCTGCCGCACCACCTGCGTAGTCAGGTTGACCTCCTCGCGGGCCTGCTGGCCCTCAAGGCGCTGGCGCGCACCGGTGATGGTGAAGCCGTGCTCGTACAGCAGCGAGCGGATCTGGCGGATCATCAGCACATCGTGGCGCTGGTAGTAACGCCGGTTGCCGCGCCGCTTGACTGGCTTGAGGCCGGAAAACTCCTGCTCCCAGTAGCGCAGCACATGTGGCTTGACGCCACACAGCTCACTCACCTCACCGATGGTGAAGTAGCGCTTGGCCGGAATCGCCGGCAGCTCGCTGTTACTGCCTGGGTCCAGCATAGGCTTCCACCTGCAACTTCAGTTTCTGACCGGGACGAAACGTCACCACGCGGCGGGCGGAGATGGGAATCTCCTCGCCCGTCTTCGGGTTGCGTCCCGGCCGCTGGTTCTTCTGGCGCAGGTCGAAATTGCCGAAGCCCGACAATTTGACTTGCTCCCCCTGTTCCAGGGCCTCGCGGATCACCTCGAAAAAGGCATCCACGAATTCCTTGGCTTCACGCTTGTTCAGGCCGACCTCATCGAACAGGCGCTCCGCCATTTCCGCTTTCGTCAGCGCCATGCCTATCCCCTGAGTCGTGCCCGGCAGTCGCGTTGCAGTGCAGCGACAGCCTCGCGCACGCTCTGATTCGCGTCCTCGTCAGTAAGCGTGCGGGAACGGTCCTGCAAAATCAAGCCCATAGCCAGACTTTTGTGGCCCGTTGTCACGCCCTGCCCACTGTACTGGTCAAACAGCCGCAGCTCAGCCAACCGTTCACCCACCGCGCCACGCACGCTGGCAGCGACCGCCTCCCAGGGCACATCCAGAGGCATCTCGACGGCCAGGTCGCGGCGCAACCCGGGGAATCGCGGCAACTCGACAACGTGCGGCAAGGGGCGGACACGCAGGGGATCGAGATCGATCTCGAACGCATAAACGTCGCTATCCAGGCCCAGCGCCCTGAGCAGGCGCGGATGCAGCGCACCGATGGCGCCGAGCGCGTGGCCGCCGCAGCGGACCCGTGCACCGCGACCGGGGTGCAGCCAGTCCGGCAGGCCCTCGGTATCGAACCGGTACCGTGCCGCGCCGCGCCCCAGCGCCAGCAGCGATTCGAGATCGCCCTTGAGGTCATGGAAATCCCCAGCCCCCGCGGGCACGCCCCATTGCTCGGCATCAGCGGTGCCCATGGCGATCGCGGCCACACGTTCCGTCTCGACCGGCGCGTCGGTGCCGGCATGGAAACAGCGCCCCACCTCGAACAGGCGCACCCGGGTCAACTGATGGTTGCCGTTGGCGACCAGCGCCTGCGCCAACCCAGGAAGCAGCGAGGTGCGCATCACCGCCAGATCGGCCGACAGCGGGTTGCTGAGCGCCAGGGCGCCCTCGCCCACCCGCCACGTTTCGAGCTGAGCCGCCGCCACGAAGGCGAGGCTGATCGCCTCGTGATAGCCGCGCGCCGCCAGTTGTTCGCGCAAGGCATTGACCGGCAGTCGCTCCTCGCTGTCCGCCACCAGAGCCAGTTTGCCTGCCGGACGCAGCGCGGGAATGCGGTCGTAACCATGCACGCGGGCGACTTCCTCGATCAGGTCCTCCTCGCGCTCGATGTCGAAGCGGCGCGAAGGTGCGCGCACTCGCCAGCCATCGACCTCGGCGGCAACCTGCATGCCCAGCGTGCGCAGGATGCGTTCGACCTCGCCATCGGCGATGACGATGCCCATTACCGCCGCCAGCCGCGCGCGCCGCAGGCGGACCTCCGCGCGCGCCGGCAGGTCCTCGATCCGCTCGGCCCGCAGCAGCGGCCCGGGGCAGCCGCCGGCGATCGCCAGCAGCAGCGCGGTGGCGCGTTCCATTGCCTGCTCGGGAAGTTCGGGGTCGACGCCACGCTCGAAACGGTGCGAAGCGTCGGTGTGCAAGCCCAGCTGGCGGGCACGGCCCATGATCGCCGCCGGCGCAAAATGCGCGCTTTCCAGAAAGACGTTGCGCGTTGTCGCGGTGACGGCGGAAGGCTGTCCGCCCATCACGCCGGCCACGGCCAGCGGGCCGCGGTCATCAGCGATCAGCAGAAACCGCGGATCGAGCGTGATCTCGCTGCCCCCCAGCAGGATCAGGCGCTCGCCCTCGCTGGCGCGCCGCACCGCGATGTCACCGCGCAATGCGTCGCCGTCGAAGGCGTGCAGCGGCTGACCCAGTTCGAGCATCACGTAGTTGGTGACATCGACCACCGGATTGATAGTCCGTAAGCCCGAGCGGCGCAGACGTTCGGCCATCCAGACCGGCGTCGATGCCGCGGCGTCGATGCCTTCGATCACGCGGCCCAGATAGCGCGGGCAATCGGCGCCCGCCTCGAGACGAATCTCGCGCCGCGCGCCGGACTGCGCCGGCACGGCCTGCAGCGGCGGTGGCCGCAACGCGGCGTCGAACAGCGCGGCCACGTCGTGGGCCAGTCCGAACAGGCCCAGGCAATCCGGACGGTTGGGCGTCAACTTGAGCTCGATACTGGCGTCCGGCAGACCCAGATAATCCGCCAGCGGCATGCCTGCCGGCGCATCCCCGGGCAGTTCCAGCAGGCCGGACGCGTCGGCATCCAGACCCAGCTCGCGCGCCGAACACAGCATGCCCTGCGATTCGATGCCGCGCAGCGTCGCGGCCTTGATCGCCACGCCGCCCGGCAAGGTGGCGCCGATCATCGCCAGCGGCGCTTTCAGGCCGATGCGCGCGTTGGGCGCGCCGCAGACGATGGTCAGCGGCGAGGGCTCGCCCGCCTCGACCCGGCAGACGCGCAGGCGGTCAGCCTGCGGATGCGGCTGGCAATCAACGATTTCTGCCACGCGCACCTGCTGCAGGCCGTCGCCCAGCGGAGTCACCGCCTCCACCTCGAGGCCGGCCATGGTCAGGCCATGCACCAGCGCCGCGCGATCCGCGCGCAGGTCCACCAGTGCACGCAGCCAGTTTTCGGAGAATTTCATGATGCGAACTGCCTCAGGAAACGCAGGTCGTTCTCGAAGAACGCGCGCAGGTCGCCGACACCGTAACGCAGCATCGCAAAGCGCTCGACGCCGAGGCCGAACGCGAACCCGGTGTAACGCTCGGCGTCGATGCCGCAGTTCTCGAGCACCCGCGGATGCACCATGCCGCAGCCCAGCACCTCCAGCCAGCGCGGCGCGGCGCTGTCGTCGTCCCAGCGGATGTCGACCTCGGCGGACGGCTCGGTGAACGGGAAATAGCTGGGCCGGAAGCGCATCTCGAAATCGCGCTCGAAGAACGCGCGCACGAAGGCGTCGAGGGTGCCCTTGAGATCGGCAAAGCTGATGCCCTCGCCGACGCACAGGCCCTCGATCTGATGAAACATCGGCGAATGGGTCTGGTCGGAGTCGCTGCGATAGACCTTGCCCGGCGCGATCAGGCGGATTGGCGGCTGACGGCCACTCATGGCGCGCACCTGCACCGGTGAGGTATGCGTGCGCAGCAGGTGCCCATCGCCGAAATAGAACGTGTCGTGCATCGCCCGCGCCGGATGGTGCGGCGGAAAGTTCAGTGCCTCGAAGTTGTGCCAGTCGTCCTCGATCTCGGGGCCATCGGCGCGCGCATAGCCCAGACGCGCGAACAGGTCGGTGATGCGCTCCAGCGTCCGCGTCACCGGATGCAGACCGCCACGCTCGCCGCGACGCCCTGGCAGGGTGACATCCATCCGTTCATCGGCGAGGCGCGCCGTGAAGGCTGCATCCTCCAGTACCATCCGGCGCGCAGCAATGGCCGCCGTCAGCGTATCGCGGGCGCGGTTGACGTCGGCGCCGCGCGCCTTGCGTGCTTCCGCCGCCAGCGCACCCAGGGCCTTCAGCTCGGCGGTGACGAAGCCGTTCTTGCCCAGCAGACTCACGCGCAGGGCCTCGAGCGTTTCGAGACTGGCTGCGGCGGCGATCTCGGCCTGCGCCAGCTCGATGCGGTTATTGAAAGCGTCCATCACGATTCCTGGTCCCGAAACGAACATGGGGAGGAAGGCAAGCCCTCCTCCCCACGCGATCCGCGGCGCCGGTACGTGGCGCCTCCACGTCGATGGCGCCGGATTACGCGGCCAGGCTGGCCTTGGCCTTCTCGGCCAGTGCACCGAACGCCTTGATATCGTGCACGGCGAGATCGGCGAGCACCTTGCGGTCGACGACGATCTCGGCGCGGATCAGGCCGTTGATCAGACGGCTGTAGGACAGGCCGAACTGGCGCGCCGCAGCGTTGATGCGCACGATCCACAGGGCGCGGAACTGGCGCTTGCGCTGCTTGCGTCCGATGTAGGCGTACTGGCCTGCACGGGTGACCGCCTGCTTGGCGACGCGGAAGACCTTGCGCCGGGCGTTGTAATAGCCCTTGGCGCGGCCGATGATTTTCTTGTGACGGCGACGTGCGGTAACGCCACGCTTGACTCGAGCCATGGTCGTACCTCCTCAGGCGTAGGGAAGCATGCGCGCCACACCCTTCTGATCGGATGCGTGCACATGGTTGGGGCCGCGCAGGTTGCGCTTACGCTTGGTCGACTTCTTGGTCAGGATGTGCGACCTGAAAGCGTGACCGGCCTTGAATTTGCCGCTGGCGGTCTTGCGGAACCGCTTGGCAGCGGCCCGGTTGGTCTTGATCTTGGGCATGGTCGTGTTCCTTTCGATCGTTCTTGACTGACGCGGGCGGCGGCGTCTGCCGCGCTTTCCGTCCTGCCCGTGCCGGCGAAACAAGGCCCGTCCAACGGGCCAAGTCGTTCAGTTTACTGCAAAAGATGCCACACCGTGAAGTCGGCGGCGGTTATTTCTTCTTCGGGCCGATCATCATCACCATCTGCCGGCCCTCGAGACGCGGGAACTGCTCGATCACGCCCTGCTCGCCCACGTCCGTCTCGATCTTCTTGGCCAGGTTGTAGCCGAGTTCCTGATGCGACATCTCGCGGCCGCGGAAACGGATGTTGACCTTGACCTTGTCGCCTTCATCGAGAAAGCGCAGCAGGTTGCGCAGCTTGATCTGGTAATCGCCGACGTCGGTGGTCGGGCGGAACTTCAGTTCCTTGATCTCGACCTGCTTCTGCTTCTTCTTGGCGGCATTGGCTTTCTTCTGCGTCTCGAACTTGAACTTGCCGAAGTCCATGATGCGACAGACCGGCGGGTCCGCATTCGGCTGGATCTCGACCAGATCGAGTCCGGCCTCCTCGGCCTGATGCAGGGCGTCGTCACGCGACAGGATGCCGACCATCTCGCCGTCCTCGCCGATCACGCGCACGCGCGGCACGCGGATCTCTTGGTTGCGGCGGTTGGCCTTGTTCTCAGGGGTAGCGATACCAGCGTCCTCCAGATGTTCGATGCGGTGCCGCGGCCTCAGTGCAGGGCCCCGGCCTCCAGGCGATGGACAAGGTCAGCGACGGACAGGCTGCCGTGATCTTCCCCGTTGCGCGTGCGCACAGAAACATGACCCGTCTCCCGCTCGCGGTCACCAACCACCAGCAGGTAGGGCACTTTCTGCAACGTATGCTCGCGGATTTTATAGCCGACCTTCTCATTGCGCAAATCGGCCTCGACGCGGAAACCTTTTCCGACAAGGGTTTGCGCCAGCTCGCGGGCGTAATCGGCCTGGGCATCCGTGATGTTGAGCACCACCGCCTGCAGCGGTGCCAGCCACAGCGGCAGGTTGCCGGCATGGTGCTCGATCAGGATGCCGATGAAGCGCTCCATCGAGCCGACAATGGCCCGGTGCAGCATCACCGGATGGCGGCGGCGTGAATGCTCGTCGACAAACTCGGCCCCCAGACGCTCGGGCATCATGAAATCGACCTGCATGGTACCGACCTGCCAGGCACGACCGATCGAGTCGCGCAGGTGGTACTCGATCTTCGGCGCGTAGAACGCGCCCTCGCCCGGCAGTTCTTCCCAATCGACACCGGCGGCGCGCAGCGCGCGGCGCAGCACGTTCTCGGTGCGGTCCCAGAATTCGTCGGAGCCGATGCGCTTTTCCGGGCGCAGTGCGAGCTTGATCGCAAAGTCGCTGAAACCGAAGTCTGCATACACCTGCATCGCCTGACGGTGGAACGCCGTGACCTCCGCCTCGATCTGATCCTCGGTGCAGAAGATGTGGCCGTCGTCCTGGGTGAAGGCGCGCACGCGCATGATGCCGTGCAGCGCGCCGGAAGGCTCGTTGCGGTGGCAGGCGCCGAACTCGCCGTAGCGGATCGGCAGGTCGCGATAGCTGTGCAGACCGGCGTTGTAGATCTGCACGTGGCCCGGGCAGTTCATCGGCTTCACCGCGTAGTCGTGCTTCTCCGACTCGGTGAAGAACATGTTTTCCTTGTAATTGTCCCAGTGCCCCGAGCGCTTCCACAGCGACACGTCAAGAATCTGCGGACAGCGCACTTCCTGATAGCCGGACGCCTGGTACACGCGGCGCATGTATTGCTCGACCTGCTGCCACAGCGCCCAGCCGCGCGGGTGCCAGAACACCATGCCCGGCGCTTCCTCCTGCTGGTGGAACAGGCCCAGCGCCTTGCCGATCTTGCGGTGGTCGCGCTTTTCGGCTTCCTCGAGCTGGGTCAGATGGGCCTTGAGATCCTTGTCGTTGAGCCAGGCGGTGCCGTAGATGCGCGAGAGCATCGCGTTGCGGTGATCGCCACGCCAGTAGGCGCCGGCCACCTTCATCAGCTTGAAAGCCTTCAGACGCCCGGTATCCGGCACATGCGGGCCGCGGCAGAGATCGGTGAACTCGCCCTGGCTGTACAGCGACAGTTCCTCGCCGACCGGAATCGACTCGATGATCTGCGCCTTGTACTCCTCGCCCAATCCGCGAAAGAACGCCACCGCCTCGTCGCGCGGCAGCACGCGGCGCGAGACCGGAAGCGCCTCGGCGGCGATCTTCTTCATCTCCGCCTCGATCCTCGGCAAATCCTCGGGCGTGAACGGACGCTCGTAGGCAAAATCGTAATAGAAACCGTTGTCGATCACCGGCCCGATGGTGACCTGTGCACCCGGGAACAGCCGTTGCACCGCCTGCGCCAGCAGATGCGCGGTGGAGTGGCGCACGATCTCCAGCGCCTCGGGGCTTTTCTCGGTGATGATCTGCAGATGCCCGTCGCATTCGATGCGCTGGCCCAGATCGAACGTGCGCCCATCCAGCTTGCCGGCGATGGCAGCCTTGGCCAGACCCGGGCCGATGGCGGCTGCGGCATCGCGCAGAGTGACGGGTTGCTCAAAGGATTTCTGACTGCCGTCGGGTAGCGTGATGGTGATCATGGGACTCGGGTGACGATGATGTGTGGAACCGGCCTGGTCTGCGGAGCAGGCCATGCACCGCGAAGGGGCCGTGCGGGCAACAAAAAAGGCGCCGGGCGCCCTCGTGGATGCTGCGGCCCAGCGTGCGATGGATGCTCAGTCGATTCGCGTCCTCATGTCACACCCTCGACGCGCGGCTACCCGCGTGCCACCCATGCCGATCGTATCCGAAGCCCAAGCTAGAGCAGCACCTGCACGCTGTCAACGCGCGACGCCTCCGCGCAACGGCAGCCGGCGGCTAGCGGGCACCGCGCGGGCCGTGCCGGCGACTGCATGCAGCCCTGCTAAACTTTGCCGCTGCTGAGGCGGCAGCGGCCGCAACGGATTACTGCGATGCGCATCCTGGTGACGGGCGCAGCCGGCTTCATCGGCGCGGCGCTGGTCGAGCGCCTGCTGGCCCGCGGCGATGCGGTGCTCGGCCTCGACAACCACAACGCCTATTACGACCCGGCGCTGAAGGAAGCCCGGCTGGCGCGCTTTGCCGGACACCCCGCCTACCGCCATCAGCGCACCGACCTGATCGACGCCGCAGCCATCGAACGCGCTTTCGCTGAGGCCGGCCCGCAACAGGTGGTGCATCTGGCCGCGCAAGCGGGGGTGCGTTACTCGTTGACTCATCCCGAGTCCTACGTCCAGAGCAACCTGGTCGGCTTCGGCCACATGCTGGAGGCCTGTCGTCACCACGCGGTCGGCCATCTGGTCTATGCCTCGTCAAGTTCGGTCTACGGCGCCAACCGCAAGCTGCCGTTCGCAGTCGACGATGCGGTGGACCATCCGCTCAGTCTCTACGCCGCCAGCAAGCGCGCCAACGAGCTGATGGCGCACGCCTACAGCCACCTGTATGCGCTGCCGACCACCGGCCTGCGCTTCTTTACCGTCTATGGCCCGTGGGGCCGTCCGGACATGGCGCCAATGCTGTTCGCCGAGCGCATCCTGCGCGGCGAGCCGATCGACGTGTACAACCAGGGTCACCACCGCCGCGACTTCACCTACATCGACGACATCGTCGACGGCGTGCTGCGCGTGCTCGATCGCGCCCCCACCGCGGGCGCCGACCCGGCGTCGGGCGCGCCGTGCCGGCTGTACAACATCGGCAACGACGCCCCGGTCGAGCTGCTGCGCTTCATCGAACTGCTCGAGCACGCGCTCGACCGACAGGTCGAGAAGCGCCTGCTGCCGATGCAACCCGGCGACGTCGAAGCCACCTGGGCCGACGTCGAACCGCTGCGTCGCGATACCGGGTGGACCCCATCGACCGCGATCGAGGAAGGCGTCGCCCGATTCGCCGCGTGGTACCGCGACTACCGCCGCGCATGAGCGCCGTCTTCGCGCCAGCACAGTGCCCGCACGCTGCCCTTATGCTGGCGGATCATTGCCACCGCCTTTCCTGGAGATCCTGATCATGTGCGGAATCGTCGCCGCCGTTGCCCAGCGCGATGTCGCGCCGATTCTGATCGAGGGCCTCAAGGCGCTCGAGTACCGTGGCTATGACTCGGCGGGTCTGGCCATACTCGGCGCCAGCGGCATCCGCCGCGTGCGCGCCAAGGGCAAGGTGCGCGAGATGGAATCGCTGTACCTGGCCGACCCCCTCCCCGGCGGCACCGGCATCGCGCACACGCGCTGGGCCACGCACGGCGCACCCAGCGAGATCAACGCGCACCCGCAGACGGCCGGCCGCGTCGCGGTGGTGCACAACGGCATCATCGAAAACCACGTCGCGCTGCGCAGTGAGCTGCAGGCGCACGGCCGCGTGTTCACCTCGGAAACCGATACCGAGGTGATCGCGCATCTGATCGACGATCAGATCGGGCACGGTCGCAGCCTGCGCGAGGCAGTACTGGCCGCGGCGCGTCGGCTGGAAGGCGCCTACGCCATCGCCGTGATCAGCCAAAGCGAGCCCGGCCACGTGGTCGGCGCGCGCCGCGGCGCGCCGCTGGTGATCGGCCTCGGCATCGGCGAAAACTTCCTGGGCTCGGACGTGCAGGCGCTGATCAAGGTGACCAACCGTGTGATTTATCTCGAGGAGGATGACGTCGCCGAAATCAGCCGCGAGGCGGTGGCGACCTACACTCTCGACGGACAGCCCGTTGTACGTGCGATCCACCAAAGCGAGCTGACCGCCGATGCGGTCGAGCGCGGCGAATACCGGCACTACATGCAGAAGGAGATCTTCGAGCAGCCGCGCGCGGTCGCCGATACGCTTGAAGGCCGCATCGGCGCCAACGGCGTGCTGCCCAACATCTTCGGCAGCGACAGCGGCCATCTGCTCGAGCGCGCGCGCGGGCTGCACATCGTCGCCTGCGGCACCAGTTACCACGCCGGGCTGGTGGCCAAGGTCTGGATCGAGCAGCTGGCGCGGCTGCCGGTCAGCGTCGAGGTGGCCAGCGAATACCGCTACCGCGACGTGGTGGTACCCGCCGATACCCTGTTCGTCGCCGTATCGCAGTCGGGCGAAACCGCCGACACCCTGGCGGCGCTGCGCGAATCGCGCCGACGTGGCTATCTCGGCTCGCTGGTGTTGTGCAACGTCCCGGAATCCTCGCTGGTGCGCGAGGCCGACCTCAAGCTGATGACCCGCGCCGGCCCCGAGATCGGCGTCGCCTCGACCAAGGCCTTCACCACCCAGCTGGCTGCGTTCGCCCTGCTGGCGCTGCAGCTGGGCCGCATGCACGGTCTCGATGCTGAGCGCTATCGAGCGCTGTGCGCCGAACTCGTGCATCTGCCGCGCGCCATCGAAAGCGCGCTGGCACTCGAGCCCGTGATCGAGGCGATGGCGGCGCGTCTGGTGCATCACCAGCACGCGCTGTTCCTCGGCCGCGGCACCCAGCACGCGGTGGCGATGGAGGGCGCGCTCAAGCTCAAGGAGATTTCCTACATCCACGCCGAGGCCTACCCGGCCGGCGAACTCAAGCACGGCCCGCTGGCGCTGGTAGACGAGGACATGCCGGTGATCGCAGTGGCACCGAACAACGAGCTGCTCGACAAGCTGAAGTCGAACCTGCAGGAAGTGCGCGCACGCGGTGGCGAGCTGTACGTGATCGCCGACCGCAGCGCCACACTCGAGCACGAGGACGCCGCGCGCACGCTGCGCCTGGACGCCGGCGGCAGCTTCATCGCACCGGCGGTGTTCACGGTGCCGCTGCAGCTGCTGGCCTACCACGTCGCGGTGCTGCGCGGCACCGACGTCGACCAGCCGCGCAACCTCGCGAAATCAGTCACCGTGGAGTGACGTGCCCCGCCGCCGTCGCCGGTTGTTCCGCGCAAATATAGTCGTAAACGCGACAATAAAGTCGTAAACAGTGCCCGGCGCAAACTTGACATACAGTTCTACTTCTACGGTGTTCGTGAGACGGGAAAGCTGACGGCTCTTGCATGGGGCAAGCCCAATGTGAGACGAAGTGTGATCTCCACGCTGCGCCATAGTCGAGACACGGAACGGCGGACCGGCCGGGCTGGCCGTCACCCCGTATTCCGCAACCCCGCCGCGATCCCGTTGATGCTCAGGTGAATGCCGCGCTTGGTGCGTTCGTCGGTCTGGCCTTCGCGGAAGCGGCGCAGCAACTCCATTTGCAGGTGGTTGAGCGGGTCGATGTAGGGGAAGCGGGCGCGGATCGAACGGGCCA
>Ga0307372_10011117_pt1 | contig 12067 bp, 5 predicted proteins | sample OX1MG_FD_202533 | JGI IMG/M metagenome (GOLD analysis project Ga0307372, IMG submission 202533) | Soil microbial communities from Risofladan, Vaasa, Finland - OX-1 | ecosystem: Environmental > Terrestrial > Soil > Coastal area > Acid sulfate soil | place: Finland: Risofladan, Vaasa | collected...
TCGGATTCTGATCGGTCGGCTGGGAGGCGTGACCGGACACGCCGGTGGCGGTCACCCTGATCCAGACGACCCGCTTCTCTTCGACGGAGATGCCGAACACGAGCTTGTTCGGCACGTAGAGATCGCGGCTGCCGAACGCCCCCTCGTCCAGGACGTACTCGGGGTTCAGCTCCGCCCAGTGATGCGCGATCATCCACCGCGCCCCGCCGGCGCCGCCGATCTCCTCGTCCGGATCGGCCTCGAACAGGACGTCACGCGTGAGGTGGACGCCCGAGCGCTTCAGCGCCAGCATGGCGTAGAGTTCGATGACGCCGAGCCCCTTCATGTCCATCGCCCCGCGGCCCCACATCTCGCCGTTCAGGATCGTCCCGCTGAACACCCCCTCGCGCCACCGGCTGGCGTCGGCCGGGACGACGTCCATGTGATTGAGCAGGAGGATCGGACGGCCCTGGCCGGACCCCTTGAGACGGGCGAGGATGATCGCCTTGCCGGGCGCGGAGACATACCGGGTGACCGGAATCCCCTCGCGTTTGAAGATGCTCTCGAGGAGGTCGGCCGACTTGACCGTGTTGCTCGGCGGATCGGTCGTGTTGATCCGGATGTACTGCTGCAGCGTCGCGGTCGCCTGCTGCTCGACCTGCGTCCAGTTGATCTGCTGCGCCCGGGCGGGCGCGCTCACGAGCAGGATCGCCAGCAGCCCGCCGACAAGGTTCGCGATCGTCCTCACGTCCACACCTCCAGGGGGAAGACAAGTGACGTACGACGTACGACGAGCCCCGAGCACTGAACACCGAGCACTGAGCCCCGAGCACTGAGCCCCGAGCCTTGAGCGCTCCCTACCACCGGTGATACGCGGGATGTCCGGGCTTCACGGCGACGAACGTGCCGCGGCAGGTGGCGCAGACGTTGCCGCCGGCCTCCAGCGTCCCCTCGACAATAGCCCGGTCGTCGGTCGACTCGACGACGTGGGCGCGGAGATGGACGGGGCCGGCGCTGGGGGTCGGCCGCCGCAGCTTGATGGCGTAGTCGGCGGTCACGGTGCACGGCGGCGTGTCGGCACCGGACTTCTTCATCAGATGGTAGGCGGCGGTCCAGTTGCAGTGGCAGTCCATCAGCGTGCCGATGATGCCGCCGTTCAGCATGCCGGGGTACGCCTCATGATGCGGCTGCGGCTGCCACTCGCACACCACCTCGTCGCCTTCCACAAAGCTGCGGATCCGCAGCCCGTTCACGTTCGCCGGCCCGCAGCCGAAGCAGGCGTTATGCGGCGCGTAGGTTTCCTGGAGGCTCGGGCCGGACGGGGTGGGGGGCATGGACGACTCCTCTCTCGGGCGCTCGCGCGTGCACGTCAGGCGCACCGGCCACTGGCGGCGGGGCGTGGCTGTCACGCCGTCAACGTGTCTTGGAAAATCCCTGTCTCCCGGTTCTTCCGCACCTTGTCCCAGTCGAACCAGCGGCCGTTCATGGCGACGTAGACGCCGGCGGGGAGGGTCTGGGCGAACGACAGGGCGCTGCCGAGATTGAACAGGCCGTCCGAGCTGCCGAACGCGTACGGCACCATGGCGCCGGTCAGCACGATCGTCTTGTCGAGCCGGACGGCGGCCAGCACGCGCGCGGTGTCGGCCATCGTGTCGGTACCGTGCGTCACGACGATCCGTGGCTCGGCACAGCCGCGGCAGCGCTCGACAATCGAGTCCCGGTGCGCGCCGGTCATCTCGAGGCTGTCGATCATCAGTACCGTCTCGACCGCCACGTCGAGCCGGCAGCGCCCTCGCTCGAGCATCTCGGGGACGTGCGTCTCCTTGAAGAACAGCCGGCCGGTCAGCTCGTGGTACTCCTTGTCGAACGTCCCGCCGGTCACGAGGATCCGAATCGCTGCCACGTCCGCTCCGTTCACCTGCCGTGCCAGTCCGAGCGCAGACTCTAGCATATCTCGGGGCTCGGGGCTCAGTGCTCGGGGCTCGCCCCCATTCCTCGCCCCTCATTCCTCTCCCCTCATTCCTCATTCCTCATTTCTGTCGTTCCCGGATTGTGGCATCATCGCTGCTCGCGTGATTCCCGCACGGCTGAGGCGGGGCGGGCTCGACACTCGATGGCACAGCGCAGCTTCTCCCGTCGCCGGTCGTGGCGGATTCCGGCGGCCGCCGTCTTCCTGCTGAGCCTCGCCGGCGTCACGTGGCTGCTGGCCGCCCACCTCCGGTCGCGCGAGCCGTCGCACGAGCCGCCGGTGCTGCGCTGGGGCGGCGACCCGGAAGGGGGCGCGCCGTACGTCGAGGCCGATCCGCGCAATCCCTCCGTCATGCGCGGCTTCGACGTCGAAGTGGCCACGGCCATCGCCCACGGCCTGGGGCGCCAGCCGCAGTTCATCCCGGTCTCGTGGGACGCCATCGACCAGTCGGTCCGCCGGGGCGACTTCGCGATCGGCATGAGCGGCGTCGAGGACACGCCGGCGCGCCGCGCGACGATGCTCGAAACGATCCCGTACTACGAGTTCACCGAAGTCCTCACGGTCCGCGCCGCCGACCGAGGCCGCTTCCGCACGCTCGCCGATCTCCGCGGCCGCCGCATCGGCACGCTCGGCGCGACGATGGCGTACGCGCTGCTGATGAAGGCCTCGGGCCCGGACGGCTTCACCACGGTCTCCTACGACGACGACGTGCATCCGTACGAGGATCTGAAGTCCGGCCGGCTGGACGCGGTGGTGCTGGACAACATCATCGCCGCCCGGTCGATGCGCCAGGTGTCCGGCCTCTACACGCAGCCGGTGCCGCTCGAGGTCGGCCACTACGTCGGCGTGATGGCGCCCGGCAACGAGGCGCTCCGCAACCGCATCAACGCGGTGCTGCTCGCGCGCATGCGCGACGGCACGCTCGAGCGGATCTTCAAGCGCTGGAACGTCTGGAACGAGCGGCAGGCGGTGTTCGAAGCGCGCCTGATCAGGGACGGCGGGCACGGCACGGTGGCGGTCGGCCCGTCGCTGCCGGTGCACCGGGGCGTCCTGGCGACGGTCCGGCGGTACCTGCCGGCGCTGTTCGCCGCCGCCGGCATCACGGTCGTCATCTCGTGCGGCGCGATGGCGCTCGCGATCCTCGTCGGCATGCTGATCGCCGCCGGGCGGATCTACGGCGGGCGGATCGTCAGCGCCGCGCTGCTCGGCTACGTCGAGCTGATGCGCGGCACGCCGGTGCTGCTGCAGCTCTACGTCATCTATTACGGCTTCGCGTCGTTCATCCGGCTGCCGGCCTTCTGGGCGTCGCTGATCGGGCTCGGCCTGAACTACGCGGCGTACGAGAGCGAGATCTACCGCGGCGCGCTCGAAGCGGTGCCGAAGGGGCAGCTCGAAGCGGCCCGGACGCTCGGCCTGAGCGAGCCGCAGATCCTGCGCCTCGTCCGCGGGCCGCAGGCGTTCCGGCTGGCGCTCCCGCCGATGACCAACGATTTCGTCTCGATGCTGAAGGACTCGTCGCTCGTCTCGGTGCTGACGGTCGTCGAGCTGACCAAGCAGGCGTCGATCTTCGCCGCCAACAGCGGGAGCTGGGTGCTGCCCGGCGTCCTGTGCGGCGCGTTCTACCTCGCGCTCTCGCTGCCGCTCGCCCACGTGGCCCGCCGGCTGGAACTGCGATGGAAGGCACCGACCGCATGACGCCCGTGCTCGAGATCCGCGGGCTGCGCCTGGCGTTCGGCGCGCGGGAGGTGCTGCGCGGCGTCGACGTCCGGCTGGAAGGCGGCGCCTTCGTCGCGCTGATGGGGCTGTCGGGCGCCGGCAAGTCGTCCGTGCTCCGCGCCATCGTCGCGCTCGAGCCGTTCACCGCCGGCACCATCACCGTCGACGGGTTCACGCTGCGGCCCGGGCCGGTGCCGCGCGAGTCGCAGCTGCGGGCGCTGCGGCGCAAGGTCGGGATGGTCTTCCAGCAGCACCACCTGTTCGAGCACCTGCCGGCGCGCGACAACGTGACCCTCGCCCTGGTGCACGCGCTCGGCATGGAGAAGGCGGAGGCGGAGCGGCGCGCGATGAGCCTGCTCGACGCGCTCGCGGTGTCGCCCCGGGCGCGCGCGCTGCCGCGAGAGCTCTCGGGCGGGGAAGCGCAGCGGGTGGCCATCGCGCGGGCGCTCGCCACCGACCCGCCGCTGCTGCTGCTCGACGAGCCGACGGCGTCGCTCGACCCGGCCCGCCGGGAAGAGCTGGGCGGGTCGCTGGCCGCGCTCTGCCGCGCCGGCCGGACGCTCCTGGTCACGACCCACGACGTCGATTTCGCCCGGCACTTCGCCCAGCAGGTCATCGTCCTGGCCGACGGCCAGGTCGCCGAGATCGGCGACCCGGCCGCGGTGCTGAGCCGGTCGTCGCACCCGGCCACCCAGCGGCTGCTGCAGGCACGGCCGGGATCCCGGGCCTCCTGATCCGCGCGACCCGGCCGGCCAGAGACGACGCCGGGAAAGGTGTCGCGCCGGCCGCAGAAACCGACACGACTGGCGGTCCGATCGGAGGCGAATCGCGCCCCCGCGCCCCTGCCCTCCCCTGGAACGGATTTCGCGCGGATCCGACGGCGGAGCCACATTTCCGTATATCCTGACAGAGGCGCCGCACGCTCCACCCGGGGCGCAAGGAGGACTCCATGTACGTCGCGACTTTGCTCGGGCTGCTGATCCTGGCCGGCCAGCCCGCGCCGCCGGCCACCGCGCCGCAGACCGACCTCCGGAAATTGTACGAGGCGGGCAAGTACCAGCAGGTCGTGCAGGACCTCCCGGCCGCCATCGCGGCGAACGAGAGCGAGAAGGCCCAGCTCCAGTTCATCGCCGCGCAGAGCTACCAGAAGCTCGGACAGTGGGACCACGTCCGGAGCATCTACAAGGGGCTCTCGGCCCTCGGCGAGCAGGATCCGTGGCGCTACATCGGGCAGTCGGCCGAAGCGGCGATCGACAAGCAGCCGGCTTTGGCGCTCCAGGCGGCGCAGAAAGCGGTGATGCTCGCGCCGGAGAACGCCTACGCGTACTTCCAGCTCGGCATGGCCGCCAGCGTGCAGCCCGACTTCCGGAAGGCGGCCGACGCGTTCCAGAAGGCGGCGCTGATCGATCCGACCTTCGCGTACGCCCACTACTACGCGGCGATGTCCTACTACAAGCTGAAGCGGATCGATCTGATGGCGACCCACTTCGAGGCGTTCCTGAAGCTGGCGCCCGACGCCCCGGAAGTGCCCGAGGTGCAGTCGATCATGCGGACGGTCCGGGGCGGGTAGCGCCCGTCCTCAGAACGCCTGTCCGATCGAGAAGACCCACCGGCCGAACGGCAGGCCGGGCGGCTGCCCGAGCGGGATGCCGTAGTCGACCCGCAGCAGCGCGAACGGCGTGTAGATCCGGACGCCGACGCCGACCGACGTATCCAGGTTGAGCAGCGACAGGCTGCCGATCCTCGGGAAGACGTTGCCGGCGTCGAAGAACCCCACCCCCCGCACGATCCAGGCGATCGGAAACCGCAGCTCCTCGTTCAGCACGAGCAGCGCGTTGCCGCCGGTCGGATCCCCGAAGAAGTCCTTCGGACCCAGCGAGTCCTGGGCGTAGCCGCGGACGCTGTTGCCGCCGCCGGCGTAGAACTTCTCGCTCGGAATGATGCCCTGCCCGAACCCCTCGGCCATCCCCAGGCGCAGGTTCGTGGCGAACACCGTGCCGCCCGGCAGCGGATGGTAGTAGCGCTGCTGGAACAGATACTTGATGAAGTTGAGGTCGGAGCCGAGCCCGGGCGCCGAATACTCGAGGCTGGCGGCGGAGAACAGGCCGCGCGTCGCGTCGACGAGATCGTTGCGCGTGTCGTACAGCGCCGTCGTCGTCAGGCGGGCGATGTTGACGGTCAGATCGAACGGAAACGGGTTCATCGGATCGGGGTGCAGGTCGTACGTGTGATTGCGGTCGAAGGTGTAGCTGTAGCTGGCCGTCACGTGCGCCAGCGGCCTGAAGAGCTGCTCGCCGGTGATCGTCGTGTCGGCGGTGATGAACGGCTGGGCGGCCGACGGCGTCAGCACCTGGCGCGATCGCGAGACGTAAAGACTCGACGTGATCGGCAGACCGAAGAGCGACGGGGCGGTCAGATAGCTCCGGGCGGCCCGATAGTCCTTCGTGTACTGACCGGCGACGCCGGTCGTCACCGCGCGCCCGAACAGGTTGTTGTACGCGAGATCGCCGGCGATCCCCGGCAGGAACGCGCGGCCGGAGGAGACGGTGCCCGGCTCGTCCTGCACCTGGAAGCCGTAGCGGAAGCGCAGCGGCGGCCACTCGTCCAGCGTCACCTTCGCCTGCACGGGCTGGGTCGAGACCCCGGTCGCGCTCGCCGGAGCGGGCGAAGACGAGGGGACGGGGACCGCCTGGATGTCGACGTTCCGGAACAGGCCGGTCTCGTACAGCCGCCGCCGGGCGCGGGCCCAGGCGGTCAGGTCGACCGGCGTGCCGGGGGTGATCGCGAGCGCCCGGCTGACGAGCACCGGGCTGGCGTGGCGTGCGCCGGTCGCGACGATGCCCTGGAGAATCTGCTGCGGCCCTTCGTCCACATGGACGTCCAGCGAGACGCGGCCGGTCTGGCGCTGGAGGGAGGCGTCGACGGTGGCGCGCTCGGCGTTGAAGCCGTCGGCGCGATAGCTCGCCTCGAGCCGCCCGATCGCCTGCTGGACGCCGACCGCCGAGTAGGCGCCGCCGATCGGCAGGCCGAGCGCCTCCAGCGCCGCCGTCCCGGTCTTCGCGTGCAGCCCGGTGAACCGGATCTGCACGATGCGGAAGACCGGCCCTTCCGTGATCGCCACCGGCAGTTCCGCCGTGCCGTCCGCGAACCGGGGTGCGCCGACGCTGACCTCGGCCGCCAGCATCCCCAGGCGGTGATACAGCGCGAGCACGGCCTGCTGCAGCGCAGCCGGATCGACCCACGCCCGCTCGGAGAGGCCTTCGTCGTCCACGAGGTCGCTCAGCCGGCTGCCCGGGATCCGCGCGTTCCCCAGGAAGACAACCCGCCGGCTCTTCGTCCGCGGCCCTTCCTGGATCGACACGGTGATGCGCTTGGCCGACGCGCTGGCGCCGGGGGCGACCCCGGCCGTGACGGCGGCGCGCAGGTAGCCGCGGCCGGCGAGATACGCCCGCGCGATCGACGTGAGCTGGCCGAGCAGGAAATCGTCGAAGACCGACTGCGTCCACGCCCGTTCCATCCGGCGCCGGACGGATGAGGGCAGGCGGTACCCTTCGATGTCGAGCGTGGTCCGCGGGCCGCGGTCGATGCGGTAGTCGAGCGTCACCGTCTCCGGCGCGGTCGCCGGTCCCTGCGCGACTGCCGGCGCGCCGCCGGCGGCGCGGGTCGCGCGCACCCGCGCCTCCCAGTAGCCCTGCGCCTGGTAGAAGCGGAGGAGGCGATCGCGGTCGTCCTGCCAGCGCGAGAAGACGAAGAGGTCACCGCGCTTCAATTTGATCCGGTGGGCGAGCGTCGTCCCGGGGAAGCCGGGCCGGCCGGTGAAGCGGACGGCGGCCACCCGGACGGGACGCGCGGCCACGCCCGCGCCGACCGACGCCGCGGGCGGTCCCATGGCGGTCAGCTCCTGCATGAAGTCGTACCGCCGGATGCCGTTGTCCAGCGACGTCACGCGGAGGTCGATCATCCGGCGCGGCATGTAGCTGACGATCCAGGTCAGGCCGCCGGTCTGGCTGAGGTCCTGCGAGAAGATGAGCTCCAGGTCCTGCGTGACGTGCTTGCCGAACGTGAGGCGCGAGCTCGGGTCGGTCTCGCCGGCGATCAGGCTCGGGTCGAAGCTCACGTTCGGCAGGCCTCGCTGGATCCGCAGCGTGTCGAGGCCGACCGCGCGGCCGGCCACGCCGAGGAATTCGCCCGAGAGATAGCCGAGGAGCTGGGTCGTGCCGACGGCTGCCAGCGCCGGGCTCCCGGGCTGGAGCGTCTGGCCGGTGAGCAGGAGCGACACGAGGTCGGATTCGCCGAGCGGCGGGCTCGACGTCAGGCTGGTCGTCAGCCGCTCGGGCGTGCCGCTGATGCCGAGCGTGATGTCGTAGGTGGAGACGCGGGTGACGGCGCTGATGTCGAGATCGGGCTCGATCGCGGTCGGGTTGAGGAAGTCGACCGAGCCGGTGCCGCGGATCCGGTACGTGTTGCCGCCCAGAAAGATTTCGCCGCCCTCGCGCACGGCCGCGCGGCCGGTCAGGCCGGGGCGGGCCACGGTGCCGGTCAGCTGGAGATCGGCGCCGACCGCGAGCTGCGCGTAGTTGTTGTCCACCTCGAGATCGTTCGCCGTGGCGACCTTCACGTTCAGCGTCATGGCATCGAGCATCGAGGGCGTCCCGGACGTCTCCGTGAGGCCCTGCTGCTGGAGGACGGCGAGCAGGCCGCCGGCCAGCGTGAACGGCCGGCGGTAGGCGCCGCGCACGATCGTCACCGTGCCGGTCAGGGCGAGCCGGCCGCCGGCGAGGCCGACCTGGAGATCGGAATTCACTTCGGTCTGCAGCCCGCTGATGTCGAACGCCATCCCGCGGCCGGTCAGCCCGATCGTGCCGCGGTCGGGCTGCAGGCCGGCGTAGGTCAGCGAGCCGGATAGGTGGACGGTACCGCCGTTGGCCTGGCCGGCCAGGCCGTCGATCGTGATCCGACCGGGCGCGAGCGTGATGGGACCGGACAGGCCGGTCACGATGAGCGCCGGATCCGCGTGGCGGAGCTCGGCGCCGGCCACCTGGATGCGGCCGGTGAGGCTCGGCGCCCCGGGTGTGCCCCCGATGTGCGCGTTCAGCCGGGCATGGCCGGCCGTGCCTAGCCCGGGCGTGAAGGTGCTGATGACGCGCAGATCGAGATTGCCGTCGACGTCGAGATTCAGCGCCGGCGCCTTCCCCAGCGCGACGTCGCCGCGGACCGCGATCCGGTTGCCGCCCGCGCGGGTCGTGTCGCCCCAGTCGAGCGCGGCGACCTGCAGCCGGCCGTCCTGCAGCACGAGGCGCGTCGGCTGCTGCTGGCGGAACGGGACGCCCGCCAGGGTCAGGTCGGCCCGCTGCAGCGTCAGCGTGCCGCTGACGCGGTCGAGCGCCGGGGCGTCGGCGGTCAGCTCGAGCGTGCCGTCCATCCTGCCCTGCAGCTGGGCGAGGGTGGACGCGCCGACGTAGGGCGCGAGCACCGCCGGCGTGACGTTCGTGATCCCGGCCGTGAGCCGGGCGGCGCCGGACGCCGCCGGCGGCAGCGCGTCGAGATACGACTGCGGCACGAGCCCGTGGAGCGCCCGCGCCGGAATCCGGCCGGACGCGGTGAACGCCACCTCCTGCCAGCGCGCGTCGGCCTGCGACAGCGTCAGCACCCCGTCGCGATACGACGCGCCGACGCCGACGCCGGTGACCGGCGGCAGTCCCGCCATGGTCACCCGGCCGTCCGACAGCGCGAGCTCGCCCGAGACGGCCGGGTGCGCGAGCAGGCCGCTGGCGTGCAGCGCCAGCGACAGCTGGCCCTCGACCACCGGAAACGCCGCGCCGCCGCCCGTTTCCGCGCGGAGGAGATCGACGAGCGGGTTCAGGTCGGCGAGCGGTCCGGCGAGCGTCGCGTCCAGCGCGCTTCCGGACGGGGCGCCGAGCGATCCATGCACGGCCAGGCGCGCGCGGCCGATCCGCAGGTCGAGGTGCCGGACGTCGATCGTCCGGTTCGCCCAGGCGACCCGCGCCGGCGACGCGAGCTGAATCGGTACGGTGCTGATACGTCCGTCGAGCCGCTGCAGATCGACCGCCGCCGCGATTGTCTCCGGCCGGCTGAGGTCGCCGCGCGCCGTGACGTCGGCGGCGAGCGCGCCGGTGACCTCCGCCGGCGGTGGGTGGGGCAACCGCGCGAGCCACGCGCCGAGGTCGGCCGGCGCCGCGTGCGCGTCGGCCGTGAAGGCGCCGAACGGTGCAAGGGCCAGACGGGCGGTCGCGCTCGTCGAGACGTCGGGCATCTGCGCGCGCAGCGCGACAACGTGATTGGCGGCCTCCACCTCGGCGTGCACGGCGCCGAGCCTGGTGCCGGCGATCGACAGGTGCAGCAGATCGACACGCCCCCGGCCGCGCGGATCGTGCAGCGTGCCGCTGCCGTCGAGCGTGAAGTCGAGCTGCGCGTCGATCGGCAGCGCCCCGCCGGCGGACGGCACGGGGTGCAGGCGCAGGTCGCGCCCGGTCGCCTGCACGGCGTACGTCTCCCGCGCGACGTCGTAGTGCCCGGTGAGCGCGACCCGGCCGCCGCCCTGCGTGAGCTCCACGCGGTCGGCGGTCAGCAGGCCGCGGTCGAACCGCAGGCCGGCCGACAGCCGATCGAACGGCTGGCCGGCGACCTGCAGCGCCGATCCGGCAACGGTCGCCTCGATCCGCGGCTGCGGCCAGCGTCCGGACAGCGTGCCGTGCGCGGTCAGCGAGCCGGCCGGCTGCACGGCGGCCGGCAGCGCCGCCGCCAGCGACGACAGATCGGCCATCGACGCGTCGACCTGCCCGGTCACCTGCCGCGACCGGAAGTCCATCCCGCCCGATGCGCGCAGCACGCTGCGGCCGAGCGTCGCCTCCAGCGCTTCGAGTCGCGCCTGCCGCTGCGATCCCGAGAGGGTCGCGGTCACCTGCGCCGGTCCGAGTCCGTCGGCCCGCAGGCCGGTCGCCTCCATCTGTCCGCGGAACGCCGGCGCGCCGATCGTGCCGGCGAGCGTGACCTCGGCCCGGGCGGCGCCGGTCAGCGGCGCAGCGGTGCGGCCGGCGGCGAGACCGGTCGCCGCGGCCGTCCGCCAGGCGGCCGCGAGGTCGTCGACGCCGAGCGTCAGCCGGCCGGCCAGATCGGAGCGGCCCAGGACGTCCTGCACCCGTCCGCCGGCGGAGCCGCGCACCCGCACGGCCGGCCCGAGACGCTGATCGACCGCCAGCCGCCAGCGCCCGCCGCGCGCGTCGAGCGCGAGCGTCCCGGTGAGGCCGTTGGCCGTGGCGCGCGGCGCGCGGCTGGTGCCGGTCAGCGACAGGCTGACGGCCGACGGCCGGAGCCTCGTCCAGGTGGCGTCGATCTGTCCGTCGAGAGACGAGACCAGGCGGTACGGCGCGGAAGCGGGCAGCGCCGCCAGCAGGCGGGCGGCCTCGACATGCCGCCACTGCACATGCGCGTCCCCACCCGCGCCGGGTCCGCCGAATGCGATCCGCCCCCGTCCGTCGATGGTGCCGCCGGCCGCCTCCACGTGCAGCGACCGGATGTCGGCCGACTGGCGCGTCGCGTCGGCCGCCATCGTCACCGACACGTTCCGGAACCGGGCCCAGCCGAGTCCGCGGCCGTTCACCGACACCGCCATCGCCGGCGCGCCGGCCGGGCCGTTCACCGTCGCCTCCAGCGCGAGCCGGCCCGACGCGGCAGGGCCGAGACGCAGCCAGGGCGACAGCGGACCGAGCTCGAGCCGTGCGGCCGATCGGAGCGCGAGCCGCGGCTCGTGAAACAGCGAGGCGATCCGGCCGTCGATCTGCAATGAACCTTCGGCCGAGACGATCCGCAGCTGGTCCAGCGCAAGCGACGAACCGTCGTAGGCGAGCCGGCCGGTCAGAGAGGTGATCGACGTGCGATGTCCTTCCCACTGCAGGGAAATCGGGGAGGCGAGCGCGATCGGGCCGCCGATGCCACCGCCAGCCGGACTCAGTGCGACCGACAGGCGGTCGACCGCGGCCGTGATCCCGTTCGCCGCATCCGTGTACGACGCGCGCAGATCCTGAACGCTCAGCTCGCCCACCGGAATCGCGGTCGGGCCGGGCGCGGTGCCGGTGCCAGCCCACGAGGGCAGGTTGGTCGCGCCGTCGGCCGTCCGGACGATGGTGACGCGCGGGTGGCGGATGTCGATCGCCTGGAGGGCGAGGGCGCCGGTCAGCGCCGACCAGGGCAGGTCGACATGGACGTCGGCGGCCGTGAAGAAGGGGACGGCCTCATGCCCGCGCGCGGCGAGCCGCAGATCGTGGATCCGGAAATCGAGCGTGAACAGGTCGTAGTCGAGCGCGCGCGCCCGCGCGTCGATGCCGTAGGCCTCCAGCCGCTGCAGCGCCTGTTGCAGGACGTAGGCGCGGACCGGCGGCAGGT
>Ga0307372_10011118_pt1 | contig 12067 bp, 8 predicted proteins | sample OX1MG_FD_202533 | JGI IMG/M metagenome (GOLD analysis project Ga0307372, IMG submission 202533) | Soil microbial communities from Risofladan, Vaasa, Finland - OX-1 | ecosystem: Environmental > Terrestrial > Soil > Coastal area > Acid sulfate soil | place: Finland: Risofladan, Vaasa | collected...
ACTCGATCGCAAGGCTCGAAAAAACGGAAATACTCGAAGTTCGGTCCGTCCGGAGCGATGGTCCGCGACCACCAGCCGCCGCACTTCGCCGGCCAATGCGTGCCGTGGAGAAAGTTGACGTCGATGGCGTACCAGCCGGGCAACGGCCCCGATTCGTCGAGCGGCGCCGCCTCGGCCGATAGTTGCGAAGCATCCGCCAGCGGCCGAGCTGACGCGACGGCTGCTGGCTCAGTCTCGGGCGCATCGTCCGGCGCGCCAGGGGCCTCACCCCGGGGCGCCGGCACGTCAGGTCGGCTCGCCACTGTCCCCTGTACCCTGTCACCTGTTCCCTCCCTCCGCTCCCTGCTCGCCTTACGGGCGCTCGCCTTGAGGGAATGCGAGGGACCGACGGGCGGCAACGTGTATTCGATGCCGGCCAACTCCGGGTCGATCCAACCGAACGAGGCGACGCCCAGCGGCCGCGCCTGCGGATTACGATCGAACCATTCCTTGAGGTACAGCAGGTCTTGGCCGCACGCGGTGTTGCTTTCCAACAAGTAGTTATGGCCATTTTTCGGCCCGCCGACTAGCAGGTTGAAGTAGGAAATGCTGTGGGGGTAAACCGACAAACTCGCCAGGGCGCTCGCGGCGACGCAGGTCCAACAGGTGGTGCGAAACCATAGGCGGCGACGACTGAGAGAGTCTCGGATTCCGGCGCGGACGGCCTGGGAAGGCCATCCCACACCCTGCGTCCCAGACAGGCACTTGCCGCACCAGATGAAGAGAAACGGCAAGGCCGGGATCGTGTAGCGCACGTGGTTGCTGAAGCCGGTCTGCGAGCTGACCAACGCCAGGATCGCGACGGCCGGCGCGAGCAAGTACAACTCGTTTGCAAGTCGTATCGGCCAACGGATTTCACTGGTGTCGACGGTGGCCGCGAAGTCCGAAGCATCACGCCCAGCGTGATGACTACGATGGTGGGCGGTGCCCACCCTACGCACGCCAGCCAGCACTGTCAGGTAGCAGCTCAGGCCCAAAAGCGCGAGCGTTCCTAACGGCGTCTTGATCGCCAGGCCGAACAAATGATAGTACCACCAGCCGCGCGCTTGCCAGTGCCCGCGCAAGTACGATCGCTCGCCCAACTCGAAATCGGTCCGCTGCCGGTCGATGCCCTGCACATAGTCGCGCGGCAGCGGCACCGGAACATGACCGAGCCAGGTGCCCGCGAAGCGGTTGCCGGGCCGCGGCGCGTTGGCGATCGCGATTTGGGCTTTTGTGGGTGCCACCCCACGGTTAATTGCGTTGCTTGCGCTGCGGGTTGGTGTCGGCATTCCCGAGAGGATGCGGCTCTGAAAGGGGAAGTCGGTCAGCCGCTGGAACGAGCCGGCGAAGGCATAGCCCAGGTTGATCACGACGACGGCCAGTGCGAGGATCGACAGCAATTGGCTGAACGCGCTGAAACGCGCCCGCGCGTGAAGGCCAGGCGCCGCGGCGTGAGGGGCGCCGTCTTTCGCGCGCGCGGTGGGCGGCGCCCACCCGACGCCCTTTACCAGCCAGGCGGCGGGCCAGACAAGGAAGAACACAAGCAGCGTGAATTTCGTCAGTTCGGCGAGGCCCAGAGCGGTGCCGGCGATGGCCGCAAGCGGCCAGCTTGGCTCGCGGAGCCATTTCCAGAATCGGTAGGCCGCCCAGACACCGACCGCCGCGGCGGGAACGTCGGGCTTGACCAGCGCGCCGAACCCGAGCACGAACGGGTTGAAACACCAGAGCAATAACGCCATCCAACCGGCGGCGCGGCCCCATAGGTCGCCGGCCCAGCGGTAACAAGTCCAGGCCCCCAGCAGGCAGAAGGGAACGCAGGCCCAGCGCGCGACGGTGAACAGGAAGAACGTCCGCGGGCCGTTGGCCTTGGCGAAGCGGATACCCATCGGGATCGTCTCCCGCGAGAGCGGGTCGAGCTGGTAGTTGCCCCAGTCGGTCTTCGGCTCGCAAAACGCCAGCACCGGCGCCGCCGCCACCATCCGCGCCAACGGCGGATTGACGCGATACAGTTCGAACATCGCGTATCGCCAATGGCAGATGCCCGCCGGCAGATGGCCCAGCTCGTTGAAGGTCGGGCTGTGCCGCGCGGCGCTGTACGCCAACAGGCCGGCGTGGACAAGTAACACTCCACCGAGCGCGAAGGCGTTGGCGTGCTGGCGTGGGAGTCGCATGGGGGTGTCTCGCGGTCAGCCCGGCGAGCCAAGATCGTTTGCCCCGTGATTCGGACTGACAGTATATACTGTCATGTCTTCTGTGCGCGGCCAGCCATCAGACGATGGTACTCCGCGAGTTTCGTTGGACGAGCCAGGAGTCGCGTTCTTGACGCCCGCTCGCCCGCGCATCAAGCTGAACGAATGGCCAAGCCCCTTGCCAAGCTGATTTCGATACTGACGCCCAAGCGGCGGTGGACACAGTTCTCGTTGCTGACGTTGTTCCTGATCGTGACCGTGTTGTGCGTAGGATTGAGCCTGGTCGTTACGCCGGTGGAGAGACAGCGACGAGCCGTGGCCTCAATTGAAGCCCTCGGTGGAGCGGTCTATTACGTGGAGCCCGACCATGGGGCGAGTGAGGCATTTCCCAAGCCATTCCTGCGACGCTGGCTGCCACGGGACTACTTTGATGATGTGCGGGGGATTTATCCAACTCAAGTGACGGACGCTGGGCTCGCTTACCTGCAGCCGCTGACGGGGCTGCAAGAGCTTAATCTCGACTACACTCAAGTGACGGACGTTGGGCTCGCTTACCTGCACGGGTTGACGCGGCTTAAAAGACTTTCTCTCGATGGCACTCAGGTCACGGACGCTGGGCTGGCGCACTTGCACGGGTTGACGGGGCTGGAAGCGCTTTGGCTCGACAACACCAGGGTCACGGACGCTGGGCTGGCCCACCTGCAAGGGCTGACGGGGCTAAAACAGCTTCTTCTCATGGGCACTCAAGTCACGGACGTTGGCCTAGCCCATTTACAAGGGATGACCCGGCTGGAAGCGCTTTCGCTCAACTACACCAGAGTCACGGACGCTGGGCTGGCTCACTTGCAAGGGCTGACGGGGCTAAAACTGCTTCTTCTCAACGACACTCAAGTCACGGACGTTGGCCTAACCCACCTGCAAGGGTTGCCGGCGCTGGAACGGCTTTATCTCGATCGCACTCAAGTCACGGACGCTGGACTGGCGGAACTGCAAGAGCTGGCGGGTCTGCGACTGCTCTTTCTCCCCCGCACTCAGCTTACGGATGATGGGCTGGCGGAACTCCGGCAGGCACTGCCGAATTGTCGGATCATTGGCCGGTGACGCCGCCGACCGGTGTGGCCGATGCGGGTCGTAGGGCTTGCTCGGCGCCGGTTTGTGACCAGGCGCGCACTCCGAACGGGCCGGGAGCCGCGCGCGGGTGCTTTTCGGTCCGGCGACCGTCCTGGGCACGGACGACATTCAAGCGGCGCTGGAGAGTTAGCGCGTCCAGGTCAGCGGCGCGGCGGCGCGTGGGGGGCCGTGGCACCGCGGCGACAGCGCCGCGACGCCGGCCGCGGCGCTTCACGTAGAAAAACGAATCCGAAACCCCTCCCCTTGCACTGCTGGCGACACGTGGGGTTCGAAGTAGGGTGGCCCGACGCGCGGCTTTGCGCCGCCGTTCGCGGACTCACTTTTTGGGGTATTCGGATTCGTTTTTCTCCGTTTCGCTCCCGGTTCGGCCGACTTTCTTTTGCGTCTTTTCGCTGCGCGAAAAAACGCTATTGGGGTTCGGTGGACGCGGCAGCGCCCCGACGTGCTGGGGGTCGTGGAGACGCAGGAGTTTTTGCCGCGAGCGTAACCTTCAGATGGGGGCGTACTCGCCCCAGTTCAAGATGTACACGCAACCGGCTCCGCCCGCCCCCGCGAAACGGTTAGTTCAACCCCTGTTTTTCCGGGGTTTTCGTAGTATCATGTTCAGTATTGCGACTGTAGCTTGCCTCCGTCGAGCGAAGATTGGCAGCTAGAGCCGAATGTTGATCGCAACCATTTTCCGCTCTCCCATTTTGTCTTCGCTGCCGCCTTTCGGCGGCAGCGAAGGCAAAATGGGAGAGCGGAAGGCGCATTGGGCTGGCACAGCTAGCATTCAATCAGCGCTCCACCGGGGCGAGCCCGGCGGTGGCGGAATCATTGCGAGCAGAACAAATCCGAGATTACAACCAGGCGTGCGGCAATGGTGGGCCGGCGCCCGCCGACCCGCTGCGCGGGTACCCCGGGTCTTGTCCCTCCCAACGTGCGGCGCGCGGTATGATTGAAAGGTAGAATCCCCAACTCAACGTGAGCTCCGCCACCCCCGCCCCGCCGCCGTTGCTGCACGCCAGCCGAATCAGCAAGTCGTTTCCAGGCGTCCAGGCGCTCATGGAGGTGGAGCTGCGCCTGGCGGCGGGCGAGGTTCTTTGCGTCGTCGGCGAGAACGGGGCCGGCAAATCGACGCTGATGAAGATCCTGGGCGGCGTCGAAACGGCCGACGCCGGCGAAATCCGCATCGACGGCGAACGGGTCGAGATCGACGGAGTCGACCGCGCCCGGCAATTGGGAATCACCCTGATCCACCAGGAACTCAACCTGGCCCAAAGCCTCGACGTGGCCGGAAACCTGTTTCTTGGACGCGAGCCGCGGTGGGGTGGCCCGCTGGGGTTGATCGACCGGAGAATCTACCGCGACGCGGTGGCATGCATGCGCCGCCTGGGACTCGAGTGTTCGCCCCACACGCCCGTCTCGCGGCTCTCGATCGGCCAGCAACAGCTCGTCGAGATTGCCCGCGCGCTTTCGCTCGAAAGCCGCGTGCTGATCATGGATGAACCGACGTCGAGCCTCACGCGGCGCGAGACCGAGCGACTGTTCGAGGTGATCCGCGACTTGAAGCGCGACGGCGTGAGTCTGCTCTATATTTCGCACCGCCTGGCCGAGGTGCGCCAGATCGCCGACCGCGTGACCGTACTTCGCGACGGACGGAACGCGGGCGAACTGGCCCTTGCAGAGATTTCGCACGCGTCGATCGTGCGGTTGATGGTCGGACGCGAGCTGAAGCAGTTTTTCCACCACCCCGTCGAAGCCGCCCTTCCGCCGGTCAACACGCTGCCGCCGGAGTCGACCGTGCCCGTGCTCGAAGCCAAGGGCCTGCGGCTCACGAAATCGCAGCGCCGCGACATCGACTTCGTGGTCCACGCCGGCGAGGTCGTCGGGATGGCCGGGCTCATGGGCGCCGGACGCACTGAGCTGGCCGAGGCGCTGTTCGGCGTCCGACCGCTGGTGGCCGGCGAGGTGCGCCTCGACGGGCGCACGATCCGGCTTCGCTCTCCGGCCGACGCCATCAAGGCCGGTATCGTCCTGGCACCCGAAGACCGCCGCGCCCAGGGGTTGCTGCTGGCGCAGACGATCCGGCAAAACGTCGGCCTTCCTTCACTCGACCGCCTCAACCATTTTGGACTGGTTGCCCGCAAGGCCGAACGCGAACTGGCCGAGCGGATGCGGCAGCGGTTGAACATCCGCACGCCGAACGTCGAGAAGCTCGCCGGGCTCTTGAGCGGCGGCAACCAACAGAAGGTCGTGTTGGCCAGGTGGCTGGCCCGATCGCCGCGGCTGTTGATTCTCGACGAGCCGACCCGCGGCATCGATGTGGGTGCGAAGGCCGAAATCTACTCGCTCGTGCGCGAGCTGACCGCCGAAGGCGTGGGCGTGCTGATGGTCTCCAGCGATCTGGAGGAAATCCTCGGGGTCAGCGACCGCGTGCTCGTGATGCACCAGGGCGAGCTGGCGGGCGAATTGCCGCGCGAACGAATGTCGGAACAAGCCGTGATGCATTTGGCGACCGGTGGAGAGTGCGTCCCATGAAAAAGTTGCTCGGCCTGGCCCTGTTTCTGCTGGGGCTGTACGTTCTGTTGCTGTTTTCCGACGCCAATGCGCGTTCGCTGACGAACCACTTCAACCTGGGCCGGCGAATCGGGCTCTACGGCATCCTCACGCTCGGCGCCGGCTGTCTGATCATCTCGGGCGGCATCGACCTCTCGATCGGCTCGGTCGTCGGTCTCTGCGCCACGGTCACGGCCATGCTGCTGGTCGATCGTCACTGGCACCCCTTGGCGGCCATCGCCGCCACGCTCGCCTTGGGCGTCGCGATCGGCCTGGTCAACGGCTTGCTGGTGACGAAGCTCAAGGTCCAGGCCTTCGTGGTCACGTTGTGTGGGCTCTTTATTTTTCGCGGCGCCGCGCGCTGGCTGGCGAACGATTCGGTGAAAGGATTGAAGAACCAGTTCGCCACGTTGAAGTACGTGCTCTACGAAAGCAGGGACGTGCTGGGGCTGCCGATGTCGCTGGTGATCTTCCTGGCGTTTTTTGGCGGCCCTATTCACGGTGTTCCTGCACTTCAGCGTCCACGGGCGCTATCTGTTCGCCATCGGAAGCAACGAGCAGGCGGCCCGCTACGCGGGCGTCCCCACCGACCGCTACAAGATCCTGGCCTACGCGCTTTCGTCGGGACTGGCGTCTTTCTTCGCGGTGCTTTTCCTGATGGAGCAGAATTCGGTGCAGCCCACCAATACCGGCAACTTCTTCGAACTCTATGCCATCGCCGGCGCGGTCCTGGGAGGCTGCAGTCTGCGCGGCGGCGAAGGAAACGTGCTGGGCATGCTGATAGGCACGGCCATTCTCTGGATTCTTCCCAACCTCACACGGATGTGGGGTGTCCCCTCGCAACTGGAATACACCGTGATCGGGGTCGCGTTGTTGTTGGGGGCGTTGCTCGACGAGCTGCTCCGCCGCCGCGCCAAGGCTTGAAATGCGGCATGCTTCTGTACGGGACGCCAGATGCCGTCGCGGCGGCCAATCTCCTCAACTTGCCCGTCCGAACAGCCGATCCAACCGTTAGGGTCGCTCGTCTCGCCGTTGATAGCACTTCTCGATGGCCACCCAGTTAACTTCTCTGAACACTTCGACACGCCCTCGGCGCGTCGACGCGGACGCCCTGGGGCAGCTCGGTCCCTGGCAACTGGTCCGGCAGGTCGCGGAAGGCAACCTCTGCCGCGTCTACCAGGCCCGGCCCGCTGATGGTCCGGCGAGTCGGTCCGCCGCCTACGCCGTCAAGGTGCTCTTGGATCGTTGGCACGACGACGACGCGGCCATCGAGCTGTTGCGCCGCGAGGCGACCGTGGGCCGCCAGGTGTCGCACGAGCACTTGATTTCGGTGCTCGCCGCGCACGTCGGCGGGCCACCCTATTTCGTCGTCATGCCCTGGCTCGCCGGTTCGACGCTGGCCGGTTCGCTCGCCGCCGGTCACCAGCCTCCGCTGCCGGTGGCGCTATGGCTGGCGAGACAAACGGCCGAGGCCCTGGGAGCGATGTACGCGGCGGGATGGATGCACGGCGACGTCAAGCCGAGCAACATTTTCGTTTCCACCGGCGGGCATGCGACGCTCCTGGATCTCGGTTTTGCACGGCGGCCTGAGGAGACAGGCTCGGTGGTCGATCGTTGCGTGGCCGGCACGTTCCATTACATCGCGCCGGAGATGGTCACCTCGGCCCTGCGGCCCGACATCCGCAGCGACCTCTACAGCTTGGGCGTAACGCTCTACGAGCTGCTCAGCGGCCGATTGCCGTTCGCCGGCCGCAGTCTGGCCGAGTTGGCCGAGCAGCACCGGCAGAGCGAGCCGCCGGACATTCGTTCGCTCGCGCCTCATCTGCCGCTCGCCGTCGCGCGCTTGATCCACGCACTGCTGGCGAAGGAGCCGCTCCGCCGGCCGCAAACGCCCGAAGAACTGATCGAGCGATTGGTGGTGCTAGAGATCGCAACGTTCACGGAGCGCGGGTGACCGAGCTCCTGCAACAACCATAGCTTCGTCGTCCCCCGTCTCGACCCCAACGGGGTCAAATTCCACAGCCCAGGGCGAAGCCCTGGGAATGCGAGGATATCCAACGAATTCACCCCAACGGGGTGATACCTGGCGCCAGTGCGAGTTACGCGTCGGTCGCGCCCCGTTGGGGCGTGGGCCGGGTGATTGCGGCGTTGGTTCCTAGGGCCGCGCCCTTGCAAGGTCGACGTAAAACGATGGCTGCGCCGGCCACTCATCCAAACGCGACGAGTCCCTCAATGTGTGAAGCTCTCGATCCGGTACGTCCGAGAATCGCTCGAAAAACTCGGAGACATTCATGATCGTCGCGTGGCAGGGGTTATTGCTTCACCAGCGTCACCGAACCGTCGTGCAGCGCCTTGCGCATCGCGGAACCGTCGCTGTTGGGCAAGCCGGAGCGCTGAATGAGTAGAATGGTATAAATGCCTTTCGTCGGGTCGATCCAGCCCTGAGTGCCGTAGGCGCCGCCGTGGCCGTAACTACCCGGCGAGAGGTTTTCGGTCACGCCCGTCGATTCCTTGACGATGCCGAAGCCATACCCCCAGGTGCTGCCATCGATGAAGCCGGCTTTCAGGTCGCCGGTGTGGATGCTGGTCATGTCGGCCAGCGTCTTTTCGTCGATGATTTTCGTGCCGTCGAGCGTGCCCTTGTTGAGCAAGCACCCGTACAGCCTCGCCAGGTCGTCGCCGGTGCTGAAAAGACCGCCGGCGGGCACGGGGTGTTTCGCACCACGCGCAAAGTCGAGCACTCCGCCGGGCCTGGCCACCAGCTTGCCGCTCGGCTCCTTGGCGTACGTTACGGCGACTCGCCTCAGTTGTTCCGCCGTCGGGTAGGGCGTGGTGTCGACCATGCCCAGCGGCTCGAAGATTCGAGTTGCCAGGAACGTCTCGTACGGCATGCCCGACACCACTTCGACGATTCGGCCCAACGTGTCGATGCCGGAATTACAGTAGCTCCAGTGCGTGCCGGGTTCGAACGTCAATGGCGCTTGGCTGACGGCGATGGTCGTTTCGCTCAGCGTTCGGTCGCGCTTCTGGTACACGTCGGCCATGCCGGCTGGGTAGAACGGAAGGCCGGAGGTGTGGGTCAGCAGGTCCTTCACCGCGATCGGCCGTGACGGCTTCTTCAAAGTCACGGTATCGCCCTCCTTCGACGCAAGCAGCATCTGGCCCTTGAACTCGGGCAGGCATTTCTCGACCGGGTCATCGAAATTCAGCTTGCCTTCGTCGACGAGCTGCGCGATCGCCAGGGCCGTGATCGGCTTGGTCATGGAGGCGATGCGGAAAACCGTGTCGCGCTTCATGGGGACCATGTTTTCAAGGTCGGCCATGCCCAGGACCTGGACATCGACGACGCCGTTCTTGTCGCCGACGAAAGTGACCAGGCCCGATAGATCGCCCGCATCAATGAACGGTTGCATCGAAGCCTTGAGCGTCTCCGACTGGCCCGCGGCCGGCTGCACCGAGAGCGAACACGCGAACATGCATAGCAGGAGGCGGCAGTGGATTCGCACGGGGAGTCTCCGGAGGATTGCGGGCGGAACGGTTTTGCGTCAGCTCGAAGGCGAGTGGTTAGCATAACCCACGAATGAGAGGAAAACCACGTGCGAAAAGCGCGCAGGCTGTAGATTGGGGTGATTTAGCCGAACACTCGACACCGAAGCTCTGCTTTATCGGAATTCCTTGGGAATCTCAAGGCCCATTTCCGGTCCTGCGTTTCAAGGCGGCCAAGGATTGGCGATGCCAAGAGTATTCACGAGATGATCTCTGACAGCACCATCGGTGCAACGGCCCAATCTGCGAAAGAAATCTGGCAACTGGCTTGAATAAAAAGTAGCAACAACCGGCCGAGGATTCACTCCGTGGGCAATCCTATGGCGTAGGCTCATGGCATCAGCCAAACGCTGTACCGCCTGGGCCGACGAGCAGTTCTGCCAAGCCCAGGCATTTTGAATATCGTGCAGCCCGATCGCATCGGAGATCAACATCCGAATGTTCTCCGTGTTTGGGGTATTGAATCTTCCCAACTGTCCACGCACGGAGGCGTTGAGAGCGGGCCATAGGCCAAGCGGTGGGGCCGCCGGCCGGATCGCGATGAGCGATTCGCGTACCAGTTCCTCGATGTAGGCTTCCCAGGCCGACACGCAAATGACAACTAGACCTCGATTCAAAGCGGCGACGCGAAGCGGACGACCAGGAATACCAAGTGGGAGTTGGCTCGACGCATCGTCCAAGTGATCGGCGTCGCGAAGAAGCAAGACAAGATGACCAGTAAAGGCGTTTGATGCCACTGAAAAACCTTGAAGTCGCGACGGCTTCCGAAAAAAACTACCGCTTACGCAGCACGACTTTCTTTAACGGCAACTTGTCCGGGTTGATCTTGTGCTGGCGAAGTGCCTCTAAGCCATCCGACAAATAGTCGGCCAACGGCGCCTTTCCCATCATCTGTGATACAGCGTGTTCCGGACCACCAAACGTACCTCTCAAGGTCTCGTGGTTTTCCGCCAAGTCCTCCGTCCCAAAATCTCCGCGGCCAAGATACATGATCAAAATCAACTGATAAATCATGTCCTCCGAAAGAGTTGCGAGGAAACTCCTCAGCACCTTCTCCTCGGGCGGCGGGGGCATGCTCGCCTCGAATGGATCAACAAGCGGGTAGTTAGGATGCCGCTTTGGAAGTTCGGTGGCATAGTACTCGCGAATCTTGCCAGCGAGATTGATCACCTTGTTCGCGACCTCGGAAAGTTTCAATTTACCCTCCTATCGAACTGGTTCCGCCTCGGCCTGCCCGGTCGTGACCCATTTCCCATCGATCGGGGCGAGGAGAACGCTTACCATCCTAATTATATCCGACGACCAACTCACCCAAAAGCTCCTGGTTGCTCCAGGATCAACCGCTGTGCTCTCATTCCTCCAGGAATTCGACCAGGCGTCGGTAGGTTTCTTCGGCGGTTTTCCACTTTACGGTGCGTGCGGAATGGGGGCTGGGGGCGCCTGCCGGAAGCGTGTGAGAGACGCCCAGCGCGGCGCCCGAATCAACGCTTGCGGTATTGACCACCGAGCCGATCATTTGCACACCCGTTTGTCCGGCCCCCGAGTGGCAGGAGCGGCAATCGGCCGTAAGTTTGAAGTACCGGCCGCGCGATCCCCAGTCTCGGGCCGCTTCATTCTCGAATAGCACACGATAGACGGGCAGGTCGTCCGGCTCGCGGTGCAAGCCGCCGTGGCGCATCCCGCCATCCGCCAGAGCGAGGCGCCGCTTGAGCGTGTACTTGGCGGCGTTCACGCCGTTCCCCAGGTTGGTGTCGGGATCCGCGCTTCCGTCGGCGCCCTTGAAGATCAGCAGGCGGACCGATTCGACCAGGAGCGTTGGGACCAATTGGAGGTTCGTATCAAGCGCGATCAGAAACTGCACGAGCGCGACTTCCGTACCCGCCGGTAGTTCTGGCGCGTCCGGATTGAGCATGATGCTGCCGTGCTGCGCCGAAGCCCGCCAGTCAATCCCTTTGGCGTCGAGCTCTCGAAGGTAATTGTCGAACTCCGGCCGCCCTTTTGGGAAACGACAAAAGACGCGGAAGTAAGAACGCCCTTGGAAGGCCCGCATGTGCAGGAAAACATAGCGTCGTTCGACATCTTCGGAACGCCGCGCCTGGAAGAAGTCGAGCTCTTGCCACTCGTCGGAGCCGGACAAGAGCGACGGCGGGAGGTAATCGCGCTTCGGATCAAAGTCGTGTGTCGCGGCAAAACATCCGGACTGAATCGCCAAGGCATAATTGTCGGGAAGCCCGCCGAGCACGTCGGCCGGGAGGGCGAGTACTTTGATCGCGCAGGCCAGTTTCCGGCAAAGGTCGTTACGGCGGTGACGGGTTTCGAAATCACCAAGACGAGCAATGTGGCGGTTCATCAAGAAATCGAACAAGGTCCACAGGTCGCGTTGGAGCAGCACTCGTTTGAGAGGATCGGTCGAGAGTTTTTCACCCTCCTGCCCGAGGAACTGGTCCAGCAACCCTTCGAGCCGCGCGACATTTGCCGACTCGTCCCAATAGGTGGTCCCTCCCCAGCCGAAAAACTCGATCCGGTCCCCACCTTCGATCCGTGCGACAGGAGGTCCGTCTCTTCGGGAGGGGAGCAGTCTGGGGCGGATGGTGACGGCCGCAAAGAGTCGGTTCCAAAGGTGCCGTGGATCGGCGTCGAAC
>Ga0307372_10011119_pt1 | contig 12066 bp, 9 predicted proteins | sample OX1MG_FD_202533 | JGI IMG/M metagenome (GOLD analysis project Ga0307372, IMG submission 202533) | Soil microbial communities from Risofladan, Vaasa, Finland - OX-1 | ecosystem: Environmental > Terrestrial > Soil > Coastal area > Acid sulfate soil | place: Finland: Risofladan, Vaasa | collected...
CGGCCTATAGCCCTCTGGTCACACCAAGACCAGTTTTACAGCCAGGAGCTGTGATGTAAACTCTCTCTTCTACTGGTACCAAAGCCCGGGCATGCCAGCAGACCGTCAGGGAACTCAGGCATATGATGGATTGTGTGCGGTATAAGAATGACAAGAAAACCGACCCTGTTGCCTGGAGTATGGCCGCGGCAACGCAATAGCACGGTTAGGCCGTTATACAGCCACATAGACTCTTTCCGAGTGCGTCGTCGCTTGCCCAGAACCTCGAGTTGCCCCAGCGGACTCGTCGATAAAGACTAGACTCATCCAAATGTCCCCTCGTTGGCGGCCTCAAGCTATGGTGTAAACTCTCATACTACCTGACACAAGAGAGTGGGCAGATCAGAATCAAGGAATAGCTACCCGGACGCAACGAAACCCTAATTCCTGGACCCCTCCATGACTGCTAAACCAGCGGTGGGAGAGGCGCAGGCTCCTGCCGTGGTCGCGGAATGAGCCGCCCCGGATTACTCGACCAAGGCCAAGCGCCGGTCCTTGTGGATCGACTAACGGCGAAATTGAGTAGTATTTCTCGACGTAGAAGTCCTGTACCCACTCCGAGACATTGCCTTCCACGTCGTACAAGCCCCACGCGTTCGGCTGCCTCTGCCCCACCGGATGTGTCTGGCGATTCGAGTTGTCATGGCACCACGCAATACTGTCCAAACTCCCGTAGTGGGGCGTGGTGCTGCCAGCCCGCGCTGCGTACTCCCATTCCGCTTCGGTGGGCAATCGGTAGTGGTAACCGTCGTGCCGGGCATTCAGCCGCCGCAAAAACTCCTGGGCTTTACTCCAGCCTACATTCTCTACGGGCCGGTCGGCCCCTTTGAAATGACTCGGATTTGGGCCCATCACCAACTCCCACATCGCCTGGGTGACTTCGTACTTGCCAATCTCAAAGCTTTTGCTGATGCGAACGCGGTGCCGCGGGCGTTCGTTATCATTTGCGCCGTCGCACTCCCTGTCATTCGGCGAGCAGCCCATATCGAACTCACCCGCAGGAATCTTAACGAAGTCCCACATTAGGCGGCCGGCTTCTTCCCGTTGGGGGTTTTCCAACCCAACCAGCTTCAGCTCCGTGGCCGCGCTCTTAGCCACCAGGCCGGCGGTCTGCGCAGCCGTAGTTGTACAAATGCCGATAAAAAGGCAGAAGAAACACGCCGCGAGTAAGGGCATTCTCTTCATCGAGAGCTTTATAATGATTAATCAGGAATCTCCGATTTGGACCTCTCGCACGTGCGCATCTTACGCCTCGCGTGCCCTGGACACAACGAATTATTGCCAAAGCAGGCCGCTCACCGTGCCAGCCGTTTCCTCTGGGCTTCCTGGGCCTGCACGGCGGTGATCCCGGCCTTCTCCCACTGGCCGTCCACATTGACATAGTAAGCCCCCTCGGGATGAGGCTCCTCCTTGCCGCCCACCATCACGATGTTGGGCTTGATCTTGTGGTTGGCGGAATAAGCTGGCCGGCAATAGCGCTAGCCCCGGGCGGTCTTCACGTACTTGTAAATCGAGAACTTTGCGAGTCCCATAATTTTCCCCCCTTCTCCCAAGCATTGGAAAGTTGGGAAATCCACGGGATGTCTTAGGACATTTTTAGGATGGCACTTATCTCACTGACTCTGAAGAACTGGCGGAGAGGCAGGGATTCGAACCCTGGGTACAGCTTTTGACCGTACAACGGTTTAGCAAACCGCCGCCTTAAGCCACTCGGCCACCTCTCCGTCGATGTGCACTTCATTCTACTGCCTTGGGAGCTTCCGTGGCTAGTCTGAATTCGGGAAAAGCTTTTGTATGCCGGCGGGCCTCGTGACACGGACTTCGGGTGTTCAGGCAGAATACAACAGTTGATTGAAGCGGTCCGGGTTCTGCGCGAGCTGGTTTGAGAAGGTGGCAGCCTGCTGGAAGGTATAGAGCAACTGGTCGGCGGCGCCGACGTCGAAGACCGGTCCCAGCTTGCCTGCCGAGTTGCGTGGCCGGCCTTGGTCCCAGGTTGCACTGAGTTTCCCAAGTAGCCGCTGATCACGCCCGGCTATCGTTTGAATCAAGGAGGCCGTCCTTCCGGCATCCCGCCGGGAGTTCGCCGCTTCTTCGACCAAAACGGTATTCCTCCAAAAAGCATGCTCCAGGTATTCTACTGAGAGCCGGAAGGCGTGAAAATCGTCAAAGTTTTTCCGAACCAGTTCCTGGTCGAAGACAAGCTGGCTGAGCAGACGTGTAAAGGGTGGGCCGTTGCGCACATCGGATTTAACGGCGGCCCTCAATTCGTCTTCATTTCGCCAGGGGACAGGAAGCACCGGACGCATCCAGCGAGGTGAACAGGACTTCCGATTGGGTGTGATGTTGTAGATCGTCACGAAGGTGTCGGACCAGTTTTCATTCCATTGGGCGCCGTAAAATTTCTCAACAAAACGCCTGAACGCCGACTTTCGGGCTGCAGAACTTCCTTCCGTTAAAGCGACGGCCGCGTAAGCAAAACTATCCCATATGGAGCGCTGGATATAGCGCGAGGGCAGCCAGTTGGTTACGATCACGCCGAGCGCTTTGGGATCATCAATGTTCCGATAGGCGTCCGCATAGGCGTCGATGTTTTGCAAGGCCGAGAGCCCCGCCCGCGGTCCCCATCGGCAGGAAATGATGGCCGGCGCTCCCATGACCCGCAGCCCTGCCGCGAGCACTTTCCGCGCAGCCTGTTCCAACGGAATCGGGTCAGTCACGTAGTATTGCCAGTCCATGACGATGACATCCTTGTTGAGGAGCGGAAGGATGCCGGGTTCCTTATGAAGGACATAGTCGCCCCAGACGATGAACTCCTTGCCAAGCTGGCGGGCGACTTGATCGAGAGAATTTAAGTAGTCGGCCCAGATCTGGGCGCGCGTTTTGGACTGGAGCGCTTGGCGCGAAAGGTCCGAGCCTCCCCAGTTGACTTCGTCGCATCCACCGTGGAGATAGCGCGAAGGGAAAATCTCAGCAACTTCTCGATAGAGGTCAGACATTAGCCGCAAGGTTGCAGGAGCGACTGGAACGACAGATGAGAAGTGTGAGCCGGATTCCGATTTTCGATCCGCCAGGTGAGCGTACTTGGGAACACTGGTGATGTACCGTGTGTGCCCAAACGACTCAATTTCAGGAATCAGCTCGACTCCGCGCTTTTGGGCGTACGCGGCCAGATCTTTTGCCTGGGTGTGGGTGAGAGCATGCCGATGGGTTATCAGCTCGGGATGGCTCTTGAAGCGCAGCGCGCAGCCTTGATCGTCCGCAAGAGAAAGAAGCAGCGCATTCAAGTTCCAGTCATGGCAGAAGTCGATCATGCGGCGGTAATACGAGGGATCTTCAGGAAGGCGCGCCACGTCCGCCATGATGCCGGACAGCCGCAGCGTGGTTCCTGCACCCCCGGCGGAGTTTTCCGGGGCGTTTTCTTTAGGTAGGGAACCTTCATCGGTGACAGGGGCGGAGGAGGTTTCGCTCAGGAGCGCGCGTCGCCCGGAAAGCTGCCGAGCCGCCAGGGCGGAGCCCGCAAGGCCTGTGACGCCGCTCGCCAGGAAGTCGCGCCGGGTTGGTTTCAAAGGTTGTTTCCCCAAGGCTCGCCGTGATGACTGCTAGGAACGACAACAATATATCTATCATTCTTGTCAAAACAGAGTCTACTTAAACTTGCTTTGCGCTTCCGTGCACGAGGGATGACCTCAGGCAGTTTCGACGGAGTCTCAGCGAGACAATTCGCTCCGGCAAAGAAATTCTTCAGGTTTGTGATCCTTTGCATATTGGACCATCCCTTGGACGTTCTCCGGCGGCGTCATGGGTGAAACCTCGCACCCTGACCCGACAATGTGGTACTTTCCGCAAATGGCGTGACACCCTCTTGATGCCTCGTAAACTCTCTCTGGAGTTCCTTCCAATAGATCCGTAATCGTGGACACGTTTCCAAGAATCACGCGGTCTGAACCCAATCCCGCCCTTGCAGCAGCGAGGTCAGTGGGGAAATCCAGCTCGAAGATATGGACTGGCAACTCTCGCATTTGGGGTATCAGCGCATCCGTCTGCCCGCACATGTGAAGACGGACGATGACATCCGGGTAGCCTTGCCGGATGGAATCGACTACCCGGCGCTGCCTCGGATACAGAAATTCTCCATAGTAACGCGGCCCGATCATGCTGGCTGCGGCGTCGCTCATTCCGATCGTGTCCGCCCCCGCTTGGATTTGGGCCGCTGCATAGACCACCGCCACTTCGGCCGAAAAGTCCATCAAGTCTTTCACGAAGAAGGGATCGTCCAGAAAGTCGGTCATGATTCGATTCAAGCCTCGCAATTCCTGCGCTAAAGCTAAAGGACCTTCGACCCAACCGACGATGGGCACTTCACCGGCAAACTCTTTTCTAAGAATTTCGATTGCTTTAATTCTGTCGTGCATCCGGCCCCCGCCCAGGGGATCCGGGATTTTGAAACTTTTAAGCCGTGACTTTTCAGCAAGAGCTGCTCGTTCCTCATAAATCGCGGGCCCTTGATCTTGATACCAAAGGATACTTTCGTCGCCGGCAATGTCGATGACCTCCCGGGCAGGGTCCGAGCATGTGAGCAGGCAGTCAATTTCAAAATCTCTCACGAGTTTGCTCTGGGCCTCAGCCATCTTCCGCCCGTCTTTGGCATATTCAATGTAAGGAATTCCTGCGTGCTTGGCAGCAAACATCATAATGACGGGCTGTACGGGCAAGTGATCAACAGTTTTTCCTGCGATTAAACCACGCACTCTCTCGGCCGAACGCATGATGGCACCTCTCAGCCCAGGTACGCCTCGTCCTGCAATCTGCTCGCGGAATGTCCCAGAGATGAGGGACCTTCCAAGGACTTGGCATTTTTGTTTTCCTCTGGTTTCCAGACATACGCCTGATACGCAATCGAGTCAAGCTCGGAGCGCCGCCATTTCCAGCGCGTCGTCCCAGGCGAGAGCCGGTTGTCAATTTTTCCCGCGTCGTGCCGATTCCAAAGTACGTAGGGTGGCGATGGCCCTGCATACGGGCACCAAACTGCCGGGAATTCTGAACTCCGCTGGGTTCGGATAGAGGAGGAACATGGCTGGAAAATCAGAAATATACCGCAAACTGGAAACGGTGGAAAAGTCTTATGCTGAACCCTGCTCGAAACGGCGCAGTGACCGTGTTTCCGTGGAATTCCCCATTGAGGTTGTGGGGAGTGATGCGATGGGGGTTGATTTCTTGGATAAAACGCGCGCTGTCCTGGTCAGCAAACATGGCGGCAAGATCGTGTTGGATCGAGTCTTGCCTCCGGAACAAGAAATTACCGTGCTCTGCACATCAACGGGGAAGGAGGCGGTGGCGCGGGTCGTGGGCCGAGTCGGAGAAGGAGCGGAGGGACATTATTATGGTATTGCGTTTCTCGACCTGGAAGTTAACCTCTGGGACATCGAGTTTGCGGGATTGAGCGAGAGTGAAAAAGCGGCCGCGCGCGTTCTGCTGGAGTGCGCAGTTTGTCATGCCCGTAAGGTAACCTACCTTGACGTACCTGAGGCGGAGGTGCTGGAGGCCAACCAGCGGCTTTCGATCTTCTGCAAACGATGCTCGAATGCCACAACGTGGCTTCCCGTCCCTGCCAGCGCCATCCCTCAAGAGCCCGGCGTTGAGCAGCAGATCGTTGCGAAGAAAAGTTCCCAGCCTACGCAGGCAATCGAGCAGCGCAAAGAAAAACGCCTCCGCTTGTGTGTGGTCGTCTGTATCCGGGACGTTCAACTAGGGGATGAGATTACGAAAACAGTGGACGTTTCACGGGCGGGTTTTGGTTTCAAGAGCCGCAGACGATATCGGGTGGGTTCGGTGCTCCAGGCAGCACTGCCCTATGCTCCCGACCAAGCGAACATCTTCACCCCCGGCCGAATTGTGCATGCCGAGGAGTCAGCAGAAAAGGGGGTGTTTTCTTATGGAGTCGCGACTATTGCTGCCTTCCGGGAGTGGCCCGCGAGCTAGCCGCAAGCTCAGTCAGCGACCATTCGCGACGGAGTCCTTCAGGGTTTCGGCATCCAGACCGTCTTCTGCATCTGCTGCATGTTGTTGAGCATCATCCAGCTCCTTATTGGCGTGAAGGTTTGTTCAGTATCAGCGCGGCTTTGCATGGCGAGGTCAAAGAGGCCATCTATCCCGCCAGTGGTGAGTCGGAGGAACTGGCTTGTGCCGTGTTGTTTTGGCGGATGACCCCTGTCTGGTCGACAAAGTAAGAATTGTTTCCAGTTGCACCACGGTTAATAGGGTCGGCATTAAAAGTATACGACCCGATTTGCCCCCCGATAGCCGCTCCTGGAGAGTATGTGAACTGATAGCCGCTTTTTGTGGAGGTCATGGTTCCAGTCCCCCCACCTTCTTTGCCGGAAAGCACATTATCAACAATGCCGGCCTGAGTTGAATCGGCTTGACCGCCAGAGGCGGGGGGGCCCAAGTAGCCCAGCGAGGCGCTAAACCCCATGTCATAGGTGGAAGAGTAGGTAAACTCCGCCGTGTTCAAGGTTCGAAGCGATCCGACAGCCGAGGCTTGATTGGCGGCCACGCGGGAACGGAGAAAGTTGGGTATGGCGATCGCCGCAAGGATAAGAATGATTGCGACAACGATCAAGAGTTCCACTAAAGAAAAGCCTTGCGAACGAGATCTCACAACACTCTCCTTCTCCTTGCAGGACTTGGACCAGATGCGCTAACTGTTTTCAAATGCACCGGGCAAAACCTTCTTCGTTAATATCGGGCAGTTTTGAGTGTGCCTTTAACCGGCAACCTCACGTATCCAATCAAAATTGGGTAAGGCAAACGTGGAGAGTTACCATCAAAAACCACGATGTCAGTATCGCTGCGGATTCTATTGTCTTCAAAATTGACAAGGGCCGCTGACAATTTTTGCAACAAACAACCGCATGCCCTTGTTTCGTACCCCCTAGCCTTCATGCATGTTACAATCTGCAAGGATGACTCTTAAGGTCAACTTGAATTTGGGGTTAGGGCGACGGCTTCTCCTCAGACTGGCCGAGCATCCAGCCATATGAAGGGTGAAATAATTTTGGATTCTTCCGGTGCTAGCAGCTTATGTTTAATTGCTCAGTTGTGCAATTTATTGCCTATGGGGGGTTAATCTTAGTTACCCGTTTCTTTTGTTTGACATATCTTAGTGTTTGACATATCTTAATTTTGTTGTTAGCCTTGCCTGAAGGAAATCTCTGTAGCCTCTATGAATGGGGCGCAGAGGCGAGGACATATTCAAGCACGACGGAGGTTGACCTGATGAACCCGCGACGTACTCTTTCTCTGGCGACGGGATTAGCCCTTTTGGTATTGCTCGCAGTTGTCGCTCCTGCGTTCCCGCGGGGGAACGAGGCAAAGCTGAGGGTTCACGTTAGCCCGAACCAAGCGTATCTTTTTGTTGATGGTGCGGCCCTTAAAGAAGGTAATTGCCTGCTGGGGTCAATGTGCACGGTCTGGCTTGCCCCGGGCGAGCATACGGTTTCGATCCATAACTACGGCTATAAGACCGAAACGCAGAAAGTTGATTTGCAGGCCGGCAAAGTCACGAAGCTTGATATCAAGCTTGTGCCAGACGGTGGGCCGGTTTCTTCACCATGGGGAAGGATTCAGATCGAAGGAGCTCCTCCTCATGCCGCAGTTCTCCTGAACGGAAAGACGCCTGATTTCTTTGTTGGGCATGTTGACGAGTTTAACAATAACTTCTTGTTTAAGCAACAGCTCATTGTTCCTCCGGGCACGTACCAAATGGACGTGACATGGTGGGGCGATGAGGTCTGGTCGGGGCCGGTGACGGTCAAACCCAACGAGCGCGTTATCGTCCATGTCAACAAGAACGGAACGACGACCACGAAACCGTGGCCGGAGGGGGCAAAGATCACGTCCCTGCCCCGCTTCAAGGCCGGGATCAACACGACCACCGTGGCCGTCGCCCCTGTGAAAGGCCAGTTCTCGGCCAATCCCACGGATGTTAAATGCGGCGATTCCACTCAGCTTTCGTGGTCTTCCAGCAACGCTGTGGAGAACGAAATCAGCGGCGTCGGAAAAGTGGCAGCCAGCGGCAGCCAGTCGGTCGAACCTAAGCAAACAACCACCTACGACTTCACCGCGGCTGGCCCTGGCGGAATTGTCAAGCAAAGCGCCACCGTCAATGTCGATTCGGAAATCCAGGCTTCGCTTAGCATCAGCCCCAGCGAGGTTCGTTACCATAAAGTGGGCGATAAAGTGGTTGAACAGGGTTCGGCGACCATTTCGTGGTCAACCACCAATGCCCAATCTGTATCCATCGATCCTCTCGGTGCTGTGGACAAAAGCGGGAGCCAAACAATTACTCCCACTCCCAAGGAGACCGGTTACGGTCCTGTGGATGAAACCGACACTTACACCCTGCACGCTACCAACGATTGCGGGGGGTCTAAAACAGAGACTGCCACTTTGCATATCGTGGGTCTGATCGAGCGCGCGCACGCGGAAGTGGCGCTTGCAAGCATCTTTTTCCCAACCGACTGGCCTGACCGGCGCCATCCGCATGACGGCCTGCTCCAGAGCCAGAAGGACGCTTTGGATAAGCTTGCAGAAACCTTCCTGCAAAACCACAATGATAAGCCGGATTCCAGGCTTCTGCTGGAAGCCCACGCTGACCGCCGCGGACCCCGTCATTACAACATGCAGCTTTCTGAGCGGCGCGCACAGATCGTGAAGAACTACCTGGTGAGCAAAGGCGTTTCGGCTGACCTCATTGAAATCAAGGCTTATGGGTGGAGCAAGAACCTCAGCCTATCCGAAGTGAAGAGACTCGAGTCGGAAAATCCCAACAAGCAAGCGCAAATTCGACATTGGGTAACGGACCGACTTGCCCACAATCGCCGCGTGGATCCAGTGCTTGAGCCCGACAATCTGCGGCCCACGCCTTACTATCCACACAACGCTTCTGACGCGAAGGTCCTGCATATGAGGAATAAGCCTTCGTTGCGGACGATCAGGCGAGACCAGTAAATCAAAAGCAGTTCGAATACCAAAGCCCTGCCGCTCAAAATGAGCGACAGGGCTTTTTGCTTCTGCGGGAGGACACCTACAAATTGGAAAGCGGTTGAGAGATTCTGTCTGCCGTTAAACACTAGCTCGCGAGTGGTTCATTCGGCTTCGTTTCCGACCTTCTTCCGCTCCTCCAAAGCCTGCCTTTTCCGAGGCCCCGGAATTGGGCGAGTGGTATGACCAGAACGAGGAGAAGACCAACTCCCAGCAGCAAAACCTCCCCCGATTTGATGAGCGTAGTCGACATGCTGGCGTGCTGATGGATGGCTATCCGCCACGTTTCCCAAGTGAAAATCAGACCCAACAAAAGAATTCCAGCTCCTCCGGCATAGAGGCACAAGAATACGCACCAGAGGATAAACGAAGAGGCGGTGTGTCTAAAGCGTCCGGTGTCCGTCATAATAATTGCCGAGCCCTCAAGTCCTGGAGGCGACAGTGGCCCTTACCTTGGAACGTCCAAGATCACGTTGTTTCCCAGACTCTATCCTTTATTCGTCAGACTCAGGTTAAATCTTGAGCTCCATATCGAAATTAATCTTGCCTCGTCAGCCGCAGCGGGGCATAGCGCGGCGCGACCGTATCCCATCGTGTTTGGGCTATTCCCGGTTCCCGCAACGCGCCTGCTGGCATGTGATATACAATGACCGGAGGTTCTGAATTCCTGTCCTTTGGACCTTTTGCGCAGGGAGAAGCAAGGTGATGTTTGCGACCCATCGAAGCCAGCACATTTCCGGAAACTCAGTGCGTTCCCGGTTTGATCAAGCGCACTCCGGAATCTTCCCCTTGTGCTTGCTTGTTGCGCTTTTAGTGCTCCTGATACCTACGGCATCGTGCACCCGCTCTGCCGCAGCGTCTGAGCATGCGAAGGACTCTCAAGCGTCCGAGTTCAAAATTGAGAGCATGGCGTTTCAAGAGGGCGCGGAAATCCCCAAGAAGTTTACCTGCGAAGGTGAGGATATCTCTCCTGCCCTACATTGGTCGCATCCTCCCCGTGGCACCCAAAGTTTCGCTCTCATTGCCGAGGATCCGGATGCGCCTTCGGGCACATGGATTCATTGGGTGGTTTATGATCTCCCAGCGCGCTTGCGCGGGCTCCCCGGCAATGTGCCGAAACGGGGCGAAATTCCCAGAGGAGGCGCACAAGGGCGAAACGACTTTGGGCGGATCGGATATGGGGGGCCATGCCCGCCGGCAGGCAACGCTCACCATTACTTCTTCAAGCTGTACGCGTTGGATAAAATGCTTCATCTCCAACCGGGTGAAGGGAAGAACGAAATGCTTGATGCGGCCCAAAGCCATGTTCTTGGCACAGCTCAATGCATGGGTCTGTTTAGGCGGTGAAGGCCCGGGCGAGTGGAGACTGTACCCGCCGCCTCTTTCCACGACAACTCCTTTAACTTTGGAGATTAGCATCTTGGCCGGAGGCCACGTTGTAATCCCTTCTTGCGGGAACTCCTGGGAACCTTTCAGTCCACGGTTTTCAAAGGGCTTGACCGAAGCCGCAGCTTTGCATTTAAAATGGTTTTGGGTTGGCGAGTACGGCCGGAAAACGCTGGTTTCTGGTTGCACAGAAAAGGTTCCCTCCATGCATCGAGGGACGGAACTTTCCGCCGCATCGCCAAAGCCGGAACCCTGCTGTTTTCTAAAACGATCTTTTCAGAGATAGCAGCTTAGACTTATTGGGAGGAGCTACCAGCGGTGAGTGAACAATCAGCAGCGCGCACGCGTGGGGAAGAGAAACAGAATGACGGGAACGCCTCGTTAGCTCGGGAGCAGGACGCTATTTATCAGAACGGAAACCTTGTGGGGCGCGTCGTGGATCCAGAAGTTGACTGGGAGGCCAAAGAGGTTCGCTTTGGCGAGGTTTACGACAGTGATTACCTTCTGATTCCGGAAGAGTGTGAATTCCAAAATTACAGGATTATTATCCAGCGGATCGGTTATGCGTCCAAAGTTGAAAATCGCTCGGACCGCACGGGAAGGGTGCTTCGCGGATGTGTTGCGGATATTCTAGGGCGTCGCGAACCGTGACCGAGCAGCCCGGCGTCCTCTACTGAACCTGGACTTCGCGGACGGAAGGCCGTAGGCCTCCGCGCGCCAATTTGCCCATACGCCCACGCACTCCCGCCACTTCTTTCCGGATGCTTCCCCACGTCTGCTCGGGAAGCGACAGGAAAACACGCACGACATCGGGATCGAATTGCTTTCCCGATTCCCTGATGACTTCTTCTCGCGCTGTAGAAAATGAGAGCGCCTGGCGGTAGGGACGGTCGGAAGTCATGGCGTCTAGGGTGTCCGCAACCGCGAAGATTCTGGCTCCGAGGGGAATCTCCTCGGACGCTAAACCTTGCGGATACCCCGTTCCGTCGTACCGTTCCTGATGGGTCAGGACGATTTCCGCAGCCGTTGAGAGAAAGGGGATACGGCTGAGGAGTTCATAGCCGATTCGGACGTGGGTTTGCATTATTGTCAGTTCTTCCGAACTCAGTTTTCCTTCTTTTAGCAGGATCGAATCCGGAATCCCAATTTTCCCTATGTCGTGCAGATAGGCGCCCCGGGCAATGGTCTTCAATTGTTCCTGGGTACAGCCCATCGCGCGGGCGAGTTCCAGGCAATAGAGGCTCACGCGCCGGGAGTGTCCGGCGGTTTCCGTATCGCGTAAATCGAGAGCAGCGCCCAGGGCCTCAAGGGTGTCATCGTAGGTGTGCTCAATTCTCTTGCTGGCAATTTGGAGTTGTCGAGTTCTCTGATCGACGATCTCTTCCAGGTGCTCGCGGTATTTTTCCAATTCCATTTCCAACTGTTTCTTTTCGAGAGCTCGGCGGACGCTGCCCACGGCTGCATCCAAGTGAAAGGGCTTCACCAGATAGTCGTCCGAGCCCTGCTTCATTGCTTCGACAGCCACCCGGATATCGTCTTCGCCGGTGGCCATCAGAAACGCGACGTGGGGGTGGTTTTTCCGGGTCTCTTCCAGAAGCT
>Ga0307372_10011120_pt1 | contig 12066 bp, 10 predicted proteins | sample OX1MG_FD_202533 | JGI IMG/M metagenome (GOLD analysis project Ga0307372, IMG submission 202533) | Soil microbial communities from Risofladan, Vaasa, Finland - OX-1 | ecosystem: Environmental > Terrestrial > Soil > Coastal area > Acid sulfate soil | place: Finland: Risofladan, Vaasa | collected...
GCGAGGTGACATCTTCTGACATCCTGGAAGTGGAGTGGCAGTTCGCGGTGCAAGATGCGGCAGGAGTAGCTGCCTGGCTCGATTCAGCGCGGGTGCCGGGCTACACCGTCCGCCGCCAGGCGACAAAGGAACTGCACGATACCTACTTCGACACCCCGGCGTGGCGGATCCACGCAGCGGGATACACCTGCCGCGTACGCAACAAAGGCAGCTCTTCGGAGCTAACGTTGAAGTCCATGGCCGAAGCCGTTGACGCCATCCGCAGCCGGCGCGAGCTCACAGAGACGCTGCCGCCAGGCGTTGCAGTCGCGCCGGTGCAGGCGGGAGGGCCATGCGGGCAGTTGATCCGCATCGCTGCCGGGCGGCAGCCAGTGGCGCCGATCTTCTCGCTGCACACGCACCGCGAGATCTTCGCCCTCGGGGATGGGAGCGCCGAAGTCGGCGAGATTGCAGTCGATACCACGACGGTGCCGGTGGGGGAAGAGCCGCCAGTGCGCTTTTCGCGCGTGGAGGTCGAAGTGGAGGCAGCAGCCGTGCCGCGAGCACGGCGATTCGTGGAACTGCTGATCGCGGCGGGCAGTCTCTCGCCCGCGGGGACATCGAAATTCGAAGCAGCCCTGGAAGCAACGGGCCAGCATGTGCCCCCTCCACCCGCCCTGGGGTCGGCGGAGGTGAACGTGGCGCAGACGGCGGCGGAGACGGCCTACGCTATCCTGAGGCGGCAATTCGCGATCTTCCTGGCGAACGAAGCGGGCACGCGGGTCGGCGAGGACATTGAGGCGCTGCACGACATGCGCGTGGCGAGCCGGCGTATGCGCGCCGCCATGAACGCATTCGCGCCATATCTGCCACCGCGCCTGCAAAGTCTGCGCGCCCAGCTCGGATGGATCGCCGCGGCACTCGGTGTCGTGCGCGACCTCGACGTGCAGATCGAGCGCATCCCCGAATGGCGCGCGGGGTTCAACGCCGCGCAGGGGGAGGCGATCGATGCGGTCGAATCCATCCTCAAAGGACGGCGCGAAGTGGGCCGTAAGCGGATGCTCTCTGTCCTCGACTCGCGGCGCTACGAGACGTTCATCACCCGCTTCACCGCCACCTTGCGGCGCGGGCCTGCACGGTCCTTCGCCGCCGGGCGCGCGCCAATCCTGGCAGTCGCCCCGGAACTGGTGAAGCGCCGCTATCGCCGACTCGTGCGCGAAGGAGACCGCGTCGACCGGCAGTCTCCACCCGAGGCGTACCACGCCCTGCGCATCGATGCCAAGAAACTGCGCTATGCATTGGAATTCGTTGGGCCTGTCTATGGCAAGCCGGCAACGGACTTCAGCGGACGGGTTGCAGACCTGCAGGACGTGCTCGGACTGCACCAGGACGCCTCCGTCGCGATCGCGATGCTCCAGGAGATGGCAGCAGCATCGGCGCGGAAGCTCGGTCCGAGCGGCCTGCTGACGATGGGCGCGATCGCCGAGCGGTACCGCCAGCACGCAACGGAGTTGCGAGGCAAGTTCCCGGGCGTATACCGGCCCTTGAAGGGCGGTGAATGGAGGCGGCTGGTGAAGTTGATGGACGGCCGAAGGACGCTGGCGGCGCAGATTGGCCGTCCGACGTGATGCGGAGAAAGATGGCTGGGGTCGCAATCCTGGCGGCGTTGGCCGTGTTCGCGGCCCTGGCTACGGCGTGTTCGAAACGGACCGACCTCGCCCCAGCACCGACGGCGAGCACCGCGCCGGCAGTCGGCGCCACGAACCCCGCTGGCCCCACGGCAACCGCCACGGCTGGCGCATCCCCCTCGCCCTCACTGAACAGCGCGGACCGGGCGCTCGTCCGGGAACTTCAAGACGCGGCCGCTGCGCTCCCGAAAGGGATGGCGAACGGCAACAAGCTGGGGAGCGACGCTGCCCCGATCAAAATGATCGAATTCGAAGATTTCCAGTGTCCGTTCTGCCTGCGATATACGGCCAGCCAGGAGCCAACGTTGATCGCTGAGTACGTGAAGACAGGCAAGCTGCAGATCACCTACGCGAGCTTCCCCATCCTCGGCGCGGAATCGGTGGCCTCCGCAGAGGCAGCCCAGTGCGCCGCTGACCAGAACTCGTTCTGGCAGTACCACAACCTGCTTTTTCTGACGCAGGCCCGAGCCGGACAAAGCTCGCGCGAACAACGGGACATCGGGCGCTTCAGTGACGCGAATCTGAAGCAATTTGCAAGCACCCTCGGCCTCGACCGGACAGCGTTCGACAGCTGCTACGACTCCGGCAAGTACCGGCAGCTGATCGTCGACCAGTACAATCAGGCGCGCCGCTATGGCCTGCCCGGGACGCCAGGGTTCGTCATCAATGGGACCCCCATCGGTACCGGCACCCCGACCACGGTGGACGGTTGGCGCAGGGCATTCGACCAGATCCTGGCGGGAGCTTGACGCATGGGGCCGACAGAGCGGTGCCCCTGCCTCCACTTCGCCCGAACAGCCCCAGGGCTGTATCCTCTCCGTTCGGGTATCCGGCCCCCGCGCCACCGCGAAGCGGAAATCGTGAATCGTGGATCGGACTTCGAATGAGTGTCCTTGTTGATGGAAATACGCGGCTGATGGTGCAGGGCATCGGCACTGAAGGCGCAAACCACATGCGCCGCTCGATAGCCTTTGGCACGAGCGTGGTGGCCGCCATTCACCCGAAGCGCGGCGGCGAACAGCAGGACGGTGTCGACATCTATACCACGGTCGAGGCAGCGGTGCGGAAGACGGGCGCCAACGTGAGCATCATCTTCGTGCCAGCACCATTCGCGGCGGACGCGATCCTCGAAGCGGCAGCCGCCCAGGTGCCACTCATCGTTTGCATCACCGAAGGAATCCCTGTGCTCGACATGGTGAAGGTGAAGCGGGCGCTGGTTGGCGGGAAATCGATGCTCATCGGCCCGAACTGCCCGGGTGTCATCACGCCGGGCACGAAGACGCGCGTGGGGATCATGCCCGGTGACGTCTTCCTGCCGGGCCGGGTTGGCGTGGTTAGCCGCTCCGGGACGCTGGTCTATGAAGTGGTCGCGCAACTGACGGACGAAGGCATCGGCCAGAGTACCTGCATCGGCGTGGGCGGCGACCCGATCATCGGTACGACGCAGGTGCAGGCTGTGCGCATGCTGAACGAGGATCCGGACACCGACGCGATCGTGATGGTGGGCGAGATTGGCGGCAGCGCCGAGCAGGAAGCAGCCCGATACATCAAGGAATATGTCAAGAAGCCTGTAGTCGCCTTCATTGCGGGGGCGACAGCCCCCGAGGGACGGCGCATGGGCCACGCAGGCGCGATCATCAGTGGCGAAGACGGCAAAGCGGAAAACAAAAAGGCGGCGCTGCGGGCCGCAGGGGCGATCGTGAGTGATTCGCCGGCCGAGATCGGGATCACCATGAAGCGGGCGCTGGCCCGTTAGCGGTAGCAGGCCAGCCGGGCCTACCCGCCAACGACGACGTTCCATTCGCGGATGCGATGGCGAAGCACGAGACCGCCGGCGACATAGGGATCGGCGGCGATGAAGCGCTCCGCGGAAGCGCGGTCGGTGAAGACCAGGAGCGCCCCGTCGAGCGGGTCGGCAAATGCGCCCGCCGTAAGCAGCTGCCCCGCGGCGTGCAACTGTTCGAGGAGGGCGAGATGTGCCGCGCGAAGCGGCGCGCGGCGTTCGGCAACGTCTGCCACGTAGTCGTAGAAGAGCAGGTATCGCATCGCTGCATGATGCCCGTTGGTCCTGCTCCTGTCTCTACAGGTCACCCAACTGCCAGAGATCCCAGAGGTTGCGCGCCATCTGCGCGGAATCCAGCTCCAGGCCGTGGCGGCCGAAGTAGCGCCCCAGATTGCGGATGTCGCGCTCGAGCAGCCGCTGTGCCGCCGGCGAAGCGCGCGGGTCGACGGCCTGCGGGAAGTCGATGATGCAGACCTTTCCCGCGCCCCGGTAAAGGATGTTGAAGGCCGACAGGTCGCCGTGTACCACGTCCTCGCGCATGAACGCCTCGACGTTCCAGAGGACCCGGTCGAGTACCTGTGCCGCTTCGGCCCGCTCGATGGACGCGTGCTGGAGTTGCGGCGCGGCGCCTGCCTCGGCGCCGATGTACTCCATCAGGATCGCGCCATCGGTCGAGGCATACACCTCTGGGACGTCGCAGCCAGCATAGCCGAGAGCGCTCAGTGTCTCGAACTCGTGCTCGACCCACATGCTCGCGGCCATACGCTTGCCTGCCGCGGAGTGATTGGCGACAGCTCGACGGACGTGCCCCTCCACGATGACACGCCCTTCGGTGTAGACCGTCGCGGAATGGAAATTGCGGCGCTCGCTGTTGAAGTACGCCTTGGCGACCACGAGCCGATTCCCAAGCTTCCGCGTCCCGCGACAGAGGTAGGCTGCCGCCTCCTTGCCGCGCTTGAGCGAAGTCAGTACTTCGCTGATATAGCCTTCGGCGATGAACTCATCCAACGTCTCCAGTTCCGCCGTTTCGGTATCTGTAGCCACATGCCCTCCGGGGGAGTGCCTGGCGCGTGTGCGGCGAGCCGCCGGCCCACGCAAAGAGGCCGCCTCGTCGGCGGCCCCAGGCACTGCGGCACGGATGGTCCGTGGCTAGGAGGAGCGGGCTTTGAGGCAGGCGAGAGCGGTCATCACGTCGCGGACACTTTGCATCGGTCTGCCTCCTTGATCCTGTATGACGCTCCGTTTGGATGAGCGCTCCACTGCTTCGTCGAAGCAACACTTTCGCGGCGCCCGGGAGGGATGTCAACTCCGCGGAGAAGACACTCCTTCGAAGACGCGGGCGAGCTCGAACGGCACGGCCGCCTCGAACTGGTCGAACGTGCAGGCGGTGGGCCGCTTGTCTGTGCGCCAGCGCCGAAACGTCGCGGCGTGGCGAAAACGGTCACCCTGGAGGTAGTCGAAACTCACCTCACAGACCAAGTCGGGCCGAACCCGCTGCCAGGAGAGGTCCTTGCCGGACGACCAGCGGCTCGGCGCACCCGGCGTGCGGCCGCGGCCAAAGCCCTCTGATTCGTCCCCGGTTACGAAAGGTGCGAGCGTTTCGACGAGTGCACGCTTTTCCGCGGCGGAGAAGCTCGATGTGTGGCCCGTGTGGTGGAGGATGCCCGCCTCGTCGAAGAGCCCGAGGAGCAGGGAACCTACGGATCGCCCCTCTTCACCCTTGTTCCAGCGAAACCCGCCGACCACGCAATCGACGGTCCGCAGGTGTTTTTTCTTGGCCATGGCGCGCTTACCGGGCAGGTATGCACCATCGAGTTGCTTGGCGACGACCCCATCGAAACCAGCCCCTTCAAAGCGCTGGAACCAGTCCAGGGCGAGGCCCCGGTCACGCGTGGCTGGCGTGAGAAAGGCGGGAGGTGCGACGCCGGCAAGTGCCTGGTCGAGCCGTTCGCGGCGCGCGGCAAACGGCTCGGGCATGAGGTCTTCATCGCCATCGGCGAGGAGGTCGAATGCCACGAACGCGGCTGGAGTTTCTGCGGCAAGCTTCCGCACACGCGACTCAGCGGGGTGGATCCGTTGCTGGAGGGCGTCGAAGTCCAGCCCTTTCGAGCTCATGATGACGATCTCACCATCGAGCACCAGCGGCCGCGGAAGCACCGTTGGCAGGCTCTGTTCGAGCTCGGGGAAGTAGCGGCCGAGGGGCTTTAGGTCGCGGCTCTGCAGATACACGCTGCGGCCATCGAAAAAGACGATGCAGCGAAAACCATCCCACTTTGGCTCGAAGTGCCAGCCTTCGCCCTCGGGGATGGATTCGGTGAGCCTGGCGAGCATGGGCTCAATGGGCGGCTGGATTGGCAGAGGCATGCGGTCTCCGGGTGGTGTTGATTCTCATGCCGCGACCTTCGCGAGGCAAGCGCACGCGGCGAATTTGCGGGGCCGTCACCTTTTCCGAAGTCCTGACCACTGGATGGGCGGAAGCGCTTCCAAACACGCGACTGACGGCGTCCAGCGTCGCAGTCAGAGGATTGGCAAGGACAAGATCAAGCACCTGTTCGTCAGGACGCTTGCGGCAAAGAGCCCCACCCGGAGACGGGGCTGGCGCATCGGCCTCGTCTCCTTTTTGTGAGAAAGTTCCGGCACTTTTCGGCGTGGGCAGGGTAAGCTTGGGGGGTGGGAATCGATATCGACATGCTCATCCGGACGGTGGGGTATCCCGGGCTGTTCCTCATCATCTTTGCTGAGACCGGGCTGTTGCTGGGATTCTTCCTCCCGGGCGACACGCTGCTGGTGACCGCCGGGGTGGTGGCTGCGCGCGGAGAACTCGAGATCCTGTGGGTCCTCCCGCTGCTCATACTCGCGGCTGTCCTTGGCGATGCGACTGGCTACCTGATCGGGCGGCACGCCGGACCGCGGCTCTTCACCCGCGACGAGGGACGACTCTTCAAGCGCGGCCACCTGCTGCGTGCGAAGGCATTCTATGACCGGCACGGCGGCAAGACCATCGTGATCGCGCGATGGGTGGGCTTCCTGCGAACGTTCGCCCCGACCGTGGCCGGTGCAGTGGAGATGAGCCAGGCCCGCTTTTTCGCGTTCAACGTCGTCGGCGGCGTGTCTTGGGTATTAAGCCTCACGCTTGCCGGCTACGCCTTCGGTTCCGTCGTCACCAACATCGAGCAGTACATGCTGATTCTCTTCGGAGGAGCGCTTGTACTGTCCGTTTCGCCGGCGCTGATTGCGCTCGTTCGGCGGCGGCGGGCGATGGCGCGGGCCCGGCTCGCCCGTCCGCTCAGCGAAGACGGAGAGCTGGTATGACGGTCCCCAGTCCTTCTGCCGGCCATCACGCCGCAGTCTTGAGACGGACAGCGCGAAGGTCATTGACACTCGGGGCGCCGGCACTGGCGCTTGGAGCGGTCGCCGTGGGATTCGAATTCTGGAATGGCATCAACGGGTTGACATCCTGGCTCGTGGTCGGCAGTGGAGCGGGGGCATCGGCGCTCGGCGCGGTATTACTCGCCTTCGCACTGGTGTGCAGAGTGATTCTCTGGCAAGATTGGATGAGGCAGCGTTCAGTGCAACGCACTGCGCGCCGGGCGAAGCGGAAACAGGTACGGGCGGCCGGGCGGGTGTCCACCAATACGCCAACGGAACGTGGCGATGTGGTGGCCTCTGCCATCGCCGGGGACGAATCGTCTCCGCCGCACACGACTGCACCCGAGCAGGCGTCGCCACTCATTTTCTGAGGCGTCCGAGAGGCTTTGCCCTTACGGACGCAGCGGAACGTGCGTGCACCGGCTATCCACGTGCTGTTGACCTGCCGATAACGCACAGGACGGAATATCGCGGCGCGCAGGCAGCAAGCCCCGTGGGGCAGCTGCCTGACAAACGAGCGACCACGCGGAGATCCGCCCACTCCCAGGAGAGGCGGCCCGCCAACATGAACAAGAAAGGAGACTCCGCCATGGTGGCATGTCCACGATGTATGGCGCGGTTCGAGTCGACGAGTGAGCGTGAGCGGGACTGGTACCTGCGGCATCTTGCCCGTGCGCACGGCGAAGCGCGCGCACGCCGGTTCCGGCCCAGCGCACGGCCCGAGCGCGCCAATTTCACCCCCGCCGCCTGAGCCGCGGTCCGCAGCCGGATGGGGCGACGGCAGCTCCATCCCCCTTATACTGGGCGCATGAACGCTGAAGAATCCGCGCCATCGAGCGCCCCGCAGGGTGCTCTTTCGCTCATTGTCGTTTCTGATTTCATCTGACCGTGGTGCGCAATCGGCCTCGTCGAGGTCGAACGGCTCCTGGACGAGTATGACGTGGCAGTGCGGTTCGCACCGTTTCTGCTCGACCCCTCAATACCTCCGGAAGGAAAGCCCCGGAAGCCCTACACGCGTCCGGGTGACCCGCCGACGCCGATGGAGGAGCGCGCGCAGAGCCTGGGGCTGCACTTCACACGGGGCCGCACATTCACGTCGAATTCGCACCTGGCGCTGGAGGCAGCGGAGTTCGCCGCGGAGCACGGGGACGGTATCGCGTTCCACCGCCGCATGTTTCGCGCGTACTTCGATGACCTTGAGGACATCGGCCAGCTAGACGTGGTTGTGCGCGTGGGGAAGGAAGCTGGCCTGGACGAAGCGGCCCTGCGCGAGGTGCTGACCACGCGCCACTACAAGCAGCAGGTGGATGATGGCCTCCGCTGGTCGCGCGAGATCGGCGTCACCGCCGTGCCCACGTTCGTGTTCGACGAGAAGTATGGCTTTGCGGGGGCGCAGGACTACGAGACCTTCACATCCGTGGTGCAGCGGCTGGGATACCACCCGCGGCGCTGACAGTCACTCCGGGCGGCAGCGCTTCACAAAGTGCGCTTCACCGCCATTTTGGCCGGAGCAGGGCAACACGGTAGAGTGAGATTTGTGCCGGTTAGGGGCCGGCGCGTCGTCTTGTTTTTCGGTTGATCTGCGGGGCTACATGACCACCGAGCATCTCGATTTGCGCGCGGGGCGGAAGCTCATTGTGCGCCAATTGCGCGCACAATGGGTGTACCTGGGCGTCGCCTTGCTTGCAGGGCTTGCATGGGGCGGCCTGCGCGTGCTCGTCCCCGCCGTGACGGCCCTCACGATCGACCGGGCGATCACGCCGCAGAAGCACCTGTTGCTGGCCGAATTCGCCGTGTTAATCGTCGCCCTGGTCGCGTGCCAGGCAGTGTTCGCCGGCCTGCGCCGGTACTGGGCGTCACGCACCAGCTACCGGGTCGAGGCGGATCTGCGCTCCGCCCTCTACAACCGGGTGAACCGGCTTTCGTTCGACTATCACGACCGCACTGCCGCAGGCCAGCTCATGTCCCGCGGGAGCGCCGACCTGCACGAGGTACAGGCCTTCCTCATCAACGTCCCGATCAATACCGCGTTCCTCCTGATGGCGATCGGGGCGTTCCTCATGATGCTGCGCATCAACGTGCTGCTGGCGTTCCTCGCGATGGGTGTATATCCCGTCGTGACGTGGCTCAGCCTGCGCTTCTTCCGGAACCTCGAGCCGGGCACCGCGCGGGTGCAACAGGACCTCTCAAACCTGTCGAGCGTCGTCGAAGAGAACATCGCGGGCGCCCGGCTGGTGCGCGCGTTCGGCCGCGAAGAGCATGAAATCGGCAAACTGCAGACCGTCGCCGATGCCATCCACGACGACAGCATGGAGGTCGCGCGGCTGCGGACCGTCTACACACCGCTCTTCCAGTGGCTGCCCGGGATCGGGCAGCTCGCGGTGTTGGGCTACGGTGGCTGGCTGGCCATACAAGGTCACATGACCCTGGGCGACCTCGTGCAATCCATGCAGTACTTGAACATGCTGGTCTGGCCGGTGCAGAGCCTCGGCGACCTGCTCGCGAGCGGGCAGCGCGCCGTGGTTTCGTCCGCCCGGGTGTGGAATGTGCTCAAAGAAGAGCCGACCGTGCGAGAGCGCTCGCACGCATCCAGCCTCCCACCGGGCCGCGGCCAGATCTCGTTCGATCACGTCTCGTTTGCCTACCAGAACGGGCGGCCCGTGCTCAACGACTTCGTGCTCGAGGTGCCAGCCGGACACTCCGTGGCACTCGTCGGACAGACGGGGAGTGGGAAATCGACTGTTGCCCGGCTGCTGCCGCGCTTCTACGATGCCAGCGGCGGACGCATCCTGATCGACGGGATGGACATCAAGGATGCGCGCCTCCGCGACCTGCGGAGGAACATTGGCATCGTCTTCGAAGACACCTTCCTCTTCTCGGACACCATCCGCAACAACATCGCCTACGGGCGGATGGACGCGGACGACGCGGCGATCGAGCGGGCGGCCCGGCTGGCGCACGCCTCCGACTTCATCGAGGAGATGCCCGCCGGCTACGACACGATCGTGGGCGAACAGGGCTTTTCGCTCTCCGGCGGGCAGCGGCAGCGCCTGGCCATTGCCCGCGCGATCCTCATGGAGCCACGCATCCTGATCCTCGATGACGCGACATCGAGCGTCGATGCGCGGATGGAGGAGGAGATCCGCACGGCCCTGCGGGAGGTGATGGAGGGACGGACGACGATCATCATTTCGCATCGCCTTTCGACCATTTCGCTTGCGGACCAGGTCGTCCTCGTGGACGAAGGACGGGTGGCAGAGATGGGCACCCACGCCGAATTGATGCACCAGAGCCGCCGCTACGGTGAAGTGTTGGGCCAGTTGGAGGCAGCGAGTTGAGCGAAGCAAGCCTGCCCGCCGAAGGGACTTCCGCCGATGGCATGCGCGGGCTCATGGGGATGATGCGCCCGCATGCCCGCGCGCTCGCGCTTGCGGTCGGATCGATCGTTGTCTTCACTGGCGCGAGCCTGGCGAAGCCGCTGGCCATCCAATACGCACTGGACCACGGCGTCGCTGAAAGGAGCACGGGCAATATCGCGCGGGCAGGCATCGCGTTCTTCGTGCTGATCGTGATCGTTTTCGCGGGGCAGGCCGTCGCGACGTACACCGTCAACAGCCTTGGTCAAAAGCTCCTGCGCGAGCTGCGCATGCGGCTATTCATCCATTTCCAGCGCCTGTCGCTATCCTTCTTCGGGCGGGAAAGCGCGGGCCGCCTCGTTTCGAGGATGACCGCCGACGTTGCCACGCTCACCGACGTGCTGAACAACGGCTTCCTGATGCTGGTGCAGTCGGCGCTGACGCTCCTCGGGGCCGTCGTGATCCTGGTGCTGCTGAGCTGGCAGCTGGCGCTGGCGACGGCAATCATCCTGCCGCCACTCCTGATCGCCACAGCGGTCTTTCGGGTAGCCTCGCAGCGGGCATATGGCACCGTGCGCGAGCGTATCGCGGATGTGCTTATCCACATGCAGGAGACGTTCGCGGGCCTGCGCGTAGTCCAGGCGTTTGCCCGCGAGCAACACAACATGGACCGCTTCGGGGCGATTAACGAGCGCAACTTCGAGGCGAATGTGCGGACCGTGAAACTCTCTTCGCTCTACTTCCCCTGGGTCGAATGGCTCGGCGGCCTGGGGATCGGGGTGATCCTGTACTTTGGTGGGCGGCAGGTGGCCGGTGGACAGGTGACGGTGGGGACGGTGGCGGCGTTCGTCTTCTACCTCGACTTTATCTTTCAGCCGATCCAGAACCTTTCGCAGGTATACGACATGGTGCAGAGCGCGGGGGCGGCGCTGAACAAGATTTTCGGGGTGCTCGCGGTGGAACCGGAGATCCAGAATGTGGAAAACCCGGTACCGCTGCCGCAGCCGCTGGAGGGCCGCATCCGGCTGCAAGGAGTGTCGTTCGGCTACAACCCCGCCGTCCCCGTGCTCCGGGATGTCGATATCGAGATCCCGCCGGGCCAGCATGTCGTGCTGGTTGGGCCTACGGGCGCGGGAAAATCGACGCTGGCAAAGTTGATGACTCGCTTCTATGACCCGACATCCGGCACCGTCTCGCTGGATGGCATCGGCCTCCGCCGGGTCCGCGGCGAAGAGCTGCGCCGGAGCGTCACGATGGTCCCGCAGGAAGGCTTCCTCTTCAGCGGGACCATTCGAGACAACATCCTCTTCGGGAACCCGGCGGCAACGCCCGGGCAGGTGGAAGCGGCTGGCGACGCCCTCGGGATCCACGAATTCATCGCTTCCTTACCCGATGGCTACGACACGATCGTGAGTTTCCGGGGATCGCGCTTCTCGGCGGGGCAGAAGCAGCTGATCTCGATTGCCCGCGCGTTTCTGGCAGACCCGCCGGTGCTCATCCTCGATGAGGCAACATCCAGCCTGGACCCGGCGACGGAGGGGATGGTCGAAGCCGCATTGACGAAACTCCTCAAAGGGCGCACGAGCATCGTCATCGCGCACCGCCTGAGCACGGCAGAGCACGCCGACCGCATCCTCGTTTGCGACCACGGGCGGATCGTGGAAGATGGCAACCACGGCGAGCTCATCGGCCGCAACGGTTACTACGCGGCGCTCTATCGCCAGTGGACCTCCGGGCGTGAGCCATCCGTGACGGGCGATGCGGGCGAAGACGCGCAGGGGTTGGCGGCAGCGTCGGCATAAGGCAAGGGCAGCAAGGACTTCGGGCCGAGCGAACCGATCGCCGCGGTCGGAATCGTGCTCCACAGGCCTGCGGAAAGTGGTTAGCTACG
>Ga0307372_10011121_pt1 | contig 12064 bp, 12 predicted proteins | sample OX1MG_FD_202533 | JGI IMG/M metagenome (GOLD analysis project Ga0307372, IMG submission 202533) | Soil microbial communities from Risofladan, Vaasa, Finland - OX-1 | ecosystem: Environmental > Terrestrial > Soil > Coastal area > Acid sulfate soil | place: Finland: Risofladan, Vaasa | collected...
TCGGTTATCTTAAACCGATCATCAATTCTTTTACCAATGATCCATATTATTTTTTTATTGCTTTCTATAACCCATATTTTTTCTTTTTCGGTTAAAGACATCTTTTGATCAATAAAAAATTTACCGAGTTTCTTTTTTCCATGCATTCCTAAAGGATAAAAATAATCGCCTTGTTTCCATTTGCGTAGCAATAATGGAAAAGTAATATTTTTCAAATCCAACATGGCAACTTCGTTGGAATCAGATGGCTTTTCATTACCACCAAAGTGTTTTTTCAATTTCAATTCCCCCTGTTCAAAATCAACAGTAGTATCACTTTCATTTATCAAAATATGGTTTGCCTCTAAATTATTTAATGGAGAAACAATAAGCCAGTTGCGGTTTTTAATAATCCTGTGAGATGAGGATGAAATGTATTTTCCACTTTCGCTCCTTAATAAATTTATGGTTCCATCCGTTTGATGTGCCGTGAAACCATATTCTTTTATAATCTCGTAAATGACCGTTTTTAAAGGTTTTGTTTTCAGTAGTTTTAAAACAGGAATAAGAATTTCATTTCCTTTTGGTTCCAGTAATTTTTTCTTATGAAGCTCTATTGATTGTTGATATAAAATTTCTATTTCTTTAAATCTATCTATATTTTCCATTAAATTTTCTTCGGCCTTTCGAAAAACTTTTTGAATAGAAGGGATCAGTTGATGGCGTAAATAATTGCGGGTATATTTATCAGAATTGTTGGAGGAATCTTCTACAAATTCCAGGTTATTTTCTTTTATAAATAATAATATTTCTTCTTTTTTTGCAAATAATAATGGACGAATTATTTTTCCCTGTTTGGGAAGTATTCCCTGCAAACCTTTTATGCCGGTTCCTTTGAAGAAATTCATTAATAGCGTTTCAATATTATCGTTAGCATGATGGGCAGTGAGAAGATAGGATGGATGATGTTCGGTCTTCAAGTTGAAATCGTGGAGGTCTGTACTCAGTTTTCGGTCGCGGTTTTTCAACAATTCTTCAAACCATCCATACCTCAGTTCACGTGCGGCAACCTGGATAGAAGTTTTATGTTCTTCAGCGTATTTATTTGTTTCAAATTTTTTTACAAACACTTTTGTCCTATATTTATCTCCGAGACGTAGCACAAATTTTTCATCTCTTTCGCTCTCCTCTCCTCTTAGCTGAAAATTACAATGTGCAATTTCAAAATGAAACCCTGCCTGGAAGCAGAGTTCACATAAGGCAACAGAATCAGCACCACCACTTATTGCAAGCAATAAATAATCATTTTTATGAAAAAGATTTTGTTGCTGAATATTATTTATAAATTCTTTTAGTAACGACATTGTTGTTTTTTAAAAAATATATTGAAAAGATAGTAAAGAAATAAGTACCATGATCTTCTTATATAAATTGAATTCCTTAATGAGCAATAAACCAAGAAATATTTAGGATTCTTATTTTTTAAATCACGGTTATTAAAGCTGATAAAAGATTCTATCGCTGAATGGCTGCGGGATGGAAGCGGATATCCTTTTTTTCAGGGTTTTGTGGGTTGGCCAAAAAAGATAGCAGCGCACAGCCCGGACAAAAGTTGATAAAAGAAACCAAAGATGACAGCTCCAAAAAAATTGTTTTGTTCTCTGATTTTATAATTCATCTTCTGCATCTTCATAAGCCCCCTGTAATTCACTATAAGAATGAGAATCATTCGCAGCCGTCGCAACTTCCATTCCTCTTTTATATACACGAATTGCCTTTGTGCGATCCCCTATCCGTTCTAACAATTTTCCTAAATGATAATATGAGCCAAGATAAGTTGGTTCTCTTTTCAATATCTCATTAAACAGTCTTTTCGCTTCCTCATCATTCCCCACTTTTATATATTCCAATGCCAGCGCGTGTTGCAGAAAACTATCTTTCCCGGAAGTCTTCATATATTCTTTCAATTTGTCTATTCGATCCATCAAATACTTTTTTACTTTTTTTTTCCTTAGTATCTTCGCACCTCCAAAAAGAAGAATAATGAAGATACTCGTTTGCATCAGCAAAACACCTGATACCACAGCAAAAATAGCCTTCACGGATAACAATACGAAATTTGCAGAAGCTGGCGTTCAATTCATTCTAAATCCGTATGACGAATGGTACGCTTTGGTGAGAGCGATTGAATTAAAAGAAGCCGATCCCTCAACAGTTTTGCATTTAATAAATGTCGGTGGAGCAGATAATGATCCTATCATTCGCAAAGCACTGGCACTTGGCGGCGATGAAGCGATAAGAGTAAATAGTAACAGTCATGATGATTTTTTTATTGCATCTCAAATCGCAGCAATTGCAAAGCAAAATAGTTACGATCTTATTTTTACCGGAAAGGAAACTATAGATTACAACGGGTCTTCGATCGGCGGAATGGTAGCAGAATTATTGGACTATCCTTTTATTTCACTTGCTACTAAATTTTCTTTGGAAGGAAATACAGCAACTGTGGAGCGTGAAATCGAAGGCGGTGCTGAAGTAGATGTGGCAGATCTACCACTGGTAGTAAGTTGTCAGAAGGGAATGGCAGAACAAAGAATTCCGAATATGAGGGGAATAATGGGAGCCAGAACAAAACCATTAAAAATAACAGAACCTTTGCAGGCAGACACTTTTACTGAAATATCTTCTTTTGAATTACCTCCTGCTAAAGCAGGTGTAAAATTAATTTCTGCAGATCAACCGGAGGAACTGGTGAGATTACTTCATGAAGAAGCGAAAGTTTTTTAAAATAAATCAAATTCTCCCAAAGAGAATTAAAGGATAAAAATCATGGTATTAATTTTTCTTGATCAATCTGATGGACACATAAAAAAGAATTCTTTTGAAGCGTTATCTTATGGCGCTAAAATCGCAGAAAATCTGAATACTTCTGCTGAAGGAATTGTTTTAGGAACTGTAAACGATGATCTGGCCTCTTTAGGAAAGTATGGTTTGAAAAAAATTCATACATTAAAAAACGAAGCTTTGAATAATTTTGATGACGAAGTCTTTACACACATCATTTCTGAAGTTGCCAAAAAAGTGGATGCAAAAGTGATCATCTTCTCTAATAGCTTTAATGGCAAAGCGATTGCACCAAGATTATCAGTAATATTAAAAGCGGGATTGGTTTCGGGAGCTGTGGCGCTTCCGGATACTTCTAAAGATTTTATAGTAAAGAAGAATGTTTTTAGTGGAAAGGCATTTGCAAATGTTTCGATCAAAACGGATATAAAAATAATTTCTTTGAATGCCAACTCTTACAAAGTAACTGAAGGTGAAGGGACAGCAGAAATCTCAGAATTAAATGTGACAATTCCTCAATCGAAAGTAAAAGTTAAAGAAGTAAATAAAGTAATTGGTGAAGTTCCATTGGCTGAAGCAGAAATAGTGGTAAGTGGTGGCCGTGGTTTGAAAGGTCCTGAAAACTGGGCCATTGTAACAGATCTTGCAAAAGCCCTTGGTGCGGCTACCGCATGTAGCCGACCGGTGAGCGATAGTGACTGGAGACCGCACCATGAACATGTGGGTCAGACAGGGCTTACAATAGCACCGAATTTATATATTGCTATTGGGATTTCTGGTGCTATTCAACATCTTGCAGGCGTAAACAGAAGTAAAGTGATTGTAGTAATTAATAAAGATCCGGAAGCGCCTTTCTTTAAAGCTGCTGATTATGGTATTGTGGGTGATGCATTTGAAGTAGTTCCGAAAATTACTGCAGCAGTTAAAAAATTAAAAGGAATCATTTAGTTAAAATTATACAGATTATTTATATTTTTAAAAATCAAACTTTTATCAAAAGTCTTTTATTTTTACATTTGTTATTCACAAAAAATAAACTCCGCAAAAAGCGGATTGAGTTAATATGAAGAAAATTGAACTGGAAATTGTAGCGCTTTCTCATAGTATTACTCAAACCCATTCCTATGCGGTTGTTTTGGGTGAAGTAAACGGATTAAGAAGATTGCCGATTGTCATTGGAGGTTTTGAAGCTCAGGCCATCGCTGTTGCTTTGGAACGTATGCAGCCAAGTCGCCCACTCACTCACGACCTGATGAAAAATTTCATGATGGCATTTAATATTGACCTTCACGAAATAATTATAAATGATCTTCAGGAAGGGATTTTTTACTCTAAATTAATTTGCTCTTCAGATAAAGATACCGTTGAAATAGATTCACGTACTTCAGACGCGGTGGCGCTGGCAGTTCGTTTCGGATGTCCTATTTTTACTTATGATAATATTCTGGAAAGTGCAGGTATTCTAATGGATGAAGATGATAAAAAGAAGAAAGTAGTAGTATCGCATAATGATGAAGGAAGTGACGACTTGAAAAAATTGTCCGTGATGGAATTAGAATCCTTATTGAGTGAAGTGCTTGAACACGAAGATTACATTAAAGCCGCTTCTATAAGAGATGAGATTAACAGAAGGAAAGGAAATTGATTCCTCCTGTATCATCCTGAATAAGAATCTTAATTATTTGTCGGTTTACCGCCTTTTTTATCCTTCATTTTTTATTTCTGCATGATCACATTTCCCAATTGCAAAATTAATCTTGGACTTAACATACTGCAAAAAAGGGCGGATGGTTACCATAATATTGAAACTGTTTTTTTCCCTCTACCCTTAACCGATATACTCGAAATAATTCCTTCAGAAGATAAAACACAATTAGTTACTACCGGAATTTCGTCGGGCAGAAATGAAGATAACTTGTGTCTAAAAGCATATCACCTGATTAAAAAAGATTTTCCATACTTACCAGAACTAAACATTCATCTTCATAAAGTAATTCCTATAGGTGCAGGATTGGGAGGCGGATCTTCAGATGCTTCATTTACTCTTTCGCTTTTAAACAACATTTTTGATCTGCAACTGAGCCCGTTTAGACTTTTTGGTTACGCATCAGAGTTAGGAAGTGATTGTTCTTTTTTCCTGTTTAATAAACCCTGCGTTGCTACCGGTAGAGGGGAAAGTATGGAAGTAATAAAACTTTCATTGTCTGATTATAAAATTTTATTGATCAATCCCGGAATACTTATCAATACCAAAGAGATTTTTCAACAGATAATTCCTGCAATCCCCACAAAAAAAATAAAAGACATTATACTACAACCTGTCGAAACATGGAAAAATGAACTTGTAAATGATTTTGAAAAAATCGTTTTTGCGAAATATGATAGTATTAAAAAAATAAAAGAAAAATTATATGAACACCAGGCAGTTTATGCTTCTATGACTGGAACCGGAAGTACCGTTTTCGGGATCTTCAGAGCCAATGAGGATATTAATTATCCGGTTGAGAAAGAATATTTTCATAAATGGGTCAATCTGCAATAGATAATAATTGATCCATGAAAAAATATAACTTTTAAGCATTTCAAGATTTTTAACAGAACAGGAATCAACAAAAAATAGAAAAAACTTTATATTTTTTAATATCTTTGCTAAATAATAAAAAGAATTGACCCACACATCTCACATAAAATCTTTCCTGGCGAATAATCTTGATTTCTTAGATCACAAGATCTAGTCATATCGCCCTATCAATTCTCTTTTAGTTACATTTTTATTTTCTAATTTTCTTTTAATTTTCTTGTATGTCCGCCCAGTCCACCATTTCACAATCCGGTTATTTCATTGATCTTGAAGACCAATACGGAGCACATAATTATCACCCACTTCCTGTAGTTCTTAAACAAGGAAAAGGAGTTTTTATATGGGATGTGGAAGGGAAAAAATATTACGATTTTCTTAGCGCGTATTCTGCAGTAAACCAAGGTCATTGTCACCCTAAGATCATCCAGGCACTAATAGAACAAGCACAAAAACTCACTTTAACCAGCAGAGCATTTCATAGTGAAGAACTTTCTCTTTTTTCTGAATATATCACTAAATATTTTGGTTATGATAAGGTATTGCCCATGAACACCGGCGCCGAAGCGGTAGAAACTGCCTTAAAACTTTGCAGGCATTGGGCATTCAGGATAAAAAAGATTGAACAAAATAAAGCGAAGATCCTGGTATGCAGTGGAAATTTTCATGGCAGAACATTGGGAATCATTTCATTCAGCACAGATCCTGATGCCAAAGACGATTTTGGACCCTATATTGAAGGTTTTGAAATAATTCCTTACAATAACCTCCCTTCTCTTGCGGAGGCATTGAAAGATAAAAATGTAGCCGGATTTTTAGTAGAACCGATTCAGGGCGAGGCTGGTGTAAATGTTCCGGATGATGGTTATTTATCCAAAGCAAAACAATATTGCGCAGATGCAAATGTGTTGTTTATTGCTGATGAAATTCAAACCGGGTTAAGCAGAACAGGAAAATTGCTTTGTTGCGATCATGAAATTGTAAGGCCCGATATTTTAATATTGGGAAAAGCATTAAGCGGAGGCGCTATGCCTGTAAGCGCTGTGCTTGCAGATGATGAAATTATGTTGACGATCAAACCAGGTGAGCATGGAAGTACTTATGGAGGAAATCCTTTAGCCTGTAAAATTGCTGTTACCGCTTTGAAAGTTCTTAAAGAAGAACACCTGGCAGAAAATGCGGAAAATTTAGGAAATCTCTTTAGAGAAGAAATGCGCAAACTCAATTCCCCTCACATTCTTACCATTCGCGGTAAAGGATTATTGAATGCGATAATTATTGACCATGGGGATGAAAATGCTGCCTGGAAATTATGCCTGGAATTAAAAGAAAACGGGCTTTTGGCAAAACAAACGCACGGAAATATTATTCGGTTTGCTCCGCCATTAATAATTACAAAAGAACAAATAATGGATTGCGTTGCTATTATTAAAAAGAGTTTGAAAGTACTTGATTAGAGACGGATATTCATTTCATATCATCAGCATTAAATACTAAAGGAAGAAGATATTTTGCATTTTCAATAATTTGCACTTTTCCTTCCATACCACTTAAAATAATGCGTATTGGATTTTTAGTTCTATCCTGGAATTCAGCAAACGATTGCCGGCAAATTCCGCAGGGGCTAACAGGCCTATCACTTTTCCCTCCCAAATTATTATAAGAAATAGCAATGGTATTAATTCCCACGCCTGGAAATAAAGAAGATGCCGTTGACAGTAAAGTTCTTTCTGCACAAATCCCCGCAGGATAAGAAGCATTCTCCTGGTTAGTGCCACTTACGGTTTCTCCATTTACCAATTTTGCAAAAGCCCCCACCCTAAAATTGGAATATGGTGCATAAGCAAATTTTGTTACTTTCCTGGCCTCGTTTAATAAGTCTGCGTCTTCACGCTTCAATTGATCTATGGAATCATATACCTGGAAATCGAATTTAAACTCCTCTTTATTCATTGATAGTTATTTTTTATTATTTTAGTTTTCCGAAAATTACAATTTTTGAATTTGAATATCACTTTATTTTCAAATTAAAATGGATAGTATGGTATCTAAATTTAAAAATGTGAATTCATATTATTTGTACTTTTCCTGTAGCGCATAGCAGTAATAAAATCATTTTTATTTGCCCGGAAACATTTATCCAATTGAGTAGGAAGGTAGCCATTAGTTGGCTACCTGTCCTCTCACACCACCGTACGTACCGTTCGGTATACGGCGGTTTGATTAAGCTGTTCTTTACTTAGGTATATGCTTGTATTGATTAAGCTCCTCTTGCATTTTACTTTCGGGTACCGCCCTATCCTCAAGCAAGTAGTTCTCTTATGTGTTTCCGCTTTCAACATCAACTTACAAACTTTTCCCGTTCTCACAGTTTAACCATTCCGTCCTTCGGAGTTCGTGAATGCTTCCGATTTTTTTTTCCGGCTTCTTTTCCCTCCTACTATGACTTCTGCTGACTCCTGAGTTGATAGGAATATCGCACAGGCCTCTCAGGGTAAGTATATCCGCTTTCAGTCCATGTCACCTCTATATTTACGTTCTGCGGTTCCGTACAGTATGGGGCTTTTGCTTGTTTAGCAGCATCACCCGCCGCAGGCCGCCTATATACAGTTTCTGTTCGTAGGTGCGGACTTTTGCCGCCGGCTTCCTTCAGATTCCACCTCACGGTGGACACCCTTGCTATTGGCTAACACTCCCTACTGTAAAGCGTGTTCGGGACTTGCACCCTATAGCTTATTTACATGCCTGACACACTAAAAAAAAGCCGCATAGAAATGCGGCGTTTGTTAAGAACCAATTAGGTTCTGTAACCCCCAAAGAAAACGAGTTCAAATATTTTTATTTATTTTAAAGCAAGCATTTTCACATCACTGTATTGAACCATTCCGTTGACGTCCATATGCTTTAATCGATAATAGGAATCTTTAGAATGAGAACTGACCATATCAAAACATCCATAACAATCACAATTCGTCTTAGCCGGATCCGGCCCCATTACTAAGGCAACTGTTTTGAAGTTTTTACCATCATTACTCTTTTCTACTTCAAAATAATTAGTGACATCCCCCTTTTCGGTTGACCAATTGATATTCACTCTATTTTGATTTTTTACAACATGAAAATCAATAATATTAATTTTACTTTGTTGAACATTTTGCGCATAACATCCAAATGATAAGGCTGTAATTAGTATTACGATAGCCATCCTGAATAACATAATTTTTTTCATTGTATAATTTTTTAAAAATTAATTTTTACAATGAATATTAGAATTCGGGTTTCAATAAAATTTGGACTCTTGAGTACAACAAAAATTGCACTTGATTTTTTGGGATAAATCCCTTTTATATATTAGAAATATAATATCTTTATTTATTTGCCATTACAAAACCAAACTTTAGACTTTCTGGGAACCTTTTCAAAGAAAACATATTTAGAATTTGAAAGTAGGTAAGCAGAGTTGCATGATATAAATTCCTGCAGTTAATATTTTGATTCATTTCTCTTGTTTGAAATTATAAAATCCGGTTTTCAAGGTTGGCCTGATTTTTCAGAGAAAGGAGGATTGGGAGGTAAAAATGAATGCAGAGGTAAAAGGCATTCACAATCATAGTGCAAACATAGAGTGCATTTTCGGAATTTGCAAGGCCGTAAAATTACTATTTCAGAATTAATAGATATTTTTTAAATAAACTAATAATTAATTAATTTTTTTTCAAGAATACAAATAATACCAATTAATATAAACTATAAATAATGGGCAAAAAATTGAACTATTATTAATTATTGTCGATTTATTAGAATTACCTCATCAGAAATTATCAAAAAAGAATAACTGCCATAATTACGCAACTACTTGTCTTAGCATCCAATTTTTAAAAAATATATAAATTGAAAATAGAGTAAATCCATTTTGGTATTAATTTTTATCTAAAATTATTTCTTATATAAAATAAAAATTAAGATAAAAATATTTAATAATTGATAATCAATAATATATATAAAATAAATATCAATTTAGCCTGATTTCAAAAATTGTTACTAATTATCTTTAATTCTTAATATTTCGGTTATAATATTTAGTATTAAAAATTAATGTAAGAATTATAAAATGTTTATAATAATGATTTTATAGTAATAAATCAATACTACAAGTATTAGGTAACAAATTTATTTAGTTAATTTTTAATTTACTAACCAGTTTAGCATGGAGAATCTTATCTTTGAGGGCGACTATATACTATTCAGTTCAAGATGAAAAAAAAAATTGGGGTTTTTGTTTTTGCAATAACAGCACTTTTGTCATGCTCCTCTCCTAAAGATTTGGAATATATAAATTATCAAAATTTTGCAATTCAGAATCTGGGCTTTAAAAATTCAACGATCACTCTGGACCTGGAATATTATAATCCCAATAATTTTAGAATGCAGTTGAAGAATACAGACCTGGATATTTTTATTAATGGAAATTTATTGGGACACAGTTCATCTGATAGCCTTATCCATATTCCAAGGAGGGATACATTTTATATTCCTATAAAATTTGATGTGGATATGCAAAGCCTTTTAAAAAATGCGTGGAACACTTTAATGGGCAAAGAAGTATTGGTGAAACTCACGGGCAAAGTGAGAGTTGGAAAAGCCAATATATTCAAAAGTTTTCCGGTTAATTATGAAACAAAAGAAACCTTTTCTTTATTTTAATGGGCAGGTATCATCTTTCGATTCGACTAAGAAAACCTCACGTTATAGAGAGTCATTGACTGCTTTGTTCAGTATAATACCAGGGGTTATTTTGAAACTGATTTAGTAGAATCCGGTTGCATTGGTTTTTGATACCTGCAGGGAGGGGGAAGCCTTTTCAGGGCATCAGGTTCTGCAGTTACATCGTCTGCATCGTACCCCATATTAGCTAAAGCCGCTTTAATATTTTCAATATTAGTTCTGGCTGTGTACCAAACCACAGTAACTGTATGTCTTCTATAATCGGCCCTTACAGAGGATAATCCGTATTCATGTATCAAAAAGTTTTCTATTCCGGTTTTACAGGCTTCTGCCCTTACTCCCGGTGTTTGTATCACCGCTCTCTCCATAGGTTTTTGCTGTGCAAATGAGGAATTAGGAAATGAAGCCAAAGCTAAAAACCCAAGTATTAATGCCTTCATAGATCTTATTTTTCACGAATTTACAAACTTCCTTTCCAATTAGAAGGATCCTGGCGCCAGTTTAACAACGCCTTTTCTTCTTTTTCAGATATTGAATGTTGTTCAATAGCCAATGAAATCAAAGAATCATAATCGGTTAATGACTTTACAATAAGATTATAATTCTCAAAAGTTTTTTTGGCTTCTTCAAATCCATAATTAAAGATAGAAACCATCCCTTCTACTTCTAATCCGGCAATTTTCAATACATCTACCACTTGAAGACTGCTTTTCCCGGTAGATACTAAATCTTCAACGACCACTACCTTTTTTCCCTTTTCATAAAACCCTTCAATCTGGTTTCCCAGGCCGTGTTCTTTAGGCTTTGGCCTCACGTAGATATAAGGAAGTTTTAATTGATCTGCGGCCATAGCTCCCCAGGGAATACCCGCTGTAGCCACGCCTGCAATCATTTCAGCGTTTTCGAAAGATTGAAATATAACATTGCACATTTCTGATTTTATAAAATCCCTTATAAATGGAAAAGAAAGTGATTTTCTATTATCACAATATATCGGGCTTTTCCAACCGCTTGCCCAGGTGAAGGGTTCATAAATATTTAATTTTATTGCATTAATTTGTAACAGTTTTTCTGCAATCGCTTTTTTATCAGTCATAATGCGAAGATAATAAAACACGTATGAGCTACCTTACAATTTACTTTGAAGATAAACCGGTTTTCCTTTGTGATGAGATTATACCCACAATCAAGGAATATCAAAATCATCCGGATACAATTTATATTGATCAGATTTCTACTACTTCTGTCCATTCATTACTGAATAAAATCAGTAAATCACAATTTCGTGCCGGTGTCGTATTTGGCAAAAATTTTTTAAAATTAAAGACCGATTTTTTTAAGCATTTTACTTTGATAAAAGCAGCCGGTGGAATAGTAAATAATGAAAAAGATGAAGTTTTGATGATCTTTAGGCGAGACAAATGGGATTTGCCTAAAGGGAAATTAGATGAAGGTGAATCTATTGAAGAATGTGCCATTAGAGAAGTAAGGGAAGAAACCGGACTAAAAGAGTTGCAAATAATAAAGCCAATTGAAATTACCTATCATACATACAAACTATTCGGAAAGCATATTTTAAAGGAGACTCATTGGTATGCCATGAAAGCAAACGGAAATGAAAAATTAATTCCTCAAACAGAAGAAGAAATCACAGGAATTATCTGGGTAAAAAAATCAGGTTTAGAAAAATATTTTTCAAACAGCTACCCAACAATTGTGGATATTTTGAAAAAAATAGAATGATATTTATTTAAGATTTCAATTCTTTACATAAGTACATAGAAGAAGAAATATTTCAGTTTGTAATCCTGATACCTAAGCCGGACAAGCCGGAACTAAACAGGAAAACATTTAACTTTCCAATATTATGGAATCACTTACTCAAAGATATTGCGAAAAAATCAGCGGCATACTTGGTTGTTACGACCGCATAGTTAT
>Ga0307372_10011127_pt1 | contig 12061 bp, 9 predicted proteins | sample OX1MG_FD_202533 | JGI IMG/M metagenome (GOLD analysis project Ga0307372, IMG submission 202533) | Soil microbial communities from Risofladan, Vaasa, Finland - OX-1 | ecosystem: Environmental > Terrestrial > Soil > Coastal area > Acid sulfate soil | place: Finland: Risofladan, Vaasa | collected...
CGCTCAAGGGCGACGTTGCGCTGATCGCGGCCTACAAGGGCGACCGGTGGGGCAACCTGATCTATCGCAAATCGGCGCGGAACTTTAATCCCGTCATGGCGCCGGCGGCCGACCTGACCGTGGTGCAAGTGACGGAACTCGTCGAACTGGGAGCGCTCGATCCCGAAGCAATCGTGACGCCGGGCATCTTCATCGACCGCGTGGTCGTGGCGGGATAGCCGCGCGCCATGGGAACTACAATCCAGCCCGAAGCATGGCACGATTTGTACGTGATGCTGGGATCAGCTACAGCGGCGCTGCTCGGCCTGCTGTTCGTTGCGGCATCGCTGCACGTCGATGAGATTGTTAAAAATCCGGTTTTTGAGCGCCGCGTGCGCAACAACACGCGGCACATGCTGGCGCTGCTGGTCGAGGCCGCGATCGTTCTCACGCCGCAGCCGCAGGCGGCCGCGGGGTGGGAGATCGCCGCCGTCAACATGCTCGGCCTCTGGATCCCTGTCACCTTCACCTACCGCATGCTCGTCAAGGCGCGCGCCGAGGCGCGCCGCGGCGGCTGGGGTGTGCACCGCGCGGCCGCCTATATTATGTGCTACCTGCTTGGCGCGGCCGGCGGGCTGATATTGGTGCAATCGGTCAACGGGCTTTATGTGATCACCGCGTCCTATATCCTCATTCTCGTCACGGTCGTGCTCAATGCCTGGAGAATTATGCTCGGCCTCAGCCAGCCGCAGAAGGTACGGGAATGAACGCGCAACCCTTGTCCCGTCGGCAGATGGCTTGGCGCGCCGCGCAGGACATTCCCGAAGGCGCCTACGTCAATCTCGGCATCGGCCTGCCGACGCTATGCGGCGACTACATCCCGCCCGGCCGCGAGATCGTGTTCCACAGCGAGAACGGCGTGCTCGGCACCGGACCCGCGCCCAAAAAGGGCGAGGAGGATCCCGACCTGATCAATGCCGGCAAGCAACTGGTCACGCTGGTGCCGGGCGGCAGCTATTTCCACCACAACGACGCCTTCCTGATGATCCGCGGCGGGCATATCGACGTGGCGCTGCTCGGCGCGTTTGAAGTGTCGGAAAAAGGCGATCTCGCCAATTGGATCACCAACGATCCGCAGACGACGCCCGGCGTCGGCGGAGCGATGGACCTGGCGGCGGGCGCCAAGGAAGTGCGCGTTCTGGTCGAGCACACGACGAAAGAGGGCGAGCCGCGCCTCAAGAAAGCGTGCACCTATCCGCTGACCGCGCCGGGCTGCGTCAAGCGCGTCTACACCAATCTCGCCGTGATCGATGTCACCAAGGACGGGCTGGTCGTGCGCGAGATGGTCGACGGGCTCGATCTCGCCGCCTTGCAGAAGGTCACCGAGCCCAAGCTGACGCTCGCGAACGACTGGAAAAAGATCGCCGCGCCGGCGCTATAGTCGCTCAGCTGCTGCCGAGATTCCGCACCACCGCCATCCAGTTGCCCTGGGGCGCGGCGCATTCATCACCGACGCTCGGCACCAGCGCGACGCCGCCGAATTTCCATAACCTGCGCCAGAGCGCGAGCTCGACCAGCGCCTTATCTTCGACGCGGCGGCGAATGCGCCGATGCATGTAGAGGCGACCGAGCGTGAAATACGCGATCACGCCGGCGACCGCGATGCCAGCCGCCACCTGCCAGCCGCGGAACCACCATGCAGCGACGGTCAACGCGAGTCCGCCATAAGCCCAGATGTTGCCGTCGGCCTCCGAGCCGACCGGGCTGTCGAGATGCGACAGCTTCTTGTAATCAAGCCGCAGCGACAACTTGCCGTCGGCGCACAGGCGTTGCAGCACGGAAAAGAGCTGCTCGGCGGTTTGCGCCGGCGCAGCGCCAGTATCGATGACGGTCACGCCTTGCCGTTCATGCGTTCGATAACGGCGGCGATGCCCTGGCCGACGCCAATGCACATGGTGACGAGGGCATAGCGGCCGCCGCACCGCTCGAGCTCGCGCAGGGCAGTCAAGGTCAGCCTTGCGCCGGAGGCGCCCAAGGGATGGCCGATGGCGATCGCGCCGCCGTTTGGATTGACCCGGCTGTCGTCGAAGGGCAGGCCGAGCAGCTTGAGGCAGCCGAGCACCTGGCTGGCGAATGCCTCGTTCAGCTCGATCACATCGACGTCCTTGAGCGTCAGCCCGGCGCGCGCCAGCGCCTTCTGCGACGCCGGCACCGGACCCAGACCCATGACGCGCGGCGCAACGCCGGCGACGGCGCCCGATACGACGCGCGCACGGGGTGCTTGGCCGGCCTTCTCACCGAGCGTGCGCGAGCCGATGAGCAAGGCCGCGGCACCGTCGTTGATGCCCGATGCGTTGCCGGCCGTGACGACGCCGTCGGCAAAGAGGGGCCTGAGCTCCGCCAGCCGCTCGAGCGTCGTGTTCGGCCGTGGGTGCTCATCCTGATCGACGGTAATGGACGCACCCTTCTTCGGTCCGGGCACGCCGACTGGCATGAGTTCGTCGGTGTAGAAGCCCGCCGCCTTGGCCTTGGCGTATTTCTCCTGTGAGGCGAGGGCGAAGCGGTCGCTATCGGCGCGCGAGATGCCGTGCTCGCGCGCAACGTTGTCGGCGGTCTCGGGCATGGTGTCCTGACCGAACTGCTTCGCGACCCGGGGATTGGGAAAGCGCGCGCCGATGGTTGAATCGAACAGCTTGGCGTCGCGGCTGTAGGCGCTCTCGGACTTCGACATGACGAACGGCGCGCGGCTCATGCTTTCGACGCCGCCGGCGACGAAGAGGTCACCCTGGCCGCAGGTGACCGCGCGCGATGTGTCGAGCACCGCGGCGAGGCCGCTGCCGCACAAGCGGTTCACCGTCTGGCCCGCAGTCTCGACCGGCAGCCCGGCGAGCAGAGCGGCATGGCGTGCGACGTTGCGCGCGTCCTCGCCCGCCTGGTTGGTGCAGCCGGCAACGACGTCCTCGTACTGCTCGAGCTTGAACGGGTTTCGCCTGACGACGGTGGCGATGATGCCGGCGAGAAGGTCGTCTGGCCGCACTGGCGCGAGGGCGCCCGCGTGACGCCCGATCGGCGTACGCAATCCGTCGTAGATATAAGCGTCCATCATCGAGAGCCTCCAGGGCCGCCGGCAGCGCCGAAACTAGGCAGGCCGGCACGCCGGGGCAAGGCGCGAAATCATGGAGAAGGCCTGCGCCGGCGTTATGGCTGTCTGCCTGGGTTCAGGCCTTACCGTGCTCCTTGAGCACCTCGCGGGCGGTCTTGAAGCTTTCGAGCGCTGCCGGGATGCCGCAATAGATGCCGACCTGAAGGAAAATCTCCTTGATCTCCTCGGGGGTGACGCCGTTGGTCAGCGCGCCCTTGAGGTGCAACTTGAGCTCGCTCGGCCGGTTGAGCGCGGACAGCATGGCGAGATTGAGCATCGAACGCGTCTTACGCGGCAGGCCTGGACGCGACCAAATTTCGCCCCAGCACCATTCCGTCGTGAGTTTCTGGAACGCCATCATGAACTCGTCGGCATCAGCGAGCGACTTGTCGACATAATCCTTGCCAAGCACTTCGCGACGCACGCTGAGACCCTTGGCGAACAGCGGCGTGTTGGTATCGGTGGCCATGCTTTTCTCCTCGTTAACGCTGTTGATTCGGACCAGAGCGCGGACGTTAAGGAAAGCGGCGGCGGCCGACAAGTCGCACGAAGTTATGACGTTTTTCTGCTTGCCCTGGTGCGGCCGCGGTGCCAAGCATCCGCGCGCATGCGCGATTTCCATCAGCCGCGACGCTCGGCCGCGATCACGGGCGAAGCTATGGCGGCGACATCCCATCCGCTGGCGACGCTCACCGCGATCGAGGTGCTGCGCGCCGGCGGCAACGCGGTTGACGCGGCGATCGCCGCGTCCGCGCTGCTCTGCGTGGCCGAGCCGCAAATGACCGGCATCGGCGGCGATTGCTTCGTGCTCTATTCGCCGCGCGCCGGCCTGCCGAAGGCGCTCAACGGCTCCGGCCGCGCGCCGGCAAAGGCGGCCGTCGCGTGGTATGCCGAGCGCGGCTTCAAGGACATTCCGTCGCGCTCGCCGCATGCGGTCACCATGCCGGGCGCGGTCGACGCGTGGGCGACCCTGCATGCCGAGTACGGCAGCAAAGATTGGGCCGAGCTGCTGCAGCCGGCAATCCGGCTGGCCGAGACGGGTATGCGCCTGACGCCGCGCGTCGCTTTCGACTTCGCCTTCGCTCACGCGCAGTTCGAGCACGATGCAGACGCCACCGCGGTGCTGAAACCAAATGGCAAGGTTCCGGGCCTCGGCGATATGCTGAAATTTCCGGCGCTGGCCGCGACGCTCAAGCACATCGCGCGGGAGGGCCGCAAGGGCTTCTACGAGGGTCCGGTCGCGCACGATATCGTCAAGAAGCTGAATGCGCTTGGCGGCTTGCACACGCTTGACGATTTCGCCGCACAGCGCGCGGAGTGGACCGCGCCGATTTCGACGAATTACCGCGGTTACGACGTGTTCGAATGCCCGCCCAACGGTCAGGGCCTCGCCGCGTTGATGATGCTGCGCGTGCTCGCCGGATACGAACTTGGCGAAGGTAAGCTGTCCGAGACCGACCGCATTCATCTGCTCGCCGAGACTGCGAAGGCGGCATATGCCGAACGCGACACGGTTTTCGGCGATCCGCGTCTGGTCAAGGTGCCGGTCGAACGGCTGCTGTCGGAAGACTGGGCGCGTATCGTACGTGCGGCGATCCGCATGGACCGCGCCGGAATGCCGGCGGCGCTCGAATTCGCCGAGCACAAACATACGGTCTATCTCTGCGTCGTCGATCGCGATCGCAACTGTGTCTCGTTCATCAATTCGCTGTTCGACGAATTCGGCACCGGCATCATGGCGCCGGAGAGCGGCGTGCTGCTGCACAGCCGCGGTAAGATTTTCCGCACCACGCCCGGCCATCCGAACGCGATCGCACCGGGCAAGCGACCGCTGCATACCATCATTCCGGGCATGCTGATGAAGGATGGGCGTGCGGTGATGCCGTTCGGGGTCATGGGTGGGCATTATCAGGCCAATGGTCACGCGCATTACCTGTCGCAGCTTCTCGATCGCGGCATGGATCCGCAAGCGGCGGCTGAAACGCCGCGCAGCTTCGCCATCGACGGCGTGCTGCAGCTCGAGCGGGGCGTCAGCGATGAAGTCGCGGCGGAATTGACGCGGCGCGGCCACAAGGTCGTACGACCGGAGAAGCCGCTGGGCGGCGCGCAAGCCATCTGGATCGACCACGCGGCCGGCACGCTGACCGGCGGATCGGACCCCCGCAAGGACGGCGTGGCGCTCGGATTTTAAGACGCGGCAAAATCACGCAGCGCCTTCCCAGCCGTTCATTGCTCCAGTAGAAAAACTCCACTATCGGGACTGGTATTATCGGCCCTCCACATAAAATTTGGGGTTTTAAACAACGGAACCGCAGTCAATACTGCGAGCAATGGCCGAACTCGAATTGAAATACGGCCTGGCCTTCGGCGATCTCTATCGCCGCGAGGGCCTGGCGACGGTTGACGACGCGTTTTTGGCGCATCTGGCTGAGGTCGACGCTCCGTTGCGCGTTCGGCTGGATGCGGCGCGCGCCGATGCGGCCGGACTTGCGGCGCAGGACGAGTCGGCGCTGCTGATCGATCTGGCACCGCATGTCGAGGATTTCATCGGCGGCTTGTTCGGGATCGGCGCGGCGGTGCGCGAGCTTCAGGCGCGGCACGACGAATTCGCGCCGGTGCATACGGTCAAGCGGCTCTTCGTCCAGCGCCGTGCGGTGAAGGGTGTGACGGCGGCAGCAGCGGCGGCGCTCGACGGTCCGGGGCTCGCGGCCGAGCTCGCCGCTCTGTTCGGCGAGAAGCTGACGGAACTAAGCTTTGCCAAGCATGTCGCGCGCTGGCTCGATGACGAAGGCACCAACGCGGCGGCGCTGGAGCGGGCATCGCGCTACGCCGCATGGGCGACGCTGTCGGCGGCGGGCCGCGCAGCGCACCATGCCGGCGTGTTGTTCAAGCAGCCGCACAAGCTCGATCCGATGAACCTAGTCCCGGTCGAGAAAGTCGCGACTGAGGGCGTTTCCGTCGATCGCTATCCGCCGACGCGGTGGCGTCCGCGCGACGGTTTCAAGCTGACGGATACGGGCACGGATCTGTTGGGCGCGCTCGATCAGGCCAACTACTGCATCTGGTGTCACGAGCAGGGCAAGGATAGCTGCTCGCACGGGCTCAAGGACAAGAAGACCGGGGCGTTCCAGAAGAGCGTGTTCGGCGTGACGCTCGCCGGCTGTCCGTTGGAAGAGAAGGTTTCCGAGATGAACATGGCGCAGGCGCGCGGGCTGTCGCTCGGCGCCCTTGCCATCGCCGTCGTCGACAATCCGATGGTCGCCGGCACCGGTCACCGCATCTGCAACGACTGCATGAAGGCCTGCATCTACCAGAAGCAGGAACCGGTCGATATTCCGCAGATCGAGACCCGCACGCTGAAGGACGTGCTGGATCTGCCCTGGGGCTTCGAGATCTACAGCCTGCTGACGCGCTGGAACCCGTTGAACCTGCGGCGGCCGCTGCCCAAGGCGCCGACCGGCTACAAGGTGCTGGTGGTGGGGTTGGGGCCGGCCGGCTTCACGCTGGCGCATCACTTGATGAACGACGGCCACACGGTCGTGGGCATCGACGGCCTCAAGATCGAGCCGCTGCCGGAGGCGCTGTCCGGGGTCGACGTATCGGGGCAACGCCGTCCGTTCAAGCCCGTGCGCGATATCGCCGAGATCCGCGAGTCGCTCGATGACCGGCTCATGGCGGGCTTCGGCGGCGTCGCCGAATATGGCATCACGGTGCGCTGGGACAAAAATTTCCTCAAGATCATCCGCCTGCTGCTCGAGCGGCGCAGCGCATTCACCATGTTCGGCGGCGTGCGCTTCGGCGGCACGCTCACCGTCGACGACGCCTTCGCCCTCGGCTTCGACCACATTGCCTTCTGCATGGGGGCCGGCCGGCCCACGATCGTGGCGATGAAGAACGGGCTGGCGCGCGGCGTGCGCCAGGCTTCGGATTTCCTGATGGCGTTGCAGCTCACCGGTGCGGCCAAGACCGGCAGCATCGCCAACCTGACGGTCCGGCTGCCCGTGGTGGTGATCGGCGGCGGCCTGACGGCAATCGACACGGCGACGGAATCGCTCGCCTATTACGCGGTGCAGGTCGAGAAATTCCTCCAGCGCTATGAGACGCTGGTCGCCGAGCGTGGCGAAGCGGCGGTGCGCGCCGACTGGAGCGAGGAAGACGCGGCGACGGCTACCGAGTTCATCGCCCACGCCAGCGCACTCCGGGCCGAGCGCGCGGCCGCAGCGCGGGAACAGCGCCCGCCACGTCTCGCCCCTTTGATCGACTCCTGGGGCGGCGTCACCATCGCCTATCGCCGCCGCCTGATCGATGCGCCGAGCTACACCCTCAACCACGAGGAAGTTGCCAAGGCGATGGAAGAGGGCATCCGCTTCGCCGAGATGCTCGCGCCCGAGGCAGTGGAAGTCGACCGTCTCGATCACGTCACGGCGCTCACCCTCCAAAAATGGCGCTATGACGACGCGACCGGCAAATTGGTCGCGACCGACGAGCGCGTCACGCTGCCAGCGCACACGATTCTGGTCGCCGCCGGGACTCAGCCGAATACCGTCCTGGGTCGCGAGGACCCGTTCAATGTCGGGTTTGATGGCCGGTACTTCCAGGCGTACGACGAGGATGGCAACCCGGTGACGCCCGAGCGGGTTGCCAAGCCGTCGCAGGTGCGTGTGCTGATCAGCCATCGCGACGACGGCCGCGCCATCAGCTTCTTCGGCGACCTGCATCCGTCGTTCGCCGGCAACGTGGTCAAGGCGATGGCCAGCGCCAAGCAGGGCTATCCGGTGGTCAGCCGCGTACTGGCGCGGCACAAGCCGTCGGCGCCGTCGCCCGAGCTGCTGGTGACGAAGCTCAATCGCGAGCTGCGTGCGACGGTGCACGAGGTGCAGCGGCTGACGCCGACCATCGTCGAGGTCGTGGTCAAGGCGCCGCTGGCGGCGCGCGCCTTCCATCCTGGCCAGTTCTACCGGCTGCAAAACTACGAGCGACTTGCGCCTAAAGTCGACGGCACCAGCCTCGCGATGGAGGGTTTGGCGCTCACCGGCGCGTGGGTCGATCGCGAGAACGGATTGCTGTCGACCATCGTGCTCGAGATGGGCGGCTCATCCGACCTGTGCACGCTGCTCAAGAAGGGCGAGCCGGTCATCCTGATGGGTCCGACCGGAACGCCGACCGAAATTCCAGGCGGCGAGACCGTTCTTCTGCTCGGCGGCGGACTCGGCAATGCGGTGCTGCTGTCGATCGGCAAGGCGCTGCGCGAGGTGGGCTCGCGCGTGCTCTACTTCGCCGGCTACAAGCACATGCAGGACCGCTACAAGGTGGCGGAGATCGAATCCTGCGCCGATATCGTGGTGTGGTGCTGCGATCACGCGCCGGGCTTCACGCCGTCGCGGCCGCAGGATCGGGCCTTTGTTGGCAACATCGTCGCGGCACTCGAAGCCTACGGGGCAGGCCGGCTCGGTCCGGCGCCGATTCCGCTGCAACAGGTCGACAGGCTGATCGTTATCGGCTCGGACGCCATGATGGCGGCGGTCGCGCGGGCGCGCGCCGAAGTGCTCAAACCCTATCTCCAGCCGCATGCGATCGGCATCGCGTCGATCAATTCGCCGATGCAATGCATGATGAAGGAGATCTGCGCCCAGTGCCTGCAGGTGCAGAAGGACCCAATAACCGGCGCCGAGACCGTCGTGTTCTCGTGTTTCAACCAGGACCAGCCGCTCGAGCGCGTGGATTTCGAGGTTTTGGGCCAACGACTCGAGCAGAACACGCTCGCGGAGAACCTCACGGCGCTGTGGATCGACCGGTGCTTGCGCCGACTCGGTCACCGACAGGCGGCGGAGTAAATTTACTGTAATATCAACGGCGTCGTTCGAGTCGATTCATGTGATATCTCACATTAAATCGGCTGGATACGATGCGAGTTTTTCAGCTTTGTCGGAATTCGTGGTGGCTCGAACGCCGGCGATACGGCGCGCGCGCATCGCGGCTGCGAGACGTCGGGCGTCCTCGCGGATTGGCGGCCGCTCTACCCGAAAATCCGGCGCCAGCCTTCGGGCCCCAGCGCCTCGAGCGGACGGAAGCGCGCCTTGTAGGCCATTTTCGAGCCCTCGGCGATCCAGTAGCCGAGATAGACGAACGGAAACCGCCGCCGTCGCGCCTCGTCCACCAGTGACAGGATCAGCATCGTGCCGAGGCCGCGCTTGCCCTCGGCCGGGTCGTAGAAGCTGTAGACCGCCGAAACGCCGTCATCGAGCACGTCGGTGAGGCAGGCACCGTGCAACGCGCCGTCGCCGTCGCGCAGGCGAATGAGCGCCGTCGCAAGCGGCGTATCCTCGATCATCGCGCGGTAGTCCCCGTAGGTCATCGCCGCCATGTCGCTTTCCGCATGCCGCGACCGCTGATAGCGCTGGAACAGCCGGAACTGGTCGTGGTCGGCGCGCGCAACGTCGACGTTCGCGTCGAGATCGCGGTTCGCGTTGCGGATGCGGCGCAGTGATCGGCTCTCGACAAAATCCGCGACCGGAATTCGCACCGGCACGCAGCGTGCACAGCTGCCGCAGGCCGGGCGATAGGCGAGCGAATGACTGCGGCGGAAACCGGCGCGCGACAGCGCATTGTAAAAATCCGGGGCGCCGCGCCCGAACAGCTCCACCACCAGCTTGCGCTCGTGCTGCCCTTCAACGTAGGGGCACGGCAACGTGCTCGTCGCAAAAAAATGATAGGGCGGCGCGAGCGCGGAGGTAATGCGCGCCGGCGCAGATTTCGTGACGACGCGGTGAATTCCGTCCGTGCGGCCTTCGGGCATGCACCAACCTCTGCAAGCATTCAATTATGGCCGCCGGTTGAGCGCCTGCGCAAGCCGTGTCGCGCGCCAATTGCCCGACTCGGTCGGTGACAAATGCGGGCGCATTGCCGAATCGTGCGCCAAGTTCGTGCCGCAATTGCGCCATGATGGGCAAGTGGCAAACAGCACGCGCACGGCGCTAAAGTCACCCGCCACGCACAGGGAGGGACAGCATGCCAGCTTACATTATCGCCGAGATCGACGTCAGCGACGCGGCCGGCTACGAGCCCTACAAGAAGATGGCGGGCGAATCTATCCAGCGCCACGGCGGCAAGTTCCTGGCGCGCGGCGGCCGTACCGTCGCGCTCGAAGGCGAAAAGCCGAAGCGGGTCGTGATCGTCGAGTTTCCGACCGTCGAAGCGGCGGAGAACTTCTACCACTCGCCGGATTATCAGGCCGCAGTGCGGGTGCGCGAGAAGGCATCGAAAGGTCGGCTCTACATCGTCGAAGCCTAAGAAGCAGGCGCCGCCGCGATCAGGTTTGGCGCGCGACCGAGCGTGTCCGGCTCTGAACAAAATTAACCGCCAGCATCGCCACCGAGCCGCCCAGTCCCAGCCAGTCGAGAACGGCAGCGCCCGGAAATCCGCTGGCCGGAATCAGTATCGCGATCGCTGCGGCGCCGAATGCAACGCGCCACGGCGGCGACAGCAGGCCGAAGGCGAAACCGACGATGGCGGCAGTGCCGATGAACACGGCGAGCAGGTTGCGCGCGACATTCCATGCGATGAGCCATACCGGACCCTGCATCAGCAAACTCGGCTCGACGATGAAGAGGAACGGGATGAAGAACGTGCTCCATCCCACCATCACCGCCGTCCAGCCGGTAGTCCAGCCCGAAACGCGCGCGATATTCGCCGCGGCGTAGGCTGCGATCGCGACGGGCGGCGTGATCATCGACAACATGCCGAAATACATGACGTACATGTGCGCCGCCATCGGCGTCACGCCGAGCTTGATCAACGACGGCGCCAGCAGCGTTGCGGTGAGGATATAGACGCTCACCGTCGGCATGCCCATGCCGAGGATGATGCTGACGCCCGCCGTGAGCAGCAGCAGAGCGAACAGGTTGCTGCCGGCCAGCGTGATGAGCTGCAAAGTGAGACCGAAGGAGATGCCCGAAACGTTCAATGCGCCGACAACCAGGCCAGCTGCCGCGCCGATCAGAACGATGTCGAGAGCGGCACGGCCGGTGTCGAGCACAGCGCGCGCCATCTCGCGGAGCGGCACACGCTTCCCGCGGTAGCCGAACATGTAGCACAAGACGATCAGCATGCCGGTGGAGTAGACGGCGGCGCGCTCGATCGGGATCTGGAAGAAGCCCGGCCACGCCAGTGTCGCGATCAGGAACGCGATCGGTAGCGGGAAATGCCAGCCGGACTTGACCGCATCGAGCACCGACGGCGCATCGTCGACGGCGGCGGCGCCGATGCGCTGTTTCCCGGCCTCGAGATCGACGTGCATGAACAGCGCCGCGTAGTAGAGCAACGACGGGATGACGGCGGCGAGCGCGACCTCGCCGTAGGGCACGTGCAGGAACTCGGCCATGATGAAAGCGGCCGCGCCCATGACCGGCGGCATCAACTGGCCGCCGGTCGAGGCTACCGACTCGATGGCAGCGGCACGCGTGGCCGAGAATCCCGAGCGCCGCATCAGTGGAATGGTGACGATGCCGACGGCGACGACGTTGCTGACCGCCGCTCCCGAAATCATGCCGAACAGCGCCGAGCCGACGACGGCGATCTTGGCGCCACCGCCGCGATAGCGCCCCATAGCGCCCATGGCAAGATCGGCGAAATAGGCAGCGCCGCCGGTACGCGCCAGCACCTGGCCCATCAGTGTGAACGGCAGGACGATCAGCACCACCACGCCAAGCAGCGGACCGATCATCGCATTGGTATCGAGGCCGAGATAGACGACAAGACGCGCAGGCGACACCGGGAGGGTCTGGAAGGTTCCTGGCAGGTGCGGGCCGACAAATACATAGGCGACGAGAAATAGGATGATGCCAACCAGCACGCCGCCCGACGTTCGCCGCGTTGCCTCCAGCACCAGCACGAGCAGAATGGCGCTGCCGACGATGCCTTCAGTCGGCAGACTGGCAAGAG
>Ga0307372_10011130_pt1 | contig 12058 bp, 8 predicted proteins | sample OX1MG_FD_202533 | JGI IMG/M metagenome (GOLD analysis project Ga0307372, IMG submission 202533) | Soil microbial communities from Risofladan, Vaasa, Finland - OX-1 | ecosystem: Environmental > Terrestrial > Soil > Coastal area > Acid sulfate soil | place: Finland: Risofladan, Vaasa | collected...
CTCACCCAGGTCGCCATGGCGAGCGCCGTGGGGGGACTGGTCGTCAACGCATCGATGGCGCGGCCCGCGGTGTGGCCCCTGTTCCTCTGCAGCGCGGCGGGCGCAGGGTTCCAGGGAATCGACTGGCCGGCGCGTCGCGCCGCCTTGCCGATGCTCGTGGACGACGAGGACGTGACCGCCGCCATCGCCTTGCAGACCACGATCCAGCAGCTGGCCCTGGTGGCGGGGCCGGCGCTCGCCGGCGTGCTGATCGCGACGATTGGGTTAGGCGCGGTGTACGGCATCGACGTGGCGACGTTTGCCGTCGCGTTGATGGCAGCCGTCTTGCTGCCGGCGTTGATCCCGAGCGGCGGTGGGACGCCCATGGGCCTGCGTTCGATGACCGAAGGGTTCCGTCATCTCCGACAGGAGAAGCTGCTCTCGGCGACCTACTGGATCGACCTCAACGCCATGATCTTCGGAATGCCGCGCGCCGTCTTCCCCGCCTTGGGAGTCGGCCTCTTCGGCGGAGGTGCCGGCGTGGTCGGGTTGCTCTACGCCGCTCCGGGGGCAGGAGCCCTCGTCGGATCCCTTGTCACGGGCTGGTGCAGCCGGGTGCGTCATCAGGGTCGGGCCATCGCTGTCTGTGTCGTCGTCTGGGGCGCGACCATCACCTTGTTCGGAGTCATTCCCGTGCTGTGGATCGGATTGACGTTGCTGGCCCTGGCGGGCGCTGCCGACGTGGTCTCTGCGGTGTTCCGACAGGCTGTACAACAACGGGCCGTGCCTCCGCATCTCCAGGGAAGGCTTTCGGGCACGTTCTTTGCCGTTGTGGCGGGCGGGCCCCGTCTGGGCGATGCCGAGACCGGGGTGGCGGCCGCCATCGGAGGCCCGCAGTTCGCGGTGTGGTCAGGTGGTCTGGCCTGCATCGTGGGCGCGGCGGTGCTGCTGTGGCGGGTCCCCGAGCTCTGGCGTGACCACGGAGGAGGTCACGTCCTCAGCACACAGGCGCACACCGAGGCGATCGGGGAAGTCACGTCGGCGCTGGGCGAGGGCGAGCCTCTTTGAACCCCGAGGGGTGACAGCCAATGACGACGGGAAGGCGCATCTCAGGGTTCGGTCAATGACGGTGGGGACCCTCGAGCGGTGAGCCCGGCGCCACCTTGGGCCAGGGGAATTCACGCTCGGCGGCGAGGGCCAAGTCCAAGAGGAGCTGCTCACGGTGATGGGCGGCGAGGACCTGGAGCCCGACAGGCATTCCGTCGACGAGACCGGCAGGGATACTCATGGCAGGGCTGCCGTTGAGGTTCGAGGGTGCGGTGAGAGCGGCGGTGTTCATGATTGCTCGTGTGAAGCCGATCTCTTGGATCAAGTCGGCGCCAGGGATCGTCGTCGGCGGCGGGCCTTCGGCGACAAAGGCGACGTCGGGGCTGGCCGCGCACATCACGAAGTCGGCGGCGTCGAAAAGATCGGCCATCGACTCGTTCAATTGTCGTCGGTGGGACTCGATGGCGGCCGCCCGGTCGAGGTTGAAGCGGTCCCGCGCGGCCTCCACACCGAAGCGCATCTCCGGCGACAGGTCCTCGATGCAGTCGGGGTAGGCGGCACCGAAGTCGGCGACGAGGCTCGGCTGACCAGCCATCGCCCACTGCCCTCGAAGAGGAGGAAGTGTGGGAGTCAGGGTAACGATCTTCAGTCCCGCCGCCTTGGCGAGTTTCTCGGCGAACTCGGCGACGAGCCCTGCCACCTCGTCACGGACTCTGGCGATGCCCAGATCAGGGAGGATGGCGACGGTCCTGCCCGTCACGTCGTACGTGCCGAGTTCTGTTTCCCAGTTGCCGGTGTCGGGAAGGCTCAACGGATCGCGCTGGTCGAATCCGGCGCAGGCGTCGAAGAACCGTGCCGTGTCTCTCACGGACCGGCTCAGGCACCCGAGCACGGTCGTCATCGGCGTGACACTGGCCCCAGGGCCCTTCGGGATGCGCCCATAGGTCGCTTTGAGCCCGAACAAGCCGGAGAAGGTGGCGGGGATGCGGATCGATCCGCCTCCGTCGCTCCCGGTGGCGATGGGGAGCAGGCCTCCTGACACCGCCGCGGCCGTCCCACCCGACGAGCCGCCAGGAGTGCGAGTGAGGTTCCACGGATTGCGCGTCGTGCCGTGGAGCTGCGTGGAGGTGCAATTGATGCCACCGAACTCACTGGCGGTGGTCTGCGCCGCAAGCACCGCCCCGGTACTGCGGAGTCGGGTGATCGAGGTCTGGTCATACTCCGACACCCGGTCTCTGAAGATCGTCGAGGCGTCGGTGTCGGGCCATTGGGCGACGTGCTCGAGCTCCTTGACGCCGAACGGGACTCCACCGAACGGACGCGACACGTCGGCGGCCCGAGCTGTCTCTCGGGCTCGCTCGAAGTCCGTATGGGAGAAGGCGTTCAGCGGTGACCGGCTGATCGCCTCGATAGAGGCGTCGAGAGCCTCCAGAGGCGAGAGCTCTCGCGCTCGGAAGGCCTCGACGAGGCTGCAGGCATCATCCAACCAGGGTGTCGTCGTGGGATCTGACCGTACTGCCTTGGCGAACCCCTGGGGTCGTCGCCACCGTCGGCGGCCCCAGGGCCTACGGCCCGACGGCTTCGTGGCACCCCCGGCATCGTCCCAGGACGGCGAAGTGGTGGGGATTGATGTCGAAGTCGAAGCGTGATTTGGCCGCTCGCGCCAAGCCTTCGAAGATCTCGTCGGGCGCCTCGATCATGGCGCCGCACTCTTCGCAGACGAAGTGGCCGTGTGCCCCCGCAGCCAGGTGGTAGGTGGCAGGGCCGTGCCCGAGATGGGCGTGGACGACGACCCCGAGGCGCTCGAGGTCGTCGAGGTTTCGATAGATCGTCGAGATGTGGACTTCTGGCGTTTTCGCCTGGACTTCGGCCCCGAGCTCCTCGGCGGTGCGATGGCCTTGGGACTCGAAGAGTGCTCGCAACAACAGCACGCGAGAGCTCGTGACCCGACCGCCCCGTTCCCGGAGCAGCGCTAACGCGCCTTCGATCGAATCGACACCAGGCATCACCGTGTCGGGCTGCGCAGAACTCCTGGTCACGACCCCATGGTACGTCTCAGTCCGGTGGCGAACAAGACGCTGTTGCGACCTGGTCGCACAGTTCCTAGGGTGTCGTGCAGGACCCCGACGATGAGGAGTGCAGGACCCATGGCCAACCCCCGGGCCAGGCTCGTGAAGATCCGCAACGGCCTGACCCCGAGCGAGTGGGTAAGGGTGAGCGGCATGGCGTTCACCGTGGTGGGTCTGCACATCCTCGGCTGGGGGATGCTCGCCCTCGCACTCGGACACCACTACCGGATCAGCAAGACCGAGGTCTTCGGGGTGGGCACGGGAATCCTTGCGTATACCCTCGGGATGCGCCATGCCTTCGACGCCGATCACATCGCGGCCATCGACAACACCACGCGCAAGCTCGTGAACGAGGACAAGCGGCCGTTGAGCGTGGGATTTTTCTTCAGTCTCGGGCACTCGTCGGTCGTCTTCATCCTCGCCGTGATCTTGAACTTCGGCATCAGGTCGCTTGACAGCGCGGTCAGCAACAACAGCTCGACGCTGCACAGGACGACGGGGATCATCGGGACATCGATCTCGGGCACCTTCTTGTATTTGATCGCGGCGCTCAACATCGTCGTCTTGGTGTCCATCGTCAAGGTCTTTCGAGAGATGCGCGGGGGAGCGTACGACGACGAGGAGCTCGAACGGCAACTGAACAGTCGAGGGCTCATGAACAGGTTCTTCGGCCCACTGGCGCGAAGAATCGACACGCCCTGGAAGATGTACCCCATCGGCATTCTCTTCGGCCTCGGGTTCGACACCGCCACCGAGGTCGCGCTCCTCGTCCTGGCCGGGAGTGCGGTCGTCGGAGGATTGCCCTTCTACGCCATCCTCTCGCTCCCGATCATCTTCGCCGCGGGCATGAGCCTCTTCGACACGATCGACGGATGTTTCATGAACTTCGCCTATGACTGGGCCTTCGCCAAGCCGATCCGCAAGGTCTATTACAACCTCACCATCACGGGCCTATCGGTCTTTGTGGCCTTCTTCGTCGGAACCGTCGAGATCCTGGGCCTCATCGCCCAAGAGGAGAACCTGGGCGGGTCATTCTGGGGGTTCTTCCAGCGATTCAACATCAATACGGCTGGGTTCGTCATCGTCGGTGTATTCGTGGTCACGTGGGCCATCGCGCTGTTGATCTGGCGAGTCGGCCGTATCGAGGCCAAATGGGACGCGGCGGCCCAGCAGGCGCGCGAGGCGCGGATGGCGCTGGATTGAGGGTGTCGTAGGGCCCAAATGCTGGCCGGGCCTATCGAGGGCGAGGATGCGGCCATGGCATTTCGCGCCGTGCAGCCTCGGTAACTGGTCATCAGATGGCCACTTTGGATGCCCAAGATGGCGGTGACCCACAAAGGAGACCGACATGCCTGGACTTGCCCCTCCGCTGATCACCGAGCGAGACCTTCTGCTTGCCTATGTCACCCAGCAGCGACAAGGAGTCCGCAATGCTGCCCACGGCCTGACTGACGAACAGGCCGGGCAAACGCCGTTGGCCGGATCACTGAGCATCGGGGGCCTCATCAAGCATCTCGCCGACGTGGAGCGGAGCTGGACCGACACGATCCTGCAGCGCGACTCCTCCCCCGGCGACGATCGCCAGTCCTCCTACGCGGACAACTTCCGTCTCGGGCCCGACGAGACCCTCGACGATGTGCTCACCCGGTATGAGGAGGCCGCCCGTGCGACCGACGCGGTGATCACTCTGGTCGCCGATTTGGACCAGGCGGTGCCCGTGCCCAAAGGGGTTCCCTGGTTCCCGGCCGATGTCGAAGCATGGTCGGTGCGGTGGGTCCTGCTCCACCTGATCGAGGAGACGGCACGGCACGCCGGCCACGCCGACATCATCCGAGAGGCCATCGATGGGGCCCAGATGTACGAGCTCATGGCGGCGGTCGAAGGTTGGCCAGCCACCGACTGGCTGAAGCCGTGGAAGCCAGCGCCGTAGTCACCCCACCCGTTCACCGATGGCACGGGGAGGACGGCGAAGAGGCACGAACACCCCGGGGTGCTCGGCATGACGCCGTGCCGACGACGGCGTTATGCCGGCACCTGGGAGCGACGGCCCGGGCTTACCGCAGGGGGGTGCGGTGGCGGGGTCAGTGCCGGTCGTCATGGCCACGCCGTATGGGTTAAAGCCGACTTTGTCAATAGAGATTATGTGGATGAGGGTCGAGCCCAGCCTGACTTGGCGCAGGGCGGCCGGCCCGATTTGAATCGCCGGCCATGGCCGGTGAGCGCCCAGCTCGTCGAACGATCCCGGGAGGGCACGTGTTAGCCACCGATGACCTGCTCGAGAACGCCGAGGCATACGCGGAGACCTTCACCCAAGGAGACCTTCCCATCCCTCCTCGACGCAAGGTCGCCATCGTCGCCTGCATGGACGCCAGGCTCAACCCCTACGGGATTCTCGGCCTCGCTGAGGGGGATGCCCACATCATCCGCAACGCCGGCGGCGTGATTACCGACGATCAGATCCGATCGCTCGCCATCTCGCAGCGACTCCTCGGCACTGAGGAGATCATCCTCATGCATCACACCGACTGCGGAATGTTGAAATTTTCCGACGACGAGTTCCGTGAGCAGATCCGGGTCGACACCGGGATCAGGCCTCCGTGGGCGGCTGAGGCGTTCGGAGATCTCGACGTCGACGTCCGCCAGAGCATCGCCCGCATCCAGGCCAGCCCGTTCATCCCCATCAAGTCCAGCGTGCGGGGATTCGTCTACGACGTCCATGATGGAACGCTGCGCGAGGTGTCACCCGCCTGAGACGATCGCTACGGGTGGTGATGTCACCGACCGGAGTCGCAATGACCGTCCCGGTTGTCCGAGACCCACCGGGCGGCGGGACGGGTGCTCGCGGCGACGTCGCCGACACTCTGCGCCACCCATCGGCGTCTCTGGGTGCATGCTTTGACGGAAACGGCGACCAGAGGTCGGCTATGTCCCTGAGGAGAGCCTGAGGAGAGCCTGAGGAGAGCTCGTTTTCGCACGATTGCCCGGGAGACACCTCGGTCTCCTATCTTTGTCGGGATGTCTCACCCGGCTTTCCCGGTTCACGCGTCGTTCTGATGGCCGCGACGTCTCTCACAACAAGCCAAGAGCTCGGGCCTGTACCGGCCACCGGTCTCGGTGTGTTCAGATCGGAGCACAGCCCCTGGCGGCTCGTCAGTCTGAGCATGCTGATGCTGTTCGTCGAGCTGGCTCTCATCCGATGGACGGCCGCCAACAACGTCCATCTCGCCAACATCACGAACTTTGTCCTCTTGGCGAGCTTCCTCGGTATCGGGGTGGGTTTTCTCCTCGCCGGGTCGACCCGAAACCTGTTCGGCGTCGCCCCGGTGTCACTTGCGGTCCTCGTGGCCTTTGCCCTTGCCTTCCCCGTCAAGCTGGTGACGCTGCGGGGACCTCACGAGTTCGAGGGAATTTCCGGACACCACCCATTGTCCCAGTGGGTCAGCCTGCCCGTGATCTTCGTGTTGGTGGTGCTCGTCATGGCCGGCCTCGGACAGGCCACCGCACGGACATTTGCACACTTCAAGCCGCTCGACGCCTACAGATTCGACATCATCGGGAGCGTCGTCGGGATCGCCTTGTTCTCGGGACTCTCCTTCATCGGATTGCCGCCCATCGCATGGGGCGCAGTCGTAGCTGCGATGTTCGTGCTCCTCCTCGGCGTCGGTCAGCGGTGGTGGCAGTGGGTCGGAGTGGCGGCTGTCGTGGTGATGCTCCTGTTCGAGTCGTTCTCGGCGTTCGACACGTGGTCTCCGTACTACAAGATCACTGCCTTTCAACCGCCCGGCTCGCCAGGGACCTTGTCCGTCGCCGCCAACAACATCCCGCACCAGACCCTGTATCCCATCTCGACGTTGCACAGGATCGAGTCCTTCTACTTCTTCCTCTATCGCCATGTGACGCGCCAGCAGCTGAGCAACGTGCTCATCATCGGTGCCGGAACGGGCAATGACGTCGGCGTGGCGCTCTCCGAGGGCGCCCGCCATGTCGATGCCGTCGAGATCGACCCGGACCTCGTCAAGCTGGGCAAGGAGCACAATCCTGAGCACGCTTACCAGAGCCCACGCGTCACGGTGCACATCGACGACGGCCGGTCATTCCTCCAGAACACCGATCAGCGGTATTCGCTGATCCTCTACGCCCTTCCGGACTCGCTCACGGCCCTGACCGGACAGTCCGCTCCGGTCGGCCTCGAGAACTATCTCCTCACGACCCAGGGCATTCAAGTGGCCCGGGACCATCTCGCTCCCGGCGGGACGTTCGTGATGTACAACTACTACCAACCCTTCCTGCTCGATCGCTACGCCACCCAATTGCAATCGATATTCGGGACGCGCCCCTGTGTCGAGTTGGGAAACACCTTGAGCGGTCGTCAGCAGGCCGTGCTCACGGTGGCATCGGTGGGAGAGACTCCGAACTGCTCCTCCTTTTGGAACGGGCGGACCGTGGCCCCCGTCTCAGATGATCGCCCGTTCCCCTACTTACCGACTCCTTCTATCCCCAACCTCTATCTGTTGGTGATGGGCCTGATCCTGGTGGGATCCGTGCTCGTGGTGCGGATTGCCGGCGGTCCGTTCAAGAGGATGGTGGAGTTCGCAGACCTTTTCTGGATGGGGGCAGCCTTCTTGTTACTCGAGTCCAAGAACATCGTGCAGTTCGCGCTGTTCTTCGGCACGACCTGGTACGTCAACTCACTTGTCTTCACCGGCGTACTCCTGAGCGTGTATGCGGCTGTGGAGACGGCACGACATGTGAAGCTGCCCCGCCCGGTCTTGCTCTATGGGGCGCTGCTCGTCGCTCTGGCCGTGGCGTACGTGGTCCCCCAAGGCTCGTTGCTGAGCCTGCCCTTCGTCTTGCGCTTTCTGGCCGCCACCGCACTCGCCTTTGCCCCGGTGTTCTTGGCGAACCTCGTCTTCGCCCAGCGCTTCAAGGACTCGGGGTCTTCCACGACGGCGTTCGGAGCGAGTCTTCTCGGAGCCATCGTCGGGGGTGTGCTCGAGTACCTGTCGCTCATCACCGGGTTCAGGTTCCTGCTCGTGGTGGTGGCCGTCCTCTACGGCCTGGCGTTCGTCTTCGGTCGGCGCCACCTGGCTGTGCGCTCGTAATTCACTGGTCTCGTCGTCTCCTCGGAGGCGCCGACGGGGGTGACCCGTGGCGTCGCTCGCGACGAACGGTGCTGAGAAACTCCTGGGAAAATGTGGCGTGCGTCCCAGGTCCTTCTCAGCGGCTCCTATGGAATGCTTTGTCCGGTGGCGCTGCTCATGGGCCGCGCGGTTGACACGAGCCCGCGCCAGATGCCTGCGCAGCCGATCGTTGTTCGTGGTCACAGCCGCAGTGCGATCGCCGTCCTTGTCGGTGTGCCGATCCTGGTGTTCGGCCTTCCGGCATTGGTCGGACATCCCGTCGTCCCGAGCGATGACCTCACCCAGAACTTCCCGCTGCGGGTTCTCGTGGGGAGACAGATCAGCCAAGGACAGCTCCCGCTGTTCGATCCCTACATCTGGAGCGGGGCCCCGTTGCTCGGTGGGTGGAACGCTGGAGCCGCCTATCCGTTGACGTGGGTGTTCGCCGTGATGCCTGGTGCCGCGGCGTGGACGATCAATCTGATCGTGACGTCGTGGCTGGCGGGAGTGGGGACTTTCGCCTTCCTCCGAGCGTCACGGCTGTCCCGGGTGGCAAGTTTCCTCGGTGGGTTGACGTTCGCGTTCACCGGGGCCATGGCCGCCCAGGTCCCGCACTACGGCTTTGTGGCGGGCATGAGCTGGGCGCCGGTAGCCCTCCTGGCCATGCGCAGGTTGACCGAGCGCCGACCGCTGCGAGGACAGCTGGCCTGGACGGCGGCTCTGGCCGGTGCGTGTGCCATGGTCATCTTGGCCGGTGAACCACGTGCCATCGACGACGCCGTCGTCGTGATCGCCATGTACGGGATGTGGCAGGCGTGGCGGCTCGGTCGACGAAGCGGGCGCGCCTCCTATGTCGGGCTCGTGTCGCTGAGCGTGGCTCTCGGTGCGGCCATCGGGGCGGTGCAGTGGCTCCCGGGGATCGATGCCGTGCACAGCTCGCAACGGGCTGTGCACAGCGCGGCCCTCTTCGTCTCAGGGTCGCTCGCCCCCAAATGGCTGCTCTTGTCGATCGTGCCGAACCTGCTCGGGGGATCAGGCTCGTTCGGCGAGCCCACGTTCTTTGCTCGTTACAACCTGGCCGAGGTCACCGGGTATGTGGGGCTCATGCCACTCGCGGCCGCGTTCGCACTACTCGGTCGCTTGCGTTGGCGCCCGCGCCTGCCTGAATGGTTCGTCTGGCATGTGGTCGCCCTTGTCGGGGTTCTCCTGGCGCTGGGCGGGAACACGGTCTTGGGACCCTCGTTGATGCATCTGCCGTTGTTCGGCGACCAGCGGCTCCAGAGTCGAAACATCATGATGGCGGATCTCGCTCTGGCCGTTCTCCTGGCGTACGGGGTGGACTCCTGGTTGCGGGAGCCGGCGATGGTGCGTCGACGGCTGCCATCGAGACGCCAACTCCTCGGCATCGTCCCCGCCGTCGGGGCGGTCGCCGTCGTCACGACGACCCTGGCATGGGGGGCAGGCATGTTGGGCTGGCTCGGCCTGACCCCTGGCATGGCCAATCAGGCCGGCCCGTCGGCACCCTGGCTCGTACCCTTCCTGATCCTGGCGTTGCTGTCCATAGGTGGGGTCGTGTGGGGACCGAAGCTCACGCGTCGCCGGCGGGCCCAGTTTCTCGTCGGCTTCGTGGTCCTCGACGTCGGGATCTTCACGTTGCTCACCATGGTGTCGGTGGCGCCGGGACTCAACCAGCCGTCGCCTCCGAAGGTCCAATCGGCGACGGCATCGCCGGCGCGGGGTCTCGCCGGCGATGCCACACCCGCAGTGGTGCCGCTGAGCGATGTGGTCCATCAAGGTCGGTTCGCCATCTTCGACCCCAATGAGCTCGATGTCGGCGAGTTCGCAACGCTCGGGGTCTCCGACAGCAACCTCTTGTCCGAGACGCCATCGGTCGAGGGCTACAGCTCGATCGTCGACAACACCTACGCGCAGGTCACGGGGTCGCATCAGGCAACCGGGCAGGGCCAGAACGTCCTCGACCCGACGGCCATCTCCGACGGCACCCTCGACGCGCTCGACACGACGGTGTTGTTGACGCCGTCCGCCTATCTCGTGACCTCGAACGCTGGCCCCCCGAGCTCGACCGGGGCTGACCCGGGGCGGCGGTCCCTTGCTCCGGGGCAATCAGGACAGTGGTACATGGGGAGGAGCCTCGATATGACGTCGCTCACGATTCCCGTGCGCGGTGGCGGGGCTTCGCCGGCGTCGGGGGTGCGGGTCGGACTGGTGGGGCCGTCCGGATCGACGCGATGGGAGGTGCCGATCATGGTCGCGGGCCACGGCCTCGAGGTCACCGCCAGTCGTCCTCGAGCCATCGTGTCGGTGCGTGTCGAGGCCGGGCCGACGAGCCTCGTCGTCGGGGCGCCGAGCATCGAGACGGTCGAGGGGGACAGCTATCGTGCTGACGGACAGCTCCAAGATGCCGTGCTTGCGCCGCACTGGCTGTTCCATGGCTTCGACGGTGCCTTCGCCGTGTTCGCCAATTCCCTGGCGCGCCCGCCCTTGGCCCTCCGGGCTGGTCCCGGTGGATCGGCCGCAGGGGCGACCATCCGGGCCACAGGGGGTCCTGCCTTCTCGCCCACGAGTGCCGAGGTGTCTTCGCCCCGAGGGGTCACCGTCGTGCGCTCGGGGGCGGCGATCCCCGGGTGGACGGCGACCTGGCAGCCGTCGGGAGGCGCGGCACCCCGGGCCCTCGTGGTTCGTCGGTCCGGTGTCGTCCAGACCGTCACGGTTCCGCCCGGCTCGGGGAGGATCTCATGGGGTTATGTCGGGCCCGGAGTCCGACTGGGTCTGTGGTTGTCGTCCGCCGGCGTGGTGGCGTGGGTCGCGGTCGCCGTCGCCGCGTTGCTGTGGCGACGGCGACCGAAGCGCGCCTTGTCTCATCTTGCCGCCCATGTCACCACGTCCTTCACGATTCGCGCCGCAGCGACGAAGGAGAGCGACGGTCTTGGGCCGTGGCGCCCTGCACGCGACGCGACGCCCCCGCGTCGTGTGCCCGCGCCCACGACGAGAGCATGAGGATCAGCAATGGGCCGGATCGCAGCATCCCCGTATGGCCTCGTCTCTCGGATCGAGGACTCGGGCTCACGAACACGTGCGAACGGTCACGCTACGGGCCTGGGCCAGGTTGTGATCGGTCGTCAAAACATCAGGATGAGAAGAAAGGTCATCGTGAGGCTCATAGCCATGAGGGCGCCAGTCTCAAGACGCGGTGCGAGCCACCGCTCAACCTGCCGCCTCTCAAGAGGATCGGTCTGAGTCATCGGGGCGCATTCTGGGTTCGCCGAAGGCGTGCTCTTCGATCCCAAGGGCGGAGTGGTCACCATGTCGGGATCGCGCGAGTCGACAACGAGCCGGGATGGCCGAAGGCGATTGATGCCGTCAAGCTGCCACACAGAGATTCCGAGGAGAAGCGCCGCAAAGAGCAAGGGCAGGGCTATGAAGTCGGCAGCAGTTCCGGTTGGGGCGGACATCGACATCTGACCGTGCACTGTCGCCATCGGGGACCCCGCCAAATACATGTAGAGCATGGAGAAGCTCATGACGATGTGGAGCGGGTAGTGCAGGCGCTGGTACCGAACGATCATGTCGCCTCCAACCAACCCGTGGTGACTCACAAAGCGGACGTTCCGGTAAACGAACCACAGCGCGATCACCGTGAAAATCGCTTCCCACAGACCGTTAGGGTCCACGCCAGGTTAATCCGCGCGTAGTATCCTTACCGTGTGGAGGTCACCGAGGAGGCGCTCGCGCGATTCTTCGAGGTGGTTCTGCCGCATATGAACGAGCGGCAGCGCCGGGTGGTGGCAGGGGCGGCAGCGGAGATGTTCGGGCGGGGCGGCA
>Ga0307372_10011131_pt1 | contig 12057 bp, 9 predicted proteins | sample OX1MG_FD_202533 | JGI IMG/M metagenome (GOLD analysis project Ga0307372, IMG submission 202533) | Soil microbial communities from Risofladan, Vaasa, Finland - OX-1 | ecosystem: Environmental > Terrestrial > Soil > Coastal area > Acid sulfate soil | place: Finland: Risofladan, Vaasa | collected...
CTATTTTCGAAACGTCCGATTTAGTGCAGGCGCTTCTGCCGCCTTTGCCGGGCGAGCCATGGAAGGTTCCTCCAGTTGCCGAGGCCATCCTGATGGGTTGCGGGGCGGCCTGCTTGATCCTCCCGCTTGTGGCGCCACGGCGGATTGCGGCGTATCTTTTTATCCTGGTATGGATCGGGTTTGTTTTGCTCCTCGATCCTCTCAATCGCCGCCTTGGATTGCCATCGATCATCGGGGATCTCGCCGAGGGGTTTCGGAGAAGGGCCTACGGATTTTTCCTTTCCGGCTGGATCTGCGGCTGGCTTTGGGAATTCTGGAACAACTGGGCTGCCGCGAAGTGGCACTACATATTTCCCATCGCGCAGCACTGGAAAATATTTGAAATGCCCGCACCGGGTTATCTTGGCTTTCTTCCATTTGCGCTCGAATGTTTCTCGATGTACGTTACGGCGATTTGGCTCACTGGATGGCTCAAGAGAGTGAAATGACAGCCGCCCGCACCGGAAATTTCCATAGCGCGGCCTTCGCGGTCTTTCTGCTTGGCGCGTTGCTCGCCATTCCCGCGCGCGCAGGAAGTATTTCCGTGCCGCCGGAAGCCACGCAGGCCATGGATGCGATCTACGGAGGAGATCCCGATGCGGCCCTGGCGATTGCGCGCAGTATCCAGCACGCGCAGCCCGATCATCCGCTCGGCTACTTGCTCGAAGCCGAGGGCAGATGGTGGAAAAGATACTGCGGCGCTTACGAGGTCAAATACGGGATGGCCGATGCCTGGAAGCGAAGCAAGGAACCCGAGGACGATGCCTATCTCATGCTGGCCGGCAAAGTGACCGAGCTGGCCGAATCGCGGCTTGCCAAATCCGAAACGGCTGAAATGCACGTGTATGCGGGGATGGGCTGGGCCCTGAAAGTCCGCGTTTATGCGTTACGCGGCGAGAATCGGAATGTGGCGCGCTCGGGTGTGAAGGCGAGAGCGGAAATGCTGCGGGCCCTCGATCTTGACCCGCAAATGGCCGATGCTGCCGCGGTGCTGGGCATCTATAACTATTACGTGGACACCCTTTCTCCGATGGCCAGACTCCTGCGTATCTTCATGAACATTCCCGGTGGCGACAAGGAAACGGGAGTGAAACAAATGGAGACGGGAATGAACCAGGGTGTGCTGATGGCAGTGGATGTCCGGTTTGTCCTATCGAGAGCCCTGCGCCAGTACGATCAGAAGTACGAACAGGCCCTGTCGATCGCCGAACCGCTTCAGGCGCGCTATCCGCGTAATGCGATGTTCGCATTGCTGCTGGGGAACCTGAACGTTGAGCTCGGTCGTGACGCCAAAGCGTCCGAATATTTCCATTCCGTTCTGGAGTTGCCGGTTGCTGATAATGGATGCGGGCCCCGCCTGAGGGATATTGCCAATTCCTTCCTCACGGCATTGCACTGAGACCGAGAAAGCACAATCCCGTTTGCCGCGGGCGATGCGAATTCAGGCGCAAGAAGATTTATCCAGTGGCCAGGAGAGGAGACCTAAGAGCGCGCGGATTCTTCTTGTTCGAATGCGTGGTAGGAAGAACGCACAAGCGGGCCAGCCTCCACATGCTTGAAACCCATGTCTTCTCCCAGCCGCTTGAATTCGGCAAACTCATCTGGATGGACGTAGCGTTCGATCGGAAGATGTTCGGGCGTTGGCTGCAAATATTGTCCGAGAGTCAAAATGTGCGTTCCCTGCGCGGCGATTTCTCCCATCGCGTGCAGAACTTCGTCTCGCGTTTCCCCTAAACCGAGCATCATCCCGGTTTTTGTCGGGACGTGCGGCGCCATCTGTCCGACGCGCCGAAGCAGTTCGAGCGAACGTTCGTAAACCGCCCCCTTACGCACACGCCTGTAGAGCCGGGGTACCGTCTCCATGTTGTGGTTGAGAACGTCGGGCCGCGCCGCCATCAGGGTTTCAAGAGCCGCCCAGTTACCTCGGAAATCCGGGATGAGGACTTCGATTTTGCATCCGGGAACGCGTCCGCGAATCTCGGAAATAGTGCGCGCGAAAATGGCGGCTCCGCCATCGGGTTGATCGTCGCGATTGACGGACGTTACCACGGCGTAGCGCAGCCCCATCCGTTCAACCGCTTCGGCCACTCGTGCCGGCTCATCTTCTTCGGGCGGACCCAAAGGCTTTCCGCTGGGGACCGCACAAAATCCGCAGGACCGCGTGCAGATGTTGCCGAGAATCATGAAGGTGGCCGTGCGATGCTCCCAACACTCGCCCATATTCGGGCACCGCGCGCTTTCGCACACCGTGTGCAGGTCGAGCGTGCGCATGATGCGCTTCAGTTCCTGGTAGTTCGAGCCGCCGAAGAATCTCACGCGCAGCCAGGATGGCCGGGGATGCCCCCCAGGCGGCAGGCCAGAGTTGCCGGGCAGTATCGTGAAGGGAGACGCCATTCAGAGAGTCCAAGGGTATATTACGCGGTTAGGACGGGGGAGACAACCGTGCCCGGAAAGCGTTAAATGGGGCATCGGGCCAAGAACCAATTTGAAACGGCTCATTGGCGGAACTGCGAAAGTCAAAAACCTAAGCTGCCCAATTCGAGTAACTCCTTCAGTTGAACGCGTAATCCTACTGCCTGAGGAAAGATAAATGTCCCAATTGGACCACACCATAGGCTGCCGTTTTGTTGTATTTTCGCCACACCTGAGAAAATATGGGATAGTTTTTTAGGCGTAACTTGCTGTAAACAATGGATAAAAATAGAAGCCTGAAGGCCAACAGAATGCACTAGGATGGTTTGACTCGTCCCTGATGCCCAGTCAACTTACGATCAAACACCCCGTGGAGATCGGAGGAACGGGGTTACATACGGCTGTGCAGTGCCATCTGCGGCTGCTCCCAGCGCCCGCAGATGCAGGCATTGTGTTCCGCCGAGTCGATCTCGATAATTTCGAGATTGAGGCGCACGTCCGCAATGTGGCCCGTGTGAGTTATGCGACGAGCCTCATGAAGCAGGGCGTGCTGCTTTCCACCACGGAACACTTGCTCGCGGCGCTCTATTCCTGCGGTGTGGACAATGTCTATATCGAGCTTGACGCGCTCGAACTGCCTATCCTGGATGGATCGGCCAAGCCATTTATCGAGATCCTCGATCGCGCCGGGACGCACCGGCTCCGCCGTCAACGGCGCTACATCCGTGTGGTGAAACCGCTCGAGCTGGCCGATGGCGACCGTCGCATCGGCATCTATCCAGACGATCAATTCCAGGTACACTGCTTTGTGGACTACAATCACCCGGCAATTGGGCCGCAGGAAATTGAATTAAATGTGGACCGCGAATCCTTCAGCCGCGATTTGGCCCCCGCCAGGACTTTCGGTTTCGTGAAGGATTTTGCCGAGCTGCAGGCCATGGGACTGATCCGCGGAGGCTCGCTCGCGAATGCGCTTGTGCTGGACGATACAAGCCTTCTGAATGGGCCTTTGCGGTTTGAGGACGAGTTTGGCCGCCACAAAGCGCTCGATTTGATCGGGGATTTGGCCCTGATCGGACGCCCGCTCCAGGCGCGCATTGTCGCGCACAGGGCGGGCCACGCGTTGCATACTCAGCTTGTGACGCGGCTGCTCGATGATCGCAGTTTGTGGATCGAAACCACGGAAGGACCGGTACCGGACGCACCGGCACCGGCGAGCCTTCCCCTTTCCGCCTCGGCGACCTCCTAGTCGTTAATACTCTCACCGCACACGAGGAGCAACGTTACTTCCGCGTTTCCATTGCCAAAGCTTACGGTGGAAGCGACAATATTCCCGCCATGACTGCTACCGACACAGCGATTGTAATTCTTGCCGCGGGTAAGGGGACACGCATGCGTTCCGATCGCGCAAAAGTGCTGCACCGCGCCGGCGGACGTCCGCTGATCGAACATGTGGTGCGAGCCTGCCAATCGCTCAAGCCCGCGCAATTGCTGGCAATCGTCGGGCATCAGGCGGACGAGGTGGGCGCGGTGGTTACCGAGCTAGGCGCGGAAACTCTCCTGCAACAGCCCTTGCGCGGGACGGGGCATGCATTACAGGTCGCCCGGCGCGCCATCCGCCGCCGAGCGAAGCTGATCGTAGTTGCCCCGGGCGACGCTCCCTTGCTGCGAGCCGAAACCCTCGCGGCGCTGCTCGACACGCACCGCCGTGGAGAAGCCGCGGCCACGATTCTGACCGCCGAGTTAGACGATCCCACCGATTACGGCCGGATCGTTCGCGACTCCGAGGGCCGCGTGCAGGCCATTGTCGAGGAAAAGAGCGCGACCCCGGAGCAGCGCGCCATCCGTGAAGTGAATTCCAGCATTTATTGCTTTACGCTCTCCAAATTCTGGCCGTGTCTCCATGCTTTGCGTCCAGGAAACGGGCATCGGGAGCTCTACCTGACCGATGTGATTGGGTTGCTCCGCGGGCGCAACGAACGCGTGCTGGCCGAAATCGCCGCGGATCCCCGGGAAATCCTCGGCTGCAATACACGCGCGCATCTCGCCGACGCCGACCGCATCTTTCGCGCGCGAAAGGCCGCCGCACTGATGAATTCCGGGGTGACGATCTACCTTCCGGAAACGGTGCTGATCGATCCCGACGTTACGGCGGGCCCCGACTCGGTGATCGAACCGTGCGTGCAGCTTCTCGGGAAGACTCGCATCGGCGCGCGTTGCACGATTCGCACCGGAAGCGTCTTGCAAGATACTCGCGCCGACGATGACGCGGTTGTGGAGGCGCACTCGCACCTGGTTTCGAGCCGAGTGGGCGTGAAGTCGCAGATCGGTCCGTTTTCCCGGCTACGGACGGGTTCGGATATCCGCGAGGGCGCGCACGTGGGAAGCTTTGTGGAAATGAAAAATACCGTCTTGGGCGAAGGCGCTAAGGCTCCTCACCTGAGTTATCTCGGCGACGCTACCATCGGCCAACTGACGAATGTCGGCGCCGGCACGATCACCTGCAATTATGATGGCGTCGCAAAGCATCCGACCACGATCGGCAAGCGGGTTTTCATCGGAAGCAATACGGCGCTGGTTGCACCCGTGCGCGTGGGAGACGGTGCGTACATCGCCGCCGGTTCGGTGATTACCGACAACGTCCCAGCCGATGCCCTGGCGGTTGCTCGTGGTCGCCAAGCCAACAAGCCGGGCTGGGCCGCCGCCCGCCGCAAAGCAATTCAACGCGCCAAAAAGTCGAAGCCATCGGTTCGCACCCGAAAATCGTCGAGTCGTACCTCGAAACGCAGGCGATCATCCATTTCACGCGCTCGCGCACGCTCCCGCCGACGCTGACCGTTCTTCCCAGAGATACCGCCATTTTTGATTTAACTGGTCAAGAATCAAAAATATTGCGCGATTTGCCGCCTGAATTGAATTTCTTACTTGCCGGGACGCACCTTCCGCCATGAAATTCGACGCGCCTGTTGGATATTGCGATTGAGCCGATGACGCAGCACGATTGGAATGCGGTTCGCGCGATCTATCTTGAAGGAATCGCGACCGGGAATGCGACCTTCGAAACGTCGGCGCCCGAGTGGAGTGAATGGAATGCAGCCCACCTGCCGTCGTGCAGACTGGTGGCTCGTTCCGGCTCCAGAGTTCTAGGATGGGTGGCCCTGAGCCCGGTTTCTTCGCGGCGTGTGTATGCAGGCGTGGCCGAAGTAAGCATTTACGTCGCCGAGCATGCACGCAGCCAACAGATCGGTTCGAAGTTGATGGCCGCGCTTGTGGAAGCCTCCGAACGGGAGGGCATTTGGACCCTGCAGGCGGGAATTTTGGCGGAAAATGTCCATAGCATCGCCCTTCACGAACAGGTTGGTTTTCGAATCGTGGGCAAGCGCGAAAGGCTGGGTTCGCTGCATGGGCACTGGCACGATGTGATTCTGATGGAGCGGAGGACCGCTGCGACCGGCGTCTTGATGGTGTTGCCGGCCGAAATTTGGTCCGTCCGCAGACCTCTCAAGCCGCGCCGTGTTACTATGCCTTTGGGAGAATCTCCACGATGAAATTCGGAGTCGTGCAATTTCCCGGTTCGAATTGCGACGACGACGCTTGTTATGCCCTCGGCTCGGTTGTCGGCCAGCCGGTGGAGTTTATCTGGCATCAATCCGATCAGATTTCCGGCTTCGATGCCATTATTCTTCCCGGCGGTTTTGCTTTTGGCGATTATCTCCGCACCGGCGCGATCGCGCGGTTTTCGCCAGTCATGCGAGCTGTGGAGCGATTTGCGCGCGCGGGCGGCCTGGTGCTGGGTATCTGCAACGGATTTCAGATCCTTCTCGAGTCCGGCCTTCTGCCGGGCGCAATAATGCGCAACAAGGGACTGAGGTTCCTGTGCCGCCAGGTACACATCCGCGTCGAGAATACGGATACGCCATTCACCTGCGCGGCGCGCCCCGGAGATATTCTGCAAATCCCGATCGCCCATATGGAAGGAAACTATTTTTGCGATGCGGCAACACTCGCCGATCTCGAGCGGAACAAGCAGATCATTTTCCGGTATGTCCGGCCGGACGGGAGCCCTGCCGGGCCGGATGACGCCGAGGCGAACCCGAATGGATCGCTGCGAGCCATCGCGGGAATCTGCAATCGCGAGCGCAATGTGCTCGGTCTGATGCCGCACCCAGAGCGCGCAGTCGAGTTGCCCCTCGGTTCCGCTGACGGCCTCGTGATTTTTCGCTCGATGGTTGCAAGTCTGACCCGGCAAGCCACGATTTCAGCCTGACACACTCGGCCGGAGCTAAGCTTTTTCGTTCATCACCGGATGGAAATATAGCGAAGGAGTGCGGACGGCCATTTCAATGGCGACAATCGACACGGAAATCAAGGTAACGCCGCAAATCGCGGCCGACCACGGCCTAACCCCCGACGAGTACGCGCGCATCCAGAAAATCCTCCGCCGCGACCCGAATTTCACCGAGCTTGGCATCTTCAGCGTGATGTGGAGCGAGCACTGCTCGTACAAATCCAGCCGCGCCCATCTGAAGCGCCTTCCGACGCGCGGCACGCACGTGGTGCAAGGGCCCGGCGAGAACGCCGGCGTGGTGGACATCGGCGACGGCCTGGTGGCGGTCTTCAAAATCGAGTCGCACAACCATCCGAGCTTTGTGGAGCCGTTTCAGGGCGCGGCGACCGGCGTTGGCGGGATTCTTCGCGACATTTTCACGATGGGGGCGCGCCCAATCGCGGTGCTCGATTCGCTTCGCTTTGGTCCGATCACTGCGGGTGTTGCCGCGGGAGGCGCGACGACGGAGGAGATCGCGCGGAATCGCCACATCCTCGACGGCGTGATTCGCGGCATCGCATTTTATGGAAATTGCTTCGGGGTGCCAACCGTGGGCGGGGAGATTGTCTTCGAGCCGTGCTATTCGAATAATCCACTCGTCAATGCGCTGGCGCTGGGCATCGCTCGGCGCGATGAACTTTTCTTCGCGAGCGCGCAAGGGGTGGGCAATCCCGTGATCTACGTAGGCGCCAAGACGGGCCGCGACGGCATTCACGGCGCCTCGCTGCTGGCCTCGGCCGAATTCAGCGAAGAGTCGCAGCAGAAGCGGCCGAACGTGCAGGTTGGCGACCCATTCATGGAAAAGCTGCTGCTGGAAGCCTGCCTCGAAGCGATGCGCACTGGGGCTGTGGTGGCGATTCAAGATATGGGAGCTGCTGGGCTTACCAGTTCGAGCTCGGAAATGGCCTCACGCGGCGAAATGGGGATCGAGATCGACCTGGCGCGCGTGCCGCAGCGCGAAACGGGCATGACCCCCTATGAAATCATGCTCAGCGAATCGCAAGAGCGCATGCTGTTGGTTGCCGCTCGCGGACGCGAGGGCGAGGTCTTCACGGTGTTCCACAAATGGGGACTCGATGCCATCGAGATCGGTCGCGTGACGGACGACGGCCAGCTTCGCATTCTGAATCATGGCCGCATCGCTGCAGAAATTCCCGCGCATGCGATTGCGGAGCAGGGCCCTGTGTACCAGCGTCCGATTTCAGCGTCGCCAGGGGCGGGGCAACCGCGCGGCCCGCTTGTGGAGTTCGCGAGCGCGGCGACAAACCTTAACGAGCATTTCAGCCGACTTCTCGCTTCGCCCACGATCGCATCCAAGTGCTGGGTCACGGGGCAATACGATTCCATGGTGCGCACCAACACGCGCGTGGGCCCGGGCGCGGGAGATGCCGCCGTGCTGCGACTGAAAGGAACGAAACGCGCTCTCGCGCTTTCGACGGACGGCAACGGCCGCTGGGGTTTTCTCTCGCCGCGCGCGGGCGCGATGCACGCCGTCGCCGAAGCTGCCCGCAACGTTGCCTGCACCGGCGCCAAGCCGATTGCGGCGACGAATTGCCTGAATTTCGGCAATCCCGAAAAGCCAGAAGTGATGTGGCAGTTCAGCGAAGCAATTGATGGCATTGCCGAAGCCTGCCGCGCTCTGGAAGCGCCCATTACGGGCGGCAACGTCAGTTTCTACAACGAGACGCTGGGCAAGCCAATCTATCCGACGCCCGTGCTTGGCGTTCTGGGCTTGCTTGAAGATGCGGAGGATGCGCTGGGAAGCGGTTTTCGCAACGAAGGCGACGCGATTCTGATTCTTGACGCCGGCAAAACGGGCCCTTCGCTGGAACAAGAACAGCAGGAATTTTCATCGTCCGAGTACGCCAAGACAATTCATGGGATCGTCGCAGGCGTTCCACCGAAGATTGACCTTGCCGCCGAGAAGAGCTTGATCGAATGCCTGGTGAAACTTGCGAGAGAAAAGGCGATCCTTTCCGCGCACGATGTGAGCGACGGCGGCTTGGCCGTGACTTTGGCGGAGTGTTGTTTCGGTAGCGAGGGTCTGTCCGTGGATGCCGAACTTACCGCCTCGGCCAAAGAACCCGCGGAGCTTGCGCTTTTTGGCGAGCGGGGCGCCCGCGCCGTGGTATCGCTTCACACTGCTTCGCTTGCCCGCGTGAACGCAGTTGCGGCACAATATAACGTCAAGACGCAACGAATCGGCACAGTCACACGCGGCACATTTCGCATCCAATATGAAGGGGTTCTCGTGATAGAAGGGAATATGGATTCGTTTCGCCGGACGTGGAGTGGATCGTTCGGCGGGGCACTCGAGAGCGCATGATTCCCAAAGTTCACACGCTTGACGACGACCATTTTCACGATCATTGTGGCGTTTTCGGGGTTTTTGGCCATCCAGAAGCCGCCAAACTGACCTATCTGGGCCTCTACGCTCTCCAGCACCGCGGCCAGGAATCGGCTGGAATCGCCTCCAGCGACGGCGCGGACCTGCATTTCCACAAAAGCCTGGGGCACGTGCAGGAAATCTTTACCCCGGAAGTGATCGCGCGGCTGCCTGGTTCGTCCGCAATCGGGCATACGAGGTATTCCACGGCGGGCGATACGACCGTCATCAACGCGCAGCCCGTGGTGATCGATTGCAACAAGGGAAAAATCGCGCTGGGCCACAACGGCAATTTGACCAATGCGATCGAGGTGCGGCGGCGGCTCGAGCACCGCGGCTCGATCTTCCAGACCACGAGCGACACCGAAGTGATCGTGCATCTGGTGGCACGCAGCACGGCGCGCAATCTTGTGGGCGCGCTTGCCGACGCGCTCAATCAAGTAGAGGGCGCCTACTCGCTGCTGCTGCTGACCCGCGACGAGATGTACGCGATCCGCGACCCGCGCGGCTTCCGCCCGCTGGTTCTCGGACGGATCGACGGCGCGTGGGTGGCCGGGTCGGAAACCTGTGCGTTCGATTTGATAGACGCCGAGTACGTTCGCGAGGTAGAACCCGGCGAGATGGTGAGGATTTCGCGCAGCGGCATCGAATCCATTCACTTTGCGCCCGAGAAACAGCACCAATACTGTATTTTCGAGCACGTATATTTCTCGCGACCCGATAGCCTGGTTTTTGGGAGGCCCGTGAATCAGAGCCGGGAGCGTTTGGGGCGGCTGCTGGCGCAGGAGCATCCCGTCGACGCGGATATTGTCACCCCCGTGCCGGACTCAGGCGTGCCTGCGGCAGTGGGCTACGCGGAGGAATCGGGCATCCCCTTCCGGATGGCGTTGATCCGCAACCATTACGTCGGCCGCACATTCATCGAGCCGGAACAGTCCATCCGTGATTTTGGCGTGAAATTGAAGCTGAATCCGGTGCGCCGGTTGCTGGAGGGAAAGCGTGTCGTGCTTGTGGACGATTCACTGGTCCGCGGCACCACCAGCCGCAAGATCGTCCGCCTGGTTCGAGAAGCGGGCGCATCCGAAGTTCACGTGCGCATCAGCTGCCCGTCCACGATTTCGCCCTGTTACTACGGCATCGATACGCCCCGGCGCGACGAGCTGATCGCATCGCAACACTCCGTCGAGGAAATCCGCCAATTCCTGAGCGCGGATTCGCTGGGCTATTTGTCGCTCGATTCGCTGCGAACCGCAGTGGAAGATTCGGAAGGAAAATTCTGTACGTCGTGCTACACCGGCAGCTATCCGACTGAGCTGGTGCAACTCGAGGTGGAGGCTCATCGTGAAGGCTGACGTGGAGGAAGCCGTCGGATCACCCAAAACAGAGAAACATCACGCTACGACGGGTGAATTGGTATGGCGCGAGGTTGTCTCTTGGATCTGGGTAATTCTTGCGTTTTTGTTCATCGAAGGGGTGCTGGTGCAGGCTCGCGTGATTCCCAGCGGCTCGATGGAAAATACGGTGCTGATCGGCGACCACCTGATCGTGAGCCGCATCGGCTACGACGCGGGAATCCCATTTACCCGGTGGCATGTGCCCCTTTGGCGAAAGCCGAAGCGGCAGCAGATCATCGTATTCCGCGCGCCGCTGCCGGAGGAGGGCTATCCGGATTTTATTAAGCGGTGCATTGGCCTGCCGGGCGACCACATCAAGATCGTGGGACAAAAAGTGTACGTCAACGACGTGCTTTTGAAGGAGCCCTACGCTCTGTACGATCCCGACGGCATAGACGTTCCCAGCGGCAGCTTTCCGTCGGCCGCCGAAGGGCCGGATTGGCAGGGCCGGCTTCGGCCGCAATGGGCGGCGGAACTGCCCTCGCACATCGTCAACGGAGAGTTAGTAGTGCCGCCAGGCGATTATTTTATGATGGGCGACAACCGCGACAACTCCTACGACGGCCGGTATTGGGGGTTCGTCCCGCGCAACGACATCATCGGTACGCCGGTGGTGATTTATATGTCGATCGACGCGCCGGAGGAAGTTTGGGAGCCGGGTCACATTGGCGAGCGTTTTGGCACGTACCTCAAAGCGTTTGTTGATCCGGGAGAAGTACGCTGGCGGCGCCTGTTCCGTATTTTTTGATGCTTTAAGATTGCGCGGGTCATTCCTTCACAAAACGAGTCTCCTTCATGCGCTACGCCGACGCTGGCGTCAACATCTCCGTTGCCGATGAAGCCAAGCGGCGCATTGCCGCCATAGCGGGAAAGACGTTTCGCCGCGGCGTTCTCGCGCCGATCGGCGGCTTTGGCGCGCTCTTTCAACTGGACCGCAAGCGTTGGCGCGATCCGGTGCTCGTGGCCAGCGCCGACGGCGTGGGCACCAAACTGAAGATCGCTTTCGCCACGGGCGTTCACTCCACGGTCGGCGCCGACATCCTCAATCATTGCGTGAACGACATTCTGACCCAGGGCGCCGAGCCTCTGTTTTTTCTCGACTATCTCGCCATGGGAAAGTTGGATACGGACGTCGTCGAGCAGGTGATCGAAGGAATGGGCCGCGCAGCGAAGAAAGCGGGATGTTCGCTCATCGGCGGCGAAACAGCCGAGATGCCCGGTTTCTATTCGCCGGGCGAGTACGATCTCGCCGGTTTCATCGTGGGAGCCGTGGAACGCAAGAAACAACTCGATCCACGGCGCGTGCGGCCGGGCGATGTACTGCTCGCGCTGCCATCGAACGGGCTGCACACGAACGGCTATTCCCTGGCGTGCAAGCTTGTCTTCGACGTGGCGAAGCTCGGGCCGGATTCTTACGTTGCCGAAGTGGGCAACAAGATCGGCGCGGAACTCTTAAAGCCGCATCGAGCCTACTGGCCTTTGCTCAAAAATATACTGGC
>Ga0307372_10011133_pt1 | contig 12055 bp, 9 predicted proteins | sample OX1MG_FD_202533 | JGI IMG/M metagenome (GOLD analysis project Ga0307372, IMG submission 202533) | Soil microbial communities from Risofladan, Vaasa, Finland - OX-1 | ecosystem: Environmental > Terrestrial > Soil > Coastal area > Acid sulfate soil | place: Finland: Risofladan, Vaasa | collected...
AAACGCGGAGACTACGGAGCCTAGGGAGGAGAGTGGCCCGGCGGAGCAGAAGAACGCCGCAACGCCCGAGTCGGCGTGAACGTTGTTTTCGAAAATACCCACAAATGGGGAGAGACTTCGCGCTCTGCCCGTGAGATATTCAGCGCAATGGAGAATCCAGGAGTGATCAAAAACAGAGGATGTCGGCTCTCCGGCTGGTTCAGACGGATCGAACAGATGTTCCTCGTCGTGATTCCGATGGCGGCTTTGTCTCTCTTGAAGCTGCTTCAGACCCGATTGAGCGGCGGGAAAACGACGTCGTTCGACATGGACGCCGACGACTTCTCGGGAGTGGCTCGCGATCTCGAAGGGTCGAAGACACGCGTGGTAGCCCCATCCTGTCCTGACCGCGGCGCCAACGTACGTCCTGTGTCCGGCTTCGGCGTTCCAGCTCCGTCGAATTTGGCCACCAGGATCGAAAACGCTAGCGACTCCTGCGAGCTTGAAGCAGGAACGGCCCGAACACCGCGGCGATTCGATCGACTGCCTCCGGCAACCCGGGGCCCTCAAGCCGATTGCGGGACAGGAACGCCGACCACTGTGTCTGCTTTTGGCGATCCTCAGCGAGCTCTCGAGACAGTCCGATCGGAAGCTCTCCCGGGAGCGCCGTACCGCGGCGAGAGAGGGTCGCTACGATGGCTGCGGACAGCTGTCCGGGCGTGGGTTCTCGGGACAGTGCGAGCAGATCGAAGTAGTCCTTCATGCGACTGTTTGCGATCCCGAGCTTCACGATTGCTTCAAGCTTTTCGGCTATCACCGTCGCCCGGGGGTATGCGAGAAGCTCCGGCGCCGGCATATCGGCGAGTATCGTCGGGCATCGAGCGCGCTCCGGTCCCGGCGTTACCGCATCTCCGAAGCCGACATCAAGCTGGAGCGTCGCGCGCGCACTTCCAAGCCGCGCAAGCAGTTTCGCACGCAGGCCGCCGTAGTTGGCCTCTTCACGAATCTCGGATACTCGAACCGAGCCTTGGTCGAAGAGAATGCCGTCTTCACCTGGGATCGAGCAGATCTCTCGCACGGTCTGCGCGAGGCTTTCGGGATCGAGCGATCCCAAGCCGAGAAAGTCGGCATCCCGCGTTGGCCGAAGTGGCAAGTTGAACCAGAGGTCGAAGAGAAGCGCGCCTTTGAGCAGGAACCGCTCGCGGTACGGCGATATGCTCAGACGGTAGAGAAATCGCTCGATCGCATAGCGCCTCAGGGTGACGGTGAAATCCTCGCCTCGCTCCTTGGCGTGATTGAGAAGCCGGTCGTGAATCGATATGGCCCGGCTATCCGTCACGCAAGCGCCTCAAGGTAGGGACGAATGACGTTCGTCACCCGGTCGACCTTCGCGAAGCGCCAGAGCTCGTCGATGTCAAAGCGATCAGTCCCCCTCGCCTCACGGAGCGCCTCGAGAGCGACGTCGAGCCCAATGCGGTTTCTGAACTTGAAGCAATCCGCCACGGTCTTCTCGATTCCCGTTATCCTTATCGAGATTCCTTCGATTTGGCGGGTCTCCACGCCAGCGTTGAGGGACTGCGAGGAGTAGCGAATGACCCGAAGCGATGGGTAGTCGAGCCGAGGCGGGTATGCCTTGTTGGCGATGGCGATCCACACTTCGTGTGGCGACTGGGTCGTAAGCTCGTGGTAGCGAAGGGCCGTCAGAAGGCAGAACACTGCCCTCGGTGCCCGTCGAGCGACCGCCGCAAGGGCTTCGTTGTCGGATTCCTCGTAGGACGGGAGCGCATAGACTCCCCTGGCGATTCGCTTCAGCCTGCCTGCCGCAACCAGACGGGTGAGCGTGATTCGCGGAACGCCTGCCGCCACCAGGTCGCGGGAGCGAGCGGTTACGCGCCGAGCGAAGAGCTTCTGTATTTGGGTCTCGACGGACTCCATGTCATATGTTCCATAGTCTCGGTAATTATTGTCAAGTACCGAGATAATGGAACGCCTCCACGTCTGCCAATCGAAAAGGTGCCGAAGCAGAGGTCCGGCCGATTCCATTGAAATCAATGCTACGCAATTCGTGTGGCAGGGAGCGAGAGTCGATGACACCAAGGTGCGCTCCGAATTGCCGAGGTTACCACCGTTGCCGTTCTTTGATCCCAACAAACGGCACGAAATAACGCAGATTATACCCTTGTAGGCTTACGTCCCTTGCGTCTAGGACAAGACCGAAGGACACAACCGGGCGAAAAGACGAGCATGGCATCGCCATTGTCGCCTAAAGCCGCTTCTCGATCACGACAAAAGCTCAGCGAGGTAGAAGACCTCAAGGAAAGCGATATTCCACATTCCATGATGCCCTGCATCGGGTGGAGCGGCTCCGCCGAAACAGGATGCCGCGCCTATGTTATGCAGGCCAGCCAGTACACGGACCATCGCCGTGATCCATGAGGAAGGCAGCAACGTGCGGCCGGGTCGAAGGCGTGCACTCCTCTTGTCGACAGGAAGCCCTCTTACATTCTAGTATAGTCGGCCGGCCGCTCAATGCAAGGTGTTCTCCTGCCAAATGACCCCGAAAGTGCTCACCTTCCGTGGGTGTCTCCAACGTCCGCAAGATAGTCTGCAGAGTACACTCTGGTGCAAAGGAGCGACCGAATACTCTCAAACTCACGGACGATCGAAGGTACTGGCACAGTAACGCAAAAGCTCATCGCGCTGCGCGCAGCAGAGGAAAGAGACGCTCCCGACGCCCTCCACTACACGCTGAAGGGCCGCTTTCCGCCTCGCCCGATCCTTTCACGAGCTGAAGATCCGCGCAGAGCAGATAGCGAGGAGGCGAGACTGACGGTGTGCGCCGGCCCTGGCGCTACCCGAGCGCGGCAAGCGCCGCGTGGAGGTAGCCGATCGCGAATGCCATACCTGCGTGCCATCCCCCTTCGCAACACAGTAGGGGGGTGTGGTCGGGGATAATGACGCCCTCGTAGTGGTTTCGCTTGAGAATACTCAGCACCCTGAGGACGTCGATGTCGCCGTCGTCGATGAAGCTCTCTTCGTAGCGCGGCATCTTACCGCGAATGTTGCGGCAGTGCACGTAGCCGAGGCGCCCCTGGGCGCTGTAGCGCTCCGTCGCTTCGTAGACGTCGCCTTCCGCCATCTCCGCGATCGTTCCGAGGCAAAACTCGAGGGCATTCGACGGGCTCGGATCGATGTCGATCAATCGCTGGTAGAGATCCGGTCTGTAGACGAGGCGGGGGGTCGACCGCACCGTCGCGGCCGGTGGGTCGTCGGGATGGGCTGCCATCTTCACGCCGGCCTCTTCTGCCACCGGCAGGATGGCCTTCAGAAAGTACTCCAGCCTCTGCCAGAGCTCTTCGCTCGTGATCTGCGGGAGAGTGCCGCTCGGCGCGGTTTGGTCGTAGACCATGTTCCACACCATTCCGAGGGGGAGGGGAGTCTGATCGACCTCGTGAACGCCGACGCTCTCCGCGCCGCCGCGGGCGAAGTTGCCGGTTATGCGACTTGCCACGCCGGCAATGCTGAAGTTGTAGCCCATGACGGGTATGCCGGCTTTCCCGATCGAGCGTATGAGAGCTTTCAGCCCCTCGAGCTGCTCGTGCTTCCGTGGGCCATCGAGCAGCACGTCGTACCAGAATGCGGGGTCGAAGTTCTCGATGGCCTCGAGGACGAGGCCCTCGCTCTCGATCTCCTTTCGAAGTGCCGTGAGCACTTCGTCCGTCCAGAGACCGTGTGGGTCGCCGGCGATGCCCCAGCCGCCGGCAGTCGAGCCGACAGGTTGATTGTCGGAGCTGGTCTCCCCGGCCGGTTGGCGATAGTAGTCCACGAGATGTATCACCACATGGCTGCAGCCGATCTGCCGTGCGAAACGGTAGTTCTCTCTTCGCAGCATATGTTTATAGAGGCCGATTCCGAGCTTCATGCACATCTCCGTTTCCCTAGAATCCAATGCTCGCCCCGCCGTCGACCGGGAGAATCGCACCGGTTATGAAGCGGGCGGCCGGCGAGGCGAGGAAGCGCACCGCATGAGCGATCTCCTCGGGAGTGCCCAGCCGGCCGGCCGGGGTGCGAGAGAGCACCTTGTTCAGCCGATCCGGATCGCCCTCGAAGGCCTTGCGCGACATGGCGGTATCGATCCAGCCGGGCGCCACTCCGTTCACCGTGACCCCGAGCGGGGAAAGCTCGGTAGCAAGCTGCCGTATCAGCCCCGCGAGGGCGCTCTTGGCTGCCGTATAGGCTGAAACCTGGGGGATGCCGAAGAGCGAAGCCATCGACAGCAGCATGATGACGGCGCCCTCCTTTCGCTTCGTCATCTCACGGGCGCACTCCCTTGTCAGCGAGAACACCGAAAGAAGATCGATCCCGATCACCTCGGCGAATTCGGAATCGGAGGTCTCGCTCAAGCCGCGCTTGAGGTTGACGCCGGCATTGTTGACGAGGATGTCCACGGGGCCACATTCATCGGTGATCCGCTGGACGAATTCAGGGATTGCCACGAGCTTCGCGAGATCTTGAACGTAATAGCGAGCCGACGCGCCGATTGCACTAGCGGCTTCCTTCAGCGGATGCTCGCGCCGGCCGCAGATAATCACCTGGGCACCCGCTTCCGCCATCTCTTGGGAGATGGCCAGTCCGATGCCGGTGCCGCCGCCGGTGACGAGGGCACGCTTGCCTTCGAGGGAAAATGCTCGGGAGCTCTCCGGGGAGCTCCCCCGCGATGTCATATCAATCACTCCTTCGGGCTACCCTTGACGCCGGTGCGCCCAGGATCTGCAGTAACGGCGGGCGCATCCAATGCACGCGGCGATGGGAGCCCTCGTGGTCGAAGCGAGCACGCTGACCTCTCATGACAGGGTCATCTGCACCTTGATCGCATGGTCACCGGTGACGGCCACTCTAAATGCTTCTTCCTGCTCCGAAAAGTCGAACACGTGGGTAATGAGGTGATCAACCGTAAGGGCACCCCGTGAAACCAGGTCGATCACCGTTCCAAAGACGTGCGCGTAACGAAACGACCCGAGAATCTGCATCTCCTTGGAGGTTGTCAGATGCCCGGGTATGCTCGATTGTTTGGGCTGAGATCCGATCTGCACGAGCGTTGCACCACGTGCAGCCGCCTCCATCGCTTGGGAGAGCGCCGAGGGGGAACCCGAGGCCTCGAAGAGCAGGTCGAATCCGAGCGGAACGAACTCCTCGACCTTCTTGCGAAAGTCCGCGTCGCGAGAGTCGAATGCGACATCGGCTCCGTGTAACAGCGAAAACTCGCGGCGAAACGGATCGGGATCGCTTACCGCGATCTTGCCAATGCCCATAGATCGCAGCAGCGTCAATAGGCTTTGACCAATTGTACCCCCTCCGGTGACGAACACGCTTTTCCCGAAGACGTTTCCCGCCCGCACGATGGCGTGTGCGGCGACGGCGAGCGGCTCGACGAGGGCACCAACCTTGAAGTCGAGCGAATTCGGGAGGCGGTAGCAGCTCCTCTCGGGGGCGACTACGTACTCAGCCATTCCGCCGTCGAGGTGTGGGTAGCTGCTCGCCGACCCAAAGGTTCTCATGTTCCGACAGAGGTTGTACCGGCCCAACACGCATTCGGGACACCATCCGCACGAAAGCGCAGGTTCGACGGTGACGCGATCTCCGGCGGAAAAGCCCGTTACTCCTTCGCCGACTTTTTCGATCCTGCCCGAGAACTCGTGACCGAGAACAAATGGATCGCGGAGCACGAAGTCGCCCACGCTTCCGTTGAGATAGTAATGCACGTCCGAACCGCAGATCCCGACCGCCGCGATCCGTATCAGAACGCTGTCGTCCGGAATCTCCGGTATTGGTTTCGACTCCGACCGCATGTCTCTGGGGCCATGCAGCACGTAGCACTTCATTGCGTTCATCTAGTTGCTCCTTTTGGTTGTGTTCGCATTGTCGTTCCAGCAATCCCCTTCGCTTCCGCTGTCGGCGCAGGCGCGAGCCGCTCAGCCGGCGAACATGGCCTACTGCTATGCGGGGCATCGGCGGAAACACTCTTCATGAGAGTCCATAGACCCGTGCGGCGTTTTCAGCGTAGACCTGAGCGAGCTCCGGTTCGGAGAAAATGCCACCATCGCGAACGTAATCGATGAGCTCGCGGTAGCTTGCCTTCACCGCCACCGAGGGAATGTCACTGCCCCAGAGGATGCGCGCACTCCCAAGAAGCTCTTTAGCGATGGCGATGTAACGGCAGGCCGAAGGGAATGGATACGCCTCCGGCATGACGCTGTTCGGTATAGAGGCTATCGTAACGTTGATGTTGGAAATCGGCGCAAGCTTCTCGAGGCTGGAACGGACCTCCGCGTAGTGGTCTCGTCCGGGATAGAAGATGTGCTCTGCCACAAAGGTAATCCCCGGATGTCGCTTCGCGATCGCCACGAGGCCGTCGATCTGAAGGCTTGGCTCACCGAACGTGCCGAGATCAAGGCTGACGACGAGGCCTTCACTCTCGGCGAGCTCCCAGATCCATTGCATCGCCGGACCGTCGAGCTCGAGGTCGGAGTGATAGCCGGATAGCCCAAAGGCGCGGCTTATCTCGAACTTCAGGCCGCGAAAGTGGAACGAGCGAACAAGGTGCTCCGCGATCGCGCGAGCCTCGAAGGCGAAGGGGTCGAAGGTCCCCATTCCATATAGGCGGCCGGCGTGGCGTTCCTGCGCCTCAAAGGTGTACTCGTTGCAGAAACCGTAGAAGGAGCCCTGCATGAGAATGGCCTTCGAAACCCCGTGCTCGTCGAGTATCTCGATCAGCTTGTCGTGTGTAAACGAGACGTCACCCCACGAGCTTGGGACAATCTGGACCTCTTCCCCGTCGAGCCAGCGCGCGCGCCCCTTTCCGACTGCCCTGAACTCGCCCTTTCGGCCCAAGCCCGCGATGTGCTCGATCACGTGGACATGAGCGTCGATGATCGTGTAGTTGTTCGTTCCCACTCTTTCCGTTTCCTATACGCTCGGCCGGCGACGACGCTACAGCTCGATCTTGTTGACCATGGAGGCGATCATCTTGGCGGAAGCGATGTGCGCACGCATTGCATGCTCAGCGCCGTCGGCATCGTTATCCAGCATTCGCTCGATGATCCGCGCGTGCTCGCTGTTGCTCACCTTAAGGCGATTCTCGACACGGGCGCCGAGGACGGCGATACGCATGTTTTGTGACAGGACATTGTTCATCAGGCGAATGAGATACTGATTTCCCGTGCTCTCGACAAAGTACAGGTGCATAAGAAAGTCATTCTGAATAATGACTTCGGGCTCCAGCTTCTCCTTTGTGAACAGCTTGTGCAACTTCTCGAGTCGAACCCTCTCGGCGCTCTGCGTTGCGAGCCGCGCGACAAAGGGCTCGACCACCTCGCGCACGGTGTAGATCTGCAACGTCGCCCACTGAAATAGGTGCGACGATGACTCCGCGCCGAGGCATGATGATCAGGAGCCCCTCGCTTTCGAGGGCGTTCACCGCCTCGCGGACCGGCGTTTTGCTGACGCCGATCTCCTCCATGAGATGGTTCTGATCCACCACTGAACCCGGCATCAGCTCGCAGGTTACGATCTTGTTCTTGATGTAGATGTACGCCTTTTCCTTGAGCGTCGGCGCATTCTTATCCACCATCGGCTTTCCCGTCGTGTAGCGAATCTCCAATGCTGAATTATGTCGCACAGATCCTCTTTTCTCCATCCGTTACACGCCTAGATAGCGGCGGCTCTCCTCCCTTTCGGAACCGATGCGACGAGAATAACCATCAGGAGCGCCCCTTGGATGATGCGCTGGAAAGAGGCCGGGAGCATGCTGAGATTCAACAACGCGACAATGAATGTAAGGAGGAGCGCTCCACTCACCGCACCGGCGACGCTTGATCTGCCTCCCGAGGCGCTCGTTCCGCCAATCACCGTAGCAGCCACCGACGTCATGAGATATGAGACCCCCATGTCCTGCGAAGCCCCGCCGAAGTAGCCCCCCAGGAGGGTGCCGGTAATGCCCGCGAGGACGCTGCTCACGACAAATGCCGAGGTGACGATCCGTGACACGTTAATGCCAGCCAGCGCGGCCGCTCTACGGTTCTGCCCAACCGCGTGCAGGTATTTCCCGAACTTCGTGCGGTACAGGAGTCCAGCGATGAGAAGGGCGACCACAGCCGCAATGAAGATCATCGGCGAGAGCCCCAGGATTCGGAGCTTCTGCGCGAAGTGGGCCATCCCGGCCGACGGCATCCCTGTTGTCTGCTCAGATACGATAAGGACTACCGAGTAGATAATGAAGCCTACCGCCAGGGTCGTTATCATCGGCGGCACGCGAAGTCGAAGGTTGATCATTCCAATGACGATTCCAATGACGATGCAGACGGCAAGAGACACGATCAGACCGACCGCCATTCCGTAGCTCGCCGTGAGCATGGAAAAAACGTAGGCCACCAGAGCAACCGTGTACTGACTCGAGAGGTCGATCGCACCGTTGCCCGAGGTGATGACGGTCATCTGGCCGAGGCTCATCAATACGAGGAAGCTCGCAAGCGTGGCGCTGCTTGTCAGCATCAACACCGAGAATCGCTTCGTATAGAAGCTGATTACGATCCACAGAATGATCGACCCAACGACCGACCAGATCCACACGTTTCGGGTTAGGAACTTCCGCGCACTCATCGCTTTGCCTCGATTCTGCCGCTCAACAGCTTGAGTGCGAGCGCACCAATGAGGATCAGCCCGGTGACGGCGCTCTGAAGATTTGAGTTGATGCCGACGAAGGTGAGCAGGAATGAGATGCTCGAGATCGCGAGCGCCGCCGCAACGACACCGACCGGCGAGCTGATCCCGCCCTGAAATGCGCAGCCACCGAGGATGATCGTCGCCACACTAAGCATCGTGTAGGATGCGGTCGAGTTGGCGTCCCCGGAGTTTGAAACTGCAGTCAGCATCAGTCCCCCGACCGCCACCATCAGACCGGAAAGCCCGTACGCAACGAGCAAAGCGGTGAGCTGCGACCAGCCTGCTCTGCTCACGGCCGCCGGATTGCTGCCCATCGCATTGATGATCATCCCGTACTTCCACCTGCGCACTACCCAGTAGGCGCCCGCCGCCGCAGCTATCGCGATAACGATCGGCATCGGGATGACCGGAAACGAGAAGTTCGAAAAGGCGAGAAGCCATCCTGGAGCGTGTCCGCCCGGCTCCGGTCCAATGATCAGCGCTACCCCAAGCCAGACGAAGGAGGCGCCGAGGGTGATGACGATCGATGGAATCTTCGTAAAGTAGATGATCGCTCCGAGCCCAGCGTAGGCGAGCACTAGGAGCAGACAGTACGCCACACCCAGACCCGGAATCGTGGAGAGGACGAATGCACCTATCACGTTCATCAGTCCCACTGAGGTGCCATTGCCGAGATCGATTCCGCCGGCGATGACCATGAACATCTGCCCGAGCGCAATGAAGACGAGCGGGACCGCGGAGGAGTACAGGAGCTGCAGTCCGAGGTAAGAGGCGATGCGATGATTGTACAGCGCATTGATGAAGTAGATGACGACCAACGCAGCAAAACCGAGGAAAGCCGGGTTGCTGAGAGCTCTGGTGATGAAGCCACCCCTCCGCGCTGCCATCCGCGATGACGGCTCACCGGAGGCACCCACCACCCCCTTGGACTTCTCTCGGAAGGAAGTCTTGATGATGTTCTGCACACTCACTGCGTCGCCGACGAGCTCTTCAACGATCCTGCCCTCGTGCATCACGTAGACACGATCGCACTGCTCCATCTCAAGATCCTCGGTGCTGTGCAGAAGGATTGCCTTCCCCTGCAGTTTGGCCTCCTCGAGGAGCCGGTATATCTCCTGCTTCGTTTCAACGTCGACGCCACTCGTTGGATCATTCAGTAGGATGAGTCCCGAGTCCGCGGCGAGGCAGCGTGCGAGAAGCGCCTTTTGCTGGTTCCCGCCGGACAGGCTGGTGATGTCGTCGAAAATCCCCTGAGCCGTGAATTTCAGCTTGTCATACCAGAACGAGGCGAGCGCGTTAAACCTCCTTTTCCGGATCATCCACCAGCTGGCCACCTTGCCTAGGTTGGAGATCAGGGTGTTGTCGGCAATGTTCCACAGAGGAAAGATCCCTTCGGTCTGACGATCGCCGCTAACGTAGGAGGCATTCGTTGTGAGCCTGATGGCCGGATGTCGACGCTTTCGAGACGCAGCGAAGATCTCGCCGATGAGCTTGTCCTGCCCAGCTCCAGCAAGCCCGGAAAGCCCGACCATTTCCCCCTGTCGTACGTTCAACCTGATATCGCGGAGGCTTTCAGTGCTTAGGCCGGTGATCTCGATCGTGACGGATAGCTCGTGGCTTTGTTTCACGGCCGCGCGCGGAGCCTGGACCTGTCCGCCGAGGATCTCCACAAGGTCGTGCATTGAGGTCTCGCTGCGATAGGCGGACCAGTGGGTCCTGCCGCTCTTCATGACGACGACCCGGTCACAGACCCGTTCGATCTCGTCGAGCTTGTGGGAGATGTAGACAATCGCGACACCCGTTGCTGCAAGCTCGCGCATTGCCTCGTGGAGCTGACCGATTCTGTCGGCTGTGAGTGACGACGTGGGCTCGTCGAGGATGAGGAGCTTCAACCCCGCGTGCGAAGCCGCCTTCGTGATCTCGATCATCTGGCGTTGCGGCAGGGGGAGATCGCTCACGCTAGCGCGTACGTCGATACCGTGGCCGGGGAAGATGCTGTCGAGATAATCCTGTGTCTGAAGAACGGCACGCCGTCGCCATCCCGGCCGTCCGAAGGGTTGGTGATCCATGAGGTTGATCATGAAGTTCTCGTAGACTGTCAGGTTCGAAAGAAGTGAGAGCTCCTGATATGCGCAGGAAATGCCGATCTCCCTGGCAACGTTCGGGCTGTACGACGCGTCGAGTTGCCGCTTGTTGTCGAGAACTACCGTTCCGCTCGTCGGTAGATGCACGCCGGTGATGATCTTCATCAGCGTGGATTTGCCCGCGCCGTTCGGTCCGACCAGACCAAGAACCTCCCCCAGGCGAACTTCGAGGTTCATATCGTTCAGCGCACGGGTCGTTCCGAAACTCTTGCAGATGCGATTCAACTGCAGATAGGTGTGGCTGGTTGCCGTTGCTTCATTCCCCATACGTGCCCTGAAGGTCCAAGAAGAATCGGTGGCGCCTCCCGATGTCGGAAGGCAACCGATTGGTACCGATTTCGGCCGGTTTGGCGCCAACCGGAATCGGTGTCGTGCGTGAGACGGCCGAAGCCAGCCTACTCCTTGTAGTACGTCTTCTCAATCCACGCGTGATCGTAGCCTTTCGCGGCGACCTCGTTTGCTTTGAGGTTCGTGAAGTTGTCCACCATGCTTTGGGTAATGTCGAGCGCCGGCATGATCATGGTCATCGGAACCTTAACGCCGTTCAAGATATCAACCGCGACGTAGAGGGCCGATGCCGCGCTCCAGGGATTCGCCGCCCATGAGAAGGTCTTGTAGCCGTTCTTCGCTTTCTCCTTTGCCCACCACGTCAGGAAGTTGCCACGATTCCCGCCAATCACGATCGGGATCGGTCGCCCTGCCGCTTCGAAGGCTTGAAGAGCGCCGTAGGCGTCACCGCCCTGTCCGAGCACACCGTCAATGTGCGGCATACTCGGAAGGATCGACGCTACCTGCTGCTGCGCAATGGATGTGGTCCATTGACCGTAGACGGAGCCGACGATCTTGATATTCGGGAATTTCTTGAGGGCCGCGATGACCGCATCGTGGAAGTTCGTGTCGAAGGGCACACCTGCCTGTCCACGGATCTCAATGATATTTCCTTTGTCGTACGTAAGCGCTGCCAGGTGGTCGACCGCTTTCGTAGCCATTGCGGTTGTATCGAAGTTGATCTGATAGCACTCCGTAGAGGTAACCGGTCCATCGTTCACGATGATGACCGGAATTCCCGCCTGGTGGGCCTTTGCGATTGCTCCGTTCAGGCCCGAAGCGCTACCCGGATCGATGATAATGGCGCTGACACCGTCGAGGACGAGGCTTTCGATCTGCGAGACCTGCGTCGCGACGTTGTTGTTCGACAGCAGCATCGTGTA
>Ga0307372_10011135_pt1 | contig 12054 bp, 16 predicted proteins | sample OX1MG_FD_202533 | JGI IMG/M metagenome (GOLD analysis project Ga0307372, IMG submission 202533) | Soil microbial communities from Risofladan, Vaasa, Finland - OX-1 | ecosystem: Environmental > Terrestrial > Soil > Coastal area > Acid sulfate soil | place: Finland: Risofladan, Vaasa | collected...
ACATCTCCTTCATCGCGGTCTCTATCACGTTGCCGTCCGAGACCGGCAGCCCGCATATGCTCACATAGACCTTGGCCTTCCCTCCCGCTCTCCTGTACTCCGCAATGTTCCTCGCAAAGTAATCGAGCCCCATGCTCGGGAAGCCCTGCGCATTTACCAGGTCCAGCTCCGCGTCAAGCGTGGCGACCCTGACCCTCTTGTTCCCCTCCCTTGGGTTCAGCACTACGGTGCCCGGCTCCTGCATCCCGAAGATCTGCTGGAACACGAGAAGCGCATCGCCGTTCTTGTCCATCCCGGCTGCAGTGCCGAACGGCACCACGTCTATTCCGTTTATCCTGACGCTCAACCCCTTTGGAGGGGCGAAGAACGGCCCGAGCAGCATCGATATCTTCTTCCCATCCCTGTGCAGCAGGTCCAGCATCAGCTCGTGGACCATCTCGGGGTCGTTGCCGCACCTCTTGTACAGCCTAGGCCTCGCCTCGTTCCTGAAGTAATCGGGATTCCTAAGCCCCCTAAGCAGCATCGCCTTGTCCATCAGGTTGAGCTCGGGAAACTTTTTGACCTCTTCCGTGTGCGCCATGGAAACCTACTCGGTTATTTTTGTGTAAACCTTCTTTATGTTGGAATATGTCAGCTCCTCTATTTGCTGATTCGTGAACTCGTTTTCCTTCAGCATCTTGATGAAATCGCCGTAGCCGTCCATGCTCCTTATCCCCGACATGTACGACTCCTTGGGCTTGCCCGCCATGTATGTCTTCTCCTCAAGGCTGTGCGGCGCGTGGTCGGTTTCTATCCAGTCTATCTTTCCCGCCCTCAAAAGAGCCCTCAGCATGAACATCTCGTCCACATCCTTGATGGGCGGGTTCACCTTCAGCCTTGTAGCGCTGCTGCACTGCATGTCGTAAGTAGAGTAGGTAAGATGGTGCGGCGTAACGGCGCACGTTATGCTCATCTGTGTCTTGGCGTCGTTCACCAACTCCACTGCCGCGGCAGTTGATGTGTGGCATATGTGCAGGTTGCCGTTGAAGCCCTCCTGCCTTGCGAATGCTATCTGGTTTGCTACTCCCTTCACCTCCATCGATGGCGGCTTGGCGAGATTCCATGTGAAAGGCTTCTCCGGTTCCCAGCAGCCGTAGCAGGCAAGGCTCTCGTCCTCGCAGTGCACCGCTATTATCCCCGTGTAGCGCTCTTCCTTTGCTATCCTGTAGACCTTCCTCTGCCCCTCCTCATCCACCACCGACAGGTCCCCAGTGGAACGCCCCGCGTAAAGCTTCATCCCGACAACCTTGGGGTTCTGCTTTATCTCCGCGAACGCAGACCTGAGCTGGTCCGCGCTGCTTGTTGCGCCCAGGTATATGTAGTAGCCGCCAAGGCAGCCCTGCACCTCAGCGGTTCTTAGCCTCTTTCTTGCGAGCTCGGGAGTTATTATAGAAGGCTTGGTGTTGGGCATGTCGCACACAGCAACTATGCCATGGCTCTTGGCTAGCTTCATCCCCTTCCTTATCGTGTACTTGTAGGATTCGTCCCAGTCCCTGAAATGGACGTGGGTGTCTATGTGCTTCATCCATCGGTATCTGTTTTGGCTAATATTTATACTTTGCCAAGTGTGGATAAAAATGCCCCAAGCCGGATTTGAACCAGCGACCTATCCGTCTTCAGCGGATCGCTCTCCCACTGAGCTATTGAGGCACAAATAGAGACGTAAAATAGAATTGAATATAAAGATATATATCTGTATTGCAAAGTCTGCTCATGCCATTGACGTGGGACACTCTCTCACCGTATGACAGGCTGGTCAACACCTCGCTGATAGAGCCCAGGGCATACCAGATCAACATAATCAAGAGCATTTACACGGGCGGCAACACGCTTGTTGTCCTGCCAACTGGACTGGGCAAGACCCTCATAGCCGTGTTTGCCATGGCTAACGCGCTGCACAACGGGAAGAAGGCCGTCCTGCTCGCGCCCACCAAGCCGCTGAGCGAGCAGCACCATATCTCGCTCACAAGTCTGCTCAACATCGATTCCGGCCATATCCTCCTTCTGACCGGAAGCCTCGGGGCGGAAAGCAGGGCGAGGCTCGAGGAGGAGGCGAAGGTTATCGCAGCTACGCCTCAGACTTTCGCCAACGACCTGAAGAAGGGAAGGATAAACCTAGATAACATCGGCGTGGTGGTGTTCGACGAGGTCCACAAGGCGGTGGGCAAGTACGCCTACACCTACATCGCCGATGAGTGCAAGCTCAAGGGGGTCCAGCTCATAGGCCTCACCGCCTCGCCGGGAAGCAACAGGAAGAAGATAGACGAGCTGATAGAGGCGCTGGGCGTTGAGAACATAGAGATAAGGATATCCACGGATCCGGACGTCGAGCCGTACGTGATGGAGAAGACGGTCGAGACCATATACGTGGAGCCGGGCAAGACCGTAGAGTCCATAATGGGGCTGCTCAAGCCCGTCATCGACGAGCACCTTGCCAAGCTGTACGGCTACGGACTCAGCCCGTTCAAGAAATCAGACGGGTTGTCGAAGGGAAGGATACTCGAGATAGGCAGGGGGATAGACAAGCTGGAGGCCAAGAACTACAAGTTCATGGCGCTTCTGCACTACGTGTATCTGCTGCATCTGTCGCACGCCTACGACCTCGTCAGCACCGAGGGGCTCTACCCCTTCATGAGCTACTTCGACGCCCTCAACGCCAAGGAGAAGAAGAGCAGGGCGCTCAACAGCATACTCACCAACGGCAACGTGGTGCTTGCGATAAAGACCGCCAAGGAAGCTCTGGACAGGTTCGAGGAGCACCCGAAGATGGAGTACATAAAGTGGTTCATCACCAACGAGATGAAGGGCAAGAACGTCATAGTGTTCGCCCAGTACAGGTCAACGATAAAGAAGCTAACCGACCTGCTCAAGGGGCAGGGCATCAACGCGCGCTCGTTCGTGGGGAAGAGCCAGGGGGTCACGCAGGAGAACCAGAAGAGCACTATCGACGACTTCAGGAAGGGCAAGTTCAACGTCCTTGTCTCCACATCGATAGGCGAGGAGGGGCTGGACATACCAAGCGTCGACGCCGTCATCTTCTACGAGCCGGTGGCTAACGAGATAAGGAGCATACAGCGAAGGGGCAGGGCAGGAAGGATTAAATTCGGGCAAGTGCTCATACTAGTGGCAAGGAAGACGAAGGACGAGGCCTACCTGATGATAGCCAGGACAAGGGAGAAGAGGATGAGGGACCTCGTGATGCAGATAAAGAGTGGCATAGAGAGGGGCCACACGGCAAGGTCAAGGCAGAGCATGTTGAAATAGGGAATCGGATGACGCAGGCAAAAACCGGATACGGGGACTTCGAGCGCAGGATGAACCAGCTGATGCAGGAGAGCTCAACCGCGAGGAAGGAGATGTATGAGCTTGTCACCAGACTGAAGCAGTATGCGGATGGCTTCGTATGGAACCCATTCTCGCCGAACACGGCCGCCCTGCAGCAGCTCAGGGTGCCCGAGGTCTTCTACGAGACATCAAGGCTGATGAACGAGCTGGCACACGACAAGTTGAGGATGGTAAAGCTCGGGCCATACGGGCCTGAGGGGAAGGCTGAGGCTATGAAGCTGGTCGGCAAGTTCATTGAGGGGGGAGGGCACGGAGTCGTCACCACTAACACCAAGATGATACCGAGGGAGGAGATACCGCAGCCATACAAGGGGGTGTGGGGATACCCGAGCGCGGGAAGGAGCGGAGCTTACCTAAAGCAGCATAGGATACAGAGCGTAAGGGACATAAGGATCGGGTTCCCAGACTCAGTCATATTCGCAACCGGCGGCATATTCACGCCATCTGACGCCTACGAGAGCTTCGCAAACGGGGCGAACGGGATACAGGGCTACACGCCATACGCATTCTACGGGCTGGGGCTTGCCAGGACGCTGATTCGCGGGGTTAGGGAGAGGCTGGACAAGTGGGGCTTCAAGGACCTGGCGGAGCTACAGAGGACCACATCTGACGAGATGCGTTCATTGGGCGGACACGCCGGAACTGAATAGTACGGGAGTGCAACTAGCCCTGTGCTGCATCGGCGGCTATGCTCTTGTTCTTGTACATGCGTTTCAGCAGAAGCAGAGGGATTATCACAGTCAGTGAGACCGCTCCGCTGACAAGGAAGTAGCCGCTGAAGTTGAAGCTGTTGATGTACACGCCGGTTGGTATCAGGTTGAGCAGCCTTCCTATCATCAGGAAGAGCTCCCACAGCACGACGAGCATCGCGTGCTGGCCTCTCTTGAAGAAGTCGCCGTAGAGCGCGAACAGCATGAACACCAGCGCGCCCGAGACCCCGGACACGACAGACGCCGCGACCAGCTCGGGCACGTTCATCACGAACGCCATTATGACAAGCCATACCGCACCCAGCACTAGCCCTATTATTGTGAAGTTGACCCTGTGTCTTCCCACTCTGGAGACCCTACCTGCGACAAGCGAGATGACCGCGAATATGAGCACCAGCAGCGAATCCACGGCACCCATCTTGAGGAACCCGCCAGTGAGCTTGTTGAGAAATAGTGGATATGCGAGAAACTGAGATGCGGAGAGGAATCCGAACAGTATTATGATAACGCCGAATATCAGGGAGAGGCGGTTGGCGGGAACCTTGAAGTCGCTGACTACCGGTTCATACCTAACCTTCAGCGAAAACGCAAGCGCAACGGCTAGAAGCGCTATCCCCACCAGGAACAGCGTATTGAAGGAGGAGAAGTGTATTAGCAGGCCACCGACGAACGGGCCGATTACTCCTGTCACAGTGGGCACCGCAACGTAGAGCAAGGATACCACCAGCCCGCGGTTCTTCACCTTGGTGAGCCGATAGAGCAGGAGGTTGAACGAGGGCCAGAATGTCGCAAGGGTGAGCCCCCATGCTATGCCGAGGATGATGGGACTCTTCACGAATATCAGCAGCGCGAAGAAGACCATACCGAGAAGTATGCCAACCACGATAAGCTTCTCGAAATAGCGCGGGAGGAACTTGAGCGTAAGGATTGGAAGCAGTCCCACCAACAGCATGGTCACCGCGATGAGCAGTATTATCTGGTTTATGCTAAGCCCGATCTGAAGGTAGTAGTTGGGGAGGAATATCCCAGTCACGGCTGATGCTAGGGACTGGAACGCGACCATCAGCGTCAGCGATAGGAGTGACTTGTCTGCCATTGAGCTCGCTTTAGATTATCGTATGCGTTTATTTAAATTGCAGTTTCCAATTAATTTACAGTAAGAAGGAGATGTTGTGGCTGACATTGCAAGGTCAATGGAAAATGAGTGGACAGAGCCATGGGTCAGCGAGGGCAATAACAGGAAGTATCTCGCGGAGCGGAAGATGTCCCTGGTGAAGCTGCTTGCCAAGACCCCGCTGCACACCGAGTTCGGTGACTGGACCTACATGGTGTTCGGGGACTATCCAACAGGGAAGATGCACACGATGATGGTGTACGGACAGGTCAAGGGAAGGAGGCTGGACAATGCCAAGGACATAATGGTACGGGTGCACTCATCATGCGCCACGAGCGAGTTGTTCCACTCGACAAACTGCGAGTGCAGGCAGGAGCTTGAGGAGGCAATGCGGAGGATAAGGAAGAGCGGCAGCGGGATAATTGTGTATCTCGACCAAGAGGGAGCGGGCAACGGGCTCGTGGGAAAGACGAGGGCGTATGCGTTGACAGTGGATTGGAATAGGGGGAAGATCGTAGCAAGGGGAGGCTCCAAGCCGCTGAGCGTCTACAGCGCGTTCAAGAAGCTGGGCTACACCGGTCACGGAAGGGATTTCAAGTCTGCCGCGGCGATGCTGAAGAGCATTGGCGTCAAATCGGTGAGGCTGATGACTAACAACCCTGAGAAAATTAAGGGCCTTGAGGTAGAGGGAATAAAGGCCGTGCCCTACGGGATACACATCAAGCCAAGGGACAATGCCATGGCGGCTCATCTGAAGGCGAAGGCTGAGGAGATGGGACACAGCATAAGCAAGAAGGACTGGAGCAAGTGAGCCGGTTCAGCCCTCCACAACGGAGGACGCCCCGCATGAGGCGCAGAACTTAGCGATTGTGGAGTTCTTGGATCCGCACTCTGTACAGAACTTGACCTCAGACTGCGGCTCTGCCGGCGCGGGCGCCTTCTGCTTGTCCGTCTGCTGGTGGCTCTCTATCATCCTCCTGTTCAGCAAATGGACAAGGATCTCTGCCTCTGACGGCCTTATGCCGCCAATCTCCTCGTTCTGGCCCTTGCCGTCACCTGAGTCCACTGAAGAGACCCTTATCAGTACGGAGCATGAGAACAGGCCGTGAAGCAGCTTGACCGCGGTTATGTACCTGTAGGGTATGACCTCGAAATCCTTCCTTACGCCGAGCCTTGTACGGTTTATTATTATGAGCCTCTTATTAGTCGCAACGAACGAGGTGGGAGTTATGAGCGAGCCCCCGGGCCTTATCTTCCTCTGCTTCACAGTCAGCTCGACAGCCTCGCCGGGCCAGAGGAACCTCCTTACCTCATCAACCTCGCGCTCGTCCACGTGCATTTCCTTAGGAACAGGGCCATCATCCATCTTCTCCACTGCATTGAGCTGTCGTAGCGAGACCGTCTTGGCTTGAACGGAGGCCATCTTCATCAGACCCCTTTACCCAAATGTTCGAAAATAAGGTATTTATGCCCTGTTTGGGCATACGTCAAACTACGAGCTCAGCCCTTGAGCGGCTGGCCGCACTTTGCGCAGAAGTTGGCCCCAGATGCGTTCTTCGCTCCGCACTTTGTGCAGAATAAGCTGCCGGTGCCACCGGTTGACGACTCGCCTGAATCGGTCACCGAGAGGATCCTCCTGTTTATCTCGTCTGACAGTTCCTTAGCGTCGTTGTTCCTCAGCCCGTCTATCTCACCCTCCTGCCTGCCGTTCTTGAGTAGGCCCTTGTCCGTGTCATAGCCTTCCACGCGGATGAAGACGGATGAAGAGATGATGCCGTGCTCGAGCCTCACGCTCGCTATCTGCTTGTAGGGTATCGCCTCGTAGTCCTTCCTTATGCCGAGGCTCGCTCTGTTGATTATTATGACGCGCTTGTCTGTGGCCACCACTGTTGTCGGCGTAGTGACAGATCCTCCGGGACCTACCCTCCTCTGCATGACGCTTATGATGGGCTCCTCTCCGGGAACCAGTATGCCCTCGACGAGCTTCATTTCCTCAGCGGAGATCGCCATTGAATCAATAGGGTTCCTCAGCGAAACTATAAGAACGTAACGACGTGAAGAGCATTTAAATAACTTGGTAACTAAATTGTGTTTGCTAAACCGCAACCTTATTGCGAGAGAGCGATGCGAGTATAGTCTAGCCTGGTAGGACGCGGCCTTGCCAAGGCCGGAACCCGGGTTCAAATCCCGGTGCTCGCACTTATTCTCTTGAGAAGACGCAGTTAGCGTTAAATATGCGGTTGCGTATAATACTTAACATGGCCTCGGAGAAAACCGCTTACGCCAAAAAAAGCGCGACGGTGGGGAAGGGCGAGGGATTCCTCAGCTCCGCGAGAGATGCCGCGGCATCGGCTTTTGGCGCAGAGAATTCGCTGCTAAGGCGATACGCACTGCCTCTGTCGCTCGCACTAGCGGTGGGAGACGTCCTCATAACCTACAATCTCGATTCCAAGATCCTTCCTGCGCAGACGTTTTACTACGAGTTCATCCAGAACAAGCAGCTTGCGATACCGATGGTCTTCTCTGGCTCCGCCGGCCTGAACTATCTCTTCATCAAGGGGCTCGGCAGGGTGCCTGGCGCGGCGCTCAGGATGCTCAGGGGGCGGAAACGTGGGGTCGACCCAGTGGCTTCCCCTATTTGCGGGGATAGAGAAGATATTTAAACATTATCAGAACATTAGAACTGACCAACCACGGTAGATTGAATGAAGATATCCGAGATATACAACATGGACATATACAGCGACGCTGGGCAGTACCTGGGCGAGGTACGCGACACGATAGTTGACCTTGAGAGCGGAGAGGTCAGCAGAATCCTCATGGAGGAGTGGAAGAACGGCGACAAGATCGAGATCAAGAAGATACTCCAGCAGAAGAGCGTCCTGTTCAGGAACATAAAGAACATCGGCGACGTGGTGCTGGTAAGCGCGACGGGCATGGGAAAGAAGCAGACTGAGAGCGCGGCTAACCCCGAGGTCTCGGATCTGGCAGGCAGATAGGCTGCCTGTCCCTTTTCAGAAGGTATTAATAGTTTTCTTACTCAATCTTATTTGATTCCTTTCGAATCTCTACACCCTATTTTGCGGTTTAGACGGACGAAAGGGCATGGTGCTTTAATTTGGGAAAGTTTCCGATCGCAGACGCTGAACTCGCAAAGATAGCGATATGCAAGAGATGCAAGGCCAGGAACAGGAAGGGCGCGACCAAGTGCAGGAAGTGCGGATATGGCGCGCTCAGGCCCAAGAGGAAGGACATAAAGGTCAAGAAGTAGCTTATGCTTAAGGTGAATTGATGGCAGATCTTACTCCAATAGAACAGATTGTGGTCAAGGCTATGGAAGAGCTTGGCGCCACAAAGGACACAGTGATAAAGACGGCTGACGACATAACGAAGAAGTCAAACAGGCCAAAGGGGCTTGTGACCAACGCGCTTGTGGCACTCTCGCAGAAGGGCGTCATAAAGAGGGTCGCCAGGGAGAAGGCAGCCGGATACTACGTCGTAAACAAGGTGTAACCTTGGCAGAGCCTGAGGAGTACGTGGACTTCCTTGCGAAGTACGGCGAGTGGATCTCGATAAAGAGATTGGGCATAAGGTCCGACACAAAGCCCGAGGCTGTAGCCCACCACTTGGGAGGGATAAGCCACACAGCCACCTCAAAGGCATTCGTTTTCCTAGGCATAAACACAGCCCAGCTTGACACGGTCGCAGAGGGCATAACCGCGGGCATGAGGAAGAGCTACGACTCGCTCGCGCAGTGCGTGGTCAAGATATCCAAGCCTGACGTCAAGGCGGCGGTCAACGCGGCGTGCAAGGACCCTAAGGTCGCGCAGGTCGCAGAAGCCTACCTCCTCGGCAGGATAATATCCAACATAGGCTACGACACCTCGGTGAACCAGGTAACTATGTCCAAGATATTCCCCGGTCTGAAGCCTCCGAAGGGCAAGACGGGAAGGAAGGCAAAGAAGGCGGCGGACACGGCTGTTTCCTGACTGCGAAGCCGGGCAAAAGGCCCCCTCAAAAGCTTTATATATTATCTAAGACCTATTTTATCGTATGACTACGGAGAGCTATAGGCTCCAGGGACAGAGGGCAACAATGCCAGTGGAGCTAAGGATTTTCGACAGGGACGGAATTGGGCAGAAGCGCATTACCGATGGCTACAGCCATATACTCACATATAACCCTTATACTACCTTGAGGAAGCTGGAGCCCAACGTGCAGCACACGATAAACACCGGCAATTTCTCCGTGCTTATGGCTGACGGGCGCATAACTTACGGGGACAAGAACCGCTCGATAGAGGGCGGGGCGCTACTCTCGAGGAACATGATGGGGCTCCAGCTAAGGCTCGAATCCGTGGGCGTGCTCCTGCAGACGGATGCCTGCCTGGACGGCATGGAGCTCTCTGGCGTCAAGGCCATAGAGAAGCACGCGGCAAGGAGGTACCTGGATTACACCAAGAACCACTTGAAGGTCATCGTAGGGGAGAGGAAGGACCCTCTTGAGACCAGGTGGGAGGACGGGAATTGGAGCTTCACAGAAGGCGAGAGCGGCATAAGGAAGACCACGGTAGGCAACAGGCTTGACAGGCTGGAATTCTCCATGGATAACACCATATCCAACAAGGGATTAGAGAGGAGGGACTTCCACACGCACAGCAACGCGACCGAGATATACGTCGGCTTTGATGGCATTTCGGGCATGATCAGCGACGCCAAGGGGCCGAAGAGCCTGACCGAGATGGATACCTCCAGAAGCTCGGCCTTTGTGGCAGTGGTGCATCCGGGAGCAAGGCACATGTTTCTGCCCATGGGGCATGCAAACGTGCTTCAGGTTTCCACGGACACGATATTCAGGGACAAGACTGTAACCGCACTCGGCGGCGCAAACGACAGCGCGATTAGATGGGAGATAACGGAGTTTATCAGGAAGCATTCTCAATCTGGCTGATACCCGAACCCGGTATCTCGGCAATGGCCAGAGAGCAGATAGGGATACTAGCAGGAAAGCTGGGCTCACCCATTTTTGAGCCCCATGTAACACTCGTAGGTGGAATAACAGGGGCCAGGGAGCCCTTGATTGCGGCAACACAGGACATAGCCAAAAGCATAGGAAACATTGAGGCGGAGTTCGACGGCATATCAGGGCTTGACGAGTACTTCAAATCTATCTTTGTGAGGATCAAGAAAACCCGTATGATGCAGCTGGCGAATGAGGTAGCCAAAAGGAGGTTGGGTTGGGAGACGTCCAAGGATTACATGCCGCATATGAGCCTCGCTTATTCGGATGCTGACGCGAGCAAAAAGCAGGAGTTAATGGCCGCCATCCCCGCATTCTCGGGCGTGTGCAAATTCGTGCGGCTCGACCTTTATTCGACAACGGGAAATGTAGGGGAGTGGAAACGAATAGCGGAATTCAGCCTAGGATGACGACGGAAACAATCGAGCCCGTCTTTAAGCCGCGGACCTTCAGCCTCTTCTTTGACACAATCTCCATTATTGTGTTTGGATATCTGCTTTTCCGTGGCCTTATTACGAATGCTTCTGTCTTCCCGTTTATCAATGCTGGATAGCACCTCACTGAACCATATCGCTTTCCACCAAGCGCAAATCCCTTGATCAGCCTGTGCTTACTCCTAGTTAATCTGGATATCTTCCGCGCCTCGGATGCGGTTAGCCTGATGTTCAGGGTTCCGGAGTAGGGAACGTATCCTATCGACTCCTTGAATCTTGTTTTGTATGCCGGTATCGAAAGAAAGAGAGCAGCCTTGCCCATACCCTTGACGACTTTTCCAGTGAGAATGATTTTAGCCTTAGCTTTTGACTTGACGATTGCCACGATATCATCGCTTCTGCTTTGCAATGTACTTTGCAAGTATGTCCGCCTCCACATTGACTCTGTCGCCTGTTTTCTTATGGGACATGTTGGTTATCTCCATTGTGTGAGGTATCAGCGAGATAGTGAGCCTCGTGCCTTTTATCGCGACCACGGTGAGGCTTATCCCTTCTATTGTTATGGAACCTTTCTCTACAACGTACCTTGTGAGCGATGAGGGAATAGTTATGTGGATGTCGACCTGATTCTTCATCTTCTTAATTTCCGTTATCTTCCCGACGCCGTCAACGTGTCCGAGGACGAAGTGCCCTTCTATGCGCCCGTCAGACTTTAGGCTCCGTTCCACATTGACCCTGTCGCCCTTCGCTATGGAGCCCAGGCTGGTCCTCTTCATCGTCTCCCCAATCATCTCGAACTCGGCGTTGCCCTTGCCCAATTTTCTGACGGTCAGGCATGTGCCGTTGACCGCAAGGCTGTCTCCAAGCTTCATGCCCTTTGAAATCTTTCCAAGTGAGAGGGTCATTCGCATAGCGCTCCTGCTGCCCCTGCTCTTTCCTATATCGAGAACCTTTGCCGTGCCCTCTATTATTCCGGTGAACATCCTAACACTGCCAATAAATTTTATCTTCTTCCTTTTTTATGTTTATGTACCTTTCATCACAGTTTTGTAATTTCTGACTGCTTAATCCTTACCTTTTGAGTCATCTTCTTTGTACTAACATAGGCAAGAACGTCTACATCCGGGTTATACAATTCGACCATATCAAGGTCAGGTCGCTCAAAGACCCTCGCTCCTTTTACGTTTTTACCGGCTAGGATCGATTGTTTAAGTCGGGTATACTTCTCTTGTTCCAGATAAAAGTCTAAATCACCGACATGATGGCGATACGGGTCCGGTTTTCTGAAGTAGATGTGTGTGTAGGTGGCCCTTGGAATCCCCGCTTTAGCGGATATGGTAATGGCTTTGTATAATCTAAAGTATTTTTGATTTGGGTTGTCGGATGGTTCGGC
>Ga0307372_10011136_pt1 | contig 12054 bp, 9 predicted proteins | sample OX1MG_FD_202533 | JGI IMG/M metagenome (GOLD analysis project Ga0307372, IMG submission 202533) | Soil microbial communities from Risofladan, Vaasa, Finland - OX-1 | ecosystem: Environmental > Terrestrial > Soil > Coastal area > Acid sulfate soil | place: Finland: Risofladan, Vaasa | collected...
AAGGTAGACGTCGTAGCGCCGGGGGAGGGTTTCCTCACGTCGTGGGTGGAGTCCGGCACCCGCCCGGTATCCAGAAGTCAGTCGATCGGCCGCAATGTCAGCCTTAACGCACGACTCCACCTGGAAGCTCGCCACGCAGCGCACCCCGCTCGAAACGGTCGAAGGTTCCACGCCAGGATCTTTCGCGTCGGCCGTGGCCACGTCTGGCTGGACGAGGAATCCATGTCATAGGAGAGGGAGCCTTCGTCGGGTTCACCCCGTGGGGCCAGCCTTGGCCGGTCCAAGAGAGGGGTTTGCAAATGAGTTGAGAGCGACAATGCCGGGAACCGCATGGCACGCGCCGCTGGCAGATCAACCCCGGTCGAACGCCTCTCGACGGTCCTGACGACCATTGGGCTTGCCGATCTCGCCCGGATCGCGACCGGCCGGCGGTCGGTGGTCATTCTCAACTATCACCACGTCGAGCGGAAAGCGTTCGCGCGACACCTCGATTTCCTGCAGGAGCGCTACGAAATCCGGAACCTGGGAGAGGTCGTCAGTCCCGGCCTCCGGGGGGGATTCCCGGTTCGCCCCGGTCTCGCGCTGACCATGGACGACGGCTACCGGGACAACTACGACCAGGCACTCCCCGAGCTCAAGGCCCGCGGGCTTTCCGCCACCATCTTCCTGGTCACCTCGTACGTGGGCACGGGTCGCCGCCTTTGGTGGGACCGCCTCGATGAGGCACTTGTCCAACCGCAGGTTGCGGAGTTGCAGGTTGCCGGTAAGCCACTCCCTCTTTCCGATCCAGCGGAGGTCGGGCGCGCGCGCACGCGCGTGGCCGCGCTGGCGCAGGGGCTGCCTCATGCGGAAGCGATGGCACTCCTCGACGACGTGTTCGCGCAACTGCGCGCACCCGAGGCCGGGGGCCTGGAACGCTCGGCGATCCTCGACTGGTCCCAGGTCGAGGAGATGAGCCGCAATGGGATCGGCTTTGGAAGCCATACCCTTACACACCCCATCCTGAGTCGCCTGGACGAGGCGGCGGCCAGGAACGAGCTCGAGGCGAGCCGAAACGAGCTGATCGATCGGCTCGGAACCCCGCCGTCGCTTCTCGCCTACCCGCACGGACAGGCCGGCGACATCGGCGAGGTCATCCCCGTGCTGGCCCGGCAGGCCGGCTACCGAGGGGCCGTCACCACGATCGGGGGCCGGTTCCGGCCTACCGATAATGCCTTCATGATTCCGAGGATCTCGGTCAACCCGGACGAATCGATGGACGTGCTGGCCCTCAAGGCCGGTGGCGTCTGGCCGTGGATCGCGCGGACCAAGGCGGCCCTTGCCCGCGCCGGGTGAGTTGACCGTCAGCTGGTGGGATGCCGGCTGGATCGAACGTCGGTCCATTAGGGGCGGGCTCGAGAGAGCGCTCCCCTACGTCAGCGGTGTCGTTCTGGATGCGGGCTGCGGCGACGGTCGCCACCGGAGTCTGCTGGCTTCCCGCGCGCGCCTTTACGTGGGTTGCGACATGGCTCCCAAGCCCGGTGTGTCAGTGCGCGCGGACGTCGCAGCCATGCCCTTCGGCGACTCATCGATTGACACGGTCGTGTCCGTCCAGGTCCTGGACGACCTGCCGGAGCCGGCCCGGTTCTTCGAATCGGCGGCGCGGGTCCTGAAGCCAGGAGGACACCTGGTGCTCACCGCACCCTTCTTCTGGCGAACCCACGACCTCCCGCACGACTATTTCCGGTTCACCGCCGCCGGCCTCACCTGGCTTGCCGAGCGCCACGGGTTTGAGGTGGTATGCCTTGATCCGCGTGGCGGGTTCTGGGCGACCAGCGGCCAGATGACCAGCCTCTACTTCTGGAGCATCCTCGGTCGCGGGCCAGCCAAGCCGGTAGCGACCGCGTTCTGCACCTTCATCCAGGCGCTGGCGCTGCTGCTCGAAGGTGTGCACCACGACCCTCGGCAGACCCTCGGCTATTCGATGGTGGCTCGAAAGCTTGCCGGCTAGCAATCGGGGATTCATGCGGGACGTCTCCCTGCTGACCTCGGCGACCCTGCTCAGCACCGCCATCTCCGGCGTCCTCGGGCTCTTGACCGCGAGGCTGCTGAGCCCCGAGCTCTTCGGGATCTGGCAGAGCATGCGACTGATCCAGCAGTACGCCGCCTATCCCAGCCTGGGGGTGCCCTTCTCCATGCAGCGGGAGGTGGCCAGGGCCCTCGCCCAGGGCCACCGGAAGGCAGCCGACCGTTCCGTCGACGTCACCTTCAGCTTCGTGACCATGATCACGCTGGCCTTCGCGGGCCTCTTCCTCGTCTCCTCGGTGCTCACCGGCTGGCCCTTCAAGCCGGCCTGGATGCTACCTCTTGCCGCCTTCGTCGTCGCCTCCCAGAGCTACGGCGTGCTGCTGATGGCCCTCGCCGGCCGCCGGCGATTCGGCCTCTCCGGCCTGATCGACGTGCTGACCAGCGTCGCCAACCTCGGCCTCACCGTCGCTCTGGTCATCTTCTACGGCCTGACCGGCCTGCTCGTCGCCCAGGTCAGCTGGTCGGTGCTCGGCATCGCCCTCGCCCTGGCGTTCGGCGGCTTACGGCCGCGCTTCCTGGTCGACTGGCGCGAGGTGATCGCCCAGGCTCGCCTCGGGCTTCAGTTCACCGCCAACGGCTTCCTCTATCTCCTGACCCGAAGCGTGGACCGGCTGTTGATCCTGAGCATGCTGGGCGCGAAGGCCCTCGGCCTCTACGGGACCTCCCTGCTGGCCATGGGCTACGTCGAACTGGCCGGCACGGCGGTCGGGCGGGTGGTCTTCCCGCACATCGTGGTCAGGTTCGAAGCGCGGGGTGAAATGAGCGACATCCGCGGGTTCGTGGTCCGGGCCAGCGTGACCCTCGGCGCCATTGGAGCGGCCTGCGGAGGAATGGCCGCTCTCCTGATGCCGCCCGCCTTCCAGCTCATCCTGCCTCGCTACACCGCGGCGCTCGGCGCGGCGCAGGTGCTGGTGCTGGCGTCGTCCTATCTCGTCGTCAGGAGCTCGATCGAGTACTTCTTCGTGGCCATCTCGAAGCTCTACCGGACCTTCCCCATACAGATCGCGGTCACCGTGGCCGCTGCCGCCGGGTGCTGGTTCGCCATCTCGGCCGGCTACGGGCTCACCGGAGTCGCCATGGTCATGTTCGGCGCCTACCTGGCGACCTCGGTAGGCTTCACCGGCTATGCCTTCGCCCACTACGAGCACGACTGGCCGCGGGTTGCCTGGTTCCTCGCCCGCGTCCACCTGCCCGCGGTCTACGCCGGAGCCGTAGTCTTCGCCCTCGAACGCCTGCTTCCCCTGCCCGGATTCGGTGGCGACTGGCTCGCTATGTTCGGACTCAGGCTGGTGCTCTACGCGTTTGCGCTGACTCCGTGGCTCCTTTTCGCGCGAAGTCGGGACCTGACCGGGCCGGTTCCGGCGGTGGTCGCGGCCGCCCTCCCGGAGGATCCGCGATGACTGCGATGGGGATCCGGAAGGCGGGTCCCTCGGCGTATCTCGTCGTGGCGGGGCTGGCCGTGGCGGCGATCCTGCTCGGCCTCGCCGTGGCGGCCTGGAGCGCCGACGTCGGCCTTATCGCGATCGCCCTGTTGCTGCTGCCCTGGCTGATCCTGGTCGAGGGCGCGCCGGTCTGGCTCTACCTCTTCGCCTTCCCATCGATCGCGCAGATCGAGACCAGCTACCTCAGTGCACCCAAGCTCTTGGTGATCGTCTGCCTCGGCGCCTGGCTCGCCGGCGCGGTCGTCGGACGGCAGAAGGTCAATCTCCACCTCTCCGGGCTCGACCTAGCGATCGTCGCCCTCTTTGCCACCGGCTTCCTCTCGATCCTCTTCGCCAGCCTGGCCGGGCGCGAAAACCTACTCCTGGTCGCCGGCCAGAGCTTCGCGCTCTACTTCCTCGTCAGGTGGACCGGCGCCACCAGGCAGGGACTTTTGCGAGCCGCGGTAGCGCTCGCCGCGGGGGCCGCGCTGGCGGCCCTGGTTGCCGTGTGGGGCTACCTGCACGGCGCCTTCATCGACCTGGGCGGCGTCCAGCGCCTGGCGGAAGCCGGGATCGGGATCAACACCTTCGCGGCGATCCTGGTCGCCGCAGCCGGCGTGGCCGGCGGGCTGGTCGCGGATGGATGGAGCCGCGCCTGGAGGGTCGTCGGCGCAGTGGGGCTGGCGGTCCTGGTGGTCGCGATCGCCCTCAGCAAGTCGCGAGGGGCGCTGGTGGGCCTGCTGGCGATCGTCGTCCTGGGACTGGTCCTGCTCGGCCGCCGACGCATACGGCTGATGGCGGGCATCGGCGCCGCCCTCGTGCTAGCCGGAGTCCTGGTGGCCGATGTGCCCGGCATCGCCTCCGCCGTCGGCCTCGCCGACTACCGAGGCCGCTTCCTGCAGCTATTCCAGTCCGGGGCGGGGGCGGGCGTGGACAACGAGCACGTCTACATGTGGCGGATCGCCCTGGAAGCGTTCCGTGAGCATCCCCTGGCCGGCCTCGGCGTCGGCAACTTCGTCCAGCCCGGCGTCTGGTTCCCGCTCGCCCAGCGCGCCGGGATCCCGCCGGACATCTTCGGTCCGAACGATGCCCACAGCTTCTACCTCGGCATCCTGGCCGAGCGGGGGCTGCTGGGCGGCGTGCCGCTGGCCTTCATCCTCTGGCTGGCGCTCACCGGCGTCTGGCGCGCGCTGAGGATCGCGCCAGGGGGTCCTTCGCCCCGCGTCGAGATGCCCGTGGCCTTCGGCCTCGTCGGCTATTTCACGGCGGCGGCTTTCATTCCCGTCGATTCCTTCGTCTTCTCCTACCTGCTGCTCGGGATGGCGGCCGCCCTCGCGGCGCTGGCGCCCCGAGCGCACGAATTCGCGGGCCTGAGCGAGGCGAATCGGACCGGGAAGGGCCCGGTGGTCGCGGTCTTCGTCGCGACCACGGCCTATGAGGGCGCCGAGGGCGGCTACACCACCGAGGCAACTTTCCAGCACATGCTGCCCGCCTTCTGCGGCGCCTTCGCGTCCATCCAGCTCTGCCTGCCCGTGCTTCCCTCTGGGGCCGGGACCGCCCGGGAGCCGGTGCCGACCGAAGGGTGCCTCCGGGTCCGAGCGCTGCCCGGTTTTCGCAACGGGTGGGAGAAGTACCTGACCCGGCTGCCGGCCTACATCGTCGGCTGCGCCCGCCTCTTCAGACGCGAGGCCAAGGATTGGGATCTGGTCTGGATCGTGGACGGAGAGCTCCACAGCCAGGTCGTCTACGCGCTGACGGTGTTGTATCGAAAACGCGCCTTCCTCTATCTGCGCGACCGGGGAGAGCGGCAGACGCTCCACGCGGGGAGGACGGGCTGGCGGCGAATTTTCGCGGTGGTCTACGGCGCCTGGCTTCGGTGGAGCATCGGTGGTCTCACCCGTCAGCTGCCTTCGGTTGTCACCGGGGACGAGTTGAGGCAGAAGTACGGAGCGGACCAGCCGCAAATGCACCAGTTCGTTTCGACCCTTGTCCGCAGAGAGGACCTAAAGCGGGGCGCCATCCCGAGAACCGGACCGAACGCTCGGCCAACCATCGTAGTTGTGGGCAGAATCGCGCCCATCAAGGGAGTCGAGCACGTCATAAGGGCGTTGGCCCTGCTGCCTTCCGAAACCAAGGCCAGACTGCGGCTCATCGGACCAGCCGTTGCCCCTTACCGAACCGAGCTCCTGCGCCTGGCTGCCTCGCTCGGCGTTTCCGATCGGATCCACTTCGCCGGTGAGATCCCGTTTGGGCCGAGGCTCTGGCAGGAGTACGAGGCCGCAGACATCTACGTTCACCCGTCCCTATCCGAGGGCACGCCCAAGACACTCATCGAGGCGTTCGCGGCCGGGCTGCCCGTGGTCGCCAGCAATGTCGGTGGACTACCGGGATTGGTGGGCGCCGACGGTCTCCTTGTTCCGGTGGGCGACGCTCGGGCCCTCGCCTTGGCCATCGCCAGTCTTCTCGGGGACTCGTCACTGTGGCTCCGGTTCAGGAAGGCTTCCGCCCGGAAGGCCGAGCGGCTGACAATCGAGACCCAAGCGGATTTGCTGGTCGGCTTTCTCGCCTCGACCTATCCCGAACTTGCGATCCGGTCCCGCCGCGACGGCATCGGGCCAGGCTATTAGCCGGACACCGTCCCAGCGTTCAGGTTCGTCAGGGACGTTTGGCCAGCTTCTCCATCGCAGAGACGTAAGCACCCTCAGTGGCCTCCCAGTTGAACTTGGTGACGAAGGCGTGACGCGCATTCCGCCCCATCCTCCGGGCCTCGTCCGGATGAGTCACCAGCATGACCATGGCAAGCGCGATGCTTTCGGGGTTGCCGGGATCGACGAGCAGTCCGCAGCCGGCTTCTTGGATCGGTCTGACGAGGTTCGGAAAGTCAGAACAGACGACCGGCAGCCCAACGGCCATGTATTCGAACATCTTCACCGAGTGAGCAAAGCGTCTTGTGTAGTCATTCGCGCGGTAAACGATCAGGCCGGCGTCAGCCGCGGAGAGCAACTTCGGAACATCGAGGTAACCAACCTCGGGCAGGAAACGCACGTCGCCCTCGATCCCCAGCCTGCGTGCGATGGCCGTGCAGGTGGTCGCGCGAGGGTGGTCCGGCGACGTGCCCAGGAAGGTCAGGCGTGCATTCGCCCCCAGGCCACGAGCCAGGCCTAGACCTTCGATCATCTCCTCCATCGCGACGCGCTCTTCCGGAAAGCCCGTGTAGATGAATTCAAAGGGTCGGCCATATTTGCCGCGATGCGTGGCGCCGCTGGCGAAGTCCAAACGGGGCAGGTTCAGCAGCAACGATGTCGGTCTGCCCAAGCGGATAAAACGATCGAGAAGAGCCTCGCTGACCACGAAACATCGGTCGGTGGCGAGTACGAGCAGGTTCTCGAATGCGGTGAAGAGCGGGACCAGCAGGGCCGACAACACCGGCAATCCGGTGTTGACGGCGAGCGCGCGTGGATAGTCCTCCCGACAGTCGTAGACCAAGCGCCGGCCGGTGGCGAGCTTCAGGGCTACACCGACGGCGAGGCTTGGTACCTCCATGACCTGGTAGGCATCGCATGCCACTCGGCGCGCGAGGCGATAGAGACGAGGCAGGGCAAGCAGCTTGCGAAACCGCGAATCGAAATTGCCCCGTACCAGCGGGATTACCTCGATGCGAAGGTAGTTGAGCGTCGGGTCGTTGACGTCCTCCATTTCGCCGCAGGGCGCGATGACGGAGACGTCGTGGCCCGCTGCTTTGAGAGCGGCCGCCTCCTTGTGATAGTGAGGTGTGCTAAAGGCGACCCGGCCGACGGTGAGGATGCAGATCCTCACGCCCTTATCAGTGCTCTGCGCTCGGCGAGTCTCCCAAAAGGGGCCGCACCAGCTCTCGATCGACCTCTCTGTGAGCCGAATAGCCCTCGAGCTCATTGCTCGATCGGCGGAAGTCGACTCGTGGCTCGAGCACCGTGTGATCGACACGTTCGCGGTACCTGACCGCCTGGCGCATCAGGTCGGGCAGAGATCCGGCGAGGAGGTGCGGTTCAAGCCCGAGGTCGAGGAGACGCGTGTGCTTGGCGTTGTAGTAATGAGCCTCCTTCTCTACCCTCGGGTTTGGTAGATGTTCGATCGTCACATCCAGGCCCAGCTCCGAACCAGCGGCCTGCACCATCTCCGCAAGCTCGACAACCGAGAACTGCTCGGTGAACTGGTTGAACACCCGGTATTCGCCCTGCGCCGGCGGATTGAGGATCGTCAGCTCGATGCAACGAACCGTGTCGCGAATATCGAGGAAGCCACGGGTCTGTCCTCCCGCCCCATACACCGAGAGGGGATAACCGATGGCCGACTCGACGCAGAACCTGTTCAGCACGGTTCCCCAGACATGGTCGTAGTCGAAACGGTTCACGAGCCGTTCGTCGAGGGCGCATTCCTCGGTGTAACTGCCGTAGACGACGCCCTGGTTTAAGTCCGTGGAGCGAAGCCCCCAGATCCGGCAGGCGAACATGATGTTGCCGCTGTCGTGCACCTTTGAGAGGTGGTAGAAAGAACCTGGCTGCTTCGGAAACGGGAGCAGATCCTTGCGCCCGTTGTGCTCGATCTCGATGAACCCTTCCTCGATGTCGATGTTGGGCGTCCCGTACTCGCCCATCGTTCCCAGCTTCACGATATGGCAATCAGGAACGACCGATTTCACCGCGAAGAGGAGATTGAGGGTACCAGCGACATTGTTGACCTGGGTCAGCATCGCGTGACGGCGATCGATCATCGAATAGGGAGCTGACCGCTGCTCCGCGTAGTGCACGACCGCGTCGGGCTCGAACTCGCGCAGAACGCGCTCCAAGTGGTCGTGATCGAGCAGGTCGCAGATGTAAGCCTCGATGTGCCGGCCGGTCAGTTCTTCCCAGGCCGCTACGCGACCCTCCAGACCCTCGATCGGCGTCAGGCTCGAAGTCCCGAGCTCGGTGTCCCAGCGTCGGCGAACGAGGCTGTCGAGAACGGCGACCTCCATCCCTCGAGCCGAGAGGTGGAGAGCCGTAGCCCACCCGCAGTAACCGTCGCCGCCAAGTATCAAAACCCGAGGGCTAGAGAGTGGCGAACCTGTTCGTTCCAGCGGGGTCATCAGTCTCCTCTAGGAATTCGGGGGTCAAAAGGCCCGCGCCGGCAGCGAGCTTTCCCTCGCCGAGCGCAGGAATGATACCCAATCGCGCCACAGGGTGTCCACGAAGTCGTCACCCTGGCTTCAGGGCTTCCACGTAAAGCGACTCGATCTTGCGTTCGGGGCTATCAGGGCAGGGTTCTATCCGTGACTCCCCGAACTCGCGCCGTTCCGCGTCCCGGAACCCGATCTCGCTCAGCAGTGCGCACAGCGTCTCGGCATCCCAAAGTGAGCGATGTCCATGCGCATAGACGACCTCCGAGAGGGCCATAAGCTTCGTGGGCCGGCCCGGGCGAGCGCGCCCCAGGAACTCACCGTTGCCGGCATACGACTCCGCGTAGGCGCCGAAGTCGGGTACGGCCACCCGGATCACACCACCGGGACGGAGCAGGCGATAGCACTCGCGAAGCAGTCGGGTCCCGTCTGGAAGCGCGAGGTGCTCCAGCAGATGTTCATGGAAGACCGCCGCCATGCTCGAATCTTCGAACGGAGTCGGATGGCGAAGGTCAAGAGCCACGTCTGCAGCCTTTCCGTATAAGTCGACGTTGATCCAGCCGTCCAAGTGGACTGGGCCGCAGCCGAGGTGCAACCCCGGATCTGCGGTCGACCTCGTCATGGTGGCGGCGCGAGAGTTGGACAGCGGCCGCAATGCCATGGTAAACGCCACCCGAAGGTTCATTCGAAGGGACGCCGGAAGCGCGCCTATCAACGCACTTTTGAGGTCGTGGGGCGGGTGGCCGGCCGGCTCGGGCAGCGCCCGGAGGTCACTCAGGTATGGAATCGATTCCCTGTCAAGGACCTGGAGCATGTCGAGATAACGTTCGATCTCCATAGACCGAGCGCGGCGAGAGCTCGTCATCAGCTCACAACGCTGGGCGGCGCCCGACGGCGTAGAGTTCCGACGAAAGCCAATCCGACTCGATTCCCCGGCCGGCGAGCCGGTAGGCCGTCCGGAGCAAACGATCGAGCACCCGGCCGGCGAGCCGGATCGGGGCAAGACCGTAGCGGCGGAAGCTGGTTCCTTCGAATATCGCCGAGTAGGGGAACCGGAAGGAGCCCAGGTGTCCGACTTCGACGTTCTCGAAGTGGAGCCCGGCGATCGCGCTGCCGAGGGCCGCCGCCGAAATAGGCTCGTGCATGTCAAAGAGTTCGGGGTCCAGGCGCTTTCGAACGGCACCGAACCAGCCCGCAAAGTTGGGTAGCGTCGCGATCAAGATTCCGCCCGGTCGGACGAGCTCAGCCATCGCCCGAAGAACCGCAGCGTAATCTCGAAAGTGCTCTATGACTCCATCGGAAAAGACGACGTCGAAGGAACCGGGGCTGAACGGCGGCTCCATCGCGTCACCGCAGACGACTGAGGCACGGGTCCCGAGCAGGTCGAGGTTTGCTCTACCAATTCGGCAGGCGCTCGCCGAGTAGTCGAGGCCGTAAACTTCGTAGCGGAATTGGCGCTGAAAGTAGTCGAGCCACTGGCAGGCGCCGCAGCCAACCTCCAGAAAGCGCCCCGGACCCGGGGTCACTAAGCGACGCAGCAAGCGGTCGTAGGATTCCCAGCGGTAGCTACGCAGGTCGATCCGATACGGGAGTGGGATCGAGGACCAATGCTGCTCCCACTGTTCCGGGCGGGTCAGCCGGTCTTCAGCGACCAAACCGCTTGCTGCGCAGCCCACATGTGAGGTGAATCTGGGTCCCGCGCATGCGCCCCGAGTATACGTCGGCGATTCGACGATCCGGCCCTGATGGCGGCGGTTGTGAGAGTCTGGGCCGCAACAGCGATGGATGGAAATAGTGTCCGTCATCCCTCCGGTCGGGGCGATCCGCCGGAATGGCGCGAGGTGTGGGATCAGCGGGCGGAGACGATCGCCGACTCGGCCGAACTGGTGGTCGGCGAGGGAATCGACAGGGTTCCTTCCTGGGTCGCCTCCCGCCGGTTACGCGAAACGCTCGAATTCATCGGCGACACCCATGGCCTGCGGATGCTGGACATCGGCTGTGGCGACGGTCGCATCCTCGGGCGGCTGCCGGCGGAACGGTGGGGCGTCGACTTCTCCGCCAACATGCTCCGCCTGGCACGAAGGCGGATCGGCACTGACATTCCGCTCGCCCAGGCGAGCGCGATCGCGCTGCCCTTCCAAGACGATTCTTTCGACCTGACGCTGTGCCTCAACGTGCTTCATTACCTCGCTGACGACGATGCCCGGACCGCGCTCACCGAGATGCTGCGCGTGACCCGTCCGGGGGGTCGGCTGGTAATGCACGTGAAGAGCTCGGTCTCGCCGGTGGGGGTGAGCAAGCGCCTGGCAAGCGTGGGCCGAGGCCTTCTGAATCAACCACGGGCCATCCGGGAGTACTATCGGCGGCCCCGCTGGTACCGCGTCGCGCTGCAGCCGGGAGCCCGCCAGGTCGGCCGCTTCTCCTACGGGCTGCAGCCGACCGGGGCCGCGCCGGTCGGCATGCTCCGCCGGTACGCGGGGCTGGAGGAGCGCCTTCGGAGCCAGCTTCCCTCGCACGGCTTCGGTGTCGACTGCTATTTGAAGTTCGCCATCGAGCCCGCGCGCTCTTGACGATCGGGTACTCGGTGGCTCCCGACCGGGCCCTCATCGCGGCCGAGGTCTTCCAGCACCTGAAGGTGCCCGCCGAGCCCGTTCGAGAAGGCGTCGATTACGAGGTCGTCGTCAGCGACGGGACGGTGGGCGGGACCGGGTCGTCAGCCTGCTGGATCGTCTTCTCGAGGCGGCGGATCCCGCTCGACGAGGGGCTCGGCCTGGAGGTGGGGGAGGCGGCCGCGGCCGGTACTGTCGCTTACCGGGACGCTGCCGAGGATTGGAAGCTTCCGGTCCGCACGGGCCTGGCCGGTGTCTCCGGCCTCGGGACAGTCCTCCTCTCCGACGAGCGGGGCGCCGCCGTCGGGATGAGTGTCGCGCGCGACGGACTCCACGTCGAGCGGTTTGGGTTCGACCTCTTCGCCGAGGTCCATGCCTTGCTGACCGATGGCCAGCCGGAGGCCGATGCCGAGGTGCCGAGTCTCGATGTCCATGTCCATCTGCTGCGCTCGAGGCTGCGAGAGCACGCGACACTCGTCGAAGTGCCGGCGACCCCATGGGGCCACGATCTCGTGGTCTCGCTGAGCCACGACATCGACCACGCGAGCCTGGCCGAGCACGGGTTCGGCGCCCACTGGCTCAGCTTCATGAAGCAGAGCACGCTCTGGATGATCCGTTCCTGGGTCGGCGGGCGGACAGGGTTCGGCGATCTGCTGCGGTCGCTCGGGCTCGCCCTTCGCTCGCCACTGATCGTCCCCGGCGTGCTGCCCGATCCCTGGCGGGGAATCGACGCCTATCGAGCTCTCGAGAAGCCCGTCGGCGCCCGCTCGACCTACTTCTTCGTCCCCTTCAAGGACCGCCCCGGCATTGCTCTCAACGGGAC
>Ga0307372_10011137_pt1 | contig 12053 bp, 9 predicted proteins | sample OX1MG_FD_202533 | JGI IMG/M metagenome (GOLD analysis project Ga0307372, IMG submission 202533) | Soil microbial communities from Risofladan, Vaasa, Finland - OX-1 | ecosystem: Environmental > Terrestrial > Soil > Coastal area > Acid sulfate soil | place: Finland: Risofladan, Vaasa | collected...
TCTATCCGCTTCCGCCATTCCCCGGAAATCACATCCAGCTGATAGGCAATTCCAGCTTAGTCGGGCCCAGCGTAGCCCACGCCGTGGGTGTGCAGATCAACACTTCTGCCACGTCACCTACACTTTCCTTGTCATCAATCCCGTCTTGTACGAATAGCATCGTTTGCTCCGGCACGGCCGGGACCTACTTTTCTCTGGGTGGATCCGGTCTGACGAATGCCGACAACTACGCCCTTTACCAGCAGGATGATACTGGCAATGTTACTTCTCCGCCCTTCGCAGCGAACTTCATCGCTTCGAATGCTACGGTGCCGCCGAACACATGGCAGGACACTCCACCCTGTGGGGTTGCGCCACATACCCTTGTCCTTTTCGCACAAGATACGAACTCCAACTCACTGCTGGCGAGCAATGCCGTCACGGAGCAAGTGATTGCAGGGGGGTGCGCTCCCGCTGCTGCGATTGCTGTCAGCCCCTCCACCGCGAAAGTTCCTGTCGGCGGTCATCAAGCGTTCACTGCAACGGTGACGGGCATGTCGAACACCGCCGTCACTTGGAGCGTGAACGGATCGATTGGTGGCGACTCGACTGTAGGAACGATCAGCGCAACAGGTGTCTACACGGCCCCGGCAACTGTGCCGAGTCCTACCACGGTCACGGTGACTGCGACGAGCCAGGCTGATGCCGGCGTGAGCGGCTCCGCCAGCGTAACCATAGAACCCTCCGGAGCGGTAACGGTCAGCCCAACAGCGGTATCCGTGCCAGAGGGTGCGATCCAGACTTTCACGGCGGCCGTACCCGGAGGGGGCGGAGTAATTTGGAGCATACAGGAAGGAGCCGCAGGCGGCACGATTACTAATGCTGGAGTTTACACGGCTCCGAATACGCTGGGAACCTACCATGTTGTAGCGACCAACAGCGCAAACTCCGCACAGACGGCGATAGCTACGGTCAACGTGACCGCTGCAACCTCATATTCTGTTCTCTACTCGTTCCCCGATGCCTTCGAATCTGCGTCCCTGATTCAGGGAACCGACGGGAACTTCTACGGTACCAACGAAATGATCGCGTACAAGATCAATAGCGCTGGCAACTTCACGCAGTTGGCGCAGCTTTCATCGTCGCCTAACGTCCCAATCTCACCTCTGATCCAGGCCGCCGACGGAAACTTTTACGGCACCTTGTCGGTGGTTGGGAGCGGTTACTCGACAGGCGAGATATTCAAGATCGATTCCTCCGGAAACGTCACATCTTTGTATTCCTTCGCTTATCCCAGCTACGGCTCTACGGGTGGGGCATGGCCCTGGGCGGGCCTCATTCAGGGGAGCGACGGAAACTTTTACGGCACAACCTACGGAGGCGGCAACACCGCTTGCACTCCCTCTGGTTATGGTGTGCCAGCGTACGGCCCTTACGGCTACGGAATGCCGCCATGGATAAATGGGAGCGGATGCGGAACGGTCTTCAAGATGGATTCTTCGGCCAACGTTACGGTTTTGTACTCATTCTCAGGTCAAAGCGATGGCAGCTTTCCTCAAGCGCCGCTGATTCAGGGAAGCGATGGCAATTTCTATGGAACGACTAGTGGGGGTGGAACCTACGGTTACGGCACTGTTTTCAAGATGAGTGCCTCAGGCAATCTACAGGTCCTGCATTCTTTTTCCAATGCGGATGGTGCTGGCCCCGTGGCGGCACTGTTGATGGCGGCCGATGGTAACCTATATGGCACCGCAAGCAGCAACTCATCCGGAGGAGGTGAGGTGTTTAAGGTCGACATCTCGGGGAATAACTTCACAATCCTTCATACATTCTCAGGAGCGGACGGATGGTTCCCCGTCGCCCCGTTAATTCAGGGCACTGACGGCAGCCTCTATGGAACGACATGGGCCGGAGGCGACCTTACCTGCGGAACATACTATTTCAATGTAGGTTCGAATTATCCGTACCCTCTAGCTGGAGGCTGCGGGACTGTGTTCAAGATGGACTCCGCCGGCAATATTACCGTCTTACATACATTCGAAGAGCCGCAATCCGGTGATGGTAATGCGCCCTATGCGGGATTGCTATTTGGAAAGGATGGATACCTGTATGGAACCACTTACTATGGTGGCACATCCATATACTTCGGCACGGTATTTCGGCTAGGTGTGCCGGGAGTGTCTGGGGCGTCTCAGACACTCCCAGTGTCGTCATCTTCAGCCTCTGCGGGTTTGGCTCGATTGCAATGACCAACAATAGTTCAGGGTTTGCCTATGTGTTCGTAGCCGCCTTCAGTGGTGTAGAAGCAAGAAGCACACGGAGACCTTTATCAGCGGGAGCGCCGATGGAACGAATATCCATTCGGGCCAGCGGAACTAACGGAAGGTCAGCAGAATCAGTAGCACTTCGCCCCTCTCATGTAACAACGAGGGGGCATTTTCAAAAACTATAAGCCCAGTCGTAATATTCTGGGACCTCCCCGAAAACGATACAGCAATTAAAAGGAGAACCTATGCATTTTTCCAAACACCTACTCGCAGTTGCGGTCGCTTTTTCAATAGCGGCCGTTCCAGGTTGGGCTCAAGTTGCCCACCGCAGACCCGCGTCTTCCGCAGCGGCCAAATCGGCCCTTCCGGAGTTCTTTGGGTTTTATGCACTCGACGGCGGCCAAAGCATAGCGATTTACGAAGGTAAGGGGTCGGAAAATGGGAAGCGCGCAGGGATTGAATGGTATTCAATTCCACAGAATTCTAAGCAGCAAGACACCACGCCGCAGATCTCGACCTCGGCCAGATTCGTGCTTTTCTATTCGAACTCTGGCGAAATGATTCAATCCATGTCGCTTTATAAGTTGCCATACGTTAGGAACATCATCGAAACGCTGCCAGCATCTGCTTTCTCGCCACCCTCAAGGCGAGTTGTCGATTCTCCAAATATGCCGCTTCTAGCAGGAATTCCAGATCTGTCGTTCAAGCTCCTCGCAAAGCCGGTTCCGAATCAGCCCCAAATGGTAGAGTTAGTGCCCAGCCCACAACTTACTCCGGGTACTTATGTGGTCCAATACAGCCCCAGTGGCGCAAACGGGTGGTTTGCGATATTTTCGGTTGCAGCCAACGCAGAGGCTGAGATCCCATTTTGCTTGGATCTTGTATTGCCCGGTGGCCCGGGTGGGCTGTTTGAACGCGCGAATTCGGAACTTAACTCGACTGTACCCGCGTTAGCCTCATATCGCTATTCAAAATGCGATTCCTCTAGTGTGACCGGCGCGAATTCAGGACCAAACGCGGGAGGGCAGTCGGGCCCTGCCTCTGCTGCCGCCAACCCGGTTCCTTGGACAGACCCAGCGACAGGACTGATGTGGACGAGAAGTGATAATGACGCGGACTTGGATTTCAACCAGGCCGTCGGCTATTGCAAGAATCTAAAGCTCGGGGGATTCTCAAATTGGCGTCTGCCGGAGATTGAGGAACTCAAGGACATCAGCGACCCTTCGGCAAATGTTCCGGTAAATCGGCCTGTGGTGGCGGCGATGCACATCCCTGGGCAACCAGCCCCCGCTCATATCAAGGGTTACATCACTATATCTGGTCTCGAAATGAGCAACACCGGGAAACCCCCGGCAGAGGTGGAGACGTTTGAATTTGACGCTGGGAAGGTGAAGATCTTTAAGAGCAATAAGCCACATCGGCAAATCCGCGCGTTGTGCGTCCGTAATTCCAAGTGACGATTGTGGCGTGTCAACGAAATGCAAAATGATCACGCAACGACGGAAAGGGACCTATGAAAAGAGCACATTTAGCGTTCTTTGCAATTGCCTTTTTGATCGTGCCTGTGCTGGGTCAGACACCTCAAAAGATTGCGACCATCAACAAGAAGGTGGTTGGAAAATGGGTATCGGCCGACAGGAAGAGCTACATCGAATTCCGTCCAGATGGTTCCTGTTCCGATGGGGAGTTGTGGCCTGACGGCAAATGGCACGTAGACCAAAGCACGCTTGGTGCTTGGCAGAAGGGCTACGACTTTTCCTGCGGGAGCGGAGCCCTCACTTTGATTGGAGCAAATACGCTGACCCGCGACTATGGGATGGGCGGAGAACCCGAAAAATTCTACAGAGGAGCTGCAAATATTCCCCCACTTCCCGGCAAGCTAACCGTCGCTACTGCACAACGGGTTCTTACTCGCCAAATCAACGAGCCCACAGTCAACAACACACTTTTCACCTGCCATGCGTGTTACGACCCGGCTGACAAAGAAGACAATGATCGAGCTCCCCTCGTAAGTACCTACACACCAGCCTTAACGGAATATTTGACTCGGAACGGGTACATTCGCACGGTGGGCGGTCGCCAAGTCTTCACCGCTAAGGCTAAACGCAGCAGGTTCTACACCGCTGCCGGCGGCATGGCCGGCCTCCGGATCGCAGACCTCACGAAGGCCCGCATTCTAGTCGGCACCGTCCCCGACCCAAAGCATGTACCAATCGAGTATGACATCGTCCCCACCGAGATCACGGCGGGCTTCTTCGGAAAAGTTCAGAAAGTGAAGTCATTCGCGGGGTTTACTTATGAGAACGAAGCGTGGAGAATGTGCCTGGCTTGTCAATCCCAGTAAACTCCGATCGCAACTTGTCGGATAGGAGCAATTCCGTAGAAAACTGCGACATTGACCCGAAACGACTCAACCAAAGACGAATTTCGATTGTTTGTAGAGATCTCTCAGAAACAAGCAACCAGCGCCTAGGCGCTATGGAGGACATCATGGGTAAAGGACTTGGAATCGCCGTACTGATCGTGGCTGCCTTCGCCATTATCATCCCGCTTTACGGCATTTACCTGGGACTGATTACGGCAGCCCTGGGCATCGTCGTGGCCGCCCTAAAGGAACCAGCCATGGCCATCGCGATTGGTGCTCTCAACATCCTGGACGCGGTTTTTCTTACGCCATCCCTGAAGGTGGCCAATGCCGGAGCGCAGATGGTGCACAGTTCGACACCGGCGATCATCTTTTGGACGTGGGTAAGCCTCGGAGCCGTCTCCATCATCGTGGCTATCGCAGTGGGGCGGACCGCAGCAATAGACAGGAGTGCTGCAAGCGCATAACGACAGCGACATCTATGAACAAATATCACTTGATAGCGGCTGCTCGTCACGCCGCCTTTGTCCCAGTAGTAGCATTCTGGGACCTCAGAGGAAACTGAATCAAGAGGAGGATTCTATTATGCTAATCTGCTCGGAATGTGGCGCCTCGCTGAACGGAGCCTTTTGCGCCAACTGCGGACATCCAAGCGACCTTGAGCGCAGAGCGGGAGACGAAAGTGAACCGATCGGTGCGGCACAAGGTGCGCAGGTGAAAGCTGGGGTGACCGATACTCTCGGGAGGCCAGACTCGGTTCGACTCGCGGTAACCCTCCTCTACATTTCCCTTGCCGTCAGAGTGTCAACCGAGCCGTTCGCATATCTCGAAGGCTCGCGCCAAGGACCAGTGCCCGGGGAGCTCAAGGCAGCGCTTGTGATTTTTGGCGTCTTGGCTTTCGCCTTCTCTTGGTACCTGATCAACAGAGTGAGCGTAGGTAAGAACTGGGCTCGGATTCTTTGTCTGGTCCTCACGATATTGGGTACCGCATTCTCGCTCGCGAGCTTTCAACAACAGATGGAGATGGCACCCTTGACGACGACCTTGGACCTCGCCGATTTGGGCCTCAATGTTGTCGCTCTAATCTTTCTATTCCAACAAAAATCTTCTGATTGGTATAAACAGGTTGGGACGAGAATCCGGCCCGGATTCAATTGACGGCCTGCGACGACTTACGTCGTGTTTGAAAATCTCGGCCGGGATAGGTACCGTCCCGAAGTTGCTATGACGGATGAATGGGGCGGATGCCTCGATGGGATGTTGTTTCATCCGACCAGGAAGCGCATCGAATTCTGGTGCAACACGGCATCGGGCTATGCAGAGTGGAACGGCACAAGGTTCGTAGCAAAGACGTCCATTGGCGATTAAGCTTCGGCAACGACGACAGCGACAACTATGAATACGAACATTCCTTGATAGCGGCTGCTCACCACGCCGTCTCTGTCCCAGTAGTAGTATACAGCGATCTCCGAGGAAGCGAACCAAATGGAGGTACCAATGCGCATCGACATGTACACAAAAGCGATTCTCACACTAATTGCCTGCGCGCTCTTAGTGATCGCCGGTAACACCTTGACCAAGCCGACTAGAAGCGTAGCTGCTGCCGAGAGCGACAACATTGAGGCCCAAATCGGAGGGTTAACTGGCGTTCAGTTCTCCTATGCTGCAAACGGAGGGCTATTAGCAGTTGATACCAGGACTGGCGATATTTGGCTTTACGGCTTAGGCGGCGAGTTGGGATATAGCGTAGGGCACCTCGGTCGAATTGATGAACTCGGAAAGCCCCTAATAGTAACCGCAAATAGGTAGTGTCCGGGTAATTTAGGTGGCGGGCCGCGACTGTCGTGTTGAAAACGGCGCAGGAGTTGGCGTGTGTCTCACCCTCCCCTCCTTGTCGATTCACCACCACCGCGGGTAGGTCTGACCGATGCTGCAACGCATCGATCTCCACCACACTCTCGTGCCACACCCTTGCGGCTTTTTTCTGCCGCAAGGGTGGGATGACCTCTGTCCCAGTAGTGGTATTCTGTGACCTCCGAGGAAGCGAATCCTAATCGAGAGAGCAAACTATGAAAATGAAATTAGTGTGCGCAATTCTCTTTGTGTGTATGTGTCCCGAAGGCTGCAAGTCGGGAAATTCAGAGGCTAAAGCCGTGGCCAACCAGTATTACGACAGGCTTGGTACGCACTGCGGCGACCGCTATTTAACTTACGCGTGGGGCGGCTCTCTTTTTAATTTATCAATGGCCTCAGCATCTGGCTACAGTGGCCGAGGACTAGTCGAAGACAATGGTAGCTCCGTTGGCGTAATCGAAAACGCTTTGTCGGACGCCGATAAGCTGAACGGCATCGAGTGGCAAGGCATGATGTACATGCAAGGCAAGACAGAGAGACAATGGTCAGGGAATGGTTGGGGGTCATATCAGGAGGATAACAATTCTCAAGTGAGCGCAATTCCAATGATGAAGTCAAAGGGGACGTGGTACTACAAAGGGCTAGGTGGGAGCTACTTGACTCTCGATCAGGTGCCTAGTCCCCCGCAGGTTGACTGCGCAAAGTATGCCAAGTAAAGGCACACACTAAACTCGGCAAGTATCAATGGACTTGAGGCGAGGGCTTTGACTTGGGTACAAGGGAGTCCCATGGAGGTTATGAAGCGTGGGCTATAATTCCGCCGAATCAAGTGGCGCAAACGGAATCTTAGGTCAGGTGTGAGGTACTCATGGCGTACTGCACGAAATGTGGTAGCAGCTTAGTTGGCGATTTCTGCAGCAATTGCGGCAACCCTGCCGAGGGGACGGCTGGCAAACTGAAATTGGAAGCTACGCCTCCTCCTCCCATTCCCAAGCCAGCCCTCCGTAGCCAACCTCTTATCTGGATTATGGCAGGGCTAGTACTACAGTGTTACAAAAGCGAGGCGAATTCGCGGGCGCTGTGAAATCTCCAGCAAAACTGGATAATTTGACCATCCGCCCTGGCAAATGACGATTTAACACATGCACTCAAGTGGCGCATTATCAGCAACATGTAGTTTTGTAACACTGTAGTACTAGGTTCGTGTTTCCTAGGATACATATATCTAAACTCAATTTCGATGTTCGGAAATCCGACTCCGGGATATCTGCTCATTGTCGCAGGAATAGCTGTAGGTGTCCGCGGGCTATTCTTGATGGGCAATCGCTAACTGCATCTTGATTCCAGGCTTCAGTTCTGGTTGAACTTTTGCTTGATTTCATTGACCGCTTGCAAGCTTCCGGGCAGTGACTTCGTGGGCAAATGGCAAAGTACACTTGTATCGGGTGCGTCAAGTTCTTATCACCTTACACGGGCGATGACATCGGGTTTCGACTGAGTGCCGACATTGTATCTTCGTGAATGGTAAGAGCAGCAATATCATTAACGAAGTCAAGCGTGTGCCGCGTCGATGCGTGGTACATGGTGAGGCGTCCCGCAATCAAAACCCGATTCGAAGCATCGACAGGCAACACTCGATCTGCCATTGTCATCACCAGACTATCTGGACAACGGCGGCGATATCACCATCGCGCAGCGAATGGCCGGGCACGCCAACATCAAAACCATGCAGGCATATGACTGGCGCAGCGACGACATCAGTTTCAGCGAGATTGAGAGAGTCGGGATTTAACCGGAAGATGACAAGAAATATAGCAGAGGCAGTCTTTCGCTGGCTCTGCCCTGTACACTAGAAGGCGCTGAATGCCGCGCCATTTTCAGAATGCCAATGGATTCCATACCGCTGATACCCGCAATCCCGTGCCGTATCCTCTCGCTTGACGGAGGCGGAGCCAAAGGCTTCTACACGCTCGGCGTGCTCAAGGAAATCGAAGCCCTCGTCGGTGGGCCGCTCCAGGAACATTTCGACTTGATCTTCGGTACGAGCACGGGTGCGATAATCGCGGCGCTCTTAGCGCTCGGTGATTCGGTGGATAGTATTCATTCACTCTACAAGGAACATGTGCCGGTCATCATGAGCCGCCGATCCCGCTCCGGCAAATCTGAGGCATTGGCTCACCTCGCAAACACCGTCTTCGGTAGCCGCACCTTTGCGGACGTGAAAACCGGGGTGGGCATCATTGCAACGCACTGGGCCTTCGAGAAACCCATGATCTTCAAAGGCAGTGTTGCTCAAGCTCACGGGCGTCACAGCACCTTCGTTCCAGGATTTGGCTGCACTATCGCAGACGCGATCCGTGCTTCCTGCTCGGCATATCCCTTCTTTGAACGGCCCGTTCTTACAACCAGCAAGGGGGAGGAAGTAGAGCTGATGGACGGCGGATACTGCGCAAACAACCCTACGCTCTATGCCATCGCCGACGCCGTCATAGCACTCCAGAAACCAATGTCTGATATCCGCGTTGTCAGCATAGGCGTCGGGGTATACCCGGAACCCAGGCGCTGGGGATATTCCTGGCTGATTCGACGTTTCAAGGCGGTGCAACTGCTGCAAAAGACGCTGAACGTCAATACGTTCTCGATGGAGCAGTTGCGAGCAATCCTTTTCAAGGATATCTGCACCGTCCGCATCAACGATACCTTCGAGCGCCCGGAGATGGCGACAGACTTTATGGAGTCGAATCTTTCAAAGCTGAATATGCTTTATCAACGGGGAAGCGAATCTTTCGCCAAGCACGAAATCGAACTTAAGAAGATATTCGACATAACAGGGCGCGCAGCAGACCGCTAATGGAGGCAAGTAAGTATGGCTATTCCCGAGTCCCATCTTGACACTTGGGCGAAGCAGGGCTCAGTGACGCAGTCGAGCACCACCTACGCCACGATAAAGGGTGCTCTTGAGGCAACAAGCGCGAACTATGCCGCTAAGAACTTTGAAGTCTTCTTGCAGGGCTCTTACGGAAATGACACCAATATCTACGCTGAAAGCGATGTCGATGTCGTAATCCGGCTCGACTCGATATTTCACTACAACCTCGACGACCTGACCCCCACAGAGAAAGCTGCTTTTGAATCGGCTCACTCTGGCGGAGCGGCCTATAGCTACGCCTCATTCAAATCCGATGTTAAAGGCGCGCTCGGGTCGAAATTCGGCAGCGATGTGAAAGATAGCAAGAACGCCGTCAAGGTAAAGGCGAATGGCAGCCGCCGCAACGCTGACGTGCTGGTGGCCACCGAATTTCGTCAGTATCAGAATTTCTTTTCGATCTCGAATCAGAGGTACATGGCCGGTGTGTGCTTCTTTACGTCTGCCGGTAATCGCATCGTCAATTATCCCAAACAGCATTCGGTGAATTGCACCGCCAAACATCAAGCGAGTAATTCCTGGTTTAAGCCGATGATACGGATTTACAAAAACGCGCGAGGCAAGCTGGTCAATGACGGAGCCATTGATCAGACGACAGCACCTTCGTATTTCATCGAGGGCTTGCTCTACAATGTGCCGAACTATCTGTTCACGGGCACCTATGGCGATGCATTCGTTGCGAGTTTTAAGTGGATACTCCAAGCGGATCGCAGCAAATTTGTGACCGTAAATGAACAGTATCCTTTGTTAGGAGATTCTGCTGTGACATGGCCAGCCGCTAACTGCAATCTGTTCCTCGATACGCTGGCTAAACTCTGGAATAACTGGTAATGCAGATCGGCCAATAGCGAACGTTAGCTGAACGGCTCTGCGTTGCGTTTCACGTTAACGTCATGCAGCTTGGAAATCCTCGCAAACAGGCGGTCGAATCGTCCCACGGTGCTTTGCGAAATGATGTTTGCGGCGTCGGTCGCCATTTTATTCAGGAGCAGCCGCGCTGGTCGCGTCTTGTGAAATTCGATCCCGATGTCTAGGAACGCCTGCTCATAACGCTTCACGATGCGCGGAATCTGCGGGTTCAGCGTGAGGGTCTTGCCCATCAGCTCCTTCTTGTAGCTCTCGGCAACAAGGGCGTCGTATACGGCAGGATCAAACATATCCTCGATGTCCGCTTCCGATGGCTTTCCGGGACTATCGAAGCCCTCGGTCACGAACACGATATTGTCATCCCGGATCAGCTTCGCTTTGACCAGCTCGTCGCGGGTGGCGCGCGACTGCTTCTCTTCATCGAAAAGCACGAGCACCTGTAGGCGCTCAGACGTAAGGAGCGCCACCATGTACGGAATTTTCTGGGCACCACCAGCCGGAGTCAGGGTCATTCCATCCGGCAATCCCGTTTTCCCGAGGCTTTCCAGATAGCTGGATGCGGATGACAGCATCCAGAAATCCGTCACCCCCTCGACAATCAGGTTGTTGGAGCCGACAAAAAGACTCTGCGACAGCGAGTATCCCAGAGCCGCCTGGATGGGAAAAAGCGTGCGGGAATCTCCGGCAGGATCATTGGAGACGATGGTTCCGGTCTCCTGGTTGATGCTTACCGTGCGGATGGCATCGAGATTTTCCGTGGGAACCATGAAGGGCGAGTGCGTGGTGTAAATAATCTGGTTCTCGAAATCGGCGGCAAAATGGCGCAGCAAGTCACCCTGCGACAGCGCGTGCAGATACAGGCCCGGTTCATCCAGCAATAAAATCGCGTTCTCTGAAGAACCACCCTTGGTGTCCGCCGAAAAGGTTATATAGAACGAGAAAAACCATTTGAGTCCACGGCTCCTCTCGTTGAGATTCACCTCCACGTCGTAGACGGAATTCGGGTCGGAGATGAAGGTGTCCAGGTGATTGGCGTCTGGGCTGAACCGGACTTTTAATTGACGGTCCTTCCAGAGTCGCCTCAGCTCCGACGTCACGATGGCGCTGGCACGGTTCGCGAGCTGATTTCGCGTTTCATGATCGTTGGCGGTGTGCAATTGATTTAACTGCTGTGGATTCAGGTCAGCAACCTTGCACATCTTCTCGAAATTCAGATCTGCGTCGGTGAGTTGGCTGGGGTTGGCCCCTTTCCGGCTTAGATATTCCGCAATGTTTTGGTGTCCCGTCAGCTCGGGATATTCATCGACATAGACAAAAATGGGAAGGAGCCCCAACGCCCAATTGCGTGCAGCCTGCCACGCTGGCCCGTCTTTGGAGATTTGCGCGGCGAGTTCTTCCAGCTCTGAAAGCAGGCCGTCTTCTCTGTCGGGTAAGGTAACTGCTGCGACTGCAAGTGCTTTGCGAAAGGCTGCCAGGGCTGGCGCGGCATGGACGGCCCATTCAGTCGGGACAGAAGTCGCTGCCAGTTCCGTGGCAAGTTTCTCTGACGCTGCTTTGGCCGGAACCTGCGGAGCTTCCTCCAGTTTCTCAATCTCCACTTCGGCAACCGGACGGATTTTGCGAAGTCGCGACGCGACTTCATCGGCGGAGAATGCAATCGGCTTCAGCTCAGCAAATCCTACCGTCCGCACTGCCTTGTAGTTTCTTTCGATCTCAACATGCACCACCCCAGCAGCGCGCGGAAACATGGCGACCAACTCGCTCTGTTCCTTAGTATTCAGTTCCCATGTTGTAG
>Ga0307372_10011138_pt1 | contig 12052 bp, 11 predicted proteins | sample OX1MG_FD_202533 | JGI IMG/M metagenome (GOLD analysis project Ga0307372, IMG submission 202533) | Soil microbial communities from Risofladan, Vaasa, Finland - OX-1 | ecosystem: Environmental > Terrestrial > Soil > Coastal area > Acid sulfate soil | place: Finland: Risofladan, Vaasa | collected...
TCGGTCACCCGATCGAAGCCGCGTGCAAGTGCGCGGTCGGCCACCGCGCGCGCCAGCGGATCGGTGGCGAAGGCGTGCGGACTGCCACGGAACATGTTGCGCGGAAATTGATCGAACAAAATGATCAGCGCGAGCGCGCCTTCGGCGCTGTCTTCCCAATCCACCAATTCGCCGCGCGCCGCCGCTTCGTGCACGGCAAGAAATTTCGCCCGGACGGCGCGATCGAACGCCTCGTCCTTTTGCCACCATTTGTCCGGGCCCGCCTCGCGCCAGAAGGTCACGACCTCAGCCGGGGTAACCTCGCTCATCAGCTGCTCCTACTGGCCGCGGCCGGCGGCGCTGGCGAAGCGCTTGGCTTCTTCGGCCGCGCGGAACAGCGCCTTCGCCTTATTGACGCATTCCTGCTGCTCGAATTCCGGATCGGAGTCGGCAACAATGCCGGCGCCCGCCTGCACATACATGACGCCGTCCTTGATCAGCGCGGTGCGCAGCACGATGCAGGTATCCATGTCGGCGCCGGCGGAGAAATACCCGACGCAGCCGGCGTAGAGCGAGCGCTTTTCCTTTTCCAGCTCGTCGATAATCTGCATGGCGCGCACTTTCGGTGCGCCGGAAACCGTGCCGGCAGGGAAGCCGGCTCCTAAAGCGTCGAGCGGATCGCGGTCGTTGCGGAGCTTACCCTCGACGTTGGAAACGATATGCATCACCTGGCTGTAGCGTTCGATGAAAAATTGGTCGGTGACTTCGACCGACCCGATCTCGGCGACACGGCCGACGTCGTTGCGGCCAAGATCGAGCAGCATCAGATGCTCGGCGCGCTCCTTCGGATCGGCCAGCAGCTCTTCCTCCAGCGCCTTGTCCTCATGCGGCGTCGCGCCGCGCCGCCGGGTGCCGGCAATCGGGCGGATGGTAACGGTGCCGCCGCTTACCTTGACCAGCGTCTCCGGACTCGAGCCGGCGACCGCGAACGAGCCGAAATCGAGGAAGTACAGATACGGCGACGGATTGACCCGGCGCAGCGCGCGATAGAGCGCGAACGGCGCCAGCTTGAACGGCGCCTCGAACCGCTGCGACAGCACCACCTGAAATACATCGCCGGCGAAAATGTATTCCTTGGCGCGCAACACCATGCGTTTGAATTCGTCGACGGTGGTGTTGGAGCGCGGCGCTACGTCGAGCGGCCCGGCATCGGTCTCGGCCGCGGATTTGTCGAGCGGGCGGTCGAGCGCATCGACAATCGCCGCGAGCCGCTCGCCGGCCTGCGCCAGCGCCGCCTGCGCCGTCACGCCGGGTTGTGGGCGCACCGGCGTAACCACGGTGATGGTGTCCTCAACCGCGTCGAAAGCGATGACCAGGGTAGGGCGCACCAATATCGCATCGGGAATGCCGATCGGATCGGGACCGGGCGCGGCGAGCGTGTCCTCCATCAGCCGCACCATGTCGTAGCCGAGGTAGCCGAACACGCCGGCCGCCATCGGCGGCAGCGTTTCCGGCAGGACGATGCGGCTTTCGGCGATCAGCGCGCGCAGCGCCTGCAACGGCGGTGCGTTTGCCGGCGTGAATGCCTCGGCATCGCGGCGCGGCGTGCGGTTAAGCTCGGCGCGGGCGCCGCTGACGCGGAAAATGACATCCGGATCGAGCCCAATAATGGAATAGCGGCCGCGAGTTTCACCACCTTCGACCGATTCAAGCAGAAAGCTCATCGCCGAAGCGTTTTTCGTGACCTTGAGGAATACCGACACCGGCGTTTCGAGATCCGCGACCAGCGTCGTCCATGCCACCTGCGGCTCGCCGGCCGCGTAACGCGCGCCAAACGCTGCGGCCGACGGCTCGATCTGCATGTTTAGTTGGTATCCGGCGCGCTGTTGCCGAGCGCCTGTTCCAACGCCGTCTGATTGACGCTGAAGCCGAGGTTGTCCTCGACCGAAGCGACATACTGCCCCTGAATATCGTCGCTGATCTGTTTCTTCACGAGATCTTCGAGGCTTTTGATCTCGATCAGATTGGTGTCGGGTTTCGGGTCGGTAATTCCGGTGACGCGGAACACGTACCACTGTCCCGGCTGATCGCCCTCGACGCTGGCGAAGCCGTCCTTGGCGGTGTGAAACGCCGCGACGACAATTTTCGGCGACACGGTGCCACGCGCCACCTTACGCTTGAGCTTATCGGCGGTTTGCAAGGTCAGTCCGTCGGCCTTCGCAACGTCGTCGAACGGTGTTGCGGCTTTGAGCTTGTCGAGAATTTCGGACGCTTTGGTTTTCAATCGCGACGCAATCTCGTCTTCACGCCAGTGCGCCTCGACTTCGCTCTTCACGTCGTCGAGCGCGCGATCGTGCGCCGGCGCAACGGCAGTCACGGCGTACCAGACGTAGCCGGCATCGGTCTCGATCGGCTCGTTGTCGACGCCGACGTCGGAATTAAACGCCGCGCTCACCACCTGGCCGGCGTGGGGCAAGTTGGCGACCTTGCCGCTCGGATCGCGCCCGGACCGGTCAACCTCGAAGCTGCCCGACGGCAGCTTCAATTTTTGTGCCGCTTGTTCCAGCGCCGACCCGCCGGCGCGGTCATCCTCGATCTTGTCGTGCAGACTTTGCACGTCGGCCTTGGCGCGACCGGCGGCGATGTCGTTGTGGATCTGGGTGGCGACCTCGGTCAGCGATTTATCGACTTCCGGCTCGATCTTGCTCACCGTCACGATCACCGTGCCGAAGCGCCCCTTCACCGGCGCGCTGACCTCACCGTCCTTGAGCGCGAATGCGGCTTCCGCAACCGCCGGATCGATGATGTCGGACTTCTTCACCGTACCAAGATCGGTATCGGATTCTTTCAAGCCCCGCTCGGCGGCGAGCGCGGCGAAAGTGGTGCCGCTTTTGACCTTCGCCTCCGCCGCGTCGGCGTCGGCGGCGTTGGGAAATACCATCTGCGCGACCTGCCGGCGCTCGGGAACGACGAAGCGGCTGTGGTCCTTGTCATATTCCGCTTTCACGTCGGCATCGGATATTTGCATCCAAGGCGCGAGATCGGCAGGCGTGACCGATACCGTCACGATCTTGCGGTATTCCGGCGCCCGGAACAGGATTTTGTGGGCCTCGAAATATGTTTTGAGCTCGTCTGCCGTCGGCTGCGGAATATCGCCGGCCTGCGCCGGACCGAGCGTCACATATTCAATGCTACGCTCCTGGTTCTGGAATTGGTTGATGGCCGTGAGCCAGGCGTTCGGCACTTGCAGACCGCCGGCGAGCGACTCGATGATCTGCCGGCGCAACGTCACGCTCCGCTGCTCCGACATAAAGCGCTGCTCGTTGTAGCCGGCGTCGCGCAGAATCTGCTCGAACCGCACCCGGTCGAATTTTCCGGTTATGCCCAGAAACGCTTTATCGGTGGTGATTTGGTGGACGACTTCCGCATCGGAAACACCGAGCCGCATTTGCCGCGCGCGCTGGTCGAGCGCGGATTCGGCGATCATGCTGCCCAGCACCTGCCGATCAAGCCCGATGGCCTTAATCTGCTCCGGCGGCAACGGGTGCCCGACTTGGCGCTGAATCTGCTGCACGCGGTCCTGATAGGCGCGGCGGAATTGGTCGACGCCGATTTCGGCGTGGCCGATCTTGGCCAGTGTCGAGCGGCCGAAGCCGCGGAAAATGTCGTTGATGCCCCAGATCGCGAAGCTGACGACCAGCAGTCCCAGCACCACGCCCATGACGGAGCGGCCGAGCCAATTGGTGGAGGATTTGCGGATACCTCTGAGCATCAATGTCCTGCGCGTGAAGTGAGGTGGCCGGTTTCAAATCGCGGCGGCGCACTATAAGGACCGCGTCCGATGCCCGCAACTGACGAGGTTCCAGCAGATCGTGCAGTAAAATGCCTCTTTTCGACGTGCAAGGCGTCTGCTAACGGCTGTTTGTCGCAGCCTTGTCGCGACCCAGAGAAGACCTGCGATCACCAGAGAAGACCTGGGATCATAGGAAAGACTAGTGGTCCGATTCTAACATTCGCTTGCGTATTCGGCAGCTTCTCATGCGAATGTTAGAATCAAAAGGACCACTAGCAAATATGAGTCTTAGTGGAGCTTTGGATTTGACATTCGCTTCACGAGGCTGCCGCTAGGTGGGCAGCAAATGTTAAATCCGCTCCACTAGGGATCATAGGGAAGACTTGGGATCATGGCCCCCCGGGCGCTGCTCGCCGGCAACTGGAAAATGCACGGCCTGCAAAGCGCCGCCGGCGAACTCAAGAAAATCATCACCGCCGCGGATGGGCTGCCCAAGCTGGACCTGATGGTCTGCCCGCCCGCAACTCTGATCGCAGCTTTCGCCGCAGCCGCCCGCGGCTCGCGCGTTCTGATCGGCGGCCAAGATTGCCACCCGTTGCCCGCCGGCGCCTATACCGGGGACATTTCGGCCGAAATGCTTAAAGACGCCGGCGCGGCCGCCGTCATCGTCGGCCATTCCGAGCGCCGGCAATATCACGGCGAAACCGACGAAATGGTGAGGACTAAAGCGCGCGCGGCTCACCGCGCGGGACTGCTCCCCATTATTTGCGTCGGCGAAACCCGCGCCGAACGCCAGGCCGGCAGCGCGCTCATGATCGTACGCGCGCAGCTCGACCGCTCGGTCCCTGACGATCTGACCGAGGTGGTCATTGCTTACGAGCCGGTCTGGGCGATCGGCACCGGATTGACGCCAACGCCGTCCGACGTGGCCGAAATGCACGCAACCATGCGCGAATGGCTGAGCCGCCGCGAAGCGGTCCGCCTCCTGTACGGTGGCTCGGTCAATCCGGCCAACGCCGCCGAACTGCTGACGGTGGCAAACGTCGATGGGGCGCTGGTCGGTGGCGCGAGCCTGAAGGCTGAGGAATTCCTGGCGATCGCCGCGGTTTACCGCTAAGGGGAACCGCCCCGACGCGGCCATGGAAAATCCGCTTTGGATCATGTAGAGACCGGCCCGGCTTCCTATATCGGGGTCACAGTGGGCAAGGCCGTGAGCGGACATTATCGATGCTGACCGTCGTTATCGTCATCCACCTGATGATCGTCATCGCCATGATCGCGGTGGTGTTGTTGCAGAAATCCGAGGGCGGCGGTCTGGTCAGCTCGTCAAACGCCGGCTTCATGACCGGCCGCGGCACCGCCAACGTGCTCACCCGCACGACCGCGGCCCTCGCCATTGGATTCTTCGTGACCAGCCTGACCTTGTCGTGGCTTGCCGGCCTGGGCCGTCATCCGGCCTCGATCATCAATACTGGCGGCAGCCCCGCGACCCAGGAGGCTCCGGCCAACTCATCGCAAGCGCCGCTCAGCCAAAGCGGCCACGGCCTGCTCGACCAGTTGCGCAGCAAGGGACCGGTTGGGGCGGCGCCCAGCGGACCGCAAGTCCCACAGTCGAAATAGGCTTACGACCGATGAAGCAGATGATGGCCACGGCGGTTTCCACCAAGCCCGCGGGGCCAACTTCCGCGCGGCATGAGGATTCCGCCGCAGCCATCGGGGATTGCAGAGTTTTTCACAGGAATTTTAGGGTCCGCGCGGCTGCTATTCCGGAATATCGCTCGTCGAATCGGGCGATCGGCAGTAAGGCGTAATTCCCATGGCGCGGTACATCTTCATCACCGGCGGCGTGGTTTCCTCCTTGGGCAAAGGTCTCGCTTCCGCGGCGCTCGGCGCGCTGCTCCAGGCGCGCGGCTACAAGGTGCGGCTGCGCAAGCTCGACCCTTATCTGAACGTCGATCCGGGCACCATGTCGCCCTATCAGCATGGCGAGGTGTTCGTCACCGACGACGGCGCCGAGACCGATCTCGACCTCGGTCACTACGAGCGCTTCACCGGCCGGCCGGCGACGCGCATGGATAACATCACTACCGGCCGCATCTATCAGGACATCCTCAACAAGGAGCGGCGCGGCGACTATCTCGGCGCCACCATCCAGGTCATTCCGCACGTCACCAACGCCATCAAGGACTTCATCCGCGCCGGCAACGACGACTTCGATTTCGTGCTGTGCGAAATCGGCGGCACCGTGGGCGACATCGAAGGCCTGCCGTATTTCGAAGCCATCCGGCAAATGGGCAACGATCTGCCCCGCGGTCACGCCGTCTATATCCATCTGACGCTGATGCCGTTTATTCCCAGCGCCGGCGAATTGAAAACCAAGCCCACCCAGCACTCGGTGCGCGAATTGCGCGCCATCGGCATCCAGCCCGACATTCTGCTTTGCCGCTCCGACCGGCCGATCCCGATGAGTGAACGCAAAAAGCTCGCGCTGTTCTGCAACGTGCGCGAAAGCGCGGTGATCGAGGCGCTCGACGTCGACAATATCTATGCGGTGCCGGAGGCCTATCACGCCAGCGGCCTGGACGACGAAGTATTGGCCGCCTTCGGCATCGAAAATCCGCCGGCGCCCGATCTCGCCACCTGGCGCGTGATCAACGAGCGCGTCCGCAATCCGGAAGGCAACGTCACCATCGCCGTCGTCGGCAAATATACCGGCATGAAGGACGCCTATAAGTCGCTGATCGAGGCGCTCTCGCACGGCGGCATCTACAACAAAGTGAAGGTCAATCTCGACTGGATCGAGAGCGAGGTGTTCGAGAACGAGGATCCGACGCCATTCCTCGAACACGTCGACGGCATCCTGGTCCCAGGCGGCTTCGGCCAGCGCGGCGCCGAAGGAAAAATCCGCGCCGCGCGTTTCGCGCGCGAACGGCAGGTGCCTTATTTCGGCATCTGCTTTGGCATGCAAATGGCGGTGATTGAGGCGGCGCGCAATCTGTGCGGCATCGAGGAGGCGAACTCGACCGAGTTTGTGCAGACCCGCGAGCCGATCGTCGGCCTGATGACCGAATGGATGAAGGGCGACGAACTTGAAAAACGCGGCATCAACGGCGATCTCGGCGGCACCATGCGGCTCGGCGCCTACCCGGCGCTGCTCGCCCGCGGCAGCAAGATCGCGGAGATTTACGGCGCCACTGAAATTTCCGAGCGGCACCGCCACCGGTACGAAGTCAACACCGCGTATAAAGACCGGCTGGCGCAGCACGGCATGCGTTTCTCCGGCATGTCACCCGACGGCTTGCTGCCGGAAATTATCGAATACGCCGACCATCCGTGGTTCATCGGCGTGCAGTTCCATCCCGAGCTGAAATCGCGGCCGTTCGCGCCGCATCCGTTGTTCTCGTCCTTTATCGGAGCGGCGGTCGAACAGAGCCGGCTGGTGTAGCCGGCCGGGTTCCTTCGGAGTTTGCTTTCTTTCGTTGTTAACCGGGCCGCTCGCGGAGCGTCGGCGAGATTGCGTGACTCCCTACATTCCTTGATTATGATAAGTAGCGACTTACAGGTGCGCCGCATGAACGAAAATCTTCCCGGAACCAAGGTGGCCGAACGGCTCATGACGCGGCCCGCCGGAGCGACCATGGACGAGATCGTCGCGGCAACCGGGGGCCCCCAGTACAACGTACTGCGCCGACTTGAAGGTCGCGGCTACCGCATTCGCAAGATGAAAAAGGGCAAGGCGACCCGTTATTTTGCGAGTCCGCCGGCTGCTCCCTTTTATGAGGCCACGGTGACAGGCAAGGGCCAAATTACGTTGCCCAAAGAAGTGCGGGAGCGACTGCATCTCAGCACTGGCAATACCGTTCGATTTACGGTGGAAGAGGGCGGTCGCGTCGCTGTGGCCCGCGGGGGCGAACGACTGCGCGATCTGTTTGGCATCCTCGGCAAGCCGCCGCGGAGCGCCACGCTTAAGCAGATGGACCAGGCGAGCAGGCGAGGCGCGGTCGATCGGTATTTGCGGGCCGTAGGCGGCAAAAAGCGGTGATCGGCCTCGACACCAACGTCTTGGCCGGTCTTTTCATTGAGGACGATCCGACTCAAGTACGTGCGGCCCGGCAGTTCGTAGCCCGACAGTGCAGCGCGCAAGAGCCGGCGTTTATCGACCGCGTCGCGTTATGCGAGTTTGTCTGGGTACTTTCGTATTCTCACGGTTACGGGCGACCTGAAATTGCGCGCATCATCGCCAAGCTGCTGGACAATCAGGAAATGCGATTGGAAGACGCGGAAGCCGTGCGCGCTGCGCTATCTACTTTCTCGTCCCGAAACGTCGATTTTGCCGACGCGCTCATCGGCGAGGTCAATCGCGTGCGCGGCTGCAAGGTGACCGCAACATTCGATCGCAGGGCGGCAAAATTGGACGGCTTCGTCCATATATCGTAGCTCTCGCACTGGACCCCTGGTTTGATCGGCGAACGCCTGCTGATGAATACAAAACCAAACTCTATCGTCACTGTCGGGAAAGTACGCTTCGGCAACGCGCTGCCGCTCACCTTGATCGCGGGACCGTGCGTGCTGGAAAGCCGCGCTCACGCATTCGAGATGGTGGCCGCGCTCAAGGAAATCGCCGCTCGCCGCGGCATGGGCTTGGTCTACAAAACCTCGTTCGACAAGGCCAACCGCACCAGCGGCGCTGGCGCGCGCGGGCTCGGCCTCGACAAGGCGCTGCCGATCTTCGCCGAATTGCGCGAGAAATTTGACGTGCCGATTCTGACCGACGTGCACCAGCCGAAGCAATGCGCGCGCGTCGCCGAAGTCGCCGATATTCTGCAAATCCCGGCGTTTCTCTGCCGGCAGACCGACTTGCTGGTCGCCGCCGCCAACACCGGCAAGCCGGTCAACGTGAAAAAAGGCCAGTTTCTCGCGCCGTGGGACATGAAAAATGTCGTCGAGAAAATCACCGGCGCCGGCAATGCCAACGTGCTGGTCACCGAGCGCGGCGTCTCGTTCGGCTACAACACACTTGTCACCGACATGCGCGCGCTGCCGCTCTTGGCAAAAATCGGTGCGCCGGTAATTTTCGACGCCACCCATTCGGTGCAGCAGCCGGGCGGGCAGGGCACGTCATCCGGCGGCGAGCGCGACTTCGTGCCGGTGCTGGCGCGCGCGGCGGTCGCGGTCGGCGTCGCCGGCGTTTTCATCGAAACGCACCAGGACCCGGACCGCGCGCCGTCCGACGGACCGAACATGCTGCCGCTGAAGCAGCTGGAGCCGCTGCTCGAGCGGCTGACGCAATTCGACAAGCTGGCGAAGGCTAGCGGGACCGTTAGTCCGGCTCACGCAAAACGGCGATAGCGCCGCGCGTCAACCGGAAAGAGGTTCAGTAAACTCTGCACCATTGCTAGTCGTCGGCCAGCAGTTCCCACCCACTCCCTAGTGTGACGTGCGCGAATGGTCCGGGACCGTTATGTTAATCGGGCCGAAAGGAGTCGGCGGGTACGCCCCGAGTCGAAATGACGGAGCGGTAGCAATGGCCAACAGCTCAATTGAGTGGACTGATGCGACATGGAATCCTGTCGCTGGATGTTCAATCATCTCGCCGGGTTGCACCAATTGCTACGCAATGCGAATGGCGGCCCGGCTTGAGGCGATGGGCATCGAGAAATATCGCGGTCTGACACGCAAGAGCGGTCAGAGACGTGTCTGGACCGGCCAAATACGATGCGACCCAACCGCGCTCAATGCTCCGCGCAGGTGGTCAAAACCGAGACGCGTATTTGTTAACTCGATGTCCGATCTGTTTCACGAAAAGGTTCCGAGTGATTTCGTGGTTGGTGTCTGGGCTGTGATGGCGGAGACGCCACATCACACATATCAAATTTTGACGAAACGTCCCGAACTCATGCTTGACGTGATTACGGCGCGATCCCTGCCGCTACTTCCAAACGTTTGGCTCGGCACCAGCGTTGAGGATAATCGGGTTCTCGATCGCGTAGACATCTTGTGTCGTGTACCCGCCGTGGTTCGTTTCATTTCCTTCGAACCCTTGATTGGCTCAGTCGCCCACGCGGATTTGTCGGGGATCAAATGGGTAATTGTCGGTGGCGAAAGCGGCCCCCATGCAAGGCCGATGCGAGCAGAATGGGTTGATGAGATTGAAAGCTTATGTAAATCAGCAGACGCGAAGTTTTTCTTCAAACAGTGGGGCGGCGCAAATAAGAAAGTTGCTGGTCGACGCTATCGAGGTCGTCTCTGGGACGATATGCCTGCCCTGAGGATATGATTTGCGATCCGCGTAGCAAGCCCTATGGCCGGACCGTCTGGATTCGAGATAGCAAAGAACAACGAGAATAATTGCGGTTTCTTGTCAATTGGAAGGGGTAACGGCGGCAGGACTGCCGGAAAGATTGCTTTGAGCCTGACACGTACATAGTCTTGTAACGCGCCAACATCTGCGGTCCGCTGCAACGGCGCATCATCTGTGAACAGGCTGCTTTGTCCGGGTGCGTATAACTCCCGCTCCCAAGCGTCTGTTCCAAGAACTCGCGTAATTGCAGCGCGCTTATCATCATCAATCGCGCTAGCGCTGCGCGCTGCTTGCCGGTAGAGCCCCGAGAGTGAGAACAAATACCAAACGTCGACAGCTTTCGTCTCGGCGATAGCTCGTAGGGTTCGCCAATCGACACTCATGCCATAGGGATCTAGGAACATTACGGCCCGAATCCGCTGCTAATTTGTGTAGCCCATAATTTTTCGAATTTCGTCGTTGGCATCACCCTCGATTACGTGAATGCTTCGGCCTGTGTGTTGGTCCCGCATCTCTCGCAAAGCGTCAACTGCACGGGGGCGCTGCTCGACGAAAATTAGCCTGTCGAATGGGGGATTGATATCGATTGCAATCTTGGCTGATCCGCGTCGCCTAACGATGTTCTCTGGCACCGGAGCGCTTAATATTCCGCCTGGCTGAGCGGGCACACGTTCCGTTCGCTCGCCCGTACCTGCAAACGCGTCAATGTACCATAGTTCCGGAAACTTACCGCGAAGCGCAGTAGTAAACGCTCGCAAATATGCCTCCACTACCGAGAGCTTTAGCTCGGTTGCTTGGCTTCCAAATTCGTGATCCGCAGCCGCCACCTATCCCTCGACCGTTTCCATGCCGTGGGAAACAATCTATCACCATTTTAGGTTGCGATAAGCTGATCATCCTGTGTCTACATTCGACAAGCTGGCGAAGGCTTAGACTGCGTCCTGCCTACTTCAGATAATTGCCGACGAAATCTTCGAACTCACGCCGGTTCCTGCACGGTTTGGTTTCCTTGACCGTTGGAATCAGCAGGCAGGACGCGACGTTGCCGTTCGTTTCCACGTAGAGCGCATACATTGTGCGGCTGGCCGCGTCGATCAGGTACGACGTGTCGGAAACTTTCCGGTCAATCGATGCTGTTTTGTGAACCAGCAGCAGACAAGAGTTGACCTTTTCCGCTGAACGCCGCCTGATAATCGTTGGCGATGATTTCGAACCGTACTTTTACGTTCAGCAACACCGAGACGTATTCTTGCGTCAAATCCTGGAATGAGCTTTTCGCCTGCGTTTCGCAGCTGGCTCGCTCGTGCGTCGGATCGGCATGAGCAATCTTGCCGAACGCGACTGAAGCAATGGCCGCAAGCGCAAATGCCGGCGCGGGTAATTTTGCTCCGGAGGAATAGGCGGTCATCGGCGCTTCCACGACATCATCCGCGACGCCTCGTCGCCCAAAATCAAGCCGCGGGCACCTTCGCCTCGACCAGCATTTCGCGAACCAGCGGCATGACTTTTTTACCGTAAAGCTCAATGCTCTGCATCATCGCCGCGTGCGGTAACGTGCCGGCCGAGTATTTCATGTCGAAACGCACGATGCCGAGCGCCTTGGCGGTCGAAGCGATCTTGCGCGCGACGGTCTCCGGCGCGCCGACATAGAGCGAGCCTTGCTCGACCTCGTGCTCGAATTGCGCCCGCCCGATCGGCGGCCAGCCGCGTTCGCCGCCGATCTTGTCGTGCATGGCCTTGTAGCCCGACCAGTATTCTTCGCGCGCCTGCGCATCGGTCGTCCCAACATGACCGGGCGAGTGAACGGCAATGTCTTTCGCCGGCCGGCCGAGTTGCGCGAAGGAGCGATGATAGAGATCGACAAAGGGGCGAAAGCGCTTCGGATCCCCGCCGATGATGGCGAGCGCGAGCGGCAGATCGTAGTTTGCGGCGCGCACCACCGATTCCGGACTGCCGCCGACGCCAACCCAAGTCTTCAA
>Ga0307372_10011139_pt1 | contig 12051 bp, 11 predicted proteins | sample OX1MG_FD_202533 | JGI IMG/M metagenome (GOLD analysis project Ga0307372, IMG submission 202533) | Soil microbial communities from Risofladan, Vaasa, Finland - OX-1 | ecosystem: Environmental > Terrestrial > Soil > Coastal area > Acid sulfate soil | place: Finland: Risofladan, Vaasa | collected...
GCGCTGCTCCTGTCCGCAGCATGGACGAGGCTGCTCTAGACCCTCATAACCTGGCCCGCGACATGGTCATTGAAGTCGATTCGCCCATTGGCAAAGTGAAACAGGCCGGGATTGCACCGAAACTGAGCGACACCCCCGGCCGGGTACGCAGCACATCGCCGATCATCGGCCAGCACACCGGCGAGATACTCGCAGCCCTTGGCTACGATGCGGAGAAAATCAGCCAGCTCCGCGAAAAGGGCGCGGTGGGGTAGGCGATATACTGGGTGCAACGTCGGATCAGGAGGTGAAGCGATGGCAAAGAACGTGCGCCCCCAGGCGCAATGGATTGTCAACAGCAATGGCGAGCGCACTGCTGTGATACTCGACATCAAAGTCTACGAGTTGCTCGTGGAGGCGTTCGAGCAGGCGGAAGATATCCGCGCTTACAACGAGGCCAAGGCGGAGGGCGACGAGTTCGTCCCGCTGGAAGAGGCCTGGCCCTCGCGCGTCGGGGCTGTCTGACTTGTACACGTGCTCGTGGGGCGGCGAGTAAGTCGGGAGATTGGCAGACTCCCTGTTCACGTTGCGGAGCGGGTACGGCGAGCCATCGAGGAAATCGCCGTCGAGCCTCGGCCGGCTGGATGCATCAAACTGAACGGCGTTGACGCTTGGAGGATCCGTATTGGCGACTATCGAATCGTTTACGAGATTTTGGATAGTGTGGTCACAGTGACCTTCGTGCGCATCGGTGCGACTACCCGAAGCTCATGGAAGTGCGCTATGTCCCGGCCGTGACGTGAAGCCGCGGCGCGCTTCCGGGGGTACCATGGAGCCGCCGCATCACACCTCGCGGCGGAGATGACCTTGGCCGAAGCCCCACCACCGCAGCCCACTGACCCAGAAAGGGCGCGCCTGCGCGAACAGGCTGACGGCCGGGCGCACTGGCGAAAATGGGGACCATACCTTTCCGAACGCCAGTGGGGCACGGTCCGCGAGGACTATTCCCGGGACGGCACAGCTTGGGAATCCTTTCCCCACGACCATGCCCGCTCCCGCGCCTACCGCTGGGGCGAGGACGGCCTCCTCGGCATCTCCGACGACAAGGGTCACATCTGCTTCGCGCTTGCGCTCTGGAACGGGCGCGACCCCATCCTCAAGGAGCGCCTCTTCGGACTCACCGGTAACGAAGGCAACCACGGCGAGGACGTCAAGGAGTACTACCACTTCCTCGATAACGTCCCCTCCCACGCCTATATGCGTGCGCTCTACCGCTATCCGCAGGGGAAGTTCCCCTATGACGACCTCGTGGCCGAAAATCGGCGCCGCAGCCGCTCACAGCCCGAATACGAACTCATCGACACGGGCATCTTCGACGACCATCGTTACTTCGATCTCGAAGCCGAGTACGCAAAGGCCGGCGTGGATGACATCGTCATCCGCGTGTCTGCGACCAATCGAGGCCCAGAAGCCGCTACGCTCCACCTGCTGCCAACGATCTGGTTCAGGAACACCTGGTCCTGGGGCTATCCAACATCGCGTCCGCTCCTGCAGGCGGTGGGCGATGGCCCGCCCGGTGGAGCCTTGATCCGCGTGTACCACCCCGAAGTAGGCGATTACTGGCTGGCCGCGCAGGCTCCTTCGGACCTGCTGTTCACCGAAAACGAGACCAACTTCGAGCGCCTGTGGGGCGTCCCCAACCGCACCCCTTTCGTCAAAGATGCCTTCGGCGAAGCGGTCATCCGCGGCCGAGCCGAAGCCACCAACCCCGCGCTTGAAGGCACGAAGGCGGCGGCGCACTACGTGCTCGATGTCCCGGCCGGCGCGACCAGTAGCGTGCTTTTGCGACTCTCCTCCGCCCGGCAAGAACATCCGTTCCAGGGGGCCGACGCGATTTTCGCCAGCCGCAAGGCCGAGGCTGACGCCTTCTACACGTCTCTCGAGGGCGAGGGATTCGACGCTGACGTCCGCAACGTCCAGCGCCAGGCGTTCGCCGGGCTCCTCTGGTCGAAGCAGTTCTATCACTACAACGTGCACACCTGGCTCGATGGCGACCCTGTGGGCCCTGCGCCTCCCCGGGAGCGCCAGTCTGGCCGCAACAGCGATTGGCGCCACGTCGACAACTCAGACGTCATCGCCATGCCTGACACGTGGGAGTATCCGTGGTATGCCGCCTGGGACCTCGCCTTCCACTGCATCCCCATGGCGTTGATCGACCCCGAGTTCGCGAAGGGCCAGTTGGTGCTGCTCCTGCGCGAATGGTACATGCACCCGAATGGCCAGCTTCCCGCGTATGAATGGGCCTTTGGCGACGTGAACCCGCCCGTTCACGCATGGGCCGCCCTCCGCGTCTATCGCATCGAACGACGGATGACCGGCCACACCGACCGGGCCTTCCTCGAACGGGTCTTCCAGAAGCTGCTCTTGAATTTCACGTGGTGGGTCAATCGCAAGGACAGTGAGGGGAACAACGTCTTTTCCGGTGGCTTCCTCGGGCTCGACAACATCGGCGTTTTCGACCGCAGCAAGCCCTTGCCGGGTGGTGGCCACCTCGAGCAGGCAGACGGGACGGCCTGGATGGGCATGTACTGCCTCAACATGCTCGCGATCGCGCTGGAACTTGCGCCCGAAGACCGCGTCTACGAAGACCTGGCCGTCAAATTCTTCGAGCACTTCCTCTATATCGCCGGGGCGCTCAACGACATCGGCGCAAATGGCATCCCGCTCTGGGACGACGAGGACGCCTTTTTCTATGACGTCATCCATCGCCCTGATGGCTCCTCGGAGAAGCTCAAGGTGCGGTCGCTCGTCGGGCTCATCCCCCTCCTCGCTGTCGAAACCTTCGACGACGGCATCATGGACACGCTCCCGGAGTTCGTCGCGCGGGCCCACTGGTTCCTGGAGCATCGCCCGGAGCTTGCCGCGCTTGTCGCCCACTGGGATGTTGCCGGCGTGGGCGAACGCCATTTGCTCGCCCTCGTCCATGGCCACCGCCTCAAGGCGTTGCTCCGTCGTGCGCTCGACCCCGAAGAGTTCCTCAGCCCGTTTGGCCTGCGCTCTGTCAGTCGCTACCACCGCGACCACCCCTTCGTTTTTCCCATCGATGGGACGCCGCACTCCGTCGACTATGAGCCCGCCGAATCTGCGAGCGAGCTATTCGGCGGCAACTCCAACTGGCGCGGGCCTATCTGGTTTTCTATCAACTACCTCGTCATCGAGGCCCTGCAGCGCTTCGACTACTACTACGGCGCCGACTTCCGCGTCGAATGCCCGACCGGTTCGGGTAGCCAGGCGACGCTGTGGGAGGTTTCGCAGCAGCTGTCTCGCCGCCTCACGGCGATCTTCACGCTCGACAGCAGTGGGCATCGCCCCGTCTTTGGCTCGGCGCCACTCTTCCAGTCGGACCCGGCATGGCGCGACCACATCCTCTTCTACGAATATTTCCATGGTGATAATGGTGCCGGGCTCGGTGCCAGCCACCAGACAGGATGGACTGCGCTGGTGGCTAAACTGATCGAACAGCAGTCACGCTGGCCGCGGTCAGGACAGCCTCCAGGCGGTGGCCGCTGACAGTCGGGACGGCCTCAGGCTGCCTGAGACCTTAGCACCTGGAGCATCGTCTGCTGAAAGCGCACACGCTGTTCCGAATCGCGGATTTCGCCGGCGATGCGCTCCACGAGCGTCGATGCGGCCTGGCGCGCGAGGGTCTCGCGCGTTGCGCCCAGCGAATCGAGGCAATCGTCGATGATGATCTCCGCGAGTGGCCCCATCGCAGCCGCCACTGCCGTTGTAAGGCTCTGGAAAAATGCAGCCGGCGCAGTTATGCGCGCGGTTGCAAGCCGTGCCGGGACATCCAGCCGGATGAGGCCAGAAATTGCGAGCGGCACGAGCATCTCCATCAACGCGAACTCGTCGCAGCGCATCGCCGCCGCGAGTTCGGCAACGGTCGCCCGTCCGTCGATTCGCGCGAGGATTTGCCACTCGTGGGGGTGCAGCGTCACCGGTCCGTCGGGGGCTTCGACGGAAAGCCGCGGGACGGCGTCACCTGATGGGATGACCCGCAGCACTGCATCTCGTGCGCTGGCCTCGCGCAGGCCGTCTGCCACCAGCCGCTCGACTGGCTTGTCGATTGTGACGCTGGTGGTCATCACCTGTGGTTGGAACCGGAAGACGCCGCTCTTCCAGCGCAGGATCTCGCCGATCGCCGCCTCACCGCTTCGGGCGCCCGTGATCGCGTGGACCACCATGCCGCCTCGAAGGAACACCTCCCCGTGCTCGGAGCCTTCGGCCAGTTCCAGGCGTCCCGATTGTCCGCCCGCGCAGAGCATCGTGAGGATGTCCGCAACGGGGAGTTGGGTGAGGCTGCCGGTGAGGCCTTCTGGCATTGTATGTCCCTTTGCGACGCTGGTGCCGGCCCGCGGAGCGACCGCTCCGCGGGCCGGCCATGGGGCTAGGTTACCGACTCGATCAGGCGCCACAGTTGGCGCGATACGTCGTCGAAGTTGGCCGTGGCGGTCGCGGCGCTGCGGGTTGCGCGCTGGCGAGCAAGCTGCTTCCGCACTCCCGAGTCCTTGCGCCACGCGGCTGTCACGACGTCGATAGTCATGCGCACCAGCGGCATTTCCACGTCTTCCTCACACACGACAAAGAGCACGGTCGGGCCCAGGTCCTCGGCAACCAGCCGCCAGGTGTCATAGGCGAATTCCGCGCGGGTGGATTCCCAGCCCGCACGTTCCGCTGCCGCGAATGTCTGGGCCACTTCGCGTCCGATCGTGTTCATCGTCCCCGTTGCCAGGACGGGTGGTGTCGAGCTCACGATCACCGCGCCGGCGTTGTCGCAGACGAAGGCCCCGCCCACACCGGCCAGCCGCCCAAGCTCCCTCAGCCCGTCTTCCATGGCCATTCTCCGTCAGGCGACTAACTCTTGGAGATCATCGGCAAGTTGAAGCTGCTCGATTACTGCGGCGTTGCGTTCGGCGACATCCGCCAGCGCCGCGCGGACTTTCGATTCGAGGTCGGCACGCCTGAGTTGGAATGCCAGTCGCGCCACTGTGTCGGTGACGCAATCGCCCAGGCCACGGCTGAAGTTCGCCGGCAGCGGGCCATCGAAGCGGATCGCTCCCTCTTTGTACTCAAATTCTGCGGCGAACGGGTCCAGGAACGGATAGGTGATTGCCCGCGCCACCAACACCTCTTTCCACGCCGACGTGAACCGCCCCGGCCTGGAGAGCCCATCGGCGACGCCCTCCACGCAGGCCAGGACCTCTGACCACACTGCGAGTACCCGCCCGCGGAGCGTATCTCCGCTGAGGATTGTTGGTGCCTCCGGCCTCGCGGGAAGCGGCGCCGGCGCCGCTTCCGGTCCGGGCGTTGGCTCTCCGAGGGAACGGTACACGTTGAAGGATGCGGGCGAGCTCCGGCATTGAAGCAGGACTGACTCGTAGACCTCCGGCCCGGTCGCCGATTGGCCGTCCGCGTAGAGCACGCAGGCCACAGTGCGTCCACTTTCGATGAAGACGGTTGCCGTCCCAAGGTCCGCTTCGAACAGAATCTCCACATAGCCCGAGAGGCCGTCCTCTTCGAGCTTGGCGATGAGCCGTTCCAAGTCGGTGAAGCTGCTGGTCAGGTCCCTGTAGAGCACTTCGCCGTCCACGGTCGAGAGGGCGCGCCGCAGCATCTCTGGCGCGAGCGCATAGATGCTCAGGGAGCCGCCCTTCTCCTTGGCCTGTTGCACGATGCCATGCGTAGCCTCGCCGCCGGTAAGACGCTTCGTGTCGCGCTCTTCCACTGCCGACGTGACCTCGCCGTTCGCCAGCAGCAGCACGCCGCGATAGCCGGGAAACACCGCCTCGACGCAGCCGTCGAATTTTCGTGCCGCGAGGTCGGCGAGGAGTGCCTCGAAATCGGTGAACGACGTGCTCAAGTTCGTGTAGATTGGCCGGTCTCTCGGGAACAACATGGATGGCCTCCCCAGTGGCTCTGCTCGCTGTCCCCCGGGCAGAGCCGATTGGTGGCGCTACAGATAGCGCCGAATGATGACGTTGATTCGCTCCAGGAGTGATGCCCCCGGAACACCGCCGCGACACGACACGAGGACCAGGTGATCTCCTGCTGCAATGCATATCCCGCCCTCGCGCCTGCCCGAGAGGACGATGTGCCTGAGCGTGCTCCCTGTGACCAGCCGGCCGAGGCCGCGCAGGTCGCCATCCATCGTCAGTGCTTCCGCACGGCGCACCATGAAGGTCGCGAACGCGGCATCGCGCGCGCCTTGTTCGCCAGTTGTACCGAGGACCTCACCATCACGCGTGCACACGATCGCGCCGGTCACCCCGGGCGTCTCACCCAGCGACCGCGCGGCCATGGTTGGGCCCTCGTAGCCGTCCGCGGCTGCCTCGGCAAGACTCATCGCCGGCTCTCGTTTCCCTTTCTTCTGGCTCCGATCACGCGGCCGTCCGGCGAGAGCGGAGGCGTTCGATTGCCGAGCGCAGGCTGGCCTGCATCCGCCGCAGAGACTCTGCCAGTTGACCGATCTCGTTGTTGCCCGTGACGTCGATCTCGACGTCCAGTTCGCCCAGACTCATCCGGTCGGCTACTTCAGCCAGCTGGCTCAAGGGCCGTGTTACCGACCGCGCCACGGCGCCCGAAATGAGCAGCGCCACGATCACCCCGCCCACCGCGATGCCGATCTCCAGCAGGAGACTGCGCTGCGCCGTGCTGACGCGGTCCTGGAACTCCGGCACCAGCGGCGCCCGAGCGGCGCTGAAGATGTCCAGTGCAGAACTGACCGCAACGTTTCCGTCCGCGGCCAGCGTGGCAGCGGGGACGCTCACTGCAGCGGCGTCCACCATGCTGCCGTTGAGCGATGCGAAGAACGAGAGCGTTGCCGCCTGGTTCTTCAGCAACACTGGCCGGATGGTGGCGTTAAGGTTGTTGTTAGCGGATATGGCCGAATTGACGTAGCGCAGAAGCGTGTCCGATGCGGCCGTGGCGTCGCTCTCCTGGTTCTGAATGAATGTCTTCTGAAAGCCTGTGACCGGCTGATTCTGGCGGCTTAGCGCGACTCCGAGCCCGTAGGCCTGCAGCTTGCTCAGCGCCTCGACATACTGCAGCGTGTTCTCGGTGATCGCCCCCACGGACTTGATCCCGCTCGCCGCCGGGTCGAGGAAGAGGCGCGATGACTCTCCCGCCTGCGTTATCAGCGGCAGGATTCCCTGGTCAATCAACTGCGAGTGCGAGGCGAAGCTCACCGAGTCAATGGGATTGCTGGTGTCGCGCTTCACCTGTGTCCACTGCGAGTTGATGGAGGCGACGAAGTCTTTCGTCCCGAAACTCGCGCCAAACTTCGCGTCCATGGCGCTCAGGGCGGCCAGGTCCCGCTCGACCGCCTGCCCGGACGCGCTCAGCGCCGCTGCCGAACCGGTATCGCCGTTCGCCACGGCCATGGCGAGGCTGCGGTGCGTTTGGACGTCTTTCAACAGCGGGATCACACCCGTGACATAGGTGAGCCCATCGCTCTCGCGGTGTGCAAGCGTCACGTCGGCGTTCCGTGCCTGGTATTGGATAGCCAACAGTACGATGATGGGGACGCTCAGGATTGCTACGAGCACCCCGAGCTTCACCCGGATGGACGCATCATGCAGTGTGACCAGTTGCAGCACTCTTGCCATGGATCTCCTCCGTCATCCCCGCGATCGCACCCGGACGCACCGCGCCACCGGGTTCCCGGGCTCTCTATGGATGTTCGGCGCACATGGGGCGCCCTGCAGGGTGCTGCGGTCGCGGGCACGGCCATGCGGAGGACGCCAACGGGGCAGGCTAGTGGCTGACCGGTCGCAATTTGGTGGTATCCTCGCGGACGTGATTGTGAGAGTCGCGCCGGCGCACTCGCCACGCCTGCCCCGGCCACGCGCCGGGACCGCGGCGAGTCCGCCATGACCGACCGCGAGCCGGGCTCGATCGCCCGGCCGCTCGTCCACTTCGGACGCGCCGTTTGTGATGACCTGCAACAGGCGTTGCGCCGCGAATGGCTCGTAACGAACGGCATCGGTGGCTTCGCCAGTGGGACCGTGGCGGGCGCAGCGACCCGGCGCTATCACGGGTCGCTCATCGCCGCCCTTGAACCGCCCGTTGGTCGCGTCGTCCTTGCCGGCCCGCTCGACGAATGGGCCGGATACCTCGCCACGCGTTACCCACTCTCCACCCACGAATGGGAGAGCGGCGCCGTCTCACCTTCCGGCCACGCCAATATTCAGTCGTTTCGTCTCGAGGGGCTCACTCCCGTCTGGACCTACGCCTTCGCCGATGCGCTCATCGAAAAACGCATCTGGATGGCGCGCGCCGCGAATGTCACGTTCGCGCGCTACGACATCGTTCGGGCCAGCGCTCCCGTCGCCTTGGAGATACGCCCGCTCATCACCTGCCGCGACTTCCACGCGCTGCCTTCCGTTGCTGCCTGGCAGCCTGCGGTGGCGAAAGACTCGACTGGTTCGGTGATAATCACCGCATTTGCCGGTGCAACGCCCGTGGTCACAGCCAGTGACCGCGGGAAGTTCGAAGCCGCGCCCGCCTGGTATCGCGGCTTCCGCTACCGCGAGGAGGCCGCGCGCGGGCTCGATAGCATCGCTGACCTCTATTGCGCTGGTGTGTTCTCCGCCGAACTGGAGCAGGGCGAGTCCTTCACGCTCGCGCTCAGCGCCGGAAAGGCCGTCGTCCCGGACCCGGATGCGGCGCTGCGCGAGCAGGCCAATTGGCAGCGTTCGCTCCTGCTCCGGGCAGGGGCACAGGACGCTGAGCCGGCCTTGCAACAGCTCGTACTGGCGGCAGACCAGTTCGTCGTGCAGCGTCCGCGCGCGGGACGCGTCACAGCTGCGTCGGTGATCGCCGGCTATCCGTGGTTCAACGATTGGGGCCGCGATACCATGATCGCGCTGCCGGGACTCTTGCTTGCGACGGGGCGGGCGGCCGACGCGGCAACCACGCTCCGCACGTTCGCAGGATTCGTCCGCGATGGCCTCATTCCCAACAATTTCCCCGATTGGGCCGCGGTTGATCCCGCCTACAACACCGCAGACGCCAGCCTCTGGTTTATCCTGGCGATTCGCGCCCACGCTGCCACGACCGGCGAACTCACACTCGTCGATGAGCTAATGCCAACCGTGAGCGCCATTCTCGATGCGCACATCGCCGGCACCCGCTACGGAATCGGGGCGGACCCGCTGGATGGCCTGCTCAGGGCCGGCCGACCCGGGCTCCAGGTCACGTGGATGGATGCGAAGGTTGCTGACCGGGTCATCACGCCGCGCACCGGCAAGCCCGTCGAGATTAACGCACTCTGGTACAACGCCCTCGTCACGGCGGCCGGCTGGTGCACCGCGCGCGGTGATAGCGCCACGGCGTCGCGCTATCAGGCAGTCGCGCAGCGGGCGAAGTCTTCGTTCCGCCAGCGATTTCTACGGCCCGGCTGGCCGGCGCTCGCGGATGTCGTGGATGGCCCGGACGGCGATGACTGGTCGGTCCGCCCCAATCAGATCTTTGCGATCTCCCTCCCGGAGCCGCTGATCGACGGCCCCGCCGCCGTTGCCGTCCTGCGGGAGTGCCGGCAGCAGTTGTTGACGAGCTATGGGTTGCGGTCGTTGGCGTCGAGCGAGGCGGGGTACTCCGGGGCGTGCGTGGGGACTCAAGCAGAACGCGACGGTGCATATCACCAGGGCACCGTCTGGGCGTGGCTGCTCGGCCCGTTCGCAGAAGCCTGGGCCCGCGTCACCGGCGACCGCGAAGCTGCGCTCTCACTCCTTCGCCCCTTCAGCGAACACCTTGCCGATGCCGGCCTCGGCAGCATCTCTGAGATCTTTGATGGTGACCCGCCACATACGCCGCGGGGATGCATCGCGCAGGCCTGGAGCGTGGCCGAAGTGCTCCGCGTCTGGCGCCTGCTCTCATCGTCCTGAACGCCCTGCGTCGCGCCCGCTACTCCACGCCTGCTGCAGCACCGGCCGGCGGCGTGGCGACTGTCACGAGGATAGCCGATCGTTCATGCGCCCGTATGCTGTGCTTCGCACCAGGTGGCAACACGACGAGCCGCCCCGATTCCAGCTGCACGGGTTCGCCCTCGGTGTGCAGCGTGGCGCGGCCATCGATCATCTGGATGGTTGTCGGACCCGCGGTGGCGTGCTCCGCGAGTTCGTTGGCCTTGTCCATGACCAGCAAGACCACCGAGAGCGGCCCATCCTTTGCGAGGGTGAAGGCTTTTCGGCCACCTGCGGCAAGCTGGTGTGCGAGTTCCGCTTCCTGCAGGGCGATGTCGAGCACAAGTGGTTCGCCGGCGACGTTGTGGATCTGGAGGTGGGGGTTGACGGTCACGAGATCTCCTTTGGGGCGCACCTATTGATGTCACGGTAGTCCCGGAGTGAACGTTTGAAAAGGGAGCCTCCCGCCCACCCTGGCGCGAAGCAGCTAGAATCGCACAAAGACTGAGGAGGATCGCCACCAGTGGAATTCTGCCGCTACGAAAAAAGGGGTCACGTCGCCTATGTGACCATCACTCGCCCGGCCGTGATGAACAGCCTCCACCCGCCTGCCAGCCGCGAACTGGCGCAGGTCTGGGATGGTTTCGCCGCCGACGAAGATGCCTGGGTCGCTGTCCTGACCGGTGAGGGCGACAGGGCCTTCAGCGCCGGGAACGACCTGAAGAATACCGCTGAGATGTCCCGGCTCCCGCGTGAACAACGCCCGGACCAGTCCATGCCTGTCTCGGGCTTTGGCGGCCTCACCAGCCGCTTCGACCTGTTCAAGCCGATCATCGCCCGCGTCAACGGATTCGCGCTTGGCGGCGGCCTCGAAATGGCCCTCGCCTGCGATATCATCGTCGCCGCCAACCACGCCGAACTCGGCCTGCCCGAGCCGCGTCGCGGCCTCATCGCGGGTGCCCTCGGCGTGCATCGACTGCCACGCGCCCTTCCCCTGAAGGCTGCCATGGGGCACCTCCTCACCGGGCGCCATATGACCGCCCAGCGTGGCTATGAACTTGGGCTCGTTAATGAAGTGGCGGCCCTCGACCAGCTTGATGCCGTGGTGGAAGCGTGGGTGGCGGATATCATCCGCTGCGCCCCTCTCTCCGTCCGCGCCACCAAGCAGGCGGCGATGGAGGGCCTGCAGATGCCGCTTCAGCAGGCGGCCGTGGCCCAATTTGAATGGGAGACGCGCCGCCGTGCGAGTGCCGACGCGATTGAAGGCCCACGCGCGTTTGCAGAAAAGCGGACGCCGAACTGGACAGGCCGTTAGAAGCGGCCCCGAGCCGGGTGCCAGCCGGACGAGCCCTCAGCTTGCCGCTTTCTTAAGCAACGCGTCGATGGCGGCTTTGAGGGCGGCAGCAGTCGGCTCGAATCCAAAACGGCCGGCTTCTGTCCCGCTGGAGTCCAATAGCACGAAGGTCGGTGCAGTGGTCACCCCGTGGCGGGCGGCATCGCTACTGCGATCGATCGCTTTCTCCGCGAAGATCAGACGGCTGGCGTAGCTTTCCAGGGTGGGATAGACGTATGGGTCCATCTGCTGACACGTGCCACACTTCGTCGTCGTGAACCATACGAGGGTGGGCCGCCCATCGCTGCGCGGGTTCGCGGCCGAAGGCAGCGCGCCCATCGACTGGTAGACCGTGTGTGCCGAGCCCCGGAAGACCTGGATTTCCGCTCCGGCCAGGCTCCGGGCGATCTGCTCTGTGGCCGGGTTGATGGGCGTCTGGCGGTCGGCAGCGACGGCGATCCAGATTCCCATCACGAGTAGCGGGCCCATGATGGCCACCATGATCAGCCACGTCCGCAGCGGCCACGGGTTCCAGCTATGGTGCTCTTCGGGGCCAAAGTCAGGCGTCGCGTCCGGCTGTGTCTCCACCTGAACCTCCCCAGCACCATCGGCCAGCCCGGATGATCGCCCTCCATAGTATGGCCAGCCGCCGAAGGAGCCACCCGCCAGTCCCGGCTGTCGCTGCTCAGTGAAAACGTCAGAGCTAACTGCTCAGTGACTATGTCCATCTATGGGAGATGGACTGATGATGAGCAAGCAAGAGGAACAGCGGGC
>Ga0307372_10011140_pt1 | contig 12050 bp, 10 predicted proteins | sample OX1MG_FD_202533 | JGI IMG/M metagenome (GOLD analysis project Ga0307372, IMG submission 202533) | Soil microbial communities from Risofladan, Vaasa, Finland - OX-1 | ecosystem: Environmental > Terrestrial > Soil > Coastal area > Acid sulfate soil | place: Finland: Risofladan, Vaasa | collected...
TGAAACCGGGCACATTCACATTGTTCGGCGCTCTCAACCGAAGAAGGACAGGCCGTGACTTCCGGCGACGGCGCCGAGGATCGTGACAAGGCTCAGCATGAGCAAGACCCAGTGAAATCTTTGGAGCCGCGCGAATGTACTCTCCGGAGCCTGCCGCGCGCGTGCCTCGAACCAACGGTCGAGGACCAGCGGCTCGATGACGAACAGCATCAATGTGAACAGGAACCACACCGCGACCATCGCCCCGAGCCACCAATATTCGACCGTCAGAAACTCCGACCACAGGTTCATCCGATACATCATGTAGAAGCCGCTGGCGCCGGCGAGCAGGGTCGTGCCGCGCGACTGCCAGGCAAAGCGGCGTTCGATCGTCTCGAAAAACGCGATCCGTTCCTCCGCGCTCTTGAACCTTCGCACAGCGGGCAGCAGGACGGTCGTGACCATTGCCACGCCGCCGATCCAGAGCACGACGGCCAGCACATGGATCGCGAGGGCGATCGTGACGTCATCCATGGGATCGCCTCGATCGCGTCTTCCCGGGTGATCTCGCCGGCACTGCCTCCTGCTGCTGCAACGAGCCTTCCGGACTGTCGATCAGCGGGTCGAGCCCACAGGCGGCGGCGAGGCGCTTCAGGTCCCGAATCGTGATCGACTCGTCCTGGACGGTGACGCCCCACGTCTGGAGCGCCGATAGCGAGCGCGAAAAGCTCTCGCGTGTCATTCCGAGTTCCGACGCGATCAGGTTCTTCGCGTACGGCAGTATGACGCGGTGCGGCGCGCCTTGCCGCCTGGACAAGGCCAGGAGATAGCAGCCGACACGCTCGGTGGACGTACGAAGTTTTAGATTCTTGATCTGCCGGACCAGGCGTCGGAACTGCCCGGCCAGGCTGCCGATCACTTCCTGCGCCAGCAGCGGCTCTCGCTGCGCGATGCTGCGGAACACGCCCGCGTGGATCAGAAGGAGCCGTGACGGCTCGGGAACGCGCGCCCGCATCAGATAGGGCGATCCGGTGGCGACCGCGGCCGGGATGACGAGATCCGGCGGCTCCACCACTTCGATCAACACCTCGCGTCCGGCGCTCGATCGTCCCAGGAGATGTACTGAACCGGCCAGGACGACATGCTGGAAAGTCGGCATCTCGCCTTGCTCGAACAGAACCGTTCCCGGCGCCACCGCATGCAGAACCGCATTCTTCAGCAATTCCGCGCGGCTCGCCGCCGGCAGCGCGCTGAGTAAAGGCAGGGTTTTCAGTTCGGGTCCCGGCTCTGTCATAGCGTTCAACGGCTCCGTTTCACCCAGGCGCGTCACATTGCGAGTGCCGCGGCGATGTGATAGATATCACATTATCCATTGATATACCTCAATATATGGCGTGGCGTCATCGTGCAACGTGCCGACTGGCTGGTGGAGGCCGGCTGGCAGCGATACCTGAACCCGGAAGGAGTGAGGCATGGCGATGCGCGCGGATGTTGTCGATCGGACTACAGAAGACCCAGTGAGCAACGTGCTCAAATGGATCTTGCTGGCTGTCGCCGTGGTGACGTTCGCCATTCTCGGTTGGACGACGGACCTTACCTACAAGGCCGCGCCGCCTTTCCCGGACCGCTTCATCTCCGGCGAGGGCACGCTCCTCATGTCCGCCGCCGACATCCAGGCGGGCAAGGCCGGCTTCCAGAAAGCCGATCTGATGGATTACGGCAGCCTCTACGGCATGGGGTCGTATTTCGGGGAGGACTATACGGCCGCCAACCTCGTTCGCCTCGCCACGCTCACCGAAGCCAATATCGCCAAGGGGCAGACTGGCAAGGCTCTGTCGGATCTGTCGGCGGAAGACCAAGCCGCGGTCAGGGCCGCGATGCAGACGGAACTCCAAGGCATCGATCTCAGCAAGCCGGTCGCGACCGTTCCTGCCCCTGTTGCAGCCGCGATCACGACGCTGCGCGGCGAGATCGCACGGTCGCTGCTCCGTCACGACTTCGCCAAGGGCTGGACCCAGGCTTACAGCCTCGATACGCAAAGTGCCGCTCAGACCGCCGACTTCCTGATCTATTCGTCGCTGACGACCGTTGCGCGGCGACCGGGCCTCGCCTGGTCCTGGACGCAGAACTGGCCCTATGAACCGCTGGTCGGAAACACGCCCACCGCCAGCACCTTCGTATGGACCTGGATCAGTTTCTGCTTCACCTTCTTCGCCTTCGGTGCGGTGCTGTTCATCTATGAGCGCTATCTGAACGATCCCGACCAGGCGCCAATGGATCCGGTGTTGGCGAAGTTCGCGCCGTTGACCGCAAGTCAGCGGCGCATCGGCAAATATTTTCTTGTCGTGGCGGCCGTCCTCCTGCTGCAAATCCTCGTCGGCTCCATCATGGCCCACTACTACACGGATCGGACGAGCTTCTACGGCATTCCGGTCGATCGCTTCTTGCCGTTCAACTTCGTCCGTGACGTCCACATCCAGTCGGCGATCGTCTGGATCGGCCTGTCCTGGATCGGCGCGGGGCTGTTCCTGGCGCCGGCGATCAGCGGCGGTGAACCGCGGGGGCAAGGCTTTCTCGTCGATGCGCTCTTTTGGGTGACGCTGCTGATCGTCGTCGGCGCATTGGCCGGTAATTATCTCGGTATCATGGGCTATATTCAGAAAGGATGGTTCTGGTTCGGCAATCAGGGCCTGTCCTATATCGAGCTCGGCCGCGCCTGGCAGATCGGCTTCTTCGCCGGCTTGGCGATCTGGAGCCTCCTCGTCTTCCGCGCCCTATGGCCGACCCGCGCCAAGCTGGCGGCGGCGACGCGCCAGTTCTGGACCGGTCGGATTAGGCTCGAGCACCTGCTTTGGGCATCCACCGTCAATATCGCGCTGCTCTACGTCTTTGGCATGATCCCGCTGACCGGCATCGAGAAGTCCTTCACCATCACCGATTTCTGGCGTTGGTGGGTGGTCCATCTCTGGGTCGAGCAGTCGTTCGAGTTCTTTGCCGCGGCGATCAGCGCCTATTTGCTGATGGCGGTCGGTCTCGTCTCGCGACGGCTCGCCGAGCGCTCCGTCTACCTGGAACTGATTTTGATCTTCCTCGGCGGCGTGCTCGGCACCGGCCACCATCTCTACTGGGCGGGCGGACCGGGCATGTGGGTGCCGCTCGGTTCGATGTTTTCCTTCATCGAAGTGCTGCCGCTCGTGCTGCTGATCATCGAGGCGATCCAGCATCGCCGGCTGATCAAGGCGCATGGCGAGTTCAAATACGGACTCGCCTATACCTACATCATCGGCGCGGCGTTCTGGAATTTCGTTGGCGCCGGCGTGTTTGGCGGCGGCACGCTCAACGCCCCACTGGTGAACTATTATGAGCACGGTACCTTTCTCACTCTGAATCACGCGCACACCGCGTTGTTCGGAGCGTTTGGGCTCCTTGGCATCGGGCTGATCTATTTCTGCCTACGCTACGTCGCGGCCGACCGGTATCCGTTCGGCGAGAGAGCCGGGCAATGGGCTTTCTGGCTTTACAATGGCGGCTTGGTGCTCTGGATCCTCCTCAACTTCTTCCCCATCGGCTGGCCGCAACTCGATGCCGTCTACGAGCATGGGCTGGCCTATGCGCGAAGTCAGGCCTTCTACGACACGACAACCTTCTGGCAATGGATGCGGATGCCCGGCGATATCGTCTTCGCGCTCGGTGCCCTGTTGATGGCATGGGATTTCATCGTGAAGCTCCGGCCGCTATTCCCGCGTTTCGTCGCGCGTCTCCTGCCCGGCGCACGAGCGGTGCCAGAGGCGATCGGCGGCGCACAATGAGCATCGCCGCCAACGGCGTCGCTGGTCGCGGGATGCCGGTGTTCCTGAGCCAGGGCTTCCGACCGTTCTTTCTCGCGGCCGGGCTCTGGGCGGCGGCCGCGCTCGCGCTGTGGATCGTCATGTTTGCCACAGGAACCGCTTTGCCCAGCCGGTTCGATCCGCTCACCTGGCATATCCATGAAATGCTGTTCGGCTTCGTCATGGCGGCGGTCGCGGGCTTCCTGCTCACCGCGATCCCGAATTGGACCCAGCGACTTCCGATCAGCGGCTTGCCGCTCGCGCTGCTGGCCGGGTTGTGGCTGCTGGGGCGGATTGCCTGCCTGGTCTCGGCGCTCGTCCCGCCGTGGCTCGCTATCGCGGCCGATCTGTCGTTTCCCGTCGTTCTGGTCGGAGTCGTCGCCCGCGAGATCATCGCCGGTCGGAACTGGCGCAATCTGCCGGTGGTTGTGCCCGTGACCGTTCTCGGTATCGCCAATCTGCTGATGCACCTGGAGGCCGAGGGCGTAGGCGTACCATCAGGGCTCGGCTGGCGTCTCGGGCTCGCCGCCGTGATCGCTCTGATCTCGGTGGTGGCGGGCCGGATCGTGCCGAGCTTTACCCGGAATTGGCTGGCGAAGCATCGGACCTCCGATCTCCCCGCGGTTCATGGGTGGACCGATCGGGCCGCGCTCGGTGTCCTGCATACCGGCCTGCTCGGCTGGGCGTTCCTTCCGGGTTTCCATCCGCTCGGTCTGCTCCTCCTGCTTGGCGCGATGCTCAACCTGTGGCGGCTGCTGCGTTGGCACGGTGGCGCGACGGCCGCGGAGCCGCTGCTCCTCATTCTCCATATCGGCTATGCGTGGCTGGCGCTGAGTACGGCCCTGCTCGGCCTTTCCATGCTCGATGCCGATCTGCCGCAAAGCGCCGCCATTCACGCCCTGACCGTCGGCGCGATCGGGACGATGATTCTGGCGGTGATGACGCGTGTCGCGCGCGGCCACACCGGACGTGATCTGACTGCGGATCGCGCCACCAGTCTGATCTATAGCCTTGTCACGCTCGCGGCGATCACGCGCGTCGTAGCCGCCTTCACTACAGGGTGGACCATGCCGCTCCTCATCGTCTCGGCAGGCTTATGGATCGCCGCCTTCGGAGTCTTCACGCTGTGCTACGGGCCGATGCTGCTCCGGCCGCGCAACATCGCATAAGCCGACGCAGGCGCTTGCGGGGCACAGCCCACCACATTGTTGGCGAGGGCGATGTTGGCCTCGTGTGATCGCAGCATCTCGGCGAGGTCGGCGTGCAGCCGATCATCGCGCACGCGCAGCAGCATCCGGCACAGCATTCGCACAACCCAGCCCTGTCCGCGCCGGCGGATCCGTGGCTCAGCCGCCTTACGACGTTCGGCGCCGCATTCATCGCGGTCGCTGCCGACCGGCCCAGGGAGATCTGACCGTGCGGACGGGATCGGAAGTCTCGGCCGCGCCAAGTGTGCAACTCGGCCTCCGCGAGAATTGGCAGCAATTCTCGCTGCTCGTCCTCAGCAACGCCTTCGTTGGTGGCATGGTCGGGCTCGGCGTCGAGCGCATCGACATTCTCAAGGCCGTTTACCCGGCCGTCTGGGGCGTGCTTCAGACCGTTACCGGCCCCCTGAGCGACCGTTGGGGGCGCAAGGGCCTGATCGTCGCCGGCATGTGGGTCCAAGCGGCCGGGCTATTCCTGACCGCGCTCACGCGCGGCTTCGAGTGGTGGCTCGTCGGCAGCGTGCTGTTCGGGCTTGGAACGGCGGTGGTCTACCCCACGCTCATCGCCTCGGTCTCCGACGCTTCTCATCCCGCGTGGCGCGCCCGGTCGCTGAGCGTCTACCGTTTCTGGCGCGATATGGGCTATACGGTCGGCGCCCTCGCCGCCGGCATCATCGCCGACCTGCTCGGAGCCGTCTGGGCGATCGCGACGATTGGGGCATTGACGTTCGTCTCGGGCGCTGTGGTCGCGATCATCATGCGAGAACATCGAACCTAGAACGCATCCCCTGGACATATGATGATCCACCGAAAGAAACCATGACTGAGCCTCCCCCGATTTTGCGCCGCAAGCACCCCGGGAAGCCATCGGTGTTCACGCCAGAAGCTCTGCTCGACGGCGCTCGGCGGCAGAAAGGTATGGCAACCGGCACGGTTCCCCCGGTCTGCATTCTCGATCCGGACGGCGATATCGTGCGCCATCTGCGCTCGACGGGGCGCGCGCACCGTCATGCCGAATGGGCCTGCTACCACACCGACCTTTATGCCTTCGCGCACGAACGGGTCAGCTATGGGATCGTCGGATGCGCCGTTGGCGCTGCTTTCGCGGTCCTGGTGGCGGAGGAGCTCTTTGCGTCGGGCTGCAAGCTGCTCCTCAGCATGACCTCGGCTGGCCAAATTCTCCCGGTCCAATCGCCGCCCTACTTCATCATCATCGATCGTTCCCTTCGCGACGAGGGAACGAGCTACCATTACCTGCCGCCCGCCGACTTCAGCGCTGCCGATGAAGGCCTGGTTGATCGTGCGCGATCGGCGCTCGCGTCCGCCGGCATGGCGATCCGGGTCGGCGCCACCTGGACGACTGACGCTCCGTTTCGAGAGACGTCAGAAGCGATCGAGGCCGCGAAAAAAGCCGGCATTCTCGCGGTCGAAATGGAGGCGGCGGCGCTTTATGCCTTTGCCGCGGCGCGCGCGAAGCTGGTGCTGTGCTTTGCACACGTCACCAACCAGTTGGGGCGAACGCAAGCGGATTTCGAGAAAGGGCTCGTCGATGGCGCCGAAGAGTCGCTGCGGGTGATTTCGTTGGTCGCGCACCACTGGCTCGAAAAAATGGGGTCTTGAGCGGTTGATTAGACTCAACGGAGCTTCCCCGGAAGCAATTTCGCACGCACCCCTTGCCCAAAAGGCGTTCTCGATGCGGCGTCGTTCTCTCTAGGCTTTCTTGCTGAAGCGGAACGGCTGCGTCCTGTTGCATTTGTTGGGGATGACGGGCTTGGTGCCGCGATCTTCCAGCCGCTGACGCAGTTCCGCGCTGTCGTATGACTTGTCGCCGAGCCGCTGTCTCGCCGCTCTGGTTCGCCGGATCAGACGCTCGGCCACCGCGGAATCGTGCGCCTCGCCGCCGGTCAGGAGGATGGAAAGAAGCGCGCCCGTGCTGGAACTAAGGAGGCGCCATCACCGCGCGCCATCGCGGCGACTGGCCACATTCTCGGCTTGCTATCTTGGGCGGGCTGCACCATCAATACGGTCGGATTTGATTGGCGACAGGAACAAGATGTACCGGCGGCAGAAAAACACCAAATCGGGGTGGAATTTCGGGAGCAGCTAACCGGGATCGGCGGTTGGTGGTGGCGCGAAGCTCTCGATTTTGCCACCGCCACTGACGGCATCCGGCAGTCTTCCGGGGAATGCCGGACCAATCCAACGGCCATGCGTCTGACGGCTTTCCGGCTGTGGCGTGGCGCTGCTATGTAATGGCAGAGTTCGAAATCCAAGCATTGCCATCGTGGCGATGCCAGCCTAAACGCAATTTCGACTTGGGAGAGAAAACGATGCGGGCGCGGTCTAAGTTCGCAGTTTGTGCTATGGGCTTCCTCGCAGTGCTGGCCGGCGGCGGTGCGGCGCGATGCGGCGAGCCGTTGAAGATTACTATCGGCTGGACGGCGGTGCCGATCGAATTGACACCGATCGCCTTTGAGAACAAGGCGATCCTGAAGCATTACGGCAAATCCTATGTCACCGAACTCGAGCATTTCGCCGGCAGCGGCCCGCTGCTGACGGCATTCGCTACGGGCGACGTCGATATCGGCGCGCTTTCGCCGCCAGCCTTCGGCAATGCGATCGTGACCGCCGGGCTCAAGCAGCTGCGAATCGTCGCCGATACTTTCCAGGACGGCGTGGACGGCCATTACTCAACCCAATTCATGGTCCGCAAGGACGGCCCAATTCACACGATCGAGGACCTCAAGGGCAAGATCGTCGCGGTCAACGCCTTTGGCGGCTCCGCCGACATCAGCATGCGCGCCATGCTGCTCAAGCATCACATGACGTTCAAGAGGGACTACACGGCGATCGAGGTGCAGTTCCCGAACATGGGCGCCGTGTTGGCCGACGGCAAGGTGGAGCTTGCGGCAACGGTGCCGCCCTTCTCGTACGATGTCCTGGACCGCGGCATCGGCCGACCCCTCTTCACGAGCAAGGATGCGATCGGCCCCTCGCAGGCCGTGTTCCTTGCCATGCGCGCCGACGTCATCGCGCGGCATCGTGCGGCGTTCGTCGATTTCTTCGAGGACTACGTGCGCGCCCTTCACTGGTATCTCGATCCCGCCAACCGGCAGCAGGCGCTCGCGATCATCAGCCGTTTCACCAAGCGTCCGGCGGCGTTCTTCTCGAGCTGGGTCTTCACCAACCGGGATTTCTATCATGATCCGAACGGCCTGCCCAATCTCCAGACGCTTCAGAACAACATCAAGACCGACGCCGAGCTCGGCTTCCTCAAGGCCGACTTCGACGTGAAGAAATTCTCCGACGTGAGCCTCGTCGAGGAGGCGGCGAAGCGGTTGAAGTAGCCGCGCGTCGCGCGGTGCTGGTGCCATCGGCATGGCGGCCGTCCCAATCGTATTGGGTTGCAGATAGGCTATGGCGAGCATGATCTCGGTTCCCGTTTTGATCGTTGGCGGCGGTCCGGTGGGATTGACGCTTGCGACGGACCTCGGCTGGCGCGGCATCCCATGCCTTCTGGTCGAGCGCCGCGACGGCAGCATCACCCTGCCGAAGATGAACATGGTCTCGGCGCGCACCATGGAATTCTGCCGCCGCTGGGGCATCGCGCAGGAGGTTCGGCGTCTCAGCATCCCGGAAGATTTCCCCCGCAACATTCTCTTCGTCACCAGCGCGAACGGCTACGAGCTTGCGCGGTTCGAGTATCCAAGCCGTGCCGATGCGCGGCCCGTGCACTCCCCCGAATATCTGCAACGCTGCTCGCAGATCTATTTCGACCCGCTGCTGCAGCGCACGGTCAACGGCTTCAACGGGGTCAGGCTGCGGTATCACACCGAACTGGTCGGCTTCGATCAGGACGATGGCGGCGTCACGGCGCAACTGCGCAGCCTCGAGACGGGAGAGTCCATCACCGTTCGTGCCGATTATCTGGTCGGCTGCGATGGCGCCGAGAGCTTCGTCCGCGAATCGCTGGGCGCGAGGCTCGAAGGCAACCACTCGCTCGGGGAAGAGATCAACATATTCTATCTGTCCGACGAACTTTCGGCGATGTGTCCCCGGACGAAGGCCATTATGCAGATGGTGTACGGGAGCGAGGGCTATCTCGGCTCGATCGTCTCGGTGGACGGGATCCGGCAATGGCGCGTGAGCGTGCGGGCCAAGGCCGTCGGCTCCAGCTTGGCATTGGCGCGGGCCGAATCCATCGTCCGCCGCTTGGTGGGGCGCGATTTCGCTTTCGAGGTCAAATCCGTCATGCCTTGGACACGGCGCCGGCTCATGGCCGACAGCTATGGCCGTGGGCGCGTCCTTTTGGCCGGGGATGCCGTGCATCAATTGTCGCCGACCGGCGGATTCGGGATGAACACCGGTATCGGCGATGCCATCGACCTATCGTGGAAGCTTGCCGCGGTTATCGGCGGTTGGGGCGGGGCGCGGTTGCTGGACAGCTATGAGACCGAGCGCCGGCCGATTGGCGATTCGGTGACCGAGGAAGGTGCGCGGAACTATCGCGTCCTCGCGCAATTGCCGATCGGTGCGGAGATCGATGAAGCGAGCGAGCGCGGCGCCGCTCTGCGCGAGAAAGTCAGCGGGTTCATCCGAGAGAACGAGTACGATCGGGAGTTCGACACGGACGGTGTCACGTTCGGCTATCGCTACGAAGGGTCGCCGCTCATCGTCCCCGATGGAACGCCGGAGCCGCCGCACGAGGTGATGACCTATCGGCCGACCGCACGGCCCGGCCATCGCGCGCCCCATGTGTGGCTTGAGGATGGCCGTTCGACACTTGATCTCTTCGGGCAAGATTTCACCTTGCTCTGCCTCGGCGCCGGCACCGAAGAGGCAGCGCCCTTGCGGCAAGCTGCTGCAGCATGCGGCATGCCGTTGCAGATCGTGTCCCTCGAGAACGAATCGGTGCGAACGGCATATCAGAGCCGGTTCGCGCTGGTGCGTCCGGATGGGCATGTTGCGTGGCGCGCGGATTCGATGGCCGAAAATGCCGGCGCATTGCTCGACCGCGTTCGCGGCAGCTAGAACACGGGCGACTTCGAGTGTAAGGGTCTCGACGCGCGTGATTGTAGCGCGAGCCCACAGGGCCGCGCGGAGGTCGATCTCATCGGCGTTTTGGTCTCGCGCTATGCGGCTTGCGGCCGTTTGGTCAGATCTGCGGCTATCTTTTCGCCGTGTTTCAGCCTGAGTCAGGCATCGGCCCATGGATCATGGGATTCTGCTTCGACATGCTGCACTCCGACACGATAGCCCTCGTCGCTTTCGGGAGCGGGCCAATGGTCGCGGGTGCTCTTATCTTGGACGCCCGCCGCCGCAGTTTGGACGTTCTCGGTTGGCGGAAGCGAGGCGATGCGGGCTATTTCTCCAGCCGCTTGGCCGCGGCGTCGATGAAGCTGAGGTCGGCGTAGCGCTTCACGTCGATTTTCGCCTTGAGGATGCCCAGCCCTTTGAGCTGGTCCATGTTCCGCTGTAGCGCCGCGAGGTTGGGCCGCGCGTCGCGGTCGCGATAGAAGTCCTTCGGCGTGAAGAGATAGGGCGCAAAGACGCTCGCCGGGCGCTTGTTAAAGTCCGCGACGATCTGAACTCCCTCGGTGCGGTGGACGGGATCGAGGAACCAATGCTGCGCGCGCACGTAGTCGGCGAAGAAGTCGCCGAGCGCCGCGCGGTTCTTGTCGAGGAACGAGGCGCGGGCGACGTTGAACAGCATCTGCGTCGTGCCGAACACGTCCTTCATCCGGAACAGAACCCGTACGTCACCGCGGGATTCGGCCACCCTGGAGAACGGCAGCACCAGGCTGATGAGATCGACCTTACGCCCCTCCAGCATGGGAGCGAGGTTGGGAAATGCGGCCTCGACGATCGAGTAGTCCTTGTTCGCCTCGAGATGGTGCAGGCGTAGCATGGCGCGCGCCGCGATGTCCAAGGCGCCGCCGAAGGCGTTCACCGCCACCACCTTGCCCTTGAGGTCGTCGACCGTCTTGATCGGGCTGTCCTTGCGCACCAGGAAGACGCTCGAGTAATGGTCGTCGACCCCGTCCTGATAACCGTCGGTGATGACGCGGACATCGTCGAGATGGGCGTTCTCGATGGCGAAGCCGAGCGAGGAGGGCGCAAGCTGCGCGATGTCGATCTGTCCCGCGCCGAGCGCGCTCACCATCGGCCCGCTGCCGGCATAATGCTCGTGCGTGACGACATACGTCTTGCCGTAATGCCGCAGCAGATGCGCCTGTGCAGAGGGTCCGAACAGGACGGGCGTCAATTGCCCCGGCACCGTCGTCCAGGCGATGCGAATGTCGAGCGGCTCTCCCGCGCGGCCGGCGCGCGCGCCGAGACCGAGAACGAGGGCCATGAGAAGAAGCCGTCCGGCCATCGCAAGCATTCCACATCCTCCCTTGCTATTGCCTCGTCCCAAACGCCGATGCGCGTCGCGCGCCGTCTGCGCCGGTCGAGCCCGACGTCATAAGCCGGCGCTTTCGACGTGACCGATCCCGGCGAGTTCGGCGTGAATGTCGAGCAGCCGCGGAATGCTGCCCGGCGGCCGGCGACCGAAGCCGCATTCCGTGGCGATCAGGAACGCGGGCAGATACCGCTCCGCGGTCGCGATGCGGCGCCGAGATCCCTCGACCCCGTCGGTGGCGTGTACCAGGCCCAGGGCTATACGCGTCTCGGGCCGCAGATCGAGGCGCTGCAGTGGTGCGAAGTACGCGTCGTCGTCGCGATCGCGCGGAACCGACATGTGGACGAGATCGATCGACCGGCCGATCCCTGCGGACAGGGCGTTGGCGAAGTCCACCTGCACCTCCAGGCTTGCCGGCTCGACGGCGTGGCGCCCCGCATTGTTGCCGTAGCACAGGTGGTAGAGGAGTTCGACGCCCGGGGGCACGGCATTGCCCCACCGGATTGCCATGGCACCGTAGGCCGAAAGCATCTCCTGGCGCGACCGTCCGAAGCGGTTCGCATCGCCGGTCTCCAAAGGCTTGAAGACATGCTGCGCGATATCGAGCTGAATGGCGAGCTGGTCGGCGGGTATGTG
>Ga0307372_10011141_pt1 | contig 12049 bp, 10 predicted proteins | sample OX1MG_FD_202533 | JGI IMG/M metagenome (GOLD analysis project Ga0307372, IMG submission 202533) | Soil microbial communities from Risofladan, Vaasa, Finland - OX-1 | ecosystem: Environmental > Terrestrial > Soil > Coastal area > Acid sulfate soil | place: Finland: Risofladan, Vaasa | collected...
TGGAGTCCACGGGTGTCTATTGGAAGCCGGTGTGGAATCTTCTGGAAGGGCAGTTCGAGGTGTTGTTGGTAAACGCGCAGCATATCAAAGCGGTGCCGGGACGGAAGACGGATCAGAAGGACAGCGAATGGATCGCCGACCTGCTGCAACACGGTTTGTTGCGACCGAGCTTTGTGCCGCCGACACCGATCCGCGAGCTGCGGGATCTGACGCGGTATCGAGCGAGCCTGGCGCAGGAGATCAACCGGATCAGCAATCGCATTCAGAAGGTCCTGGAGGATGCCAACATCAAGCTGGCCTCGGTGGCCACGAATGCCCTGGGGGCATCGGGACGAAGCATGCTGGAAGCGATCGTCCACGGAGAGCAGGAGAGCCAGAAACTGGCGGAGATGTCGCGCGGACTGCTGCGCAACAAGATCCCGGAGTTGCAGCAGGCCTTGCAAGGGCGGGTCACGGCGCACCATCGTTTTCTGCTGCGTGAACTACTGGACCATCTCTATTTTGTGGAGTCCAAGATGCGGCGGATCGAACAGGAGGTCGAGGAACAACTGCGCCCTTTTCAGAGTGAGGTGGCGCGGCTGTGCACCATTCCGGGAGTAGACCGCGTGACCGCTTGGAGTTTACTGGCGGAGATCGGGCTGGACATGGAGCAGTTTCCGGACGCCCGACATCTGGCGAGTTGGGCGGGATTGTGTCCGGGCAGTCACGAAAGTGCGGGCAAGCGGAAGAGCGGGAAGATCCGCAAAGGGAGCCTGTGGTTGCGGCGCTGTCTGTGCCAAGCCGCTTGGGCCGTCTCCACCAAGAAGAACAACTATTTATCGGCTCGGTATCGCCGGTTGGCAGCGCGGCGCGGAGGGAAACGCGCGACCATCGCCGTGGCCCATGACCTCTTGGTGATCGCTTACTACATTTTGCGGGACCAAGCTTGCTATCGCGACCTCGGCCCAGATTACTTCGATCGCCTGAATCCGGGCCCCTTGCGTCGCCGATTGACCAAGCGACTCGAAGGACTCGGCTTCAAAGTGACCCTGGAGTCTCTGTCCCAAGTCGCCTAGCGTCTATTTTCTGAGGAATAGTCCCTTCGTACAAATGACCGACAACCCTTCCTTAAATCTGATTTGTGGCCATTCCTGGCGATTGTTCCCGAGTGACGGGCTCGGAAGTTATGCGCTTGTCTAGTTAGAACGTGCGCCGTCATAAAAACGTCCTATAAGAGGGAATGTCAAGACAAAATCTTCTCCGCCGGCTCGGTGCCAACACTTTTTTGTCTCGGCATTCAGCCCAACTGTTTGAACGTCCACATCGATCCGTGAGCGTGACGTTTCCTGTTCCCCCTGTGGTTCCATGACGTTGTCGTAACGACGCCATTCGGTTTTCTGAAACTAACAAGCTTGCCGGTTATCCGCTTAAATAGGCGGTAACGCATGGTCCTATCTGAGACTCGTGGCCTACAGCTTTCTTCGGTTATCCGAGGGGGCATAGGGTAATACCAGAGACTCGGTGCCTAAGGCACACAGGGCCTAACGTTTTTATTGATGCTCACCCTCGAACCGAGCGTCTCAAGAACCCGAATGGCCAACCGCCAAGGATAGATCCCAGGGGGGATGGAACGGACTCTCTGACCAGAGACGCTCAAGCTGCTTGTTGTTTCAAATGTTTGGCGTCGAAATTCGCTCCTTTCTTCCAGACAATCAACGTGATCGCTGCAATCTTCCTCGCCAAGGTGAGACGAGCCATCGTTGGTTTCGCCCCCTTGGCGAGCAAGGCCTCGTAGAAATCGTGGAACGGTCCAGAGGAGACGCTGGCCTTGGTGGCCGCACCCTTGAAAATATTCTTGAGATCGTGGTTATGATTTTGGTTGAGTCCACGAAGTTGCTGCGGTTTCTTGGAACGTCGCAGCTGTCCTTCGACGTAGCGGTATTGCGCACTGTCGTGCGTCTCCAGCCCAAGACCGCTGTAGGTCCACAGTTGCCTCTTGGTGCGAAAACGGTGGGGCGTCTGGATCAGCGCGACCAACTGAGCCGCCCGAATCGGGCCGATGCAGGGAATCTGACGCAACAATTTCGTCGCGGTATGTTTCCGGCTCTCGGCCAACAGATCTCGCCGCACTTCTTTGCGCAAAGGCTGCAGTGCATCAAGCTGTTGGTAGAAGTGCTCGGCGCGACGGCGCACGCCGGATTCCGTGATCTTGCTCAACCATTTCGAACGGTGGTACAGAGCGTAGACTTGTGTTCCTCCACAGGGAATGGCCCAGCTTCGATACAACGCCTTGATCCGATTCATGACCCGCGTGAGATCTTTGCTGATCGTTAGATAACTACGCGATAGCTCCTTCAACGTTCGGATGCCATTGTCTCCATGGTAGACCGAATTGAGATGGTTGCCGCGCAGCAGCTCGGCCAGCTTTCGCGCGTCAATCTTGTCGCCTTTGTTACCGTCTTTCAGCAAGGCGCTTTTCCGCGGGTTGCACACCAGAACTCTTGTCACGTGCGGTTTCAGCAAGTCATACAACCACGCGGCCCAAGTTCCTTCTTCAAACGTGACAAACACGTCTCCGCGCAGCCCTTGGATAAACTGCAGAATGGTCATCGCCTTCGTTTCGATGATGGACTCCATTACCAGCTTTCCTGCGGAGTTCATCACCGCGATCGAGATCGTTTCTTGGTGGACGTCCATGCCAACAAATTTCGCACTACTTTCCATTATTGGTGCTCCTTTCTTCTTGAGGCCAACGCTAAAAACTTACCTCAAAAAATGGGGCGCACTCTTATAATGCGTAATACTAATTGCGACGAACCGCGGCAAAATGCGAGCGAAACATGAACAAAGAAGGAGAAAGTCATTCGTCGGGTTTAGTCGCAACTGGCTGATTTCCTTCGATTAGTGCCAACTCCGGCAAGTTCTGATGAAGTTGGTCGTTCGGCTGTTAACCGAATTCTCAGTCCTCCCTCTCGGAGGGTAGCAACGCTTGAAGAGCAAGGGTCACCTCAAGGCTTGGTTGAAAGAGTCCGGGCAAGCCCCGTGCCGGAAAAGGTTCGTTCAAGCGCAATGGATCCTTGAATATCCATCCGTAGGCGGTTTGTGGCATCACGCCATCTGACAAGTGACGCTCGCGCCAGCGGGTCCAACGATCGCTGTCGAACCGCACAATGGTCGTCAAACTCACGCGTCCGATGAAACCGCCCCTATAGAGTCGTTCAAGTCCAAACGTGTGTTCCATTTCTACATCCTGCGTTAGTCCGGCATGGATCCAGAGGGGCCCACGATACTCCGTCCACCATTCTCTAACTTCAATTGATTTGCGTCCCGAGATGACCAGTTCGGCCCATGGTTGGCGAACGCTCAGGGCGAGATGAGCTCCGGTCAATAGGCTTTCTTGTTCGTCGGACATTTTTCGATTCGTATCTTCTTCAAAACGCAACGCGGAATTCCCTGGCAAATCGCTCAAACAAACTAGTCAACTGGGCACGCGAGAGAAGAGGCCGATTTCCTTCAGAAATCTGGCGGACATAGGTGGGCATTTCAAGCCAGAGGCGGTTAGGTTTGTTGCGGTTCTTCCCAATCCACGTGACGAATTGGGAATAGGCGTCAAACTCCCGGGCGAGCACGGGATCCGATCTCACGGCGGCCTTCCTTAGATCGTAGTAGCCTTCGGCCGCTCGAACGGCCGTGCGCCTGATCAAGCAGGGGATGCATACACCGCATGGGACACCATTGTCCTTCTTCCGGTTTGCTCTGAGCTGATAGGAATTCGTATACCAGCAGGTGTCGGTCTGCGTAATCAGTTCAGCGCTCAATTTTGAGCCCACCGCTTTGCGCATTGCATCGACACAGTCTCGCTTGGTGTGGGGGAGAAACGGATTGTCGATGCTCCAAGTGCCGCCGAGAAGTTCGGAGAAGATAACTTCCGCAAACCGATGGACGGTGGGGTGAGCGTGTCGCGTCATGAAGTAGACGGGAGACGGGGGCATTGCGGTCGCGAGTAATCCGTTCTCAAACTGAGTGATCTTCTTCACCTTGTAAGACGAGGCCACGGCAGCGCCGAAGCAGAGAAAATAGAAGGAACGGTAGAGAAATGTCCGCCCGCGCACACCCAACTCGCGGCGGACGACTCTTGCTTGTGTTGGTGCTTCATAGCCGAGCGCCTCGGCGATCGCAAGTTGGCTGCTTTTCTGTTTTGAATAGTGTGAAACGAGTTGTATGCGCTTGGTGCTTGATCGGAGTGTCGAAATGCCACTCGTACTGTCTAATCCCCCTGAAAACAGTACGACTCGGTCGATAGGCCGTTTGTCGGGCGTTGTGGCGTCGGTGACTACGCTCGAGATCCGCTTGACCTTTTCGAATGACCACTGCCAAGTCGCATCTCCCTGGAAGCTAAGGAGAGCAACCAGAGCGTTGATCGCAGCCTTGGTCCACCGGTCCGGCTCTTCCACGCCGAGTTCGACCTCAAAAGCGGCGGCTCGGTTCGTTCCGAAATAACCAGGGAGTGATCGCTCGATGGAGAATACGGCTAGTCCAACGGTTAGCACCTCGCGCGCTGCCGAACTCAGACCGGCAGCCCCCAGAGGTCCCGAGAGCACGACTTGGAGTTGATCACCGAACGACGCTGTTTGCCAGCCGCCGTACTTCGCATCCGAAAGCCCGCGAATCCGCCAGCGGAGCTTCATGGTGCAGTCTCCTGGCGTAGCTTGTTGGCAAACCAGTCGGGATTCTCAGAAAATGTCTTGAGTAGTTGGCGATGGGTCGTCTGGTCTTTTCCCGCAAAGGCAAATTCGAATTTCGTGATGATGAAATCGGCGCGCTCCTGAGTGGCTCGTTGGATCGCTTCTTTTTGCCGTTCGTCCAGAGCGGGAAGCTCACGTATGGCTGCGCGATAGAGAGCTGATCCGAGATAGTACCCGGCCAGCGATCGGAAGATCTTCAGTCCAAACTTTTTGATGGCGGAGAAGACGTCCTCGGCGCGACCGTCGAGATAGATGTCATCATCCTCACCGACGGCGGCCAGCAGCACGTCGTCTACCGACGCTCCGGCAATCTCTCGGAATGCTTCCATCGACCCGCTATCTATATGCTTTCTCTTGATGGCGGTTGCAAGATCTGCCAAACACCCTGGCCCATCCCTGACGCCATATTGGCGCGCGATGGCGCCCCAACTCTGCTGCTGCGTGAGTAACACACTGACCAGAAACAATTCTTCGAAACAGCCCCTAACCGCCGGACTGGATATCATCTTAAACATGTAGTCGCCAACACCGCGCTGGGCGAAGGTCTCACGCACGAGCGCGCGCGCGGAAGCCATGCTCGGCACGTCGGCCCGACCACGACTCGCAAAGAAGTCCTTTCCAGTTGTATGTTCTGCGGCACTGGAGCCAGAATCAACAGAGAATCGGGCACCGCTGCCAGTGCGACCCAGGGCTCCGCTGCTACCACCGCCGAACGATCCAGTACCCATCCATCACTCCTTCGTCCATACCTCGTCGACAGTCTTAGCCTTTTTTCTCTGTAACCAGTCGGGCATCCAATCAAAAGCGAGAGCATCCTGCCGACACTGGGCCGCCTCTTCCTGATCCGTCGAGAATGCGAGGAGTCCCGTGAGGGTATAGGCGATGCGATCGCGATCTGTCCCTCGATCAAAAGCGGGGCGGATACGGAGTTCCTGCAAGTTGCGACGTAGCAGTTCCGTTGCTTCTTGACGCATCCCGCGCGTCGCCAGTTGGCGTGCTGCGCTGATGCGACCATTCATCGCCGTGCGGATGGCCCAGCCATGGTGTCGATAGGGCACGATGGCCCGCTCGATCCTCTGCCACCGGCCATAGTCGAACGGCTCGGAAGACCAGAAGAGCTTGGCATCGGCAATCGCCTCAACCATGCCGTTACCGGTCTCGCGCGCAATCTTTGCACAGGAACGCAAAAGGTTTGTGGCGTCAGCGCTACCCGGTTTTTCCAGTTTCGAGCGAACGTAGGCAACTTCGGCGCGCAAGGGCTCGTTGTTTGGAATTCGTTCTTCGGCATCATTCAGCAGTCGTTCTGCTTCCTGCCGGGCGGCCGCGTCGTCGGGTGAGCGCGAAACGACGCACTCAGCAAGATTTCGCTCGGCCGCAGCCACTAAGAACTCTCGGCCAGGGACGTTACCAAGATCTTTAAGTATTTCTCGATACGCCGCCGCAGCTCCATCCAAGTCATAGTCTAAGTACTGACGCAGCCGGGCGAGATTCATTCTGTAGTCGGACATCAGGGCGGTAGCGATGTCGGCCAAAGGACCGATTCTTTGCGCTTCTTGGCAGGCCTCGATCGCCTTCGAAATCGAGGAGATGGCGCGCTCCCGCCATCCCGGGGTTCCGTCACTCTTTTCGATCTCGGAATCGAGTGCCAGCATCACGGCCCTTTGGAGCGGATTTTCCGGCTGACAGTTGCGAAGATGCAGTTTTGCACGAGACGGTTTTCCAACGCGAACGTAGGAGTCAGCGATCCGCAGCAGGGCAAGAGTGTCGCAACTGTTGCGAGCCTTGCCAAGAGGCCGAAGGAACTCGAAACACTCGGTCACGGCGGCGTACCGTCCGTCGAGATAGCAGCTCTCTATGAGCCTCGCTGCTTCCGTGAGCGCCTCTTGTTCGTGTCTGGCGCCGACTAAGTGGCGAAGCTTCTCGCGCCGAAGTCGCTTGGATCCGGGGATCGTGTGTGCTTCGAGCATAGTGAGGCACGTTTCGTGTGCGGCTCGGATCTGGTCGTCAGAGGCATTTTCGAGAACAGAGTTCCTCGCCGATGCCGACAGCAGTGGTCCCGTTCGGGTTTCGAGAATAAAAGGAGTACCGACAGGGAATTGATCCCTCGAGAAACCGATGGCGGAAAGGATGTTGTCGGGTAGAGGAAGGTCCAGGACGGCGAGTGCTACGAGCGGGGCTGCATGATCGGCAAGATGCCTCTCTATGGATTTCATATCGTCTGCACCCATCACCGTGTCGCGTGTCCAATTTTCAAAACGGTGATCCGCAGGAAGCGTACGGGTGACCAGGACCAACGGCCCGTCACGTCGGCTCTCCGCCAAAATGTTAAGAAACCAAGCAGAGTCATTATCCTCTGGCGGATCGATAAATACCAACAGCGTGTCCTCGATCTCAAGGAGGCGCCGGGGCGTGGATTCGGGGTCCTTCTCGGCAAACAGAACGGCCTTCCCGAGTGCTGTCGGTAAGGACTCGGGTTCACACCAGGCGAGAATCTCCTTTGCCCAGTCTTTGATTGATGCGATCGGGAATGTTCTCTGCATGCGGATGAACACCGGAGCGGTATTGCGACCACGCAGGGAAGCATCCGCGATGCGGGCGAGCGTCATCATGACGGCCTCGCTGGTCGAGTCAGCCTGCACGATTACCCGACGCTTCTCTCCCCACAGCGAAGCTTGCTGCAGAGCGTTGGCATCGCCCTCGTCGGCCTCCGGCACCTTCTGCGTGTTCATCACCGTTGACCAGGCAAGAAGGCGGGCGAGCAGAGGGCTAGCGGGCGATTCGCCCCACGCCCAGCCTCGTGCTGGCGCCCGGGCCAACCAGACCGCTGCGGATGCCCAATCGAGGCGCGCGAACGGCAGCATCTGACTGTGGTGCCGTGCTCGGGCGGCGGCTCGTTCGAGAGAGAGCCCGATCGCGATGCCGTTGAACAGCTCCTTTGCGGTCACGCGCGCAACAGCATCGTTGACGCGGCTTTGCATTGCGAGCGTTGCCTGTACCCCGCGAAGAGCAAGAGCGCGATGAATCTCAGGCGAGGGCGCCGTGGCATCCTGATCGGGGCTGGCTTCCGCAAGCTCGCAAGCCCAGAGAGCGACAGCGAGAGGTGGTGAGGAGGCGGGCATCGAGGCGGCGAAATCGCTCACACTCATCCAAGCATCGGATGCATGAAGCAAACCGGGAGTTGGTCTCGATCGTCCGTGACCACAGTACCAAACGATGTGGGGGGACTGGGCCAAGAGTTGTTTTGACAGTTGACCTGGATCGAGGACGATTCTCTGTGGTTTTTCGATGCGGTTCTGGATCGCGGGGTCGAGCTGTTCCCAGGCGGCAACAACGCCCGCTGCTTCGAGATCTGGTCGAATCCTCTCGGGCAGGTCGCCCGGATATCCCTCTAGGATCAAGATCCTAAGCTTCTCCGCCTGCTTCCAGGGTCGCAATGGCGCGTTTGCGCCAACGGTTCTTACCGGCGTGAAAGCTGCCTTGGCTTTTTCGCTTTCGAGATCGGCAAGTGCGAGTTCCCACGGAAATTGCCAAGGCCCGTCGACCAGGTCGAACACGAAGGCGGTTGGTTGGTCGCCGCGACAGCCGGCCCAAAACACCTTGTTGAGGTCAATGCCATGCAGGAATCTGTCAAATAGTTCCGTCGCAGTTTTGCCTCGTAGATGCACTTCTTCAGGACGCGGTAATATTGCAGAAGGGACCTTGTACTCGCGCTTCCCTTGGTCGGTTTCCACGACGAGTACTGGATCTCGAAACGCACGTCGCCGCCATTGCAGCGTGACGACCTTAATCTCATCTCCCAAGTCTCACACTGCCCACCAGCTACGCAGATTCGCAACGAGCGAACCCGTGCCAGCCCCGCGATCGGCTGGACGACTTAGCAGCTTGCTGATTATCTCGGGTGCGCCAAATCCAACGGCTAAGGCCTCAACCGTGCCTTTCGGCTGGACGAGCAGGGCCGTTGCTCCCGCGAGAACAACAAGCAGCGCGAGACCGATCCAAAAGAATGCCTTACGTAAATATTTCGGTGGTCCATCGTATCTCGCCGCAATAATGCGTAAAATATCCGGCAAAATGCCGCCGAGACAACTCAATCCGACCATGTCAGACGATGGCATTGGAAGTCCTCTCCGCCCTCGCCCGCGCGTGGGCTTGTTCTGCACCGTGAAAGACCGCCCGTGTGCTCGGGCCTCAATATCCTAGTCTGACACGGTGAGGTAATCGAGCGCAGCCTTCAAATAGTAAAAAAAATGTTCCGTGTCAAGGCAATAATCGCACGGACGATCCGCTCGGCGGCACTTTGAGATCCCCCTTAGGCTTTCTGCAGACGAGCGACAACAAGCGCAGTATGCCTTTATCATCATTAATTAGCATATAATATATTAGTTTAAACTATGGACGTACCTAAAATAAATAGCGACATATACAGAAATACCGAATAGATTTTCACAGCTTTCCGCGAGGGGCGATTTAGGCCTTTCGAGTGAGAAACGGAAATCTCGCACGGAAAACTCTCGCGCAATTTGAACAGGAGGTATCCGAGTCATGGCGCCATCAAAGCCGCCTAAGAAGAGTAAGAAGGCAGTAGCAGAAGTACAACCTGACGCAAGTTCTCCTTTCTCTATGCCGCGCGTAACCACGGATCAAATGGCGGCAGGTTTTTCACCCGATCCCGGGCAATGTGTCTTATGGAAGCAACAGCAATTCCGGCCAAGAGTATGGCTTGCGGTCGCTCATTGGTGTGGGAAACCACCGAACGTGCTCCGGTCAAACACGCAGCTTGGATCGTTGGTGCCGCAATGGGGGATTGGGGCTCAGAACCAACTCGTAATGGCCACCAACCAGCAACAGGTATTTGCACCATTTGACTCGGCAATGGCCCCGCCGAATGTCCTCCTCGCTGCTGACACGACTATCGCCCAATGGGAAGCGATAGTTTGGACATTCCAGAACCCCCGGACGGCATGCTGGGGTACCCCATGAGATGGCGAGACCGGATGAGTCTAGGAAGTTTGGTGATACTTGCTGCAGCTTGTGGTGCTCCATGGGCCCAAGCACAGAACAATTGGTCGGCGACGTTTCTCAACACCCCGCCGATTGGACAACAGATCCTTGTTAATTTTGGAGACCAGCTCGCTTTTGACAAAGCTGCGAACACTGTAACACTTGCAGACGGAAGCACTACTTTCGACTTGAAGGAAGTCACGATCCTATCTCTCGATAGCAATCCACCGCAATTGGTGCGAGCCACTGCTGCGCCAACCGCATCCACTGTTCCCGAGATAATTTTGACGCTCACACTAAGTCAGTTTGTTGGCTCCGACGGGAAGCCGATTTTCCTAGATGGGTTTGCGACAGGAACCAAGCAATACTTTGTCGTCTTGAAATCCGTAAAGGATAAGCAAATCTCCACCATTCCTGTCACCGTGAAAGGCAATAAGCTTGTGAAACTTAGGGCTGAGACTCACCCGATACAGCGGAACGTCATAACGGTGCAAGTGGAGAATGCGGATGTGGCAGCGTTCTACGATCGGCTTTCAAAGGATCCGACCTCGATATTGATTATCTATGACTTTGGACCGAGTTCTACTGTTTCGAACATCAAAACTCGCGCCAAGAAAATTGAGTATGCTGCACCCTATGCCATAGATATCTATCCTGAAACTCCGTTGCCGTTCCATTCGTCCGGATACAAAGTAATAATTCAGATCCCGAAAGCAGATTTACCTTCCGGAATTGATGTCTCGGGGGCAGCTGTCTCGTACCCGGTCGGAGCCACCGCGAACTATCCATCTCCTACTGTTGACAAGACGAATGCCATTTATGATTTCGAACCGACGCTTACGTCCAGCGTCAATAAATCCAAGAACACGAGAATAACTTCGGGCCTCTTCGCCCTCACTTTAAACCCGGTGTTGTTTCTCCATGAGAAGGACGTATATGGGCAAGAGCGCAACGCCTCGTATTGGTGGGATTTCCGGCCCAACATTTCGGCAAACGTGGATACACTACCGGAAAAGTCGTCTACCACTCCTAATCGAGTGACAATTGCACTTGATTCCGAACTGGGCCTTAGCAGAAAGCGAGGTTCCGGCCCGGCCTTCGACAATTGGACTTGGACAAACGGTGTTCGTAGCGACTCGGACCGCGACTTTAAGCTTTTTAGTACGTACTGGCATAGCGATATTGCCCCTGATTTCTGGAAATGGTCTGAGAGCCAAGGCTATCGAACAGGACAGTACGTTCCCGTCGGAAAGGCGGGTTTAGGCCCAAAGCACCTGACCGTTACCGCTTATCGATTTAGACCTTCTTTTGGCTATGAAGGCGGGGCAACGACTGTTCGGTCTGGAACCATTGATCCGACACTTGGCGATTCTGTTTCAAGAGTTCTTCTGAAGTTCGATAGCATGGTCGAGTTGTGGAGAAATGTGACGTTCAGTGCTGTGGACACTTCCTACTATTTGTTCAATGCGACGAGAAGAAACGCCAGGGGATTCTTGGACGCGCAAGTCGCAGTCAACACCGGCCTCATATTGCGCATGGATACTCAGAAGATTCAAAGCGCAGTGGTCTTCAAGTATCAACGAGGTGAACAGCCCCCGAGATTCACACCCACTGATACGATTTCACTTGGATTCAAGATTTACAAATAGAGTTTGCAATTCGTTTCTGTCGGCATCTGCTAACAGTGACAGGAAAGGTGATGATCCTCCATTCGAGAATTGTCGTTGGTCTTAGGCTATTGCTTGGTCAAACCGTCCTCATTTCTCTGGCGGTTGAATGCTTCCCAGTGACGGTCCAACTCCAAGTACTAGCGCTGTTACTGGTGGTACAGTCCTCCAGGCACTTACTGATGACCGGCATTCAGGCCATCGTCGGAGGCTGCGGCCTAAACCTTGCGTGTTGAAGCGCGAAGGTATTGCCTGTAGCCCTCAATCGGGAGCAGTAAGGGATGCTGTGTCACAACTGTGTCAAAACCCTATCTGTTCTGACCGTTGGGGTTAGCTTTCGAGCGAAAAGCAGATGCCCCAAGTTGTTGTAAAGAATCAAAAATGGAAGGAAGCAGTAGAAGGTTTGTAGTTACCTCGGCGGCTTGCAAAGTGCACTGGACGATCCGGTGAAAAGCAGCACGTTCTTTTACATTCTGGAGCATCCGAGCCGGGAAGCGGCGGCAACGAACTGGAAGGCCTTCCAGGATGACCCGGAGTGGAAGAGCGTGAAGGCGAAATCGGAAGAGAATGGGAAATTGGTGGAGAAGATTGACTCGACGTTTCTGACGCTGACGGATTTTTCGCCGCGGTTGGGTAACTAGGCCTCCACAGGACATT
>Ga0307372_10011142_pt1 | contig 12049 bp, 16 predicted proteins | sample OX1MG_FD_202533 | JGI IMG/M metagenome (GOLD analysis project Ga0307372, IMG submission 202533) | Soil microbial communities from Risofladan, Vaasa, Finland - OX-1 | ecosystem: Environmental > Terrestrial > Soil > Coastal area > Acid sulfate soil | place: Finland: Risofladan, Vaasa | collected...
GACGATGACAATTGCCGGGCTGGATGCGCCGTCCCTACACCGATCGCAGTTCGGTCCCCGGGCGGTTACGGCTACTGATGGTGACCGCGTGATCGTTGATCACCCGTCACCGACCTGCGTCATCTGCGGCAGCCCCGAAGGGGTTCGGGAGGACGGCACCGCTTGTTACCCGGTCGCCCGAGCCACTGAACAGGGAAAATGGGTGAGGTCTTCACGTTTGGGGTCGACCGGGACCGTTCGCACCGTTTCGTGAGCCCACCCACAGGTTGAGCGCCGGCCACGCACACCAGCTCGGCGTGAGCCGCTCAGCGGCGCCGCGGCGTGCGCGGGTCGACCTCGATGATCGACAGGCTCACGACTTTTGGTTCTCACGGCTGTTCTCACGGGAGGCAGCGAGCTCGGAGTCGCTCCTTACGAGCTCCCGGTTTGACCGGCCTCCGGTGTGGACAATGTCTACGCCCTTCCGTTACCATTATCCACATGGCTCGGAACCGCCATCAGCGCAAGCAGGTCGAGGAAGCGCTGAGGTTCGCCGAGCGAGAGGGATGTGCAGTTGAGGTTCGACACTCGGGACATACCTGGGGCCATGTCGTAGCTCCGAACGGATAGCGATTCCGTATATGGAGCACTCCCAAGGACCCAGACGTGGCCGCTCGCATGATCCGCCGCTTCGCCCGCAACAACAAGGAGGGATGAAATGACAAGCTTCACGTTCCGCATCCGGCTCCACGAGGCGATCGATGACGAGGATGCCGATCGCCTGCACGAGGCATTCGACGACGAGATCGGGATCGAGGATGGACCGAAGGGCCACTTCGTCGATTTCGAACGTGATGCCGAGTCCTTCCTCGACGCCGCGCTCGACGCCATTGCCCGCGTGATCGAACTCGGATTTGAGCCCCTATCCGTGGAGGATGAGCTGGTCTCGATGGCCGACATCGCCGAGAGGACGGGTCGCAGCCGTCAGTCCGTGTCAATGCTGGTCAGCGGGCAGCGGGGCGTGGGCGGCTTCCCTCGTGCCATTGCAGGCAATGTTCGCAGTCCTCTCTGGCATTGGGCGGACGTGGCAGCGTGGTTCGAAGGTCACGAGGGCGAACATTTGATCTTCGAAGATCGGATTCGGACGATCGCTTCGATCAACGGCGCCCTCGCCAATCGGGTTCTGGCTCGTGAGCATCCATCGGACGTGAGGCGGATCCAGCAACGGCTTGCAGGGTAGGCCGGACGCGTTCCGAATGACGGGACAGAATGACGTCAACGAGAGAGGCCCGTAGCCCCCTACTTCGGCTGACGGAGTCGTCCCTGAATCCCACGGCCCGTCGTCCCGTGCGGTCGGGTCCCGGAGCTCCTCAGCCAACTACGCCGTATCACGTCGGAGAGGGTTTTCTGCGCTGGAGGGAGGCTCGCCGGGCAGGCGGAACGCTTCCGACCCACTCACCCGGAGCTTGATGGCGGTCCCTCCCTCCCTTCACCACCCTGTGGGGAAGCATCTGGCCGACCACGGTGTTCGCCACGGCCCGCTGGACCCGCCGGACTGGACGCTCCAGCTCATTGGCCAGGTCGGTGATACGCCTGAGCGTCTGGAGATTCGACGGCGGACGCGGGGGCTTGGGGCTCACGGCGCTATCCCAAGCTCCGCCGCGAGACAGTCGGCCTCGCGGGCGCGGAGCAGGCCCCGCCGGCGAGCCTCGCGGTACGCATCGACAAGCCACCTTCGCCCTCCCGCTCCGCCAGGCGGGCGCGAGCTTGGTCATGGATCTCCACCCGAGCGACCGGGGCACCCAGGGCACCCACCACGGCGCCATCTGCCACCACGGCAACCTCTCCTGCCCGGCCACGCCCACGGTCCTGTTCGACCTGGTGCCGCTGGCCCGGGGCGCGAGCCAAGAGGAGGTGGCTGCCCACAACCGGCGCTCGGGCGAGCTCGCCCGCTACAAGCTGGGCCGGGTCGCCGGTCCCGACCCCGATGGCTACACCCGGGTCATGTGCCCGGCCGTGGCGCTCTGCCGCCGAGCGGGCCAACGCCCGGATCAAGGACCCCGCCACGATCGACGTCGCCCGGGGATGGTGCCGGGTGATGGGGCTCGCGCCGATGAGCCTCTTCCTCGCCTGCGCCATCGTCGTGCGCAACCTGGCCGTGCTGGACGCGTTCAGCGAGCGCCAGCGCGACGCCGAACGCCGGGCGGCAGCCGGCTTCTCTCCACGGACCCGTCGACGCCGGCGCCGGACCCTGGCCAACCTCGTCGGCGCGTCGGCCAACGCACCGCCGTAGTCCGAGGCCCTTCGCACTGACAACGGCACCACGGTTGTCCTCACGCGCCCCGACCCCCACCGAGCGCGTCGCCAGCGGCCGGATCGAGGGACGAGGCCGCATCCGGGCTCATGGACCGAGCGTCACACCCCGGCGCGACAATTCGCGTAGACGTCGTTGAGGTCGACGAGGTGCACGTCGATCCGATTTGCCACCTCGGCCACGAGGCCGCGGGTGAACCCCGACGCCGAGACGAGGACGATGTGGGCGTGTGCAGCCCCGTGGAGCACCGTCCTGATGCGCTCCAGCCGGCTCAGGTCACCCGCATCGAGCTCACGGAGTTTCGCCTCGCCGATGGCCTCGATGACCCGGCGCTGGGGCCCTGTGCCCGGGCCCAGCGCCACGATGTCGAGCTCATGGGCGGAGTGGTCGTCCCTGTCGTTGATGACCGTCGTGCCGACCGTGACGATCGGGGCGCCGATGAGCGTCTCGCCGATCCGGCGGAGGTGCTCGCGTGCCAGCTGCTCGAAGTGGGGGCCGAGCACGAGCGATTCGAAACTCGACCGAGCGTCCGCCCACGCCTCGGCGCCACGACGGTCCTCGAAGAGGGCGACCCGGGGATGACGCACCACCTGGTGGAAGCGGATGATCGGGTCGGCGATGCGGTACACGGGGCGGCGCTGGCGGAGCACGTCGTCGTCCTTGTGGAGGAAGCCGGAGCGCACGAGGGCGTCGAGCGGGTGCAGCACGCTCTGCTGGGAGCGCCCGAGCTCGTTGGAGATCGCTGACTGGGTGCTGCTCCCCCCGGCGACGGCAGAGAGCACCGAGAGGTAGAGGGCTCGGTTCTCCAGACCACGCTGCTCGCCGAGGAGCCACTCGTCCTCCCGGAACAGGGCGGCAGCGGGGGAGAGGATCTCGTCGACGACCCAGGGGTCGAACTCTTCGATCGAGGAGGGCACCGAGCGCACAAGCTCGCGGTAGCCGGGCGTGCCACCGAGGATGGCATCGACCCGGAAGGCGAGGTCGGGGTCGGTGATACCCCAAAAGCGCGCCGAGTCGAGGTAGCTGAAGGGTCGCATCAGGAGGTTGGACTGGACCCGCCCCCGGAGCGCGCCCTGGCCCTCGAGGAGATCGGCCATCACCGAGATCGCCGAGCCGCAGAGGATGAGCCGCACGGCGGGCCAACCCTCGTCCTTGGAGCGGTCGACGGCGCGCTGGAGGAGCGAGGGCAGCTCGGGGGTCTTCTCGAGGAGGTAGGGGAACTCGTCAAGGATGGCCACCGCTGGGCCGTCGACGATCGAGCCGCCTCCGAGCGGCATCGTCTCGAGGGGAGCCGTCCCGAGCGCTCCGCCCATCCGCGGCGCCAGTCGCCCGAGGCTCGAGATCGCCTCGTCCCAGTCGGCAAGGGCCAAGCGGCCGACACCGAGGTGGGCACCCAACCGGTCGCCGAGCTCGGCGAGCGCCTGGGTCGGCTCGTGCTCGAGCGCCTGGTAGTAGAAGCCCGCGGTCGCAGCGGCGAGGCGCCGGAGGGGATAGGACTTGCCTTGGCGCCGCCGGCCATAGACGATGCCGATGCGCAGACCCGGGGTTGTATCGGAAACGAAGGCCGACAGCTCCGCCCATTCGCTCTCCCGGTCGAACAGGTCGGCCGGCCGCTCCGGCCCTGCGTTCATGGAGCAAAGAGTACAAGGTTGACTTTGTAAAAGTCAACCTTGTGATGATCGCAGGCACTGACGCCTCGACCGAGGGCCACGAAGTGGCGAGTGGAGGTAGCCGGTAGGCAGGGGGCCCTCCCTCGTCGACCTGCCGCGCTGCAGGGCGTCTCATCGGGGCCGCGGTCTGAACTGGGAGGATGCGATCTGCTGCGACGCTCGGAGACGGGTGAAAACACCCCTCTGCGGATTCCGAGAGCGACGTGCCCTGCGACGGTCTGTGTGCGGAAACTCGTCCCGCCTCCGACCTGGGCTGGGGAGCTTCGTGGGGACGTCGTCCGAGGATCGCGTCGGGACTTCCCCGAGCAGCGGGGCCCGTTGCCCGGGGTGTCCTTCTATGACCACCACTGCCCAAACGAGCACCGAGGAACCCATGACCCTGCCTGCCAAGAGGGACCCCACCCAATTGCCCCTCGGGCTGGATGGTGCCGGTCTCCAGAGGACCCGTGGCGACAGCGATCGCGACGGCAACCATGCGCCGACGGCGGTCCAATCCGGCACCGAACGACCGGTCCCGCTACTCGCTGCCGGCCCTGCCCTCGTTGACATTCCCACCATCGCCGAGTCCCTGGGGGTGACCGTTCGCCACGTCCGGCGGCTGGTGGCCGAGCGCCGGATCCCGCATGTCCGGGTGGGTCACTTCATCCGCTTCGATCCCGACGACGTCCGCCGGTGGATCGACGATCACCGGGTGACGGCCTGAGGTCGTGCAGCGGCCAGGGCGCCGCCGACCGGCGAGCCTCATCCCTCGGTGCCGAACAGGGCGGCTCCGATCCGAGCCGCGGCGTCCTTTTGCATGGTCGGGGTGACGTGGCTGTAGAGGTTGGTGAACAGCATCGGGTTGGCGTGCCCGAGGCGCTCGGCGGCCACCTTGGGGGCCACCCCGTTGGCCAACATCAGGGTGGCACAGCTGTGGCGCAGGCCGTGGGCCGTCAGCCGGGGCAGGCCCAGCTCCTCGGCGAACTGGGCCAGGGTCCGTGACAGGTACTGGGGGTGGTAGGGACCGCCGACAGGCTTGGTGAAGACATGGTCGGTCTCCTCGTAGTCCCGGGCCGCCAGGCGCTCGTGGGCCTGGCGGGTTCGCTGGCGGCGCAGGACGCCCACCATGCCCGGGTCGAGGTCGATGGCCCGCACGGCGTCTCGGTTCTTGCCGGCCGAGGCGATCACTTGATGGCCTAGGCCGCTGCCCTTCGTGTGGTCTGGCAGGGTCCCCAGCGTTTAGGCAGGTCAGGAGTGGTCGAGGGTTAGGGTTCGTGTGGTCTGGCGAGGCTAAACGGGGGGTGTGTTGCCGAGTTCTGTTGACATCGCGTTGACAAGCGATGTGCCGCCGGATTCATCGGAGGGCAGAAGTTCGGGCAGAAGTCGTAACGTGGGTCGCATGAGTCACTTCATCGGGGAACGTCCAGGATTCACAGACCATGCTGCTGGCACCGTACGCTTCGAGATCGACCTCGAGCTGTGGAGTGAGTCCGGTCGGCCAAAACACACCGACCTGACCGAACAGGGAGGATTCCTCGCGGAATTCATTGTAAATGCGCTCAAGAAGTTCGATGTTGGCAACGATGTCGCTGTCCATCGGCTCCGATATTTCGGCGCCAAGGGATCCGACGTGGCGTCAGATCTCGAGATCGGCAACGCTCCGCCGGGCTAGACACTCAGCGGTTCGCCTCGCCTTTGGGCGTCGCTGCTGGCGTCTCGGTTCGCCGAGCCCCTGCCTGCTACCCGTGCGCCTTTTGATACGTGCGCACGAGCTTCTCCAATAACTTCACTGAGCGCTTGCCGGTTACGAAATGAAAGGTCTCTCCGGTTCCAAGGGCGACGGTCGCACAGGCTGACCGCATTGGCCCGCGTTCTCTCTTGATCGCCGACACATCCTGATACGAGATCATTGCCATTCGCGCCGGGGACTGGTCATAGTCCGGGACGAAGAACAATCGCCGGTCCGTGAACGCCAGGAACCCCTCATTGTCTGGCCCCATTCCCAGTTCGAGATACATGGCGGTAACGTCCCACTCCGGGGTCTCGCCGGGTTCAAGGCCAGATCCGAGGGAGCCCCATCGGGCTCGCTTCGCCTGTATGGCGTCGTAACTCATTTGCTCAACATGTTAGCGAGGTCCCGATAGGTCGGCCCTGGCCTGCCCCGGTATCCGTCGAAATCCCACCGTGACGGCTCGAGTCGTTCGGGAGAAGAATGGCAGAAGTGGGTCAGGAGACCGGCAGGTCCCACAAGGGTGGTTCCTCCCGCTGAGGCCACGCCACGACCTTCCAGCAGCCGAGATGAGGTTGCCATCCCCATACCAACGGGTTACCCCACTGGTCCTTCATGCATCTGAGGCCTACGGGGACCTCGGTCGGGTACGCCGGAATGGGCATGGGAACTCCTTTGGTTATGGACTCCCCGACCGTACCCAGGCGCCCTTTGCCAAAGCGGTCACTTTCACCAAGGTTCAGGTCGGGATCCAGCTCTCGTCCCACTCGTACTGGCTGCCTTGATCGGGGAGCACCGTCCCGTTCACCTGCGCGAGCTGCTTGCCGGTGATGCCGAAGGCGTAGCACGTGAAGTTGGCCCCTGACGTCCAGGCGTGGGGCATCACGCAGACGACGTGCCTTACCCCTGGCACGCCCTCCTTTGCCGCATCCGGTCGTATCGAACTCTCGATCTGGGCCCGTGACGGGCCACCCCCACCCCCGTGCTGGACAAGCACCAGAAATCCGACGACAACGACGCTCGCGACGATCGACACCGAGCCCACAATGATGCTCGCCACCGCCCAGCCCATGCCTCGCTGGCCGCCGTTTGAGCTGCGGATTTGGCGCCGTGATCGGAAGCCCATGATCACGCTCGCGATCCCACCAATGCCGCCGAAGAGAATGGAGAGCAAGATTCCCCACCCGCCGAGCCGGTTCGTCGTCTGGTATCGGGGATCGGCCGCCGGGGGCGATTCCTTGGCAGCGACTGGCGGTGTCGGGGCGGCGTACCAATAGCCGTCAGACGCCCGGTACTGCCAGTTCCCTTGGTCGTCCTGGCGCCACTGGACTTGGTCGGCTATCACAGCCCCTTGATCTCTCGCCCCGTCGCCCGAGCCCACTCGAGGATGTCGTCACGTTGCCACACCCGGCCACGAGTGAGCTTCTCTGCGGGAGATGACTTACGACGGGCCATCGGTGAACCGATCCAGCTCCTTGCGGGTTCGCGTGAGGTAGATGATTGAAGCAATGAGGCCGGGGAGGAAGAGGAGATACCACCCGGCAATGACTCCGATGATCCACACGGCTTTTTGCTTGCCGTTCAGCTGTAACCGCGGCCTCCGGGCGACGTCGATCACCGTCCAGACAACGAGGACGAATCCAGCGAGTCCCAGAAGGAGCAGGATCAGATCCGGCCCGTAGATTTGAGCAAGCATCGGTTTGACCGTCATCACTCCCCCACAATCTCTCGCCCGCTCGCCCGGGCCCACTCGAGGATCGCCTCGGTGTCCCACTCGATTGCGGCCGAGCGTGGCAAGCGGCACTCAATCAGCGCGACCAGCAACCTATTGCCCAGTTGCGTTCAGGGACGAGAAATAGTCAAGACCTGTGGATGAGAACCTGACCGACTACGCGGCGACCTCCTCGTTCAGCTGCTCTGATCGCTCGACCATCACCCCTTTCTCGAACTTCACACCGGCACGAACCAGCGCCACGAGCTCGGGTGCGTTGACCGCTCGCCAGCGGGCCTGGGCCGACTCGATCAGCTTGTAGGCCATGGCCAGTCCGGCGGCCCGTGAGCCTGGTCCCTTGGTCACCTTGGTGCGCAGCCGCACGGTGGCGAAGGTGGACTCGATCGTTATCTAGAGCCGCCACCAGATCCGAGTCTCTGACGTGCGAGTTCGTGTTGTGGACGGTGTCTTCGACGCAGATTCTCAGGATGGTCCAAGAGCCCCAGAAATATTTTGGGTGGAGTCGTGTTTTCGGTCGATCGGGCCATTGATGACGGCACGGTTGGCGCCCAGTGCCTCGGCAAGGGCGTCGCGCAGGCGGCGGTTGTCATTTTGGAGTTCCCGGATACGTTCGTTGGCGGCTTCGAGCCGGCGGATCAAGGAAGCGTCAGAGATCTTCTGTCGATCTGGAATGAGCCTGCTCGTGGAGTTTCGGCGTCCCCGGAGCCGTTCGATCTCACCCCGTAGCTCGGTCTGGGTGTAGAGCCAGGATCGGGAGACACCCGCCTCTTTGGCGACCGACTCGAAGCTGACGGCGATCCCGGCGTTGTCCATCCGGCGCAGGGCTGCCACGGCACGCTGTTGGGTCGCTTGGGAACGGCGACGGGCGGCATCGATCACGTGTCCGGAGTTGTCAGCCCGCATCAGCCACCTCATCACCGGCGGTGTCATCGTCTTCGAGGCTCGTGATGATCCGGTCCAGATTGGAGAGGACCTGCCGATTCATCTCCGCCAGGCGGCTCTGATCTCGTGCCTCGGCGGCGGTGATGATCTTGACGACCTGGGTGCGCTGCTGGCGGTGCTGGGGCAAGAACTCGACGGTGGTGAGGAACATTGGGCAGGTCAGGCAGGCGTTGGCGTGTGGGCAGGCCTTCTGAGCCGGTAGGCCGCAGAACCCGTTGGGCAGAGCCTGGGTGGCCCGGCCGAGCCGCTGTTTGGCCCAGGCCGCCTCGGCCAGCGGTCCGTCAGGGTCGATGGCGACCTCTCGGCCGGTGATGCCGACCTTGCGTGCTGCCTCCCAGTGCCGACGGACGGTCGTGTCGTGCAAGCGGGCGTAATGAGCCGTCATCTGCGGCGAGTCGTGGTCAAGGATGCGGCGGACAACCTCTTGGGGCACGTCCCGGTTGAGCAACCGAGTGCCCAAGGTATGGCGCCATTGGTGCGGGGTGAGGTGAACCGGCTGCCCGTGGCTGTCGCGTACTTCACAACGCTCCAGCCACCGATAGAGCGCCTGGCGGTAGGTGCCCGAGCTGATCGGGGCACGGCCATCGGGGTTCTTCGTCGGCCGCGGGAACAGGCACAGTGCGGCACCGACCCGCAGCTGTTGCTCGCCGATGAGATCTTGAACCTCCTCGTCGATCGGCACCAGCGCTTCGCGCTTCATCTTGTGATTGACATAGCGCAGGTAGGGGGCGCCTTCGGCGTCGGTCACGATGCACTCGCGCGGGAGTCGTAGCGCGTCATTGACCCGTAGACCGCAGCGGATGAGGATCACGGTGACCAACTGAAATGCCGGATGGGCCCAGCGGTCGAGATTATCCGGCTGCTCGATCTGGGCCATCACCTGTTCGGACAGTGCACGGGGCATCCGCTCGTTGCGCCTCGGATAGTCGTCGTTGAAGATCAGCGCGCTGGGCGACAAGGAGTCATCCCAGCGGTGTTGACGGATGGTGCAAAGAAACGAGTTCAGTTGGGCGATGTGGTCGTTGTGGCGCTGCCGCCCACCCCACTCGGCTTGTAGATCGGCCAGATAGCGCTCCAGGACCACCCGGTCGATGTCACTGAGACGCTGGACTCCGATTCCCTGGCAAAAGACCGCGAAGCGGGTCAAGGAACGCAACCCCCGCCGGACGGTCTCGAGGTTCAACTCGGTCGAGAGGCGCCAACGCAGCCACCGCTTGACCAAATGGCACAGCCACGGCTGCGGAACGGTGGTGAAGTCCAGCGTCTGGTTGCCGTCGTAGCCGAGGCGGCGCAGTTGCCAGATGTCGCGGGGAAATTCGCCCTCCCAACCGTCGGCGTCGACGAGGTCTTCGATCTTGCGGCGGGCGTAGAGGAGGAGCGCCCGGCGGTCCCCGTCTTTGGTTCCCTGACTGACCTGGCTGCGCCAGGTCGCCTCGCCGCAATCGAGCAACGACGTTGCGGTGGTCGACGCGAGGAAGCGGACGAGCCGCATGACGACAGACGGCATTGTCTTGGTGGCCATCTCATCGCGGCGGCACTGCAGCATGTACTGGATCTCTAACTTCAGTTGCGGGCCGAGATCGTCCAAGCAGATGGTCTCTTCGGCTCTATGGGTGACCGGCAAGAAGCCCTCACAGAACGACTCGACGTCGGGCCGCCCGTTGGCCCGCCAGGTGGCGTCGTGGGCATGGCAGAACGGCTTCTGTGCTTGTGGCCACAACTCACAGTGTGCGATGGCGCAACGAGCCCCCGCGGTTGGCTGCTTGATCAGCGGCGGATCCAAGAGCCAGCGCTCGAGGTCGGGGCGACCTGAGCGCTCCCAGCGTTGGAAGTGCAACTGGCACAGACCGCTTCGACACACTCCGTAGCCACACGGCGTGATTCGACAGCTGGCGTTGGGCCGCTGGCGCTGCCACCGGGAGTCAGTGGTGCTGACGAAGACGCCCAGATCTTTGCAGCCCTCATTCCTCCAGCGCAGGTGGTGTCCGGCACAGAGCCCTTTGCCGCGGGCCGGGCGGGTGCAGCTGTCGACCCCACAGACACCACCGCCGAATATCGGATCGGTGGCCGAGAAGGTGAGGGTGTCGGCCCGGAACTCGGGGCGCACCACCCCAATGAGCCGCTCGAGTGCCCCCGAGGATCCGAATGGGTTCCCCGCGGCTGTGGGGGTGCTCACAGGCGCACTGCGGTGTCGGTGAACCATCCGGCCTCTTCCAAGGATCGACGGGCGTCTTCGACGCTGAGGTGCCCGTAGATGTCGAGCGTGGTCGTGACCGAGGCGTGGCCGAGCAGATTGCTCACCACCTCCACTGGGGCGCCGGCACGCAGGAGCCGGGTGGCGTAGCTGTGCCGGAACCAATGCGGGTCAAAATCCACCCCGCTGCGGCGGCGCAGTCGACGCACCAGGTCGTAGACGGCGGGATAGCTCACGGGGCGACCATGTGGTTCGCCCCAGAGGTTCACGAACACGTAATCGCTGTCGAGGTCGCCATACTCGCCGTGCATGTAGTCGGCGTAGAGCCGGATCAGCTCCGCGCTGACCGGGATGCTCCGGACCTTGGCTGACTTGGAGCGGGCCCCGTTGTCGTTGTCTCGTGGCACCACCGTCACTTCTCGCTGGGCCGCCGCCCAGTCCTCATGGCGCAGACCGAGGGCCTCGCCGATGCGCATGCCGGTGTCGTAGAGCACCGCGCACAAGAGCCGGTCCCGGAGTCGTTCGCAGCTGTCCAAGATGGCCCGGACCTCGGCTGGGGTCAGGATCCTCGGCTGCTTGCGAGAGGCCTTCAGCCGGATCGCCCGACGGGCTGGCGGCTGGCTCTTCGATATGTGGTGGAGGAACGGCCGCCACGCCGTTCCTCGACGACCGGCCGGTTGCCAGCTCTTGAGCAATTCGCCCAGCTCGACCCCGTTCCGGGCAGCGTGCTGATAGAAGGCACTGACCGCCGACAACTTTCGGTTCACCGTCGCCTCGCCGCAATGGTGTTCCACCGAAGGCAACACGGCGATCCCGCCGGAGCGGATCATCGGCGGCAGCCGCAGCCACGCCACGAACCCCCCGACGTCTTCAAGCCGCACGTCACGCCAATCGGGCCCTCGGTCACCGAGAAAGACGAACCAGTCCTTCAGGTCGTGCGCATACGCCTTGACCGTGTTGGGGGATCGCTCGATGTCACTCAAATATGCGAGGTAGCGATCCACTCCCTCAACGGGAGCGCCGTCATCATCGAGGACAGTCCACGACTCACGCCGCGAATCGGGCAACACCACCCGCTGAACGAACACCGAACCTCCCTCGAACCTGCGTACTGGACGGCTGTAGATAACCACGTCCAGCACCCAGGCTCGGATCAAAAGGAGGCCCGTCAGCTACGTCATGGACACCCTCCAGATGCCTATAGATAACCAGCGGATTGGTCGACCAGATCTTGCGCCAGTGGGCCTCCGGAAACGAAGCGAACGCCAGCAGGTCCTCTCTGGCTCCATCGAGCATGCCGGCGATATCGGCGAACTCGGACTCCAAGGTGGCCGTGATCCGTTCGAACTGGGCCCGCACCGACGTGGCATCGGGCTGGGCGAAGATCGTCTGGATGGCGGCCATGACCATCGGGGTGTTGGTCTTGTTCACCCGAGCCAGAACGTTCCGCATGAAGTGGACCCGGCAACGCTGCCACGCCGAGCCCACGAACACCGAGTCGACAGCAGCC
>Ga0307372_10011143_pt1 | contig 12049 bp, 15 predicted proteins | sample OX1MG_FD_202533 | JGI IMG/M metagenome (GOLD analysis project Ga0307372, IMG submission 202533) | Soil microbial communities from Risofladan, Vaasa, Finland - OX-1 | ecosystem: Environmental > Terrestrial > Soil > Coastal area > Acid sulfate soil | place: Finland: Risofladan, Vaasa | collected...
TGTTGCGGCATTTGAAACTGGAACGACCGCTCAAACTCTCACGCTTGTCCAAAATATGAGTCCAGCATTCACGGATGCGGGCTTCACGTTCGATGGGTGGAACACAGCCGCTGATGGTTCGGGAGTGACGTACGCCGATGGATCCAGCTACTCATTCAGCGCAGACATTGGTTTATATGCGCAGTGGGTGGCAATACCCGTAGTGCGCACGGTGACCTTCTACGAAAATGCGAGCCCGCTCGATTTATTGAGCGCATTTGCGTCAGAAAGCGCTCCAACTCAATTGACGTTATTCGGAAGTCTTCAACCGACCTTCTCGAACTCTGGTCACATTTTTTCAGGGTGGAATACGGAAGCGGATGGTTCCGGCGTTACTTTTGCCGACGGATCGACGTATTCGTTCGCACTGAACGTGAGTCTTTACGCACAATGGACCGTTGCAGTCGCGTATACGGTCACATTCAACGAGAATGACACCACCACGGATTCGCTGAATTCGCTTATGTCGAAAAGCTCTTTGACCCGACTCACACTGTTTGCGAAATTACAACCTTCGTTTTCTAACGGGTCTCACACTTTTTCAGATTGGAACACATCTCGCGATGGTTCTGGCACCTCGTATTCCGACGGTGCGCAATTCCCGTTCAATAACGACCTGGTGCTTTACGCACAATGGAGTCTCATATCTCCCGATATCTTCACTTTCAGCGCCAACGGAGGCAATGGAATAGTTGCTTCAATCAGTGGATCACCAGGCACGATTCTTACGATTCCTGGTCAGGCTGGACTAATTCGAACGGGATTTGCACTGACGAATTGGAATACAAGTGCAAACGGCTCGGGCTCGAAATACCTCGTTGGAGAAAAGGTGACAATGAGCGGTTCGGTTCATCTCTACGCACAATGGAGTGGCCATGTTCCTGCAACGTTGTTCGGTGCAATAGGAACATTCAAAAAGGATTCGTCAACTTTGTCAGCAGCACTGAAGAATCAAATCAATCGCATAGCGGTCACCATCAAATCGAGAAAGTATTCGAAGATCTCACTCTTTGGATACACCTCAGCGACGGGTTTGAAAACACTGAACGTCATTCTGAGTCGAACACGAGCTAGAAATGTTGCTTCGTATCTCCGAAACCGACTTCACAATCTGAAGGTCCGTGGTGTCACCGTTTCCTCAACTGGCGAAGGGGCGATCGCCGGTCAATCGAGCAACTCCTATTCGAGAGTTGAAATATTCGGAGTCTGATGATGCGACGCCTCCTCATCCATCTCGAGTTGTAGTTCCGCGCTCGTGATGGATGGGAGGCACAATCTAGGGATCATGGATTGATCCATGTTGTGGTAACAATCGCTGCTGCTGGTGCTCCGAAAATTTTTATGAGAGCCGGTGGAGGGATTCGAACCCCCGACCTGACGATTACAAATCGCCTGCGCTGCCAGACTGCGCCACACCGGCTGGGAAGTTCAAGGTTACTGAAATTCGACTTGGCTCAATATGTAGGCTGAGACGAATGAGTGATTCATCCCAGCCACATCACGGATCCAATCCGCCCGGCTCTCACTACCAACCCGCGCTGAGTGTGGTGTTGATAATCGTCGTACTCTTCATCGCGGCAGCCTTTCTCATGATTCGATACGTCAGCCCGGCGTCGACCTCAATCACGACGACAACCCTGTCGCCATCAGAAACAACAACCACTCTTCCTCACCACACCGTCGCGAAGTCGTCCGTTCGGGTGCAAGTGGCGAACGGGACCAATGTCACGAATTTGGCCCGCACTTATTCTCAAGAGTTGCTGACGCAAGGCTGGAACGTTCTTCCCGGTGTCAATGCCACCGGTCCTCACGCAAAGAAGACCATCGTATACTTCAACCCGAATTTCAAATGGGCCGCGATCCAGATCGCCAACAAGATTCACGTCGGCCAGTACGCCGTTCAGGCACTCAACGGTCTGCGACCCGTTCCGGGCGCGTCGAGCGATGACGTCATCGTGATTCTCGGACACAACTCCGCCAACGCAGGTTAGTCAAGCCTGCGGCGGAAGGTGCACGCTGTAACGTTTCAGCGCCGCGCGCAGCACATCCATTGACATCGGTCGCAGTTCTTCGAGAGGGCGATTGCGATGGCGTCGAACGCCGAGATCGACCTGAGCCAAACTGCGCACGCCGAACTGTCGGGCGACGTCGATTAAGAGGGCGATCTCGACGCCGTACGCCTTCTCCAACGTGATGGCTTCGAACGCGCTCCGTCGTCCGGCGGTCTCGCCGGCGAGTGGCTGTCGAATCTCGCCGAGTCCCGGGTAGAGCAGAGACAAGATTGGACGGGCGGCCAACTCGTTGACCCGTCCGCCTCCGGTCGGCATGTTGTGCAGCGGCCGCTCGTAATAGCCCTTCACCAACTGGGTTTCCGGGCGCTCCAGGAGTGGCTGGATGAGGCGGGCCACGAACTCCGAGGTGGTATTCACGACGTCGGCGTCGAGGAATACGACCAGGTCGGAGGTGGTCGCATCGATTCCGGCGCGCATCGCCTCACCCTTGCCGCTCGGGCCAGTCAGATGGACGACGCGAGCGCCATGGTGATTGGCGACCGTGGTCGTGTCGTCGACGGAGTTGTCGTTGACGACGACCAGTTCGTCGATGAGTTCGCGGTGGGCGAGCGCGGCGTCTAAGACCGCCCCGACGGTGGCCGATTCATTGCGCGCCGGGACGATGACCGCGACGGTCGCCGTCGGCTTGAGGTGGATCACGCGATCGAGACTGAATTCGTCGCCGCTAAGAGTCCACGGGACGTCTGGGTTGCTCATTGGTAGAAGGTTACGTGCCGAATCGCGAGCCCGGACTTGACACGGCCGGTTCGTTCGGCGAGAATTAATGGGTCATCAAGAGCGATTGAGGGACGGCCCCGTTGAAGTCGCGACAACCAGTGTGATCCTTGAGCTAGCCGCTCATCACACCAGGTGCCAAAGGCCGAACGATGAAAAGGGAGTTATGAGTTTCGCTACAGGTCTTCTATGTCGAGAGTGCGGTGCCACCTATCCCAGTGAGGCGCGATACTCGTGTGATTTCTGCTTTGGACCATTGGAGGTCGACTACGACCTCGACGCGGCCCGAAGCGTCCTCACGCGTGAATCGATCGCCAGTGGTCCGGCCTCCATCTGGCGCTACGCGGCGTTGCTACCGGACCCCGGTGTCGAACCGGTCGATCTAGGGGTAGGTTGGACGCCCCTTCGGCGCTCCACACGCCTCGCCGACGTCCTCGGCGTTCGCGAACTGTGGTTGAAGGACGACACTCGCAATCCCACCGGCTCGTTCAAGGACCGCGTCGTGTCGGTGGCGCTATCGAGCGCGCGACGCTTGGGCTTCACCACGGCGGCCTGTGCGTCGACGGGCAACCTCGCGACGTCGGTCGCGGCGCATGCGGCGTCGATCGGGTGGCCCAGCGTGACCATCATCCCCTCGGACCTCGAGAAGTCCAAGATCGCCATGGCGGCCATCTTCGGGGGCACGGTGTTGGGCGTTGAAGGCAACTACGATGACGTCAATCGACTGTGCGTCGAACTGGTCTCCGAGCACGGCGACTGGGCCTTCGTCAACGTGAATCTTCGCCCGTACTACGCCGAAGGATCGAAAACCCTGTCCTTTGAGATCTGCGAACAGCTCGGCTGGCGCACTCCTGATCAAGTGGTCGTGCCGTTGGCCTCGGGCAGTCAATTCACCAAAGTCGCCAAAGGGTTCAAGCAGTTCATCGAGCTCGGTCTGGTCGACGGCCCCGCGCCCGTGCTCTTTGGTGCCCAGGCGACCGGTTGCTCGCCGATCGCGACCGCCTTTGCCTCGGGGGCCGATGTCGTCACACCGCAGCGCCCCAATACGATTGCCCGTTCGCTGGCCATCGGCAATCCCGCCGACGGTCCCTACGTCCTGGATGAACTTCGCGCCCACGGGGGCGACTGTGGCTCGGTTCCGGACTCGGAGATTCTCGAGTGCATCGGGCTGCTCGCGGAGACCGAGGGGATATTCGCCGAGACGGCCGGCGGCGTGACGATTGCCTCGCTGCGCCAGATGATCGAACGCGGCACGATCGACCGGGATAAGTCCATCGTGGCGATCATCTCGGGACATGGGCTCAAGACACTCGACGCGATCGTGGACACCGCGACGGTCAGCTCGACGATCAGCCCGTCACTCGAAGCTGCCGAAGAAGCCTTGCGCTTCCACCAATTGGTGGCGGCATCATGAGTGTGACCGTCCGACTCCCCAGCCAATTGCGCACCCTCGTCGGAGGTGCCGGGGAAGTGCCGGTCGAGGCGACAACGGTGCGTGAAGCCATCGTCGCGGTCGACGCGGCCTATCCCGGAATCGCCTTTCGGGTCCTGGATGATCGCGGAGCCCTGCGCCGCTTCGTCAACGTCTTCGTGGCTGACGAGGACGTACGGTTCCTCGACGGTTTGGACACGGCCCTCGTGGCCGGCCAGACGATTTCGCTCGTGCCGGCCGTTGCCGGCGGCTGACCGGCATTAGCACTCGCCGCCTTAGACTGCTAATATCGCGTTGCACCAAAAGGGTGTCTCGCTTTAGGAGGAATCACAGTGGCGAAACTGATCTCATTCGATGAAGAGGCCCGCCGGGCGCTGGAGCGCGGCATGAACAAACTGGCCGATGCCGTTCGCGTAACGCTCGGACCCAAGGGCCGCAACGTCGTCCTGGACAAGAAGTGGGGAGCCCCCACGATCACCAACGACGGTGTCTCGATCGCGAAGGACATTGACCTTGAGGACCCGTTCGAGCGCATTGGCGCGGAATTGGTCAAAGAGGTCGCTAAGAAGACTGACGAAGTCGCCGGTGACGGCACCACGACGGCCACCGTCCTCGCCTGGGCGATGGTTCGCGAAGGTCTCAAGAACGTTGCCGCTGGTGCCAACCCGATGTCGCTCAAGAAGGGTATCGAGACTGCAGTCGAGGCCGCCGTGGCGTCACTGCACGACCTCGCCAAGCCCGCCGACACCAAAGAGCAGATCGCCCAAGTGGCTTCTATCTCTGCGGCCGATGACGAGATCGGTGCGATGATCGCCGACGCCATCGACAAGGTCGGCAAGGACGGTGTCATCACCGTCGAAGAGAGCCAGTCCTTTGGCATGGAGATGGACCTCGTCGAAGGTATGCGTTTCGACAAGGGCTTCATCGCTCCGTACTTCGCCACCGACACCGAGCGCATGGAAGCCGTTCTCGAGAATGCCTACATTCTTTTGGTCTCGAACAAGATCACTTCGGTCCGCGACATTCTCCCAGTCTTGGAAAAGGTCATGCAGTCCGGCCGTCCGCTGCTGATCATCGCCGAGGACATCGAGGGCGAAGCCCTAGCGACACTCGTAGTGAACAAGATCCGCGGCACGTTCAAGTCAGTGGCCGTGAAGGCTCCGGGATTTGGCGAACGCCGCAAGGCCATGCTCCAAGACATTGCGATCCTCACCGGTGCGACCGTCATCTCCGAAGAGATCGGTCTGAAGCTCGAGACCGCCGACGTCGAGATGCTGGGCAGCGCTCGCAAGATCGTCGTCACGAAAGATGAGACGACCATCGTCGAGGGTGCTGGTTCCGAAGACGACATCAAGGGACGAATCAACCAGATCAAGGCCGAGATCGATAACACCGACTCGGACTACGACCGTGAGAAGCTCCAGGAGCGTCTAGCCAAGCTCTCCGGCGGCGTGGCCGTCATCAAGGTGGGTGCCGCGACCGAAGTCGAGCTCAAAGAGAAGAAGCACCGCATCGAAGACGCGGTGTCGACGACCAAGGCCGCCATCGAAGAGGGCGTCGTGCCCGGTGGTGGCGTGGCGCTTCTTCGCAGCCAGGTCCGAATCCTCGAAGCGGCTGACAAGCTCCTCGGTGACGAGGCCACGGGTGCTCGCATGGTCGCTAAGGCCGTCGAGGCGCCGATCAACCAGATCGCGGTCAACGCCGGTCTCGAAGGTGGCGTCATCGTGGACAAGGTTCGTAATCTCAAGAAGGCGACCGAAGGTCTTAACGCGGCGACCGGCGAGTACGAGGACCTCATCAAGGCTGGCGTCATCGACGCGGCGAAGGTGACTCGCTCGGCGCTACAGAATGCCGCCTCGATCGCCGCGCTGTTCTTGACGACCGAATGCGTCATCGTCGACAAGCCCGAAGAGAAGGCCGCGGCCATGCCCGGCGGCGGGATGGACGACTACTAAAATCGTCCGCCTTTCAGAACTGTTGAAACCGTGGGGCCTCGGGCCCCACGGTTTCTCTTTTGGGGTCGTGTCCGGATTGGGTCGATGAGGTCACGACGTAGCATTGGTCCATGACGCACGAATCGCTCACGCCCTCGCGTGGGCTCAATGTCCTGCACCTTTTCTGTCATCCCGATCTCGACGTTGACGTCACCGCGGTTCGAAAGGCGGTCGACGAAGCGCGAGGTGACGGTCTGCAAGTAGTGAGCGTCGCCATCATGGGCGCGAAGGCCGATGTGTGCTTCATGGTTCTCGGAGAAGACCTCTGGAAACTGCGTCATTTCCAGTCCCGGATCCAGGCGGCCGGCTTCCTCGTCGCTGAAAGCTACGTCTCGGTCACCGAAGTGAGTGAGTACGCGGCCGGCATGCCAGAAAAGATGCTGCAGGACCGACTGTTTCCCACTCTCCCGCCCGAGGGCAAGCGGGCGTTTTGCTTCTACCCGATGTCCAAGCGCCGCGACGAGACGAACAATTGGTACGCCCTGCCGTACGAGGAACGCGAGCGACTGATGCGCCAGCACGGCGCACTCGGTCGCGAGTTCAAGGGCCGGATCCTCCAAGTCATCACCGGATCGACCGGACTCGATGATTGGGAGTGGGGCGTCACGCTCTTCGGTGTCCACGTCGATGATCTGAAGGAGTGCGTCTACACGATGCGCTACGACGAAGCCTCGACGCTGTATGCCGAATTCGGCGCGTTTTACACGGGACTGGTGGGGACGCTCGATGAGATACTCGACGCGACGGTTGCCTAAGACCCGTTGCTAGCGTCCTGAATATGGAACCGGTTCCCGAAAAGACTCTCCTGCGCTGGGCCGAGGCATTGGCTGGCGTCGCGCGAACTGGTCTCGGTTTCAGCGAGAACCTGTACGAACGCGAACGCTTCGAAGAGATCTTGAAGATCGCCGGCGATATCAAGACGGCCGCCGAAGAAGGACTCGATGGAGTGCTGGACGCCGACGGCTACGTCACTGAGTGGATGAAAGAGGTCGACAAAGGGGTCGCGGGCTACCAGACACCGAAGGTCGCCGTGGGGGCGGCCGTGACCAATGATCGTGGTGAACTTCTCCTGATCCAGCGCGCCGACTCTGGTGTCTGGCTGTACCCGACGGGGTGGTGCGACGTTGGCTATTCGGCCGCCGAAGTCGTCGTAAAGGAAGTCCTCGAAGAGACGGGGATCGAGGCCGAACCGGTGCGACTCATAGGCGTGCTCGACGGAATGCGACTCGGTTCGTCGCGAACACCTCTCTACTCCCTGCTGTTCTTCTGTCGCGCTACCGGTGGGGAGTTGAAGATTCACCCTCTCGAGGTCACCGACGTCGGTTGGTTCACCCGCGACAACTTGCCGTCGCCGGTCATTGGCGCCGAACGGTGGGCCGGACTGATCTTCGCCGCAATTGACGGCGAACATCGCGACGTCTTCTATGACGACCTACGTCGGCCGGTGTGGAGGGGAGACCAATGAGTGTCCAGGTCGAAGTTGTGACCGACGTGTCCGATGAGTTAGTGGCCGGACTCAATCACTTACTCCCACAACTTTCCACGACTGCATTGCCCCTTAAGACGTCGGACGTCGAAGAACTCGTCGCGTCACCGTCGACCACCGTCTTCATAGCGCGTGACGAGAGGCAGATTGTCGGAACACTGACCCTCGTCGTTTTTCCCATCCCGACCGGTCGAAGGGCGTGGATTGAAGACGTAGTCGTTGACGAAGCGGCTCGTGGAAGAGGTGTGGCCGAAGCCTTGACGAAGGCGGCCATCGAAGAGTCGCGTCGCCGAGAAGTTCGCACGATTGATCTCACGACACGTTCTTCGCGCGAAGCGGCAAATCGGTTGTATGTGCGGCTTGGGTTCGAGCTCCGCGAGACAAACGTCTATCGTTTTTTCCTAGAAAACGTCAACACCGGAGAATCTCAATAGCCACAGGGTGAGTTGTAATTGGGAGATGTTCTTAAGGGCCGTCGAGGCCAAAGGCATTGCCAAATGGGTCAATCATCTGGCAGATCTGACGAGAGCTGTCAATGGTTAGAGGCCCGCGGTGCATGATGCAGCCGAGCTCCATTAGACGTGATCGAGTTTGCTCAAGGCTGCTTACCGCGAGATAGACGATCGGACTTGCACCAATTGGATTGCGGTCATCTGCTGGGTGAAAACCGAACTCTATCCCGTCCACAATGAAGTATCGAAACTCACCGTCCCTGATTACAGGAGCATCTTCACCAAGATTTGAGGCCCACCAAGTCGCAACGATCTTTGGATCGCTGGCGAAAAACATTACGGCACGGATCGGCGATTTTTCCATCGCTTAACGCTATCTGTCGTTGGAGCAACTCAAGGATTGAGCGACACAGATACCTTTCCCCAAAAATGGCCTGGGCCTGATGTGCGTGACGCAAGTCTTGACTCAGCAACACATTGACCCGTGAGCGACCGTTGTGAGGTGGTGAAGGTACGAGAACTAATCAAGGAGATCGAGATTGATGGCTGGTTCCTGAGTAGACAGCGTGGAAGTCACCGTCAATTCCATCACCCAACAAAGGTTGGTTGCGTGACAGTGCCTGGTCACTTATCCGACGAAGTTCCGAGGGGCACTCTCGCTAACATCATGAGGCAAGCCGGATTAAGGGGGCGAAAGCAATGACCGAATATACAATCGTAATCGAAGACGCTGGGACGAACTTTGCGGCGTACGTGATTGGACTGGACGGAGTCATTACCACCGGGAAGTCCGTTGATGAGATTATTGAGAACATGCGTGAAGCGATCCCGTTTCATCTCGAAGGTATGCGCCTGAGTGGCAATGAGTTGCTCCAACCGATGCCGATTGTCAAGACAATCCAGGTCGTTTCGTAAAACGGTTCGAATTCACTTTTATCATCCAGCGATAGACAAATGTTTACAGGTTTGTTGTAGAAAACTGACGCACTCGCGAACCTTGGGGGTTCGTGAAAGTGAGAGACGTCATCGATTTGCTCGAGCGAGATGGATGGAACCATGCTCGCACTAGAGGAAGCCATCGACAGTTCCACCATCCGAAAGCCCGGTACGGTGACCGTTGCGAGCGTAATGAGCAAGGACCTACCATTAGGAACGCTGAGGCAGATTTATCGTCAAGCAGACTTGCCGAGGAGACTGAAATGAACGAATACGCAATTGTCATCGAAGACGCGGGCGCGAATCTTGCCGCCTACGTGCCTGACTTGCCCGGGTGCATTGGCGCAGCTGACACCGTCGAAGAAATCGAGGCGTTAATGCGCGACGCAATTGAATTCCACATTGAGGGAATGCTGCTCCACGGTGAAGAGATGCCGCCGCCAACGACGCGTGTGTCTACGGTACGCGTTGCTACGTGAGCGTAGATCTGGCACCCCGCAATAGGCCTCGTCCAACAACGTCGATCGATGGACCGCATCGCCAACTAGACGGTCAATCATCGGCCGAAGTGTGGCGTGGCCTTGTAGCGCAAGCGTCGGCTTTGCCGCATGTTGAAACGGGTCGGAGCCAAGTCTCGCCAGCCTCATCTATTGCATTGTTCTTTAATGATCTCGATACCGCCAATGTGGAATCGACCAATCTCTCCCCTGGTAATCGACTTGAGCCGGTCCACATCCACGGAGTGGAAGACACCAGCACGCATTTGTGCCTACCTCTCGAACGCGCACGCGAAGTTTGCGACTTGGGATGGGGTGAACCTCATCCGTATGGTGACTTTGGTACGGAAATTATGATCTACGGCCCACAAGATGAAGAAGAACTCTCAGTGGCTCTCGGACTAATTGAAGAGAGTCTGACGTTTGCACGAGAGATTGTAGGGTGACGAGTTGCCCCGTTTGCCGGTACTTGCTCGGAGAATGAGCGCGCGGGCCGCCGCCAAGCTTCGTGAAGAAGTTGCGGCTCTCGAATCCGACGAAGACGACCTCCGCGAGATGATCGAGATTGCCGCCTTCATGGAGTCACCGCGTGCAGAGGCTTGACGTTATGGAGTTTGGCTCCCCAACGGCGTCGGGGACCTCGTAAATACTGTTGGCCCTCCGTTACCGCGACGAACGTTCTTGAGTGGGGAGTCTCGAAGGTGCGAGACTCTCATGATGAGCGCAGATCAATGGACCAATGTCGATGAGTACCTCGTCAGGCTCCTATTGCCGCCTGATAGCGCGCTGGAGGAAACTCTCGACCAAAGCACTGAGGCGCGACTCCCTCCAATAAGCGTTGCTCCCAACCAAGGGAAACTGCTGGAACTCCTCGCCGGGATTCAGCGGTCGCGCAGAATCTTGGAAATCGGAACTCTTGGCGGGTACAGCACAATCTGGTTGGCTCGCGCCTTACCCGATGATGGCCGCCTGGTCACCCTCGAGTTGGAGCCAATGCACGCTGAGGTAGCGCGTAAGAACATAGACCGAGCTGGGCTAGGACCGTTAGTCGACATTCGCGTTGGTCCGGCGGCGACGTCGCTGCAGCACTTGATCGATGATGGTGCGGAGCCATTCGATTTCATCTTCATCGACGCAGACAAAGAGGGATATCCGAAGTATTTGGAGCTGTCCCTGCAATTATGTCGACCGGGCACGGTGATTGTTGCCGACAACGTGGTGCGTGACGGCGAGATTGTGAATTCCTCGAGCTCCGACGAACGGGTTCAGGGTGTCCGTGCATTTCTGGAATTGGTGGCGGCGAGTGATCGAATCGAAGGAACGGCCGTCCAGACCGTTGGCAGCAAGGGCTACGACGGCTTCGCTCTTCTTGTCGTCACTCGGTAGACGGCCGATATGAGAATTCGTCGGGCCGTGTCTGAAGATGTGCCAGCCATCCACCAACTCATTCGAGGCCTCGCACTTTACGAGCGAGCACTCGAAATGGCAAGAGCCACTCCTGATCAACTCCACGAGAGCTTCTTTTCTGAAATCCCCAACGTCTTTTGTGATTTGGTCGAGACCGACGAAGGAGAGGTGGCCGGATTCTCGGTGTGGTTCCTCAACTACTCCACGTGGTCGGGGACGCACGGCATCTTCCTCGAGGACCTCTTCGTCGAGGAAGAGTACCGTGGTCGCGGATACGGCACCGCCCTTTTGGTCCACCTCGCAAAAGAGTGCGTTGCGAAGGGCTATCACCGACTCCAATGGTCGGTGCTCGACTGGAATCAACCATCGATTGACTTCTATCGTTCTCTCGGCGCTGAAGCTTTGGACGAGTGGACAGTTTTTCGCGTCGTAGGCGAGGCCCTTACACAGCTTGGTGTTGGTAGGTAGCACGCGTCTTCGTTAGGATGGCGAGCCCGGGATTCTCCACGAACGCGCGTACTAAGTGAAAGGTACCTAATTGGCCGACTTTAAAATACCTCGTCGAATTGTGATTCTCGGATGCGGGTCCGTCGTGCAGTGTTTACTCCCTCTTCTACTGGAGCACTTTGATTTCGATCCATCTTCGGTGACGGTCATTGAGAGTCGAGACAATCGAGAGCGAATCGCCACATCGATTCGCAAAGGTGTCCACTACCGGCAATTGGAGATCACACCGGAAAACCTGGGAGAAACTCTCTCCGCCGAATTAGATGACGGCGATCTGTTGATTGATCTGGCCTGGAATATCGGACTCGACGACCTGCTTGATTGGTGCCGCGATCACAACGTGAGGTATCTCAATACTTCGGTGGAGGTTTGGGAACCGTACGCCGACCCGGCTTCGAAATCTCCTCAAGAGCGAACCCTCTACTGGCGCCACATGGCGCTGCGTCGACAGCTGGCGCGCTGGGGTCGAAATGACGGTGCATCGGCGGTCGTCGAGCACGGGGCTAACCCCAA
>Ga0307372_10011144_pt1 | contig 12049 bp, 11 predicted proteins | sample OX1MG_FD_202533 | JGI IMG/M metagenome (GOLD analysis project Ga0307372, IMG submission 202533) | Soil microbial communities from Risofladan, Vaasa, Finland - OX-1 | ecosystem: Environmental > Terrestrial > Soil > Coastal area > Acid sulfate soil | place: Finland: Risofladan, Vaasa | collected...
TCTCGGGCGGTACCGTGAGCGCGCGCCAGAGGTCGCCAAGGTCATCCATGGCCAGCAGCACCAGCACTATCCCGACCACCACCATCGAGACCTTGCGCGAGAAGGCGATCGCGCAGGTGAGTCCGGCGATCGTGGAGGTCCAGAACGTGGGCATTGGCCTTGGCTCCGGGGTAATCATCCAGAAGGATGGCTACATTGTGACCAACTATCACGTAGTGGCCAAGGAGACGAAGCTCCTGGTCGTGTTGCCGGACGGTCGCTCGATCCAGGCGAAACTGATAGGCAGCGACGCGGTGGACGATCTCGCGGTGATCAAGATCACCACGAAGAGTCTTCCCACGGTGCCGCTCGGTGATTCCTCGAAGCTGATAGTTGGGCAGACCGTTCTGGCGATCGGCAACCCGTTGGGAATCGCTAACACGGTGACCGATGGGATCGTCAGCGCGCTCAACCGCACGGTAACTGAAGGGCAGCAGACCAATGGCTCAATCCTGCACGCCATTCAGACCAATGCCGCGATTAACCCAGGGAATAGCGGCGGCGCCCTGATCAATCTAGGCGGCCAGCTGATCGGCATCCCCACCTTGACCGCTATTGATCCCGAGTTTAACGCCCCGGCCAGCGGAGTCGGCTTCGCCATCCCCTCGAATACCGTACAGGATATTACCGCGCAGTTGATCAAATACGGCAAGGTCGTGCGAAGCGGTCGGGCAGCCGTGGGGATTTCCGCCGCCGACATCACGCCCCAATTGGCGGCGCAATATAACCTACCGGTCGATCATGGGGTACTAGTCGCCCAGGTTGTCTCCGGTGGTCCGGCGGCAAAGGCCGGGCTCCAGGCGGGCGCGATCATTGTCAAAGTCAATAACACCGCTATTGGCTCGCTGCAAGACTTCTTGACCGCGCTGGCCAATGAGAAGCCTGGGACGACCGTGACCATTACCGCCGTCACTCCCAATGGACAGAAGACCTATAAAGTTACCCTGGGCCAACTGAACGTCAACGGCAATGGCTAGCCGATGGACAAGCAACGAGTAGCGATTTCCCGAAAAGTCCCTGAACCCCTCATGTCGATGCTGAGTAAGCAGTTCGCGGCAGACATCCATGACAGCACTGACCCTATGCCGCCGGAGAAACTAACGGCGTTTGTCCGAGGGGCTCACGCGATCGTCAGTATCGCCGACGACAAGATAACGGGCGAGGTATGCGACGCCGCCGGGCCAGCCCGCGAGGCGATGGGCCGCCTGGTGGCGGAGAGCGTGACCGCCGCGCTCTCCGGCCTCACGCCGCCCAACCTGGTCGAGGGAACCTGACGATGAGCAAGCCGATTGAACTCTATACCACGGCGGGTTGCCCGTATTGCGCCGCCGCGCGCGAGGATCTGGAATGGCGCGGGCTGGACTTCGTCGAGTATGACGTGGAGCGCGATCCGACCGCCCGTGAGCGGATGCTCCACCTCACGGGCGGCACGCGGACCGTGCCGGTGATTGTGGAGGAAGGCAAGCCGGTGCAGGTAGGCTGGGCCGGCCGGGGCTGCGTGATCTGAGCCGGACGTGAGGTGGCCCACGTCAAAATACTGCCCAGGGCCGTCTCCTGGCGTGTTATCCGCTGTTCGAGGAACGGGGCGTTTGTTACGTGGGCTCACATGTTGTCCTGGCCGCATCCGATTTTCCCATCTGGATCCGGATCACGCACTACATCAATCTCCTTTTCATGTTCTTGCTCATGCGGGCCGGCCTCCAAATCCTGATGGCCCATCCTCGGCTCTACTGGAATGCGAGTTGTAAACCTGGCTCCGAATGGCTAAAGTTCACCAAGGCCACCGTACCGACCGACCGTCTCTATACCGCGATGGACGACGAGCGATCGATCTCCCCCTGGCTTGCCCTTCCGGGCAAGGACGAACTCGGACTGGGCCGGCATTGGCATTTCTTCTGTGCTACCTTCTGGATGCTCAACGGCATCATCTATGTGGCCCTACTTTTCGCCTCCGGCGAGTGGAGCCGCTTGGTACCCACCTCCTGGGAGATCGTTCCGCGTGCCTGGCATACCCTTCTCACCTACGGCAGCTTCCATATCCCGCCCGCGAGCGATTTTCGTCCGTTCGATCCCTTGCAACAGTTGGCCTACGCGGGCGTGGTCTTCCTCCTGGCCCCATTCCAGATCATCACCGCGTTCGCCCTATCGCCGGCCGTCGAGGCGCGCTTCCCGTGGTTCGTGAAACTCCTGGGAGGAAAACAGGGCGCGCGAAGCTTGCATTTCATCGGACTGGCGCTTTGGGTGCTCTTCGGGATCGTCCACATTACACTGGTCTTCGTGGTTCACTTTCAGGACAACGTGCGGAACATCACGGTGGGCAACTCTCCCGCCGCTCAGTCCTCTAATCTCACGGAGCCCATGGTCCTCTTCTTCGGAGGCTTCGTCCTCGCCGTACTTATCGCGGCCTGGGCCTCGTGGTATAGCCTCGGCCACCGGCGCCGGATGCAGCATGTTCTCGGGGCTATCGTCGATCCTATACGCATGCTGAGCATGCAGTACCTCACCTCGAAACAGCACTATAGGAAAGCCTCTTCGTACTTCTGGATCAATGGCTATCCCCCGGAAACCGATGAGTATAAGAAGCTGGCCGAGGCGAACTTCGCCGGCTATCGCCTGGAGGTCTCCGGCATGGTGGACAGCCCGTTGAGCCTGTCACTCTCCGATCTACGTCAGATGACCAGCCAATCGCAGACCACCCTCCACAACTGCATCCAGGGCTGGAGTGGGATCGCCACCTGGACGGGCGTGCCCATCACCGAGATTTTAGCGCGGTGCGGCGCTTCTCCACACGCGAAGTACCTCATCTTCACCTCTTATCAGCACGGGAAGCAATCATTTCCCCTGGCTACGCAATCGTGGGAGCGCCCATTTTACGAGGCTCTAGCCATCGGCCAGGCCAAACATCCGCAAACGATCCTGGCCCTGGAAATGAATGGGAAGCCTCTACCAATTGAACATGGCGCCCCGGTACGACTGCGGGTCGAGACCTATCTGGGCTACAAAATGGTCAAGTGGGTACGCTCCATTGAACTGGTTGACCAGTACACCCAACTCGGGGATGGGCAGGGAGGCTTTCGCGAGGATAACCAGTTTTATGGCACTAGCGCGGAAATATAAACCTCTTCGCGTATCGGTAGGAGATTCTCCTCCTGAAGCACAGAAACACGGAGGGAATGGAAGACACAGATGACAACCCTGGGAGACGGGTAAGGAGGAGGAAACGAGGGTGCGGAAACGGAGCCGCCATCTGTGTTCTCCGTACCCTCCGTGCTTCCGTGCTTCAGGGTATCTCGACCCGATTTCGTTGGGCGATTAGCCACGCGCACCACGCTTCGATCCCCTGACCGGTACGCGCGCTGAGCTGCAGGCGCGGCACGCCGGGGTTGACCGCGTCCAGGTTGCGGAGGAGTGCCGGCAAGTCAAAACCAAGATACGGCACCAGATCGATCTTATTAATCAGCACCAGATCGGAGGAGCGGAACATCAGGGGATACTTCAGCGGCTTGTCCTCTCCCTCGGTCACCGAGCAGACCATCACTCTGCTATCCTCGCCCACTCTGAACTCCGCCGGACAGACCAGGTTGCCCACGTTCTCGATGATCAAGAGGTCAATGTCGGCCAGCGGCAGGGAGCGCAGTCCATGACTCACCATGTTGGCATCCAGGTGGCACTCGCCCCCGAACCCTGGATCGGTGTTGACCTGGGTGACCGGAATGCCAAACCGCGCCAGGCGATCGGCATCGAGCGTAGTCTGAATGTCACCCTCCAGTACCCCAACTCGCGGTGTGCCCGCCATATATTCGAGAGTACGTTCGAGCACCGTGGTCTTGCCTGCCCCTGGGGCGGACATCATGTTGATCACATAGATCCCAGCTTGGTCGAACTGTTCGCGGTTCGCCCGCGCCCGCGCGTCGTTGGCGCTCAGGACGTTTTCCCCCACCACCAGGTTACTGAGTAGCTGCCCCAACCTCCACCTCCTCTAGCTCCAGCGATTCCACCACCAGCTCATCGCCTGCTACTATCTGGGGATTCCATGCCCCACATGCCTGGCATTGCAAGGGGAAGGCGGGCTGCTCAGTCTCCGCCCCGCACTCACCACAGGCTCCGCGCGCCGGGACGGCCTCCAGGATCAAGTCAGCCCCCTCCGCCGGCGTCCCCTTGGCTACCAACGCGAAGCTGAAGCATAACGAGTCGGGGACAATCTGCCGAAGGTGGCCGACCTTCAGACAGACCCGCGTGACCCGCCGCCCCGCGGCGTGACGGCAGACGATCTCGACTACTGCCGCGGCCATGGAGAGCTCATGCATGTCGGTTCAGCCCTCCCCTTGCGCGCCCTGGATGAGGCTACGCAAGACGTGGTAGATTGATGCTTGCACTTCCTGAATCCGTGGTATGTAGTCGGATCGCACCACTAGTACGTGATCCACCAGCCGGTCCCGCGCCAGCTTGCCCCCGTCGTAGCCCACGATGCCCACCGTCAGCAGCCCTCGCCGCCTCGCCTCGACCAGACCGTGCACGATATTGGTCGAGTTGCCGCTGGTGGTGATGGCCACCGCGACATCCTCCGGCTGGGCGTGGGCGATAAGCTGGCGGCTAAAGATGGCATCGGCGCCGATGTCGTTGGCGATGGCGGTAAGATTGGCCGGCTCGGCGGCCAGGGAGATGGCCGGAATTGGCGTCCAGCCAGGCGGCGGGGCCGCGCAGTCGATAGCCAGGTCATTGGCGTCGGTGGCAGAGCCCCCATTGCCGAAGGTGATCAGCGTCCCTCCGCGGGCAAGGCGCTCGCGAATCGCGGCGGTCAGGGCCACCATGCCGTCTCCCTCGCTTTCGGCCACCGCCGCCCGCATGCGGTTCACCTCGGCCACTTTTTGCCGCATGGAGTCCTGTACCTCGGCCTCTACCTGGTCGATCCGCTGGGCGCTGCTGCCCAGAAATGGGTAGAGGAAGGCGGACGCCCCAACCTTGTGTCCCTGCTCGCGATGCTCAAAGAAGACGTGGACCGTCTCCCAGAGCATGTGGTAGAGCAGTTCAAACACCTCCTGGGAGACGAATGGATCCGGATCTGGCATGGAGAATGGGTAGTCGCCCACTCCGCCTGCCAGGGAGAAGGTGAGGGCCCCCCGGCTTCTCGCGGCCTGGAGAGTTCGCTCGGTCGCCGGAGCTTGGTCCGCGAAGGAGAAACCAAGCACCATATCCGCCGAGCGCGCGATCACTGGCACCCGTGCCTCGTAGTCCAGGCTCAGATCCAGGGCGGGCAGGGCGCGCTTGCCTACGATCACGGGATGCACGAACTCCACCGAGACGTGCTGGGCATCAGTGCCGGCGGGGCCGTCGCCGAAGGCCAGCAAGCGCCCACCGGCCAGGAAGCGATCCGACATCTGGCGACAGGCCGCCGCTAGACGGGGAATCTCCGCCGCGAAGTAGGTGGAAAATACGTCTTCGCGGCGGAGCAGTTCGCTCCGGCACCACTCAGTGGGGTTCACGTTGGTTTGACTCCCCTAACAAATTCGCGGGAGGGGGTCGCCCACCAGCATGTCGATCATCCGCGTCCCGCCGAACTGGGTGTGCATGACCACCATGCGAGCCGGCTCCTCGCGAATCTCCCCAATGATCGCCGCCTCCTCACCGCCCTCGACCGCGCGGAGCGCCTCCAGCGCGGCATCTGCCACCTCGGGCGCCACCACGGCCAGCAGCTTGCCTTCATTGGCGATATAGAGCGGATCGAGGCCAAGGATCTCGCAGGCGCCGTGTACGACCTCCCGAATGGGCAGCCGCTCCTCCCAGATCGCCACGCCCAGGCCGGAATCGCGGGCCAATTCGTTCAGGACCGTGCCCACTCCACCACGGGTAGGATCGCGCATGAAACGCAAGTCCGGGCCCGCGACAGCGGCGAGCGCCATCGTCAAGGGGGTAAGAGGGCGGGTGTCGGAACTCACCTCCGCTTCCAGGTCCAGGTTGCCCCGAGCGATCAGGATGGCGATTCCGTGGTCGCCGATCGTGCCGGAGCAGAGGATCTTGTCGCCCGGGCGGATCGCGGTGGCCGAGAGGGCCAACTTCGGGTTCGCCAGACCGAGGCCGGTGGTGATAATATAGAGACCGTCGCCCTTGCCGCGCTCCACCATTTTGGTGTCGCCGGTGGTAATCGAGACATTTGCGCGCCGCGCGGCGGCGGCCATCGCCTCGACCTCCCGGCGGAGGATAGCGGTTTCCAGCCCTTCCTCGATGATCAGAGCCGCCGCGAGGGCGATCGGGGTGGCCCCGGAGACCGCCAGATCGTTCACCGTCCCATTCACCGCCAACTCGCCGATCGAACCGCCGGGAAAGCGGAGGGGACGCACCACGTAGGCATCGGTGGTCAGGGCCAGGCGCGACTCCCCGAAGGGCAGAATCGCCGCGTCCCCTAGTGGGTTCAACGCGGGGTTTTTCAAGGCGGGCAGCAGGAGGCCCTCGATCAACTTGTGGCTGGCCTTGCCCCCGGCCCCGTGACTCATGTCCAGGCACTCGGCGGTGAAGGTGGGCGGACGGCGGCGGGCCAGCTCCAGCGTTTCCAGGACACGGTTCTCGCGCTGATCCGGTCGCACGCTCATGACCCTACCGTTGCCTTCGCTTGCACGGTGCGGCCAAAGTTGAAATAGGCGGCGCAGGCGCCCTCGGACGAGACCATCAAGGCGCCAAGCGGGTGCTCCGGCGTGCAGGCGATGCCGAAAACCTTGCATTCCCAGGGTTTCAACACTCCCTTGAGCACCTCACCGCATTGGCATGCCTTGGGATCGGCCACCCGCACCCCCGCGACGGCGAAGCGCTGTTCGGCATCGTAGTCCGCGTAGGCCGGGGAAATCTTGAGCGCGGACTGGGCGATGAAACCCAGGCCTCGCCACTCGAAGTAGGGCCGCAGCTCGAACACCTCGGCCAGGCAGGCCAGGGCTTGCGGGTTCCCCTCCCAGGGCACGATTCTACTGTACTGGTTCTCCACCTCGCAGCGTCCCTCGACCAGTTGGCGCATCAGCATGAGCACGGCCTGGATGAGATCCAGCGGCTCGAACCCAGCCACCACCACCGGCTTCCCGTAGTCCTTGGTCATGAACTCGTAAGGGCGGCAACCAACCACCGTGGAGACGTGGCCGGGCCCGATGAAACCGTCCAGCCGGAGATCGGGAGAGTCCAGTAAGGCGCGTATTGGAGGGACGATGGTGACATGATTGCAAAAGACGGAGAAGTTGCTGATCCGCTCCTGTTTGGCCCGCCGCAGGGTGAGGGCGGTGGAGGGCGCGGTGGTCTCGAAGCCGATCGCGTAGAACACGACCTCCCGATGCGGATTCTCCCTGGCGATCCGTAGGGCGTCCAGGGGCGAGTAGACCATGCGAATGTCGGCGCCCCGAGCCTTCACCTCCAGGAGGTTGCCTTTGGAACCAGGTACCCGCATCATGTCGCCAAAGCAGGTGAAGATCACCTCGGGCCGCTCGGCGATGGTGATGCCGTCGTCGACCCTGCCCATGGGGAGTACGCACACGGGGCAGCCGGGGCCATGGATCAGCTCGATCTCCGGCGGGAGGAGATCTTTGATCCCGTGCCGGTAGATCGCATGGGTATGGCCGCCGCAGACCTCCATGATCTTGTAATGCCGGCTCGGGTCAGTCAGCCCGGCGATCTTCGCGGCAATGGCGCTCGCCAACTCGGCGTTCCGGAACTCCTGCACGTATTTCACGAGCCAATCCTCCCAATGGCTACTCTCATTCGATCCTGGACTCATGGAGTTCGAGCAATTCCTGCCGGTAGGCGGCGCCAATTTCCTCCAGCGCCCGCAAGGTGGACTGAGCTTCGGCTTCATCCACTTTCGACAGAGCGAAGCCGACGTGGATCAGTACCCAATCGCCAATCGCCACCTGCTCGACCTCGTTATGCACCAGACCGATGTTGATAGTTCGCCGCACCCCGCCGATCTCCGCTTTGGCCAGTTGCAGGTTCTCATCCACCATTTCCACGATTCGTCCTGGGATGGCTAAACACATGGTCTGTCGGCCTCCTCACTTTGCCCCTTACGGAACAGATTATCCGCCAGCGCCGCCTGGCCCAGGGCAAGGCCACCATCGTTGGCCGGCACTCGATGGTGCCGATAGACCACGAACCCCAGGCCGGTAAGCCACTCAATCACCTGTCGCGATAGGAGCCTATTCTGGAATGTCCCGCCCGAGAGGGCAATCGCGCACGGCCCACGTTCTTCCCGGATGCGGACGCACCCAGCCACCACGATCGCCGCCATGGTCCGATGAAAGTCGGCGGCGATTTGGTTCACCGAACGCCCATGGAGAAGATCCTCGGTTACTCCGATGATTATACCGCCGGTCTCCGCGATCCAGCCCGCGCTTTCCTGGCGGAGGGTGAAGGGATAGACGCTCTCCGGTGCGAATCGTACCCGATTGGGGCGATCTCCCGACCGCGGTCGGGGGTCGGGTGCGCTCGGTGGAAACATTACAGGCTGATAGGCTATTTGTGACGCCGCGAGTTCCAGCTCGATCGCCGCCTGCCCCTCGTAGCTGACGCGCCGGCCTCCCGGCAGATCCAGCAGCGCCGCCACGGTGTCGAAGAGCCGGCCGGCGCTGGAGGTCAATGGGGTCTTGATTCGTTGGGCCACCAATTGGGCGATTAGCCGCCTATCGCGCGGGGTTGTCTGGCGAACCACCGCCAGCGGCAGTTCGGCGGCTGTTTGCTCCCCATGGATGGTGATCAGTCGGGCCATGGCCAGGCGCCAGGGTTCCTTAATCGCCGCCTGGCCGCCGGGTAGGGGGACGTAGTCGAGATGACCCAGGCGCGCGAAGCCTTCTTGCAGGCTTCCTTCCAGGAACTCGCCTCCCCAGATAGCCCCGTCGGTTCCATAGCCGGTACCGTCGAGGGCCACCCCAATCACTCGTTCGGTCCGTGGACGCTCATTGTCCACCAAGCAACTGGCGATATGGGCGTGATGATGCTGGATCCCAATCACCGGCAGCCCTGCTTCCTCCAGCTCCTGGGCGTATTTGGTCGAGAGGTATTCCGGATGTAGGTCGTAGGCCACCAATTCCGGGCGAACGTCGAACAGGCCGCGATAATGGGTGATTCCCTCGCGGAAGGAGCGCCAGGTTTCATAATTTTCCAGATCGCCAAGGTGCTGACTGAGAAAGGCATGGTGCTCCCGGCCCAGGCAGAATGTATTTTTCAACTCACCGCCGCAAGCCAGCGTGGGTTGGCCGAACGGTTCGCCCACCGTGAGCGGGGCCGGCGCGTACCCACGGGACCGACGGATGATGATCATTCTGTTAGGGGAGTGGCGCGGTGCCAGTGGGTCGGCACCGCCTGTGAGCGCGAGCATGTTACTCGCCTCCGTCGCGGGCGACACGGGGGCGAGCCAGATGCTCGCGCTCCCAGGATCGACCCGGACCACGCTGTCATCGCAGCGCATATGGATGGGGCGGTCGTGGGTGAGGAAGTAGTCAGCGATGCCGGCAAGCTGGCTAAGAGCTTCTTCGTCCCGGTAGGCGATTGGCTCATCTGACCGGTTGCCGCTGGTCATCACCAGGGGCGTCCCCGCCAGGTGGAGCAGCAGATGATGCAAGGGAGTGTAGGCCAACATCACTCCGAGCGTGATTTGACGAGGTGCCACCGCCTCGTCGATGCCGTCGTCAGGTCGCCGGTCAAGGAGAACGATTGGCCGGGCCGGCGCGGCGAGCAGGGCTTCCTCCTCCGGCCCCACGCGGCACAATCGGCGTATTTGTTCCAGGTCGCGCGCCATCAGGGCGAACGGTTTATCCTGGCGGCCCTTTCGCGCGCGGAGGGTCCGTACCGCCAGGGGATTGGAGGGATCGCAGGCCAGATGATAGCCGCCCAGTCCCTTAATCGCCACGATCGCCTGGTGCCGGAGCACGTCAATCACGTGCCCGATTACATCCTCGCCGGCGGCCGCAATCTCCCTACCGCCTCGATCCAGCAGCCGTACCCGCGGCCCGCAGACTGGGCAGGCGTTGGGCTGGGCATGGAATCGCCGGTTGGCGGGATCGTCGTATTCGCCCTGGCAGGCCTTACACATGCGAAAGCCCGCCATGGTGGTCATGGCTCGGTCGTAGGGCACCGCGCGGGTGATCGTGAAGCGCGGCCCACAGTTGGTACAGTTAATAAACGGGTACTGAAAGCGGCGATCCGCTGGGTCGAACAACTCGCGCAGGCAGTCCACGCAGGTCGCCACATCGGGGGAAATCAGGGCTCCGCCTCGCGGGCCCGCGCTGCTCGCCTCGATATGAAACTCATGCTCGCCGCGAGGGGGACATGGGCGCCAGGCGACTCGCTCCACCAATGCCAGAGCCGGGGCGTCCTCTCTGATCTGACCGAGAAACCGATCAAGCGCGGCGGTCGGCCCTTCTACTTCGATATACACTCCCTCGGCATCGTTACGCACCGATCCGGCCAGCCCGCTCCTGATCGCCAGAGCATGGACAAAGGGCCGGAATCCGACCCCCTGCACGATGCCCTGGACGGTGATGGCGCGCCGCTCCCTCACGGCCACTTGCTTCATTGCTAATCCCCCAGGGGTCCATCAAACAGTATTAATTGCTCCCACGTTGGTGATCCCCCGACCGCGCTCGGCGTACGCTACCACCCGACCACGGTCGGGGGATCGCCGATCACATGTTACGGATCTTGAGCTACCGCTGAATGTCGGGCAGTTGCGAAATCACCGCCACGGTGATCGCCAGGGCAATGACCGAAAGGGTCGCGCGCAGTACCAACATCAGGGCTCACCTCCTCTCAGAATCCGTGCTCTGTCGCGCCGGCAACCACCGGCGCCCGAGTCATAATCCGGTCCACCAGCGACTTGACTATCCGTGTGGCCTCTTCAACCGCGGCCCGTACCGGTTCGCTGAGCTGGACCACCACGGTTCGTTCGGTCGCTTCCTCCCACTCCCCATACACCTGCCCGCCTACCCGCAGGGTCTCAACCGGGCGGAGGACACCGCCGGCTATTTCCGCGACTCGGCGATCCACCACCCGCGGGAAGCGCGGACGGACCTCCACCGTGGTCGTGTCGTCCCCAGACACCAGACATTCGGTTTGCATGGTCCAGGGGTCCGTGCCGCTAGTCACCTGGCTGTATTGCTCGGGGTACACCCCACCGAACTGCCATCGTTGCTGGTTCCTCATGGCCGAGCGGCGGTAGGGATAGAGCAGATAGCCTTCGTACGGCACCGCCTCGGCGACTCGATCAACCAACTCCATCTTCACACCGCTTCACTTCCGCCACCCCTGGCGCCAACAACTGCTCCAAAGCAGGGGAATCTCTCCATCCTCCAGGGCATGGAAATACTTGGTTCCCGCCACCTTAAGGTCATAGGTGCAGGCGATAGGCACCTCAACCACCGTGCCGCCGCCCAATCCTAGATCAGTCAGGGTTAATTATCAACCCGCCTCAAGTACGCGCCAGAGCTAGTTAGTTCATTGCCCTCCCCGGTAGGGGCACCGCCCTGGCGTGGGTGACCCAGGGCACCCACGAGGGGTGCCCCTACCACAGTCGCCGGAAGCCGAGAATAACACGGCTATTTGGTGAATCGGCCGGCGGCTCGCCTGATCGGCGGTCACGCCGCCGGCACCGCCGCTGGCCGCGCCCGTTCTCCCTTGCCGTAGGCGCGCGCCGCCAGGTGGGCTGGGCGCTCGATCAGCCGGTACAACAGGTAGGATCCCACCAGTAACGCCGCCATTTCCACCAGCAAACGTGGTGACTCGCTCAGGCTTGGTTTGAACAGGTGCCCCACGTAGATGGCGATGGGAGCGTGAAACAGGTAAAGGGAGTAGCTCCAACTGCCGCACCATTCCAGCCACTGCCAGGGCTTGCGTGCGCTGTAGTAGGCGATCTCGGCGCCCAGCCAGAAATAGATCAAAATCCCTAGAGCGGGCTCCGACCAGTAGTAGCCGATTCCCTGGTGGAAGCGGAGGGTGGTAATGGTGAAGGAGGCGAGCACGATGCCGCAGCGGAAGAGCCACTGCG
>Ga0307372_10011145_pt1 | contig 12049 bp, 10 predicted proteins | sample OX1MG_FD_202533 | JGI IMG/M metagenome (GOLD analysis project Ga0307372, IMG submission 202533) | Soil microbial communities from Risofladan, Vaasa, Finland - OX-1 | ecosystem: Environmental > Terrestrial > Soil > Coastal area > Acid sulfate soil | place: Finland: Risofladan, Vaasa | collected...
GCCGCCGCCGACCGGCATTTGTGGCTTTTCGATCGCGGCACAAACAAAATGATCAAGTACGACCTGGAAGGAAACTTCGTGTACGCCTGGGGAACCTTCGGCGCTTTTCCCGGAGGCTTCTGGGGAGTTCATGGAATGGACGTGGACCAGCAGGGCAACCTGTACGTCGCCGAAGTCGACAACGGGCGCGCGCAGAAGCTCACCCCGAGAAAAGGAGCAAACCCGGCCATGCTGATTGGCCCGGACGTCAAGCCCGACTGGCTGTAACGGCCAGCGCGTGCCTTTTTTCGTCGGAGTAAAAAACAGGTCCGTGAGAATTGAGGCCGCCGCGATTCCCCATCGCAGCGGCCTCCATTCACGAAGGCCCGCGCCCCTGCGTTGCATGATTTTGAACCGGCCGGTGTCCCTAAGCGCCTGCAAACAGCGTGCTCACCCGCCGGGTGAATGATCGTCCAACAAGTTAGAGATTGAGTGTATGCTCTCGGGTCCACTATAATAACTCGATTTGCTATGGGTGCGGGGACGCCTTGTTTTCCTGAAAATTGGAAAACACAAGTGGAGCCGTGCGGGAGGCCTTCCGAACGTGTTTGACGCTATGCATGGAAAGAAAATGGGTGTGCGGATCCTGCTGGGTATCATGGTTGGATTCCTGGGTATCGGTATGTTGCTGTATCTGGTGCCGCAGAATGCGGGCACCGAACTTACCGGCACCGATGTTGTCGCGCAGGTCGGGGATCAGAGCATCTCCATCTCCGATGTCCAGGCCGAACTGACCCGCATATCGCGCAACGGCCAGATCCCGCCAGCCATGCTCCCGCTCTACACGCAGCAGGTGCTCGATCAGCTCATCTTTGATAAGAGCCTGGCGCTGGAGGCGACCCAGCTGGGTCTGAGCGTCACCAACCAGGAGCAGGCCGATCTTCTTCGCAAACTCGTGCCCACCGCGTACGTGGGAGACAATTTCATCGGTATGGACCGCTACGCCGCCGAAGTGCAGGCGCGATTTCAGATGGGCGTCCCGGAATTCGAAACCGCGGTGAAAAACGAGCTGCTCGAACAGAAATTCCAGCAGCTTGTGACCGACGGCATCGCCGTCAGCGACGATGAAGTGCGCGCGGAATTCCGCCGCGAGAACGAAAAGGTGAAGCTCGACTATGTGTTGATCCGGCCCGAAGCCCTGCTGACCAAGATCAAGGTTTCCGACGCCGATCTGGCGGCGTATTTCCAAAAGAACAAGGCCCATTACATCGTTCCGGAACGCAGGGACGTGGATTACGCCCTGCTGAGCCTCGATCAACTCAAGCAGCGCGCTCAAGTGACCGAAGCCGAGGAAAAGGCCTACTACCAGAGCCACATCGATCAGTACAAGCTGGTAGACCGCGCGCATGTCGCGCATATTCTGTTCAAGACCGTTGGCAAGACCGATGCCGAAATCGCCGAAATCAAGAAAAAGGCCGAGGCGGTCCTCTACAAGGCCAAGCATGGCGCGAATTTTGCCGACCTTGCCAAGCAATACTCCGAAGACACGAGCAAGGACGCGGGTGGAGATCTGGGCTGGATCGTTCGAGGTCAAACGGTGCCGGCATTTGAGGCTGCGGCATTCAGCCTGCCCAAAGGTTCCATTTCGGACCTGGTTAAGACGCAGTATGGTTTCCACATCATCAAAGTGTTTGACCGCCAGATGGCTCGCACGCAAACTTTTGACGAGGTCAAAGCCTCCATCCTGTCGGAATTGCAGACGGAAAAGGCCGAGCAGTTGGGCGAAACCCTTTCCAGTCAAATTGCCGAGGAAATCCGCCGTAGTGGGCGCGTTCCCATCGCAAACCTGGCCAAGCAGTTCAACATGACGACCGGGGAGGCGAAATTGGTTCAGGTGAACCAGCCGCTGCCTGAGTTGGGCACATCGCCGGAACTGCTCGACACCATTTTCGGCCAGCGCGTGGGCGACGTGAGCGCCCCCATTCGCACCGACCGCGGCTATGTAGTTGTGAGCGTTAAAGATATCAAGCCGACACATCCGGCGACGCTGGCCGAGGTTCACGACCAGGTGGTCGACGATTTCCGCCGTGAGAAGTCCGTGGAATTGGCGAAGACGCAAGCGGAGGAGCTTGCCAAACGCGTGAAGTCGGGAGAAAACTTTGCCGCCGCGGCCAAGTCCCTCGGTTTGGAGATGAAAACAACCGATCCCATCACGCGAACCGGTTCAATCCCCGATGTGGGCAGCGCAAAACAATTCGCCGATGCGTTCAATCTGCCGGTGGGAAAAGCCGGCGATCCGGTTTCCCTGGGAAACAACTGGGCCGTTTATCGCGTCGCGCAGCATGATGCCGTCAATCCTGCCGATTTTGAAAAGCAAAAATCGAAGCTCGAAGAGCAAGTCTTGCAGCAGAAACGCCAGGCCGCCTTCGATTTGTTTCGAACCGCTCTCAGGACGCGCCTTCAGCAAGAGGGCAAGTTGCGCATCAACGCAGACAACTTGAAGCGCCTGACGTCGCCTGCGTAATCTGAGCAGGACAGGCTTCAGCCTGTCTGTTGTTGGAACTTGCAAAATAGAACAGCAGGCAGGCAGCGCTTCGTTTCACGCCCGATAAAAAGCCCGATATGCTTCTAACTCTAATAAAATAAGCTATTTACAATAGCATTGGACGGCCTTGCTTTAGCGCTTGCCGTGCGCTAGCCTATTTAGGCATGCAGGACTAGGTTCCGCGCCAAGGGGGTGCAGCATTTAGGCTGGCACCTTCCCAGGGTTCAACGTCACTTTAGACATTCGGTTTTCCGGTCTCGATTTCGGCTTTCAAAATAGAGCAATCGTCTCTACAGGCGCCATTGAACTGATCGGCGGGGTTTCCTATTTATTCTGCAGGCCTCGACCCGGGTAAAAATGCGAGGAACGCAGGGAGCGCAGGACTTAGCGAGGTGTACGATGCCAGTGAAAATGAATCATCGCAATGAATACCAATGCGCGATTGAAGTGAATCAGAACGGGAAATATTGCGTCCGTGTGCGCGCAATGTTTGCGCGAAAAGCCTGGATCCTGCCCGTCTATTTTTTGGCATCCACCTTTGACCGCGCTATGAAGAAGCTGGAAGCCACCTTGCAGTTCCTGCAGCGGAAGGAAGAGGGCCTGCGGTTCTGGGGCGTGGAATACTCCGACGATCCAATTTTTTCCGGGGAATTGATCCGTGATGCCGGATTGCGCCTGGACCGCCGCGGCGAATTTCCACGCCGGGCGTCCCGTGTTGCGCTCTTTCCGGAAAAGCCCGTTCCGGCAATTTTGCTGGCGCCGGTGCGACGGGGCTTGGCGGATTCGATCGATGGCGGGCGTGTCGGCGCCGCCAGTTGAACATCATTTCCGCCTATTTTCCCCTACTTTTCCCTGAGGATGACTTCACCGTGGCCAACCTGCTGGTCGTTCATCCACAGGCGATACCGGTAGCCGCCGGGGTTTGTGCCCGGGCGCGGCGGACCGCTTTGCAGTTGACGTCCCTGTGGGGCTTGAAAGACGTTTGACTGAAAGGGGCACCGGTTGGGATCGAACTCGATCTTGAGATTTGCAGTGTCCGAAAGCCAGACCACCTGATCGGACGGTCCGATTACGACAATTTCGGGAATTACGCCTACCAGAACCAGTTTCTCCGACATCGATTCGCCTTCCTCCAGCGCTCCGCGAAGATAACACAGCCAGCCGTATCCCTGCTTGAAGAATGCGGGCGGGATTCAAAGTAACGGCGCGCCGCGGGCCCGGCGTCGGAGAGAAATATCCGCGCCGGTGAGTGACGGGTGTATGGCGATCGGTTCGACCGGGACCATATTGGCGGTTGCACGCGCGGGCGGAATCGAGGAAACTAGATCGAGCGCCGGGATTCATTGTAACCGAAGGATTCTGTTGCCTGTTCGGGCACGGTACCGGCCGGCGGCCTGATTCGCCATATTTTTACGGCCCCAAATATGAGATTGTTTGCACCAGCCAGACAATATATCGCATGAGAATTGAGGAATGAGGTCATGATGAACCCGATGGATGAATTGCGACCGCCGACACGGCTGATGCTCACGCCCGGCCCCTCCAGCATCAGCCCGCGCGTTTACCGCGCGCTGGCTTCTCCCTTGGTGGGACACGTCGATCCGTGGTTTACCGAATTTATGGGTGGCGTGCAGGATCTGATGCGCCGCGTTTTCCAGACACAGAACCACACGACCTATCCGATTTCCGCATCGGGGTCGGGTGGCATTGAAACAGCCGTCGTCAATGTGATCGAGCCGGGCGACGAGGCGATTGTGTGCGTCAACGGCATATTTTCCGCGCGCATGGCGGATGTGGCCGAGTGCGTGGGCGCCAAGGTGCATCGCGTTTCCGCGCCGTTTGGTCGGACCGTGGATCCGGAAGATGTGCGCCGCGCTGGCAAAGGGCGCAAGATCAAGTTTGTGGGGCTCGCGCATGGGGAAACCTCGACCGGCGTAGTGACCAGGATCGAGGCGTTCCGCACCGTTGCCGACGAACTCGGCGCGCTGCTGATCGTGGATAGCGTGGCCACGCTGGCCGGCGTGCCTCTGGACGTGGATCGCGAGCGCATCGACATCTGCTTCAGTGGCTCCCAGAAGGCCATCAGCGCGCCGCCGGGAATGTCTCCCATCACGGTGAATGCCTCGACGGAAAAACTGATCCGCGCTCGAAAGACGAAAGTGCAGAGCTGGTATTTCGATCTGACAACGGTAATGAATTACTGGGGCAACAGCCGGATGTACCATCATACGCCGCCGATTTCGCTGATCTATGCGATCCATGAGGCCATGCGAATCGTTCTGGAAGAAGGGCTGGAGGCAAGCTGGGCGCGCCACCGGCAAAACCAGTTGGCCTTGATCGCGGGGCTGGAAGCGATGGGCATCGGACTGTTCGTTCAGAACCCGGCGGATCGCCTGCCGACGGTAACCGCAGTCACGGTCCCCAATGGCATTGATAGCGTGAAAGTGCGCGCGCGCCTGCTCAACGATTTCAATATCGAAATCTCCGGCGGATTGGGAGATTATAAAGCCACAATGTGGCGCGTCGGCTTGATGGGCTATTCGAGCCAGCGCGCCAACGTGCTGCTGTTTCTCGATGTGCTGGAGCGGATTCTGCTCGACGAAGGCATGAAGCTTCCGGTTGGCGCCGGGATCGCCGCGGCGGCCGGAAGTTTCGCGCACGCCGAACCGGTGGCGGCAGGCCAGGGAAAATAGGGCCCGCGGCGGCAAGCCGCGGAAAGCAGTGCAAGCGGCGGCAAGCCGCGGAAAGCAGCGAATGTCCATGAGTACTTCGATTGGAATTCCAAATCTCGGCGCGATGAGCGCGTTCGTCGGCGCCTTTGACGTGACCTCGCGCTTGACAGAGCACGCCTACCACTGCCAGTTTTCGCACATGTGGAACGGCATTGCCACGCGCCACAGCGACACCGTGGACACGAAATTCCTGGTGGACGGCAAGCGATCGATTGTGGGCCTGGCGCACACGGCGTTCATCAGCTTCAAGGATAAACACGGCCGCGACCTGAGCGATCGGGAAGCAAGCTATATTGCCGCAGAGTATCTGCGCGAACAGCTCGAACAGGAAGATGAGCGCCCGCTGTACGATGTTTCCGCGGCGGATGTGACGCGCATTATCGGCCTGCTCGGCCTGGAGTGATTGGAAATTGTGATGGCTGTGCCTTTGCCTGGCGGGCTGGGTCCCTGCAAGGTTTGCCGGTCGATTTCGCTTTTATCCCCTCCGTAACCTGAACGCGGGAACGCGCCGCGTGGCGCAGGCTTCGGCCTGCGCTGCGGGATCGATTCCTTCGACTGGGTTGACGTAAAACGTTGACGCAAATCGTTCACGCGACAGGTTCACGCAAAACGATCATCATGGAATTATCGCAGGATTTCTTGTTTTTACCGGCAGTGAGGGCTAGGCGTCGGAAAGTGATTCGTCAAAGCCGGCGGTTTTTTCCTGGCGTTCTGCGGCCTCGATAATGGCACCGCAATCCAGGCATTCGACGTATTCCGCATCGGAATCCCTGGCGATCAGTTGCGTGCGGCAATGGGGGCAGTGCTCTGGGTCATTCACGGATTTTCGTCCTCGTTCCGGCGGGTTTCCCTTCGAGAGACATAAGAAACTAGTGGGCCCCGGTCGAAGTCCAGCGGTTCGAATCATAACACGGGTGCAACAACCGGTGTTTGCAGTTGCTTTTCGAACGAAAAGCGGCAAATGGCCGTGACCTGAGTTATAAGGAGAGGTCGCTCGAATCGGCTCGGCAAGGCGGAAGGAGGCCGCAACGCCCGTGGCGCAGGATACACAAAATCCGAAAGACCGTTTCGGCAACGTCCTGTTTTACGGCGTGGTGCTTTGTCTTGCCTACTTCGTTTTCCGGGTGTTTCAACCGTTTCTAGTGCCGCTGGGGTGGGCGGCCGTCTTCGCGGTCATTTTTTACTCCCTGAACAAACGATTCGAGCGGAGATGGGGGCGCACGGTCGCGGCTTCGGTGAGCACTGCCGGAGTGATGTTAATTCTGATCGTGCCCGTACTTTTGCTCTCCATGTTGTTTGTCCGTGAGGGGATTCAAGCGACACGCAGCGTGCAGGCCTGGGTGGTTGCGGGGGATTACGGCTGGTTCGGGCGTGCGTGGGAATGGATCGCCGCGCATCTTGCGGCGCAAGGCGCCGGGATTGACCTGCCGGGCCTGATCCGCCAGAGCGTCAGCCGTTTCGGGCAATTCCTGGCCTCAGAACTGGGCGCGGTGGTGCGCAACGTTGTCGTCTTTATATTCGGAATCTTCGTGATGCTGTTTGCGTTATTTTATTTTCTCCGCGATGGCGACGCCATTTTGAGCCGCTTCCGGCTTTTCCTGCCGTTCGAGGAATCCATGCGCGAAAGAATGCTGCATGGTGCGCGCGACTTGATTTTCGCCAGCGTCACTACGAGCCTGGTGATCGCGGCGATTCAGGGGCTGGTTTGCGGCACGGCATTCGCGATTGTGGGAGTGGGTTCGCCCGTATTCTGGGGCGTGCTGATGGCCTTCTTGTCTCTGCTTCCCGTTGTCGGTGCGTGGCCGGTATGGGTTCCCGCGACGATCTGGCTATTTTCTACCGGCCATGCCGGGCGCGCAGTGATCCTGGTTGTGATTTGCGGGGGAATCGGCTCGACCATCGACAATATCCTGCGCCCGGTGCTGCTCGGTGACCGCGCTTCGCTGAACGGGTTGCTGATTTTCATCGGCGTGCTTGGAGGGATCGCGGTGTTCGGCGTGCTCGGCATCGTACTCGGGCCGATCGTTGTCGCCACGGCTGTGGGCGTCCTGGATGTGTATTCAGGCAAGGAAGCGGCACAGGGGACCTCAGCCCTGGCGGGGCGGTAAAGTCCCATCGCCTCGCGAAGCGCATCGAAGCCTCGCGGGCAGGTTTCACAAAGAAACGGTGGAACCGAAGGCGTGCAGGCCGTGGAAATTGTTCGCGCGCGGCCCCTGCACCGGCTGTCACGCCTGTGCTAGAGTAGCGCGCCGGAGGCTGCGAAGGTTTCAAAATGGCTGTGAATCACATGAGCTTGTTTACCGGATTGCCGCCCGAAAAACTGCGCTGGAGCTGTGATCCCGCGAGCATTCCGTTTGAAACCACGGCCGAAGCCGAACTGGTGACGGATCTGGTCGGCCAGGAACGCGCCTTCCGCGCCTTGAAACTGGGTGTGGAACTGAGCGCCCCGGGATACAATATTTTTGTCTGCGGCCTTGCGGGAACCAGCCGGGCCGGCACGATCACGCACGTGATCAATCAGATTCATCCCCCCGCAAAGGTGTCGCTGGACCGCTGCTACGTCAACAATTTCAAAAGTCCGGACCGCCCGCGCCTGCTGGCGCTGCCGCGCGGGCAGGCCAACAACTTCAAGAAAGATGTGCAAAGCGGCATTGAGTTCTTGCGCCGCAGAATTCCACAGGTGTTCGAGGGCGAACCCTTCCAGCGCCAAAAAGGCCGCATCGTGGATCGTTTCACGGTGCGCGAAAAAGAACTGATGGACGATTTCACGCGGCGCATTGCGCGCGAACAGTTTGCGCTGGGCCACATGCAGGTTGGCGCGGTTGCGCTGCCGGAGATTTTTCCGGTCCTCGAAGGGCAGATGGTGCCGATCGAGGACGTGCCCAAGATGGTGCATGAGGGCAAACTGGAGACGGTGGTCGCCGAAGACCTGGAACGCAAGTACGAGCAGTTCCGGCAGGAATTCACCGTCGTCTACCGGAAAACGCTGACGCTTTCCCGCGAACTGGCCAGCGAACTGAGCTACCTCGAACAGGAAGCCGCCTCCGTCCTGGTCGACGGATTCATCGAGGAACTCAAGGAAAAATATTCGGGCGATCTGGTGGCCGAATATTTGGAAGAAGTGCGCCACAACATTCTCGACAACCTCGAACCGTTCAAGGAGCGCGAGGGAGAAGAGGATCCGGCAGGGCCGCCGCCGGACAATAGTTCGCGTTCGGGTCCCGTGGAGCGCGACCCGTTCCGCGTATACGGGGTCAACGTGCTGCTCGCGCACAATAACGAGGATGGTTCGCCCGTCATTTTTGAAACCACGCCGACCTATACCAACCTGTTCGGCACCATCCAGCGCAGCTACGATGCGCGCGGGGGATGGAATTCGGATTTCATGGATTTGCGTCCCGGGTCGACGCTTCGCGCCGATGGCGGGTTCCTGGTGATGTACGCGATGGACGCCATTACCGAAGCCGGCGTCTGGCGGACGCTCAAGCGCATGTTGAACCACGGAAAACTTGAAATTCAGCCGCTGGAAATGTTTTTTCCGTTCGGAACTTCGGCCCTCAAGCCCGAGCCCGTCGATATCGACGTGAAGATCATTCTGATCGGCGACCGCCACATGTACGAAATGTTGTACGAGTACGAGGAAGACTTCCGTAAAATTTTCAAGGTGCGCGTCGAATTCGACGAGGAAATGGTGATGAGCGACGCGGTCGTGCGGCAGTATGGAGGCCGCCTGCGCCAGCTTTCCGAGCAGGAATCCATCGGTCCATTCGACCGCACGGCCGTTGCCAGCATGCTGGAATACGGCGTGCGCCAGGCCGGGCGCCGCAACAAGGTGACCGCCCGATTCCCGGAATTGGCCGACTTGGCGCGCGAGGCCGCCTACATCGCCCGCCAGGAAAGCGCGCCCATCGTGGGCGCATCTCATGTTCGCCGCGCGCGCGAAGCGCGTATCGAGCGGCACAACCTTACCGAAACCAAGATCCGGGAAATGATCGAAGAGGGGACGCTGTTGATCGAAACTGATGGCGTGTGCGTCGGGCAGATCAACGGCCTGAGCGTTCTGGAAATCGGCGGCTACATGTTCGGCAAGCCGGTGCGCATCACCGCTTCCGCGGCTCTGGGCAAGGCGGGACTGATCAACGTCGAGCGGGAAGCCAACCTGAGCGGCCGCTTCCATGACAAGGGCATGCAGATCATTGCCGGATACTTGCGAACCAGGTTCGCGCAGGATAAGCCGCTCTCGCTGGCGGCGAGCATTTGCTTCGAACAGTCTTACAGCGGCGTCGACGGCGATAGCGCGAGTTCCACGGAAATTTACGCCCTGCTTTCCGCGCTCTCCGGGCTGCCCATACGCCAGGACATTGCCGTAACCGGTTCGGTGAGCCAGCAGGGAGACATCCAGCCGATTGGCGGCGTCAATCAGAAGATCGAAGGATTTTTCGACGTTTGCCGCGTGAAATCGGGGTTAACGGGGCGCCAGGGCGTGATGATACCCGCCGAGAATATCGAGGATCTGATGCTGCGTGACGACGTGATCGAAGCTGTCCGCGCAGGGAAGTTTCATGTTTTGCCGATCTCCACCGTGGAGCAGGGCATTGAAATCCTCACCGGCGTGAGAGCCGGGCGCCGCGATTCCAACGGGGCGTTCGAACCTGACACGGTCTATGCCAAGGTGGACCGGCGCCTGTACGAAATGGCTACGATTCTCAAAAGCTTCGAGTCGTAAAGCCTCACTCCGCTATGTGTTCCAACCGCGTCCAGACGCATCTCCTCCGGACGCATCCTCCCATACGGGTTCATAATTCTCGCGACAGTTTTACTTCAGCAGGGCCTGCAGGAGGGATGTTTGTGGCGCAGGCGGATACCTGCGCCACGGAAAGATTATTTCGCGCGCGGCAGGCCGGCGTCCTTTGGAGTGGACAGGTAGCCGTTGATTTTATTTTTTGTCACGTCAAAGATGACGATTTCGTAAGGCCGGGGAACACCACGCACGTAAAACTGTACGGGTTCGTCCGCCGTTCTGTTTTTTTTCTCAATCGTCTTGTCGTCAGCGACCACGATCATCGTGTACATGTACTTCTTGGCATTGGTTTTCGTCAGCCGGAGCATAATGGGGCCGACGCGCGTGGGCCTTTTGGATTTGGTGAGGTGCACTTCATAGATGTTGCGTTCGCCCTGGCGCTTCAGTTGCTCGAGTTCTTCCTGGTTGCGCGCAATCAGGCCGCTTTGCACGCCCATATCGCCGACGGTGCTGGTGAGTTTGGCCTTGGTGGCTTCCAGATCCTGCTTGGTTGCGTTGATGTCGGTCTTTGCACCGCTCAAATCCGTGCTCACGGCGCCGATCTTCGTGTCCGCGTCCTGCTTCACCATGCCGATTTGCGCGGTGAGCTTTTCATCGGATTCTTTCTGCGATTGGCGTATGTGCTGCGCGAGGGCGCGCGCCTGCGCCAATTCCGCCTGAGTGAATCCAAGCTTCTGCGTGGTCACTTCCAGCTGGCCCTTGAGGTCGGCGACGGTCGAATTCGTCTGATCGATCTCTGCGGACATGACCGCGTCCTTGGAATTCGCCTTGCTGAGATCGGTCTCCAGCTTGGTCCGCGCGGCATTGCCGGCGTAGAGCACGTAGCCGATCAAGGCAAAAGCTACGATAAATACGACCATGATCCAGCGCGGCGTGCTCGCCGTGTCGTACACATAGGTTTCTTTGGATTCCTTCGGTTCAGGAACATTCGGGGAAATACTCATCGTTTCTCCTTGGCGGCCAGTTCCAAACTGGCTGCACCCTTTCCATCTTGCCCGCCGGATGGACCCCGCTGCCGGGGCGCGCGGCGTGGGGGGCAGCAGAGCCAGGGCCAGCCGCGCTCAGCCTGCGATTATCACCAAGCCGCCGCAGGTTGTCTATCCCTTGTGGCCGCGAACGTTCCTCGGCCAGCGCGCTTCCACCATGGTGGTCAGTCCGCCTCTGGGAGTGAACTCTCCGCGCACCACGCACCACGCCGGGTGAATGGCGGAACGGATGTCCCGCAGCATGCGGTTGACCGCGTTTTCATAAAAAATTCCGAGATCGCGATACGCCAGCAAATACATTTTCAGGGATTTCAGTTCGACGCAGGATTTTTTTGGTTCGTACTCGATGGTGATGGTGCCGTAATCGGGCAACCCGGTTTTCGGGCATACCGAAGTGTATTCGGGAAAGCGCGTCACGATGCGGCACCCGGGAAACTGGTTTGGCCAGGTTTCCAGTTCCGGAAGTTTCGTCTTGATACCCGCGCGCGCATGCTCCGCTGTATAGTCCGCCATCCTGCACCTCGTCGCCTATTCTACACGGCAGGGTACTGCGCGGCGGGGGAAATAGATGGAACTTGCCTGCCGGCCAAGCCTCGCATATTCTCTGAAGAGAATTTCCAGGGGGCAGGGAGTGATTTGTCCGGTTTGTCATAGCGATAGCCCTCGGCGCTCACGCAGAAGCGGCGTGAAGGACCAGCTGATGGGGCTCGCCCTCCTGCGGCCCTGGCGATGCGAAGACTGCAATTTTCGGTTCTATGCCTGGGCCGCTCCCATTCGCTATGTTGGATTCGTGCACTGTGGAAAGTGCGGCAATATGGATCTGCAGCGCATTTCCAGCGAGTACGGGATGGGAGCATTTGCCTGGCTGTTCCGCCTGCTTCATATTCCCACCTACCGCTGCGCTCCCTGCCGGAACCGTTTTTTTTCGATCCGGGTCTATCGGCGCATTGTGCCGGCCAAGCACCAGGTCTATCCAAGGCCGGACACGCATTCAGTACCTCATGCA